>Ga0210057_1001562_pt1 | contig 34406 bp, 29 predicted proteins | sample CryGeyCG2114_010_2_FD_183968 | JGI IMG/M metagenome (GOLD analysis project Ga0210057, IMG submission 183968) | Groundwater microbial communities from aquifer - Crystal Geyser CG10_big_fil_rev_8/21/14_0.10 (SPAdes) (version 2) | ecosystem: Environmental > Aquatic > Deep subsurface > Groundwater ... | reverse complement strand
CTCTTACCGCGTGGTGAAAGAGCTCGCCCAATACGAAAGCGTTGATCAATTCGAGCGTTTCCTCAATGCCCTTCGAGTCCTAGTGATCCAACGCGATCCAGGTGTCGTTGAAATCATGTAGTCTCCTGGATGAATTAGTTTAAACACCGCCTCAACGATTTGATCCAGGAGCCTTCAGCCGCCATTTTTTTACAGTGTATGTAGTAAGTTCATTTTATAGATAGATGCTTGAAATTCGAGTCATTTTTAGGCATAAAGGTCATGCTGTGGAGGCTTTTATGAAACTCGCCCTATTATTTTCTATTCTCTTTTCAATTTCAGCATTCGGAGCTGGGAGATGCCCCACGAGGGATGAGTTAATTGAATTTGGCAGGCTTGAGAGAGAGTATAATTTCAATGCACAAAAGGAATTATTCATTAAACGTGGATTGGATATCGATCTTTGTCTTAAGACTGGAACAAGTCTCGGTTGGGCATCTCAAATCTACGGCAAAATGTGGGATGAAGACAGACTTGATGAACTCAAGGACTATATTGATTTTCTTCTTAAAAATGGAGCCAATCCTAATATCCCAGTGGCAAAAGAAAGCGAGAGACCGATCGATGAACTCACGAATGTTTGTGCGACAGATACCGTTTACAAGCTTATTGCTTATGGGGCTGAATTTAAAAAGCCATATTTTAAAGCACCATTTTTAACATACACAATCCTTAAGCATACTCAGCACTGTGCAGAGTTGGCAGACTTCTTTATTAATAAACAAAACATGCCAGTCATTGAGCAAGATGCTTGCCGTGCTTTTAAAGAAGTAAAATCTGAATGGAATGCTCAGTATGATCGTGATCTGCGTGAAGCTGGATTTAGTGGTCAATCTTTGCCTGTTTTTATCAAAAAGATCAAAGAACAGTACGGTTGGGACGTGCCCTTAAATAACAGTACATATGGACCAGAACTTGATAAATACTGCGATGAACTTCGCGAGCGTGATATGCCGGCTCCAAGAAACTAAATTCCTCCTGGATCAAATCGTTGAAGCTCTGCGGTGTCTAAAAGTGAATTATCAGTCTATTATCGTGTGAGATTTATTTAGTTATTAATGCTCTCATGTTAGTTCGTCATCATGGCGAGAAAACTATTAATTCGTACAAACCAATTTGCCTATCATATTTATAATCGATCTAATAATAAGGATTGGTTTCAAATTCCTCTGAATCAAGTTTGGGATATTTGCCGAGAATCACTTCTAATGGCAAGTGATAAATTTAATTTTCAATTGCATGCCTTTGTGTTGATGGGGAATCACTATCACATGCTGGCAACTTTTCCAGATTCTAATATTGATAAAGTCATGTATGAGTTTGGACGTAATTTTTCAATGAAGTTGAGAAATCGTTCGGGGCGAATAAATCGTATGTTTGGTGATCGATATAAGTGGAGTATTGTTCAACAACAAAGCTACCTTTCAAACGTCGTTAAATATGTTTATCAGAATCCACTGAGAGCTGGGCTTTGTGCTCGTTGTGAAGATTATAATTATTCAACTTATTCAAAATTTGGAAAAGAATCATTTGCCGATATGAAAATCCAGCCCTTACTTGAAGAGGGGGAGGAATTTAAAGATTGGATAAATAATCAAATGAATAGTGATCAGCTCGATTGTATGAGGCGAGGAATGAAGAGGTCAGAATTTAAATTGAGATCAAAAGGTGACATGAAATTGCCTAATTTTTGAGCACCGTTTAAACGATTTAATCCAGGAGACTAAATTTCCGATAAGTTGGCATGAAATGGTCAGTAAAGCTCAAGTCAATTAGTCCATTAATTTTAATCATCGTTTTGATGTCTTCTTGTTCGACGAATAGGAACTATCGTCAACGAGGTATTGCTAATTTTCAATCTTGTTTGAGCCTCATGAATGATCTCATTGCATATCGTCCGCATACGGGTCCAGCCGCTAGTGATTTTTTGCAGGCCAAATCTTTAGATGAACTTGAATCTTTATATGGCGGAGAATCTCTGATTGAAATTCAGCGCAATTTATCAGACGAGACTATTAAAAAATACAATGCTCATACAATGGCGCTTTTGGATGAAGATTTTAAAATTAAAGATATTCCTGGAAAGAAAAATTTTCTTACGAAAGAAGAGGCCAATGTCATTTACAATGCCATGAGTGAATCTAAAGTGAATAAGAATCATAATTGCTATGACACTGATGGAACAATCGGGTTTTGCTTTGGGCGTGCGACGATCGCACATCTCGAAGCGATTGTGAGAAATGTTAATCCAGAAGCTATTCGTAAAATTTGGATTGCAGGAGACATGGGTAAATGGGGACATCATGTCGCTACAATCGTGAAAGCAGAAAAAGGTTGGTATGTTCTCGATACGGAAATCGGCTTTGTTTTATCTCATGAGCATTGGGTTTCGATTTATCTGCCGTTAAAAGAGCCAAAGGCCAATGAGATTATGGTTTTTACCACTCAAGCTGGTCGTTTTAGTCCCTATGATACTCAGACATATAATGCGATGAATTTGTTTAATACGAATAGCTCTGATTTTGAAAAAGTCAGTGATTATTATCGTGGCTACTTTCATGACTATTTTGAAGATCTCGATAGTGTCAAACGCGAGCCTCTTTCGCTCCCTGAATAGGCTTGCCAAGTAAACTTGGCGAAAATTCATTTATTTAACGAGCTTCTCGTAATCGCTTAGGCATTGAATTAACGAGCAATTTGGACTTAGTGCTGAGATCTCTCCTGATTTGTCATAATGAGAAAAAATTAAATAATGAGTAGGGGTTTTGTCATGAAAAAGGTTTTAGCACTGATGATTTCTTTTTCGACAATTTCTTGTGTGCAAAATCAAGAATCGCAAGTTTCATCAAACCAAGCTGGTGGCCAAAGTACTAATAATTTAGCTAGCTATTCTGCTTCGGGAAACAATTTTAAATTAAGTTTAACTGATGCTCCTAATAAAGAAGTGGCTGAAGTCGTAGTCAATATAGACAGAATCCTCTTAAAAGCGGGGAGTGAGAGCAAAAAAATTGAATTGGTCATGGCAAAAGATATTGGTCAAGTCGATCTCTTAACACTCCAAAATGGAAAGATGATGGGGATAAGTGATCTTCATCTCCCTGTCGGAACGAAAGTCAATCAAGCGAGACTCATTCTTAAAGATGATGGAAATTATATTCGTTATAAAAATGGTAATATTTGCAATCTTCAAACTCCTTCTCAACAGCAGACTGGTTTGAAAATATTGTCTCCAGAATTTTCTATTGAGGCAGGTCGTGCTTACTCAATGGTTATTGATTTCGATGCTAATAAGTCAATCGTTCAACAGGGTAATGGAGGTTGCTTACTAAAGCCAGTTTTGAAATGGGGTGGAATCACAAGCATTGCCATGGATGATATCGATGACGTCCAAAGTGACGAAGACAGACAAGTCGACGAAGAAGTCATTGTTGAAAATGGTAATGATGGAACAGCTGTGGAAGATTCCACGGACGCGGGAAGCTCAACAGATACAGGAAGCACAACTGACACTGGTACTACCACCGTTGTGATTGATTGTAATAATCTTGGATTTGATCCGTTCGATCCAACTACTTATCCAGCAGACTTTGTTTGGCAAGATTATGAACACTGTTTCTAGGCTACTTGAGGATGAGTTCCATTTCTTTACGAAATTTTTCTAATAGTTTTTTGTCCATGTTGATTTCTCCATGACCACCGATGCCGACACCTTTGATAAAAATGTTGTCGGCCCCATCTACGGGACTGCCTTGAATTCCAAAACGACCAGCATCGCCTCCCATCTTGAGGCCTAAGCGATCTTCTTTTTGATAGAAATTTATTTGCTTCTTAATATTTGATGATTTGTAGAGTTTAGAAGGTTGGCTTCTGCTCCAGACGGCAGAGTAGGGATAGGGATCAGTGCTACCGAATTTTTCCTTAATTTTCCATTTCGCATATCTGGCAGGTTCACCTATTTTTTGAGGGATGACTTCTTCAACAGCGTGATGAGCTTCGATTACGGGATCAATGGAGAAAGCAAGATCGACATCCACGCCTACGTCTTTCTTCATATGCTCAGCAAATTTTACGAGCGATCGTCCGCCCGAACTATGACTGGTTAAAATAATTTTGGGTTGAATATTGAGCTTACGAGCCTCAGATAAGTATTTCTTGATACAATCGCGAGCATTTTGAATTCCTTTCGGATTGCTATTCACAGAATCTTTAATGTTGTCATTGATTTGAGAAATAGAGAGGTTTTTAAATTCTTCCAATCCAGCGAGTTGTTCAACTTCCTCTGAAGGGAAGCTATACCAATCTACCTTTTGACTGTCTTTTAGTGTCATCATTTCACTCATGATCCCTCTTTCGAGTCCTGACCATTTTGAATCGCGACCCTTTTTGGCCTTAAGAATTTCTGAAGAGATATTGAAAAGTTTGTCTTTTAATTTAGGATCGATTTTACCTCCGAAACATTTATTGAAATTGGCCATGGTCGCCGGGATCATGGGCTCATAGCCACCAGTTCCCTCAAACGCAATAACTAAAGCCTTTGAGCTTGGATGAGGGGAGCATGCGTTGAGTTTCTCAGTTGCCTTATGCCGGTCTTTATCATCATTCTTTTGCGTTTCATCATAGAAAAACTCTAGGACTTCTTTTAAATCCTTTGCGTCTTTAATCGGAGGAAGATGATCACAAATATTCTGTCGCTCAAGATCATGGGCATTTGGTACATTCGCCAATAAGGCATTCCACTGGCATTCGGACTCTTGTGCTTGAAGGTTAAATGAAAAAGTGAGAATGAGGGAGAATAGAACATTCATGAAAATAAAGGAACCAGGATTCTTTTTCACAAAAGCCTCCTGGTCCTGTTAGAAATTATCTGAAGTAACAACCTTTTGACTTAAGCATATTCACTTGCTCAAGCTTCACTGGATCGTCTCCCGCACGCTTTTGGAGAACTGAGAAGAAAGCATCTTTTTTTGAAGCTTGATCTTTTCCTTCTTCAGAAACTTCTCTCAAAAGGTCAGTCCATTCTTTCATAAGTTCTGGATCCATATCTTTGTCAAAAAGCTTCCACAATTTATGTGGATTATCTTCTGATAAAAGCTTTACCTTTCCTGAAGAATCCTTAGAAACCTCAAGAATTGAATCAATGAAGTCTCTTTGAATTTTTGAAGCCGGTGAGTTTTTATCAGCTAAGGCAACAAATAGGCCCAATGCTCTTTCTTCTTCTGGAGCCACAACATCTTTTGAAACACGTGAGTAGTCTCCAAGATCAAGTGATCTCATGCGTGCTGAAATATAGTTTTGAAGATCCTTTGGCTTTCGCGGTAGAACATCATTGAGGATTTGCTTTGAAGCTTTGTCTTCAAGAACTTCCAAAGTAAATTTAAATCCATTTTTCTTCAAGGCGTCACTTACACATTCAGCACAAGCGAGAACTGTTGAACCGCGAGTACCGTATCTGTTGGCCAAATAAATAAGGTGATTGATTGATGTTACAACATCTTCTTTAGACATTTTATCAGCTGGTTTCTCGAGCAGCACTTGAAGCTGCTTTCTCATGGCCATATCAGATTCTGAACCGCCAAGTCCACCGATGATTTCAATCAATTCTCTTTTAGTTGGAACGCGATCTGCAAAACTAAGTGAGATCAGAGAATTTTTAACATAGCTTGAGACTTTCTGAGCAGGTATGCCCTCAATTCCTCGCTTCGCTAAAAGCTCCATTACTCCTGATTCTGAAATCAGAATATCTGCTAGCTTACCTGGTCCTGAAGCTAATGCGCTAAAGCTAACCAGGAGTAGAAGTGAAAACCATAATTTACTTGCTCTTAATTTCATAAATCCAGTCCTTCTCTTTGATTGAGTGAGATCTTAAACATTTTCCCATTTATCGACATTCTCGAAAGAAACATTTAACGAAATTATCTTAATCTTGAAGGAAATTTTTGCCGATAAAGAGAGGACTACTTAGGTTTGTGGGGAAAGGCTTTTGAAAAACCTTGCACTTTTAATGATTTATCTCTTTGTAGCGGCCAATGCTGAGGCTGCTTGGGATGTATTGGAGCGCTACCAATCTGGCGGAAAGCTCTTTATCTTTGAGTATTCTAGTACAGATAAAACCATTAAATGGACGTTTAAGAAGAATAATTTTTCAAAAAGGAAAGAGAAGGGACCATATTCTCTGAGCGATGATAATTTTGTACAAACTCAAGATCAAATTTTTAGAGATTTGAAAGAAGCAAAAATACCCCAAACTACAATTGACAAAATTGCACTCAATCTTGAAGAAATTCGCTTTGCTGCTGAAGGGACTTGCTACGTTGCAGGCTTAGCATCTAGAGCTCCTGGGAATAATTCGTCTTTGTCACCGCTCTTATCAGAATTAGAAAATATTGAAGAAAAGTTAGCTCGTTCAAGTGAGATCTACAAGAGTCAACATTTGATTGATATAGATCTTCCAAAGGGAGTTCATCTTGGTATTCGAGCTCAGCTAGATCGCAATGGTGAATTTCAAAATTTTACTTTCCATCCGATTCCAGCCAATTTGAAGTATACAATTGAAAAACACAATTCTGTTCACGTCGTCAAAGATCAAAGTGGCGTAGCACTTGTTAGTTTCAAGATAGAAAAGACTGATGATCAACGAATTCTCTTATTTTCAAGCAAGAAATCACAAACTCAAAGCTGGGTAGATTCTGAGCACACGTCATATGAATTGCAAAAGAATCCAGACCAGCGAGTAGTGCTGATGGAAATTAGTAATGATAAGGTGATCGCAGAAAATACAAAGGATAGCGTCAAGCTTACAACCAACGAAGCAACTCATTTCCCGGTTAAACGCATTTCGAATAATGGTGATTATATTCCTTTGTTGGATGAAAGGAGTATGGGAGAAAAACTCAGTCATCTCTTTAACGCCGAGGTCTCATCTCAATTTTTAACTGAAAGTTCATCTTATTTTGAAAGATGTATGCAGTATTTCGTCCTGCAAAGAACAGCAGGTATTATAAGTGCTCATGATGAATCATTAAAAAAATATTGCGAAGACATTTCTCTGTGGTCGGTAGTCGACCACAACATGAGTTTTATTCTCAAAAGTGAGATTCGAGAGCCTACACAATTTTTTGATTTTCTAGAAAGTGAAAGAGAGCTCAAAAAAGAGATAAAGCAATGCCTCAGCTCAAAGGGGATCGTTGAAGATGGTGGAAGCTATTTTTATATTAACCCAGGACCTGACCATGAGAAGATGGCGGGCGAATGTGCAACTTCATTTTTAACGGATCTTTTAAGAAGAAAACTCACTCATGAACTGAGCACTGTTCAGCTGACTGGTGCAAACAATAGTGAAAAATTGAGACAAGCTTTTGTTAAAGATGTCATGAGTAAAGCTTTTGAACCTTGCCTTGCCGGAAAGAAAGTAGACGAACTTCGCAAATGTATAGATTCAGTGCAAGGCCAAAAAAATGCTTCCCTATTTATTACCGATATTTCAATGGCAATGATGACAACGCATACGATAAAGGATGCTCAACGGTCAGAGTTGACTGAGCAGTTTAAAGACTGCGAATCCAAGATTAAAAAGGATTTGAGCATGATCGTTTATGGAGAAGCACTAAAGAAGTGCGCCATTAATATGGTCATAGAACTTGAGAAGCAAACCTACAAAAATCGAATCCTTAGTATGATCTCAGGATTAAAAAATATAAATAGTGAAATTTCACATGTCACGATAGATCATGAAACGGAGCTCGTGAGCTGCTTGAATGAAGAGTTTAAGCAAACGGAGAACTTTGAAGATTTTAGAGAATCTCAAGAATCGCGCCGATCGTATTGCCAGCTTGAGATCATAAAGAAAATTTTACCTCAAATATTTGTCGCAAAAAATTTGACGATAATTGGAAACATTTTAGGCAATGCCGAAGACACTAAGAAAGTGGAAGCTTTGCTTACCGAATCCCTCGGTTTAAGCATTGATAAAATAAAAGCCTTCTCGGACATTGATGGATTTCTAGAAAAACAATTACCTCTTCTTGCGTCTATAACTTTGCAAACCTTTGTCGAAGGTCGATGCTTAAGCTATCAGATTGATTGCGAACAAGATCGAGATCTGAGTCAAAGGCTAAAACTATTAATAGGTAAAACTGATCGCCGGCCGTTTAACAATTCTCTTATTTCTTATTTTAAAGATATTGAGGAAAAGCATGGTTTGCGTGGAGTTGAGATTCATGCCCTAGATCTTGCCAGAGCTGTAAATAAAGAGATTGTTACTTCGGGCATGGGAGAAGGTTCTGAAAAAGATATTTATGAAAGTTGCCTTGAAAAGTTTCGTCCAAATATTGACTTTCAATTTTCTCAGCATCTTTTGAAATGTGATAAAGAGCTCCTTGGGAACCAAATCTTTTTAGCAAACAAAAAGAAATTCGAAGATTATGTATCGCTCCATTTTCCTCTTGCTTCACTTAATGCCAATAGTATCCTTTCTCCTATTCAGTATTATAAAGAATGCCTTTCAGGTATTGATTTAAAAAATGAGTTGAGTCGAGAACTATTTGAGAAACGAGCTCAATCTTGTACGACACTGGCCAAGTTTGAAATCTATTCTAATGTTTCTGATGTTAAAGCCAATTCGATGAAGTCTCTCTTTAAGGCAAAAGATTATGATCAGCTCGTGGCGAATAATAGAAATTGTTATTTTAGGGTTATGAATGATCTTCAACTTAAAAATGAGCTTTCATTGACCAAAAAGGATCATCCAGGACTAACTGACCTTGAACGTTTTCCTTCCGATATGTTTCTCAAATTGAATCAAAGCCTGTCTGGTCAAATGTCTATGTTGGCCTTACTTGAACCCTCGCTGAATTTTAACTACAGTTATAAAGCTGGAGATCGCGCGGTTCTCCTGCGATTAATGGAATTGATGGCAAAGGACTCAGATCAGAACTCATCCTGGATGGATGATCAACTCAGTTCATGTAATAAAAAACATGAAGATGCTATCTTTGCTTCATTTAGGGAGTTCATCATTTCCAAAATCCCTGTAGTATTATCAAACCGTACCAATCGTGAATCTCAAGAACAAGTCATGCGCTCATTTCTTGATTATGAATTGATTGATTTATTCTTAAAGTATACAAAAGCCCATACCGGCGGTTTTGATCCTATGGCCAATGGAACATTGCCTGGTCAACGTTTAATCACGTCAGAAATGAGTTTAAATTCGCTTTCAAATTTTATTGGATTAATGGGAGACTTTTTATCCAAGGGTTTTTTCTTTGATCAGAAGCAAATGACTACTGAGTTGGTCGTGTTTCAGGGCGAGCTTAAAGACTTTTTCGGATGGGCCTTATCGCAAGAGTCGCAACCGACTGTTAATGAGTTTCTCGATTTCTTTAAAGAATCAAAAATTGCTGATCACTTGGCCTTGGCCGTTGTTTCAGAAAATATTCATCATCAATTTGATGATTTTATTTTAGAAATGAAAACTGCTGAATTAAAAAAGGCTGCAAAATCTGAACAAAATCGAATCGAAGCTAAGTATAAAAATTTAAGTGAGCTCGCGCAGAAAATGACCGCTTCTTATGACTTTAGACGTATACTTCGACCTCAAGGACAAAAGGGTGAAAAGTTTTTAACTTTGATTAAACAGAAAATCCTCATGCCTCGAATTATGGGGCTGCAAGTTGCTAGCAAGGACGAGCTCGATGTTCGTAAACAATTAGCCGACTTTATTCTGGCCGATAATACTGATGGAGGATTTACTGAGCGTTTCGTCAGCCAAATGGCCCAACATTATTTAGATCAAGATCAGAAATCCCATTGGGCGATAACCAAATGGCTTTTCTATGATTCACAAGATTTTAACTGGAACACTTTGCGTGATACCAAATCGGGACGGCAGGCGATTGATTATTACGGAAGGTACATTTTATTGCCAAAAATCTTAGGGCAGAAGAATTCTGCCCAAGTTGAACAGTTGCGTCAAAAGCGCTTTCAAAAGCTCTTAGATGCCGCTCAAGGTGAAAATAATCGCTAACTATCTGTAAGTTCGACTAATTCTTCCTATTAGTAGAATATATAATATTTTCATTCTTTTACAAAATATCAAATACTTAGAGTTGTTGATAACAGTACTCTGACTTTACAAGCCCCCTCGAACCAACCTAGTCTAGCTGTGGTTACTTAGAGGGGGACATTTGAATTTACTGGGAATCATATTGGCATATGCTATGAACGCTTATGCTGCCCTAAGTGGATTTTCTGCTGAGCGGGTTGATTGTGAATGGGTTTCACAAGTCACCGCTAATACCACCGTGGACTGTTATGACCAATTTGTTCATTACAATGCCAAAGTAGCCACCAACGCTTATCGTGCTCGTGGCCAATCAAATCTTAAAGTCGCCAGTTTCAACGTTCTTTATCAAGGTAGTAAACGCTCACGCTTTAAGGATCTCTCCTTGATGACTGAGATCATGAACGATTTCGATATTATTTCTGTTCAAGAAATTCTCAATACGGATTCAAAATCTGAGGCCCATAATGATCGCCTTTGGAATTATTATAATGAAACTCAGGATCCAGAAGCTCTCAAGCATTTTGATCTACCTCCGGCCGTGCTTATTTTAAATGAAATGAGAAAACATGATCCGTCATGGGCCTTGATTCTTTCTCGCAAGGCCAAAGTTGATGGCCGCAATGATATAGAAGAAGTCGGTTTTTTCTATAGAGGCTCGGTTGTTAAGCCTGTGATGAATGAGCACTGCGCCTATGGTAATCGCTCGAAGGTTGAAAGCGTTGCCTGCGCAATCCGTCCAACTAAAACCTTAATTGGCCGAGATGTCAGTCAAGTCTTTGGTCGCTATCCTTTTATTGCAAGTTTTAAGAGTGGAAATTTCGACTTTGCCTTTTTATCTTCTCATATTGTCTTTGGCTCTCCTTCAGATGAAGAGCTTAAAACGACAATTCTTCAGCAGGCTTTTGGTGTATCAAGTTACGAGGATTTGGGAGTTGGAGTTACAGCTTCTACTTATGCTCGTTGGGCAGAAATGAAAGTGGTGGCTGACTTTATGAAGGCCTATAAAAAGAATTATCATGAGCAAGACGTGATTTTCGCAGGAGACACAAATTTGGAAGGTCGCTTTCCGTTGTGGGAAACGATTGCCAAAGATGCCGGCGGGTTTGAACTTGAAATTTTAGATCCAACAACAATTTCGGTGAATAAATATAGAAGAGATGTAGAGACCAATGGTCTTGCTAGTAATTACGATCACTTTTTAGTTCATCCTCAAGACACTAAAGAATGTAATGCGAAAAATTCCTCAGTGGTTTATTATCACGAAGGTGAACTCGCAAGAGGAATCAATTCTCGTTACTTAGTAAGAGGTCAAACTGGAACCTTAACGAGTGTTGGCAAGAAAAAATGGAAGCGTGCTGCGGACAAGTATGAAGCAATGATGGGCTCTTTGTTAACTGTGAAAAATAATCAACTCTCTCCAATGTTTAGTGAAGAAGAAATTGCTCTCGATCTTCAAATTTATGAAGGGCGTATCTTTGAAACACAACTTCAAGACAGTACTTATTATAAGCTTTATCAGGAACTTATATCGGACCATTTTCCTATCGTGATGTCTTGCTCTCGCACTCAATCTGATGATGATTAAATTTTATTTAAAAAACTGATCTAAATCCTATTCAAATTTAGTTAAATTTTGTTACTTTTAATGAGTTGTCCATCAATTGAAGGAGTTTATATGGGTAAAGTTAGAGCGAAACATATTTTGGTCGATCATGAGCACGAGGCCAAAGATATTATTAAAAAATTGGAAGATGGGAAAGAATTCTCAGAACTAGCGAGAGATTTTTCAAAATGTCCATCTGGAAGATCGGGTGGGGATCTCGGCGAATTTGGTCGTGGTCAAATGGTTCCTGAATTTGAGAAAGCTTGTTTTGCTTTAAACCCAGATGAAATCTCTGGTCCTGTTCGCACACAGTTCGGTTACCATATCATTCAAAGAGTTTCTTAATTTATAGAAAGAGGGGCAGCATTAAGCTTGCCCCTCGCTATTGTATTCAATTCTAGGGAAGAGCTGGGCTGGCTCAGTCAAAGAGTAATTCAATTCTCCAAACTTTATTTCCTCAAACTTCATCATCGGTTGACCAAGGCATGAAATCGCTTTTTCCGCCGTTTCAGGCAAGAATGGCGAAAGCAAGCTACTCGCTGCATGGATGAGATAACAGAGGTTATAAATAATCGGTTTTAAGGCCACTGGATCTGTTTTAAGTTTCCACGGTTCTTTGTCGTTCACATACTGATTACCTTTGTGAAAACATTCCCAAAGGGCATCTAGGGCGCGATTATGCTCTCTACGATCCATTGACTCTTTCATTTGCTTAAAAGTCTCATCAAGGAAAATTTCTTGTGTGACTCCCTCGCTTGAAATCTCAGGGGGCATATTCTTGAGAGAAAGCTTAACGAATCTCATAATCAAATTGCCAAGATCTGCACCAAGTTCATTATTATGACGTTCCACCAATTCTTTTTCTGAAAAACGTCCGTCATCTAAAGCTGGGATAGCTCTTAGAATATAATAGCGGAAAGTATCAACAGGATAACGATCGAGCATGGTTTGAGGATCGACCACATTGCCAACTGATTTACTCATTTTTCGACCATCTTCACCGAGAACCATTCCGTGGACATAAATTTGTTTCGGTTGAGCAATGCCTGCAGATTGAAGCATGCATGGCCAAATCACAGAATGGAACCAAGTAATGTCTTTTCCAATCACGTGAACGTCTGCCGGCCACAATTCTGATTTTCCTTCAGCAATAACAGCTGAATAGTAATTCACAAGGGCATCACACCAAGTGTACATCACAAACTTATCATTACCTGGAACTTTGATTCCCCATCCATTATTAGGACGAGAAAAGGCAATGTCTTTAAGAGCTTCACCTTCAAGGCGAGAGAGAATTTCATTATAAGATTTGCGAGGAACAATAAAATCGGGATGTGATTTAAAATAATCGATAATCCATTGATTATAATTTGAAATTTTAAAGAAATAACCTTCTTCTTCTTTTTTTGTGAGAGGTTTGTGATGCTCAGGACAAATACCATCTGGAGCTTGAGTTTCAGTATAAAATGATTCACAAGCTAAACAGTATTGACCGCTGTACTTGCCAAAGTAGAGGTCTCCTTTTTCTTCAAGTTTCTTCCAAACTTGTGAAGCGACTTCTATGTGACGTGGCTCAGTGGTTCTTATGAAATCATCAAATGAAATTTGAAGCTTTGAGCAAAGTTCTCTGAACTGCGCTACGTTGTCGTCGACAAATTGCTGCGTTTCTTTCCCCGCATCCTTTGCCGACTCTTGAAGCTTCTGCCCATTTTCATCAGTGCCCGTTAAAAAATAAGTTTGTTCACCTAAATATCGGTGCCATCTCGCATGAGCATCTGTAACGATTTTCTCATAAGCATGTCCAATATGTGGTCTACCGTTTGGGTAATCAATGGCCGTTGTGATATAGAATTTTTTTGTCATGCAACCAAGCTCCAATAGGAATTATTAATGTTCGTGAAAAAAGCGATTGAGAAGAGTTTGTCCGTACATTGAATCAATTTTATGAAAACGATCATCTTCAGAATCCAAACCATAAACTGAAGCTGATCTGATATCAAACCACCAAGCATGAACTCGCAAACGACCCTCTTGAATGGCTTCAATGACAAAAGGGTAAGACTTGATGTGCTCTAGTTGCCATAAAACGTTCTTGAGAGACAACTGATCTGCCTTATCCAAAGGTGGATGATCTGTTAAATACTGTTCTGAAAGATTTGTTGCTCCCTCCGCATGTCTTAACCATGATTTGAGATGAGGGGGAATATCCATAGCTTTGTTTGCCAGTGCTTGCATGGCCCCGCAACATGAGTGACCGCAAACGACGACATCCTTCACTTGCAATTTCATGACTGCAAATTCCAAAGCTGCGAGTTCTGATTCATCGGCAGTTGAAATTCCTTGATCATTGGCCGGAGGTATTATGTTGCCTACATTTCGAAGTACGAAAAGATCACCTGGTTCAGTTGAGGCAAAGAGGTTAGGAACCACTCTGCTGTCGGAACATGCAAAAAAGAGAACGTCTGGTTTTTGCCCCAAGGCCAATTCTGCAAAGCGCTCAGTATATTGAGGACGTAAATTCTTTTGAAATTCAATAAGACCATTTACTAATTTTTTCATAGATCACCTTAATTAAAGTAAGGATTATCTCCTTGAGCATGATCGGTAGCATCTCTGACTTCACGTAAAGAAGACACTTTATCTTTCAACAATCTTTCAATCCCATCTTTTACAGTTACTGTAATTTGCGAACAGCCTTGGCAGCCACCACTGAAACGTAAGGTCAGAATTCCTGCTGAATAATTTTCAACTTCGCATGTGCCACCGTGAGCAGCAAGGCTAGGAATAACTTGATCCTTGATGATTTGTTCAATCATCATTAGATCTTCTTTTTCAGTCTGATTGAGTTGGTCTGAAAAATGTTGCTTAAATTGTGCCGGAATCAATTGGCCATCTTTAGCATAATGTTGACGAGTTAAATCCGCAGCTAATTTGGCAACACTCTTCCAATCTTTTGAATCTGTAAGTCTCAAACGAATTTCATTCTCTTTAATCAGAATTTGGCGAACACTATTAAGGGCAAATAAGCCTTGAAGATAAGGCGAGCCTTGAGCATCACCTGGTTGCTGTAAAAAGAAGTGTTGATTTGCGAATAAGTTTTCAGATAGTTCTAGCTTTACAACTGAACCATCATGCAAGAGAGAGGCATTCATTTTTAATTCTGGTGTGCTCATTAAACGTTGATCTCCTCACGCGGTTGATTTTTTAATTCTTTCAACTTTGTGTATTTGTAAATTCCCGTTCCATGTCCATCGCTGTACTTGAGCGATAAACCATAACGACCAATCACTCCAGCCTCAATTACTTTGATATCAATTTTTATCATCGAAGGTTGTATGATTCGCTTTCCTGTATTTTCATCAACGCAAGAAGCACAAGGACAACTCAAGCGCAGAGAGAAGGGGTCGAGAATAGATTTCTCTTGGCTTTCCCAAGTAAGAACGAGTTCACCTTGAGCCGATATTTCAATTTTCTTAGGTTCTTCTTGAGTGCTGGTACTTTGAAGTTTGCCAATATCTCTTTCAATTTTAAGAGCGAGGGCTTTAAAGGCACTGGCAGGAATAGAGCTCTCATTAATTTCAAGGACAGGTTTGCCGTCATCTCCACTCATCATGATGATTGGATCTAGAGGAACTTCTCCGAGAAAAGGAACTTCTAAAGTTTTGGCCAAATCGTGTCCGCCACCATGTTTGAAGATTTCACTCTTCTCATGACAATGAGGACAAGTGAAGCCACTCATGTTTTCGATGATTCCTAGAATAGGCACATTGAGAGTTCTAAACATCTCAAGACCTTTTTTTGCGATGTCGACTGCGACTCTTTGCGGAGTGGTCACAATAACCGCACCAGAGAGACGCGCGGATTGAGCAAGAGTCAGTTGAATATCACCAGTTCCAGGAGGAAGGTCTATGAGTAAGTAATCCAGTTCGCCCCAAATCACTCCACCTAAAAATTGATTGATGGCACGAACAGCAAGTGGCGCTCTCATGATGACTGCGCCACCTTGAGGATTCATCGTTCCCATTGAAATATACTTTACGCCATATTTTTCAGATGGAATGATCGCACCGTTATGTCCTTTGGGAGGTTGTCCTGCTCCAAACATTCCCGGTTGGCTTGGCCCATAAATATCTCCATCCATAACGCCAACTTTTAAACCTCTTTTAGCGAGGGCAATCGCGAGATTTGTGGTGACTGTGGATTTACCAACTCCACCTTTACCGCTGGCAATAGCAATAACGTGTTTAATTGATTCTAGTCCTGGCTTCATATCAGTCATAAATATCCCCAAAAGATGTCTTTTTTTGTCAGTTAAATTTGGCTTATTTTTAACTTAATTTGCACCCTTTTGCGAGGGGAGAAGTGAGTCTTGTCCAGCTTTTGGCCGCTTAAAAGGCAATTAATACCAGGAACAAGCATAAATTTTGAAGATTGCTAGAATAGAGGGGTGTGGAGGTCTTATGACGCAATTCTTGAAAATCACTTTTTTGGCCAGTCTTTCCCTTTCTATCTCTCTATTTGCAGCTCAGCCGCCGCAAAAAGTTGACTGCCAAAGAGTAGCGGACACAGCGCAAACTTATTGCGATGGCTTGACCGAATATTATTGCAAAGACATTGGCGAATGTTTGGTAAGACGAGATACATGTTTACCAAGTGGCAAAGCACCGACCGATAAAGAATCTTGTGAAGAATATGATCAATGTCTAGATGGAGTAAAATCTAAATTCACTTCAGTTTGTCGCTTTAAATGGGCCGCAGATTCATTAACAGAAAAAGTACGTTGTGTTGACGAGAGAAGTAGTTGGTGGAGATCGACTTCTTGTCCTGGTTACACCAAAGGTGATTTGTTAAGAGCGTTCATTTTAGATGAAATGAAAGAGCGAGATGTAAATTTCGATTGTTCTCTAACAAAAGTTGAATACGGAAAAATGCAAACCAAGTGTAATGAGGCTATTGCGAATTACGAGAAAAATTGTTTGATCGGTCCTGAAGATAAGGCCAAAGTTTCAATGTATAAGAAAAACACGAAATGTGAGGAATATGATAATTTTGATAAGTACAAGCGTGGCCAATTTGCCATAGATACTCAAAACAAAAGAGTTAACGATTCTTCACGCCAAAAAAGAGCACCCCTCGAAGATGGGGCAGCCGGTTCACGCGATAAAAAGGGCGGATCAACAAGCAAATAGCTAGCATTTGTTCCTTTTCATCTGCAAAGAATACTCCTATAAATAAGTCTTAACTGGTTCATACTAGGGTAGACAATGTCTGAGATTGATCTCAAAAAAGAAAGATTATTTATTCTTATATTGGCGACAGTTCAGTTTGTTCATATGGTGGACTTTGTCGTGATGATGCCCCTGGGCCCTGTACTCATGGAAGTTTTCTCAATTTCTCCAGCTCAATTTGGTGCACTCGTTTCCTCTTATAATTTTTCAGCGGGAATTGCAGGATTTATTTTTGGAACAATTGCTGATCGCTTTGAAAGAAAAAAACTTTTACTTCTTTCAATGAGTGGTTTTTTTATTGGAACAATGATTTGTGGCTTCGCGCCGACTTATAGCATTTTGCTTATGGGGAGAATCATTGCTGGTATTTTTGGTGGCGTCTTGAACGTACTCGTCTTTACTATGGTTACCGATCTTGTGCCTTTTGAACGCAGAGGGAATGCCATGGGCATCATCATGGGGGCTTTCTCGGTGGCGAGTGTGTTGGGTGTCCCACTTGGTTTAACCATCGCCGATTTTTATGGATGGCATTGGACTTTTTTCTTTATCGCTTTTTTCTCTCTCATTATTTGCTTTCTCTCATTCAAAGTGTTGCCGCTGTTTGAACCCACACAAAGAAACCTCAATTGGGGTAATGTCTTTAAAAACTATCTCAATCTCATGAAACGCAAAGATTATCTTTATGCCTATTCAATGATTTTTTTAGTGGCAGTCTCTATGTTCGTTTTGATTCCTTTTTTAAGCCCCTTCGCTGTTAAGAATATTGGAATCAAGGCCACTGACTTGAAGTACATGTATCTTGTGGGTGGTCTTTGCACTGTTTTCACTGCTCGTTGGATTGGTAAAGCCACAGATCAATTTGGTGCGAAGAAGATGTTCATGATCGTTGCCGCACTTTCGCTCTTCCCAGTCATTCTCTTCACAAATGCAGGGCCTATGACTTTAGTAATGTACTTGCTTTTATCCACTTTATTTATGACTATCGTTTCTGGAAGAATGATTCCTTGTATGACTCTCATTTCAGAAGTTCCCGAATTAAAAGAGCGAGGCTCTTTTATGGGACTTTTGAATTCGATTCGTTCTATGGGTTCTGCTAGCGCCACATTGCTGGCGGGTTTTGTTATAGTTGAGTCTGAGATGGGGACTTTGTTGCATTTTAATTGGGTCGGATGGCTCTCAATTGTTGTTGTTTTGATCACCGTTTATATGGCATTTCGAATGAAAATTCATAGGTTTAGCCCTCATTCTTAATGAGTTAAATCATAATAATTTCATTGAATAATTTTTGAGAATAATCCGAAAAGATTGCATGGCCGAAGGTGATGAACTTTATCAAATGGTATTCAAAGTAAGTGAAGCTTTTTATGAAAAGCTTTATAACGATCCTTGGTTAAAAGATATTTTTAAGATTATTAAACAAGACATCATTACTTCTCAGCAAACCGATTTTATGGTGGGAAATCTTGGTGGACCTCGGAAATATTGTGGAAGAAGTCCAAGTGATGCTCATCCTCACATTTTCGTCGATGAAGAAATGTGGCAATTGCGCGAAAAATATTTAGTCGAAGCATTAGAAGAAACCGGCTTTCCAAAAGAGCTTGGAGAGAAATGGTTAAAAATAGATCAGGCTTTTAAATCTCAAATTATTAAAAGTAGTGTCTCTGAATGTGTGAAGAGATATAAAGGGGACGAAATCATCTACGTCCCCAATCCAAATTCTAAAAAAGCAGCTTAATCTTTTTTGAGTGAGCAAGTGCTAAAGCCCAAAACACTATAGAGCGGGCAATAACCTACTAAGCCAGTGATCAACGGAACCAAACCAACATAACCCCAAGGTGTTTGTGGTCCAACCACAGTGATAGAAAGTAAACCAATTCCAAGAACGACTCTTAGACCTCTATCTAAATTTCCAGCATTTTTCTTCATCGCTTTCTCCTCATATTGAGTAATTTGTTATATAGTAATGATAGGGCTTAAAGCGCTTCTGAAGTATGATTCATATCATGTTCGCATATTAGGTATACGCTATGTTCAAGAGAAAATTAGGGTTGGCCTTAGGTGGTGGCGGAGCTAGAGGCTTGGCCCATCTTGGAGTTATAAAGCACCTTAATGAAATTCAACTTCCTATTAGTGCTATCAGTGGAACAAGTGCAGGAGCGATTGTGGCCAGCCTTCTGGCTTATGGGGTCCCTTTTGATACGATTGTTGAAAATATAAGAAAACTTAAACCAACAGAGTGGAGTAGCTTTCGTTTTCGAGGCTTAGGTCTTTTTCATAATGAGCTTTTGCGGGAGATGCTAACAAAATTGCTACCTGAAAATGCAACTATTGAAGGTGCTAAAATTCCATTGGCGCTTAAAGTGACCGATCTCATTTCAGGGAAAGGATTAGACCTTTTTGAAGGTGATTTAATAGAAGCTGTAATGGCCAGCTCCTGTGTTCCTGGTATCTACACTCCGGTCCATAAAGATGGCCGTCTTCTCGTTGATGGTGCTTTGGTCGAAAACGTTCCGGTTTCACTTCTCAAAAGACTGGGGGCCAATTTTTATGTTGGAGTTAATCTCAACGGAAATCTTGAGTATGGTAAACCAGATGGAATAGTAGATGTCCTGACAAATGCTATGGATATCGCCATTGATTCTCATACTAAAGCTCAGCTCAAAGCTTGTGATTTGGTTATCTCAATGGATCTCACTCGTTACAGTCGAACTCAAACTCAACAGATGGATCAGTTAATCGAAGAAGGTTATAAGGCTGCTCAAAAGACTATTGGAGATCTTTCTCAATATGTTGTCAGAGGTGGTATTCGAAAGCTCTGGCGTCAGTTTAAATTATGGCTTCCCTTTCATCTCAAAATTCCAGAGCTCTTTAAACGCTTTAAGTGACATTTTTCTGAGTCATTAAGGTTTTTATAACTGACTGATTTGTCATAGGGTTTTGCCTGTTTTGAATAACCTCTTAGAATGGAATCCACTTACTTTTTCAAGGGGTTCTCCATCATGTCGAGATTAACTGTTGCCCAGGACCGTGGACAAAATGTCGTTCAATCTAAAGGCCAGTCTGTCCTCGATCCTTCAATGGAAAATAAAGTTCAAATTTTTGAATCTCGCGTTTCAATTAATTGGGTAGCTCTCTTATCAGTGGGAGTCGTTCTTGTTTCATTCGGCTTTTATTTAGGGCAGAAAATTTCTCCTCGAGTCGATACAGCTGGAATTCAAGATCAGCAGCAAAGAATAATAGGATTGCTTACACAGCAACTTGAGCAACAAAAAAGTAATTTTGATCAAAAAGGAAATCAATTTGCTGTAATTGAGATGGCAAAAGCGGAACTTCAAAAAGCATTAACTGCTCAGTCGATTGAGCCTGAAAAAATAATTAAAGAGCAGAGAGAGTATATCGATGCTCTTAAACAACAAGTAAGAGAAATGAGTGCACTTAGAATAAAGCCGCAAGGTCGTTATCTCTCAAGTGTTTCTTCTCATGAAGCAGTTGTTACGATCCCGTATAATCGAAAGAATGAATCAGTTCTTTATTATGAACATAAATTGGAAAGAGAAGAGCTCAATAAGAAATTTGAAAAAGAGCAAAAAACGTTCTTCGAAGCCTATGATATGGCCAAGGAGGAGAATCAAGAAAAGTTTGAAGCACTAAAAAAGAAGCATAAATTGGCGTTGTATGAATTAGAACAAGAGCAATATCAAATGCGCTCAGATTTTAAAAAGAATAACTACCGTATTAAAAATTAGCCATTCCAGCCTACAAACCAAAAAGCGATGGCATAAACTGTAATCAGAGCGATGGCCAAAAGGTCCGATAGAATCCCCATGGCCTTCTCCTCACTGTACTCATTGTTGGTGGAGAGTGATAATTTAAATTTTATCCAGTAGGCGCCACCGATTGCGGCCATAAATCCAAACATTCCAAGCACAAGAAAGGCAATCCACCATGTTAGGTTACGATCTAACTCTGATGGTTTATCGCCAGGTATGACCATATCCTGAATGTCAGGTTCTATTGGAGAGGGTTTCTCTTTCAAAGAAGATTCATGCACCACTGGCTGAGAAGGGGGTAACTCAATCTCTTCACCTCGGTTGATTCGGTCTTTCGCCCGCGTAAATTTAGTGTCAGGTATCATAAATTTGTGTGTAGGTGTGGTCTGATTATTCGGCTGGAGCTGAAATTGACCGGAAATTTCAATTTCTTCTCCAATTAAATATTGATTGTCGCTTAAGCTTTTGTCCCAATTAATTCCAAAGTCATGGCGCTTTATCTTTCCTTTAAATTTTGCAAAGCGATTTTGAAAGGACCAAGTATCTTGGATTATTTCAGAGAGCTCGAATTGAAATTGGTGAGGAAGAGTTTTATCTTTGATCGTTAGGTTCCCTTTGGCGAGATATTGTTTAGGGCTTATCAACTCAACAGAGCTACTTATAAAAGTAATGTGAGGAAATTCTTTTACTTTGAGAAAATCGGAAGATTTGAGATGCCCATCGCGAATATTATTCCCTGTAAAAATAGAAGAAGTGGAAATCAAAATCTTAATTGAACTTAGTCTTGTTCCTTTAATATCGACTTCACCTTGAAATTTGGTAAAGCGACCATTGACTTTGGTAATTTTCAAATAAGGTATTTTAAAAGATATTTCCGAATGATCATCGTTGATCTTCCAGGTTTCGGCCAAGGCAGAAAGAGACAAAAGGAGAGATAGAAATAAGATTATTTTTTGCACCATGTGAATATAAGGGAAGGAAATCGATTTGTCATACATGAACCCGTTGGATATGCTTTTGACAATAATTATTGAGGTTTTTATGTCATTTGAACAATTAATCAAATCTATCCCTAAAGCCGAACTTCATCTCCATATCGAAGGTTCGTTGGAACCGGAGTTAATGTTTCATTTAGCAAAACGCAACAATATTTCATTACGTTTTAAAAGCGTTGAGGAAGTCAGAGCAGCTTATCAGTTTACAAATCTCCAAACTTTTTTAGATATTTATTATGAAGGAGCTGGAGTTCTTCAGACCAAGCAAGATTTTTATGATTTAACCATGGATTACCTCCATCGCTGCAAAGCTGATAATGTCGTTCACACCGAAATCTTTTTCGATCCTCAAACTCACACCGATAGAGGCATTGCCTTTTCAACGGTGGTCGAAGGCATTCACCAAGCATTAGCTGACGGGAAAAAAAATCTTGGAATCAGTTCTCACATGATAATGTGTTTTTTGCGCCATCTTGATGAAGCATCTGCCATGAGAACTCTAGATCAGGCAATGGAGTTTAAAGATAAGATCATTGGAGTTGGACTTGATTCATCTGAAGTCGGTCATCCGCCTTCAAAGTTTAAAAGAGTTTTTGGTAAAGCCTTAGAGGCAGGATTTAAAACTGTTGCTCACGCTGGTGAAGAAGGGGACCCTTCTTATATTTGGGAGGCCATAAAGCTTCTCCACGTTGAGAGGATTGACCATGGAGTGCGATGTTTAGAAGATGAGATGTTAGTTGAATATTTAGGCTTGAATAGAATTCCATTAACTGTGTGTCCTTACTCAAATGTAAAACTTAAAGTTTTTAAAAAACTAGAAGATCATAATTTAAAGAAACTCTTAGACCGCGATCTGGTAGCAACAATTAACAGTGACGACCCTGCCTATTTTGGCGGCTATATGAATGAGAACTTTTTAGGTACCGCTCAAGCTCTCGATTTAGCGGCGCCAGAAATTAAGAAACTGGCATTCAATAGCTTCGAGGCTTCATTCCTTCAGCGCGAACAGAAAGATCAGTGGATTTTAAAGATTAAAACCCTTTAATATCAAAATGTTAAATTGTTCAATTTTTAGCTAGTCATTGTAATCATTACTCTATGGGCCAACAATCTGACAGACTTGCTCAAAGCCTCGCTATCATTCTCACAAAGGAATTGAGACTGATATGTATAATCTTAAGATTTATGACGAGACCTATTTGGAGAAGCGGCTCCATGTTCAAAAGATCCATCAATGGGATTTTGAGCGTGATATTAATTGGAATTTAAAAGTAGACACTAATAAGTATCTTCTGCCTCTCGATCAAAGCAATATTATATTTCCCGGAGCAAGCGCTGAGCAGCGTTTGGCCATTTCTCAATTTATGGGACTAATTGTTGCATCAACAATTTCTCAATTGGAAATGGTTGCGATTAAACTCAAGGGGCCGACTTGGGATAAACCCCTAAAGAAAAATCCTATCAATCCAGAATTTAGAGAGCTAGGGGAGCAGTTTTATTTAGAAGAAGAAAAGCATTCTAGGGCCTTCGGCAAGTATATTGATAAATTTGCTTCTGCGCTTGAAATTGAACCAGAGCAATTGAGAAATTTTCTTCCTTCTGCAAACAAAACCCTTATTGAAAAACTCTATTCTCTCAATGCTGAGCTTGGTGGTAGTGCTCTGTGGTGGTTGGTTGCCGCGGTAGAAGAAGAATCACTGCTTTTTTATAATCTTATTCATAATTCTAGAAATGATATAGATCCTCTCTATTATCAAATCCACCGATGTCACTATGAAGAAGAATCTCGCCATGCCAACTATGCTCCCATGATGCTTGAGTTTCATCATCATTTTTCAAATAAACTTCAAAAGAATATTTTCTCTAAAGTTGAATTCTTAATGGCTGAAGTTTTGAATATGACTTGGACATTTAATCAATTAATTAAGCTGAAATCTCTTAAAAGCTTGAAGAACAAGCATCCTTTTTTTGAAGTGATGTACTCAACTGTTGATTTGCTTAAGGGGCAAAGTCCTTTGCAAGTTCTTCATCAACTCTTCACAAGCGCGCCTTATATTTCAAGTAATCTTCATCTTTCTGCTCATCAGCATGTACAGGAGATGCTCGTTCGATATGGTGCCTTTAAGATGCCGTTACCTGAAACAAAAAAGGTGGTACTCACATGTACTGCATAAATCAATTCAAAGGTATTCATTTTATTGAGCATAATTCGGACAAGAAGAATTTGCCCTTGCTTATCATTCTTCATGGGTTTCCAGACAATGCTTTTAATTTAATTTCATTAGTTGAAAAGCATCAAGAAAATTTTCATATTGTAGCTCCCTTTATGCCAGGAACTTTAAATAACGAAAAAAGAGGATTAAATCAATTTAACGAAATGAGAATGGTTCATGATCTCAATGACCTCATTCATTTTGTCGATCGAGATTCTTCGAAAGAAATTTATCTTTTAGGTCATGATCTCGGATGCTTTGCGAGTGTGAATCTTTATTATCATTTAAGAAGTAGAATCAAAGGAATTATTCATTTAAATGGACTTGGCTTGCAACAGTTTTACTCTCGTAGAAAGTCACTTTTACAGTGGATTAAATCTTCTTATGTTTTAACCGCCCAGTTTAACAGTGTAAGAACTCTAGTGGCGAAAGTGTTTCCTGCTTTTTTCTTAAATATGATTTATCGTTTAGGGCAAGTTCCTAATCACCACGAACTCTATGAATTTGATAGAAAATTGCTTAGCCCAATTCTCATCTATTCGACCCTTTTTAAAAGCATGAGAAATTTCTTTGGAAGAAGAATCTTAAGGATAAAAGCCCCTACTTTATTTCTATGGGGTACTAAGGATCGCTTTCTCAACGCTCCAACTCTTGATGAGGTTGACTCTTTTTATGATCAAGCAGAAGTTCGAATCATTCCAGGTGGGCATTGGGTACATTTATCGAATCCACTTCATACCCAAAAGATCATTAATAAGAAGTTATCCACCTGGCTTAGAATGAATTCTCAAGAACAACTTTTTGGAAAATCGTTATGAATAATTTTAGAAAAGACCGAAATTATCTCTTAAAGTATAGTCTGACATCAGGAATTGTTTTTCTCTTTATGAACTCTGCTATCCTGATTTTGCGTAGTGGTCACCTTAATTTTCATATCAATACTGAATTGGCCCCCATTGCTCTCTTATCTATCCTCCTCTGTGGATTGCCCTCAAGCATCCTGCATAATTGTGCTCATGGGAATTGGAAACCAAAGTTTTTGAACACTGTTCTCGGTGAAATCTTTGGCACAGTCATGCTCTACGGTTTTAAAGGGTTCAAACTCGGGCACATGTTTCATCATAAATTTCCTGATGATCCCGACTATGATGTTCATCCTCCCAAAGGTTATCGTTTTCACCAATTCTTAGTTTCTCCAATAGAAGATACGCTAAAAGTTATTGAACGAGTATATTTTGAATACTATGGTGATAATGAATCAAGTCGACGCAATATCTTTTGGCAGAAGATCTTCTTTAACTTTTCAATCGTTATGAGACTTTCTTTTTGGCTTCTTTTATTGGGACCGAGCTTATTTGTCTTTCTGTATCTTCCACTTTATGTGCTGAATATTTTTGTATTCGCCCATATCAATTATGCAGCACACATCATTAATAAAGAAGGAAACTCCGAAGTCGTCAATCTTAACCACAATATTTACTACCGTATTGTGAATGTTCTTTCGATGGGGGGCTATTTTCACAAGTCTCACCATTTAAAACCACAGTGCTTAAATCCAGCAAAGGCCATCATCGATGACAACACTGCCTATGTGACTTTTATTCATGAAAAGAAAGTCGTCATTAATAAAAAACTAGAAAAGCGCCATCTTCGTTTAGTAAAGGCTCAATACTTATGAATTTTTACAAAAAAGATCGTCATTATTTTTTAAGATATTTTATTATTAATGCTTTAGTCTTTGGTCTCGTAGATATTCTTTTGATGAAGAAAATTCATTTTGATTTTAATTTTGCGTTGGCCGATCTCTTTATTGCTCTTGTCGCTATCGTTTTCGGACTGGCAATGGCCACGGCCTTTCACAATGCTTCTCATCATAATTTTAAGAATAAATTTCTTAACATTCTCATTGGGGAGTTTTGTGGTTTTTATACTTTGATTGGCATGCGTCCCTTTCGCGTCGGGCATATGCTTCACCATATCCATTCAGATGATCCAGAGCTTGATCCCCATCCTCCGGCAGGACTTAGCTTTATCCAGTTCATCTTAACGTCCCATAACCGGACCATTGAAGTTCTCAAGAATGTCTATCGCCAGAATCATGGTGCGAGTGCAAAGACTGAAGCAAACATAAAATGGCAAACGGTCTTTCACCAAATGGGAATATTATTTAAAATTCTTTTTATCTTTATCGTTTTTGGGCCAACTCTTTTCGTTTCCTTTTATGTCATTTCGTACTTGGCGTATTTTTTTGGCTTTGCTCATTTGAATTATATCAGCCATCTTCCCGACGAAGACGGAGAGATTCGAGTAAAGAATCATTCTCAAGGATTCTTTTATCAAGTGATGAACGTCTTAACTTCAGGCGGCTATTATCACAAGAATCATCACTTGAATCCTAAGCTCTATAATCCTTCTCATTATCAAGCGAGAGCAAAGACTAGCTCATTTCAGATTTTATCTACAGAATTGAAAGTTTAAGATTTAGACAAAAAAAAAGCTGTCTTTGCAGACAGCTTTTTTCAAACAAAAATGGCGGGAATGCCCTTCATCCAGCAATTTCATTCCCTTAGCTTTTTATATTGCATACAGTATGCAATTGGCCAGTGATAAGCAGTGACGTTTTAATTTTTACCAAAAAAACGACCTCATTCGGGTCGTTAACTTTTCAAGTAAATCTGGTGAAAGTCTTAGGCGTTTTGCCTTCTTTGGAACGCTGCGAAGTCGATGACATTTTCTGACGAAGCTGGAATTTGACTAGGTGAGTCTGTCGCAACTTCTAGCTCTTCATCCGGCCCATCATCCTCTTCATCTTCACCGTCATCTGGAAGCTCATTGGCCTTTCGGTAGTCCACATTATTGTAAGGTGAGCTAGGGTCAAAGACCGCATCAAGGTCTCTAAATTTGAGTCCCTGGGTTGAGCCATTTTCCAAGATTCCGGCCAGTCTGATATAGATCCTCATGGTCTCCACATCTCTCCAACCCCCGATCTTCATCACCTTATTTTCTGGAATTCCCAGCGCCAAAAGCTGCGTAGCGAAACACGCCCTGATTGTGTGAAACTTAATGCCCCACTTTTCACCATCAAGTTCAGGTGGAAAGAGATTGTTGCTCTCACAAAAAAGTCTCAAGACCTTTGCTTGCTCTCCTCGCTTCCAATAGGGAAGCTCAGGATAAAGTCGTGAACCAATTTCATCACTGCCAAAATCAGTTTTAACGTAATCAATTAGGAACCAGTAAAGCTCCTGATTGACCGGAACGCTTCGCCAGTAATGGGCCTTTGGTTTTCCATATTCCTTGAGCTTTGTTTTCCAGGCCCAGCGTACATGGATAAATCCATAGTTCTTTTTAGGATGCCCATCGGGAAGCTTATCAAGTTCACGAGCAATCTTTGAAGGAACAAGTTCAAGATTTTCTTTTCTTAGGGCCTCAAGTTCACTTGTCCTTAGCCCCGAATGAAAACCCGTCAACCATACTGGATACCAAGGATGCTGATTTTTTTCTGCGCTCTCAAGAAGTTTGGAGATTTGACCGTGGTTTAAAATTTCCTGGCAGTCTTCTTCGGCGACAACTTCACCTGGGCAAAGAATATCAATATTTTTTGCCGGTGAGATTCGCATTTCAGGAAGATAACCTTCTTGCATGGCCCATTCAAAAATGGCATTTAAAGTTCCTTTGATCTCTTTTCTGAGGTTTTTGGTCGCTCCCTTTTCAAAGGCCTGTTTGATGATTAATCGACAATCACCAATCGTCACTTTGGAAGCGGGCTTTTCCCAGATGTGAGAGGTCCAATTGACGGCCCTTGAGATATGATCTCTAAGACGATCTTCGCCGAAGCGTCTGGAAGGATATTTTTTCCAATAAAGCTCCCAAGCTTCAACAAACCGTTTCCATTTGGCACCTTCTGACTCTTTTTCTTTGAGTTGATAGGCAACCGTAGGAAGCCATTTGTCTTTTTCCTTTAGGGCCGACTTTAGATTTGGAATTTTAGTGATTCGCTTTTGTGCGTTGATACTTTTAAACTTTTTGCTTCTCAGGAAAATATAAACTCGATAGAAAGTTTTTCCATCGACTTCATACTCGCTGATGTAATTAGGTAATTTGGTTTTCATAAAAAACTCCCTTGTTCAATGAAGGAGTTCTCAATGAAGCTGTCCAATTCTCGTCTACTAAAAAGAAGTCTGCCATAGGGCTTGTATGCCTTGAGCTGTCCTCGATAAACCATGTTTCTGATCTGGCCAACAGAGGTTCTCAAATAGGCAGCGGCTTCTTTAGCTGATAACCATATTAAATTGTCAAAGAGCGTTTTAGAGGGACCCCTTTCGGGTGTTTTAACCTCTGTACTTTCACGCTCTAACATAGCAAATTCCTGCCGAATTCACCATTTTTTTGCCTACAGATGAAATGTTTTTTTTGCTTAACTTGTGACTCTATAGCTACCTCCATGTAATGATCTATGGACCTGCTTAGAGCAACGGTGATGCCAAGTAGCACTTGGTGATAGGAGAGAATAAATTTTTTTAATAATATTCAATGCTTGTTAGAGCACCACCTTGGGCACCCTATAGTGACAAGTACATTTTTGGCCTTATTTTCGGTACATATCTGTACCTATCGCTTGATTCCAATAAATCGAAACTTAACGTAATAGATGAGCCTTCCTTCAGTCACGATGCTGCTTTTATATCTTTCAATGTATTCTTCGGCCTTCTCTTGAGTGGGAAATTTGTTTCGGATTTTTTCAGATATAATCTCGAATCTCTTTTCCCAAACCTCTCGCTCTTTGGCCAAAGACTCATTTCCAGTGAAGATGACGACCTCTCTTTTAATATCATTTTCATCTACATCGAATCCCACTTTTTTTAGATAAAAATAAATCAGTGGAGATATTTGTGGATAATAGCTTGGAAAGCCAAAAGAGAGATCAATAACCTTCCTATTGAAATCAAAATCTTCGGTTGTGAGATTTGAAGAAACTCCATCCGCATCGACAATCAAGAAACGGCCACCAGGTTTTAGTGCCCTATAAATGGAAGAGAAGTATTCTTCAAGGCCGTTAGGGAGATGTTGAGCGGTGTATCTCGTTATACAGGCATCTTGGGACTCCTGTGGGATTTTTGAAAGGTTAAGTAGGTCATCTTCAATTGTGACTATATTACGATGCCCTTCTTCTTTTAAAATGTTGCTGGTTAGAGACAAAAGCTCCTTGAAATTATCAACTGCATTAATAGTAATTTTTCGATTTCCACTATTTCTATTAATCCAACGTGAAACATTGCCACTGCCAAGTCCAGCATCAATGATTTTTGCCTCTTTTGGTAAAAAGCTAATGTCCTCTGGATCGAGTTCTGTATTAATGTCATACTGAGGCAGAGCATTTTGAAATTCTAAGCGTTCATATTCTTTAATGGCGGCCAGCTCTCCCTCATCCTTTTTTAATATGTAAGAATTTTTACTTTGATCGTTATCGAGTTCCATTTTTGTTCCTTTTTATAGAGGGTGATACTTTGGCAATCATGGAAACCAAAGTTTCGGAGTCAAATGGCTTATAAGCTGAATAAAATTTTTCATCATTTTGAAACTCTTCAAACTTTTGGGTGGCATCTCCAGTGATTAATAGAAATGGGCAGTCGATCCCAATCTTTTTGATATATTTATAAAGTGACTTGCCATCTCCATTTTCGCATTTCATGTGAAGGTCAGAGATTATTAGGGCCAGCTTCTTTTCCTCTAGCTTCTTTAGTTGTTCAATTGCCAGTATCCCGTTTTCACACTGGATTAAATTCACATCAGGAAAGTTCTCTTTAATAATCTCCTTGCAATGCCGACGAAGAATATCGTCATCGTCACAGTGAATAATCCATAAATCGCTATTCATAATCGGCCCTCTCGTGAATTAATCTTCACCATTTGAGTTTAGCCTTGACGCATTTTCAGTCAGCCAGTCAAAAAGTTCCTTTCTCTTTTTTAGATGTATTTCATCGTTATTTGGATTTGGATCATGTTTTTGAACGAAATCAATTAAGTTCTTTGGGTGGTAAAGATAGGAGTTGAGCATTGTGAGAGTTAATTAGTAAATGCCTATGGCCTCAAGACAGTCGAACTCTTTGATAGCATCGAACACCCTCGCATTTTTCTTTTCGATACTGTCGCCATTATCAGGCAACACAATAATTCGATAATTCTCCCCAGACTTATCTTTTTTACTATAAGGAAAATCTGTCTTATCAAATTGAATCTTGATTCCAGAAACATTCGTGATTCTTTGGAATGCTGTTTCTCCATCTGGGTTTCCATTTTTTTCGTAGAAAAAATTGTAAAAACTATCAAAAAGAACAGCGAAGTATTCAACAGGAATTTCATTACGGGGAATTTCAATTTTTGCAGTATTGAGAACGCTCTTAAGCATCTTGGCAAAGGCGGTACTGTCTTCTCTGCTTTTTTGATCTTTTGTTTCGTTACTCATATTTCAACCTAGTGAATTATAATGGTTTGAATAGTATGTTTATTATACAAAATGATATCATAATTCAAACCATTTTAAAGAAAGGTTCCTAAAGTATTGCTAAAATAGCTAGATAGAGGCCTCTGATGGCATATTTTTAACTGAAAAGTCGTTTGAATATTGATATAAAGTAGAATGCAGGTTCTATTTTTAATTTAAACTGGGTGCAGCGTGGCAAAGAAGAAGTCAACAAAGAAAACGGTTAGCAAGAAAAGCAAACCAAAGAAAAAGGGAGAGGCTCCAAAGAAAGGTAGTGCTCATGATCTTGATACTGACCCTGAGGTAAGGACAAGTCTTCACAAATTTCAGCGTAAGGCCTTAAGAGATTATTTGCTTGGCCGAGACGACGAAAAGCTCACCAATGCAGAGAAGGCCAAGAGAAGAAAACTCCTGGCAAAAAAACTCGACCGCTCGGAACAAACTTTGAAAAATATGTATGCCTATGGCCAAGGTCTTCCTGATCAATGGAACAAAGTCATGGATCATATTTTTGGGACAAGACAAGAAGACATAATCGAATTTTATAAGCTCCACCCGGTTCTCATGGAAAAATTGTCGTCTTTAAGTCCTGAGACGAGAAGAATGTACAAAAATGTGGAGAAGATGACAGAAGAGGAAAAGAGTCTGGTAAATGATCTCATTGAGGTGGGGCTTGAGAAAAATAGAGCAATAAATTTGGGTGAAAAACCAATTTTATAAAAATGTCCATTTAACGATGAAGCCTTTGGTTATAGAGCCAAGCACTGGCCATCATGAATAGTTTCAGTCAGGTTTATTAATTTTAATTCAATTTTTCGTTTAATATGAAATTTCATCCCGTATGAGCATTTACTTAGCTTCTACTTAAATCCTAGGCTAAATGATGATCTCTCAGCAAGTTACTCTCTGAGTTTCTAATGGTTAAAATTACCCAATAATATTAATTAGCTAGGTCGGTTAAAATGATTATATAAATATCAATCATTCTAGGAAGGGATGGTCTATGAGCAAAATGCTCCCCGTTGATGTTCTACGTCTCGTTGATCAGTTTGGAAGAAACTACGAATCTTACAAAGCTTCAAAGTACAATGAAACTCAGCTGAGAAGAGAATTTCTTGATCCATTCTTTGAAGCTCTTGGCTGGGATGTATCTAATAAAAAGGGAATCGCGGAACAGTACAAAGAAGTGATTCACGAAGACGCAATAAAAATAAACCAATCAATAAAAGCTCCCGATTATTGCTTTCGAGTTGGAAGTGATCGAAAATTTTTTGTAGAGGCAAAAAAGCCCTCTGTCAATATTAGAGAGGGGGTTAATCCTGCATATCAGTTGAGAAGATATGCTTGGTCTGCAAAGCTGCCATTATCTATATTAACAGATTTTGACGAGTTTGCGATATATGACTGTAGAGTTAAGCCAAGACCAACTGACAAAGCGTCTGTTGGTAGGATTCTATATTTCAAATTTGATGAGATAAAAGATTATTGGGAAGAGTTTTCTAATGTCTTTTCTAGGGATGCTGTTTGGCAAGGTTCATTTGATAAATATGCAGACGACAATTCAAAAAAGAAGGGAACTTCTGAAGTTGACAATGAGTTCTTGAAGGACTTAGAGATTTGGAGAGAAAAGCTAGCTAAAAATATTGCTCTAAGAAATAAAGGTATAAGTACAACAGAATTAAATTTTGCTGTTCAGAGGACATTAGACAGAATTCTTTTCTTTAGAATTTCTGAAGATCGGGGAATTGAAGACGTTAGGAAGTTAAGCGAAACATTAGGAGCAAAGGAAATATACTCTCTCCTTTGTGAGATGTTTAAATTTGCCGATGACAAATATAACTCTGGTTTATTCCATTTTCATAAAAATAATGATCGTCCAACGCCGCCCGATGAGCTTAGTTTATCTCTAAAAATTGATGATAAAGTCTTAAAAGAGATAATACAAGGCTTGTATTATCCGGTTTGCCCTTATGAATTTTCGGTGATGTCGGTTGAGATTCTTGGACAGGTATATGAAAGATTTCTTGGCAAAGAAATTCAAGTTACGAAGGGTGGGAAAGTTAATGTCGTAGATAAACCTTTAGTGAAAAAAGCTGGGGGAGTTTTCTATACACCATCATACATTGTTGCCAAAATTGTAGATGATACACTGGGGCCTATCCTCAGCAAAAAGTCTCCAAAACAAATTGAAAATGTTAAGATATTAGACCCTGCTTGTGGTTCGGGATCATTTTTGATTGGGGTATATGATTATCTTTTAAAATGGCATTTAGATAAATATCTTCAAGGTGATAAAAAGTATAAGAATAAAATTTATCAAAATGTTAACAATGAATGGTGTCTAACCCCAAAAGAAAAGAAGAAGATTTTAACAAATAATATCTTTGGGGTAGATATTGATCCTCAAGCCGTAGAAACAACAAAGCTCTCTCTTTGCCTAAAAGTCTTGGAGGGAGAGACAAAAGAGAGCTTGGAAAGACAGCTTACATTATTTGGTGAGCATGCACTGCCAGATATTGGTGATAATATTAAGTGCGGAAATTCTTTAGTTGGTCAAGATTTAGACATAGATAGAATTACTAACGATGAGTTATACAAAATAAATCCCTTCGATTGGGATGCCGAGTTTCCATCTGTATTTACCAAAAAAGATACTGGTTTTGATGTTATCGTTGGGAATCCACCATATCTCAGAGTGCAAGGGTTGAATGAATTTCATGGGAATGAAATTGCTTACTACCAAAATAAATTTAAGAGTGCAGTTAAAAGATATGACTTATATCTATTATTCATAGAGAGGTGTTTCTTCTTACTAGGAAAAGAAGGGGTCTTGGGATTTATTTGTCCTCATAAGTTCACAAATTCTGACTTTGGCTCTGGAATAAGAAGCTTTTTAACTGAAGAGAGAGCTCTTTTTAAGTTCATTAACTTCAACTCTAACCTAATTTTTGATCAAGCATCTACATACACATGTCTTTTGTATTTATCTAAAAGAAAGAATAAAAAAATGTCTTACATAGAGGTTCCTAAATTATCAGAGAATGGAATGAGAAATTTCTTGTTTAATTTAAAGCCTGATGATTTCACAAAAGTCTCAATTGCCTCGTTAGGGGAGGAAAAGTGGAGCCTAAGTGAAGGAAGTTCTGTTGACTTGATTTCAAAATTAAAAGGAAGGGGTTATTCAAGAATCGGGGAATGTTTTCAGCAGATAATGCAAGGAATTGTTACTGGAAATGATGATACGCATATTTTGACCCGTTGCAAGGTTTCAAAGAATTATTTGAAAGGATACTCAAAAGAGCTTGGAAGAGAAATTGAAATAGAGCTAGGAATAACTAGGCCATTAATAACGGGTAAAACACCTAAAAGAAATCAACCAGTAATGATTAATGATTATTGTATTTATCCTTACTATCTTAATAAGAAAGGTAAAACACAAATTTATGAAGAAAGTGAGTTGAAGGCCAAGTTCCCAATGGCTTTTGAATACTTATCTAAGTTTAAAAAAGCTCTCACAGAAAAGAAGAAAAAATATAAAACTAATGAAAAGTATTGGTATTCATGTCATCGAGGAAGAAAGATTGATTTGTTTGAGAGGGAAACTGTTATTACTCCTGAAATTTCTCTTGGTGGGAATATGACAATAGCTAGTAAAGAACATTACCATAATTCACAAGGATATAGCTTTATTCAGCGTGAAGATGATAATACTTCAATATACTATTGGCTAGGAATACTCAATTCAAAAATTGTTTGGTGGTATTTGACCAAGACTGGAACAGTTCTAAGGGGAGGGTATTTCAGATTTAAAGAGAAATATCTTTCACCAATACCAGTTCCTGATCCAAAAACCTTAAGTGATGAATTGCTGAAATCAATTACTGATAAATCTAAATCCCTCTATGTCCTTAATAGAGATTTAAGTGAAAAGAAGTCTTTACAAGACAAAGAATTCATTACCCGTAGAATTAGAAAAATCGAAGAAGAATTGGAAAAAGAAATTTTAAAAGCATA
>Ga0210057_1001561_pt1 | contig 34424 bp, 32 predicted proteins | sample CryGeyCG2114_010_2_FD_183968 | JGI IMG/M metagenome (GOLD analysis project Ga0210057, IMG submission 183968) | Groundwater microbial communities from aquifer - Crystal Geyser CG10_big_fil_rev_8/21/14_0.10 (SPAdes) (version 2) | ecosystem: Environmental > Aquatic > Deep subsurface > Groundwater ... | reverse complement strand
AATACAGGCAAAGCTACCTTTGAAATTTTTAACCCACTTAGCGATGTATACTTTGTCTCTATGTCGAATTTTTTATCTCTCACCTTATATGAGAATACTCCAGATTCATATTTGCCAATACGATCATCAAAATAATCGATCTCATCAAACACCTGGCTGCCAATCGCCTCTACCCTTGAATTAATTTGATCTTCTAGATTCTTTTCACCTGTAATTTCTTGCACTGTTTTAAGGGCTTCATATTCTCTCAAGCTTTTCGACAGCCTTTTTGTTTCCTCTCTGTACCTAGACACCGTTGCCGCAATTTCTCTTAGATATTGAGATCGCGCAACAGGAATTATTGAGGGCCTGCTTAGGGTAAATTTCTCACCTTTAAGCTCATCTATCTCTTTTGACTTAAAAGCAAACGAGCTGGTGATTTCATAAAATAAAGAATTTAGCCCTTGATCGTTAAAGCGCGAAGCCATTGTTCCAAAAATTGGAAGCTTATCGTCATCTTGGTCTGTCATGTTTTGAAAAATTTTATGGTTGCGTCTAAACTGTTTTCGAACATCTCTTAGAGCATCCTCGGCCCTGATTTTATCAAACTTATTGATTGCCACAAAATTTGCGTAATCAAGCATTTCTATTTTTTCTAATTGAGTCTGAGCACCAAATTCAGGAGTCATCACATAAAGACTCTTATCAGCAATTTTAGTAATTTCATCTGAGGCCTGCCCGATGCCAGATGTTTCAACTATGATCAAATTAAAATCAAGTGATTTTAAAAATTTAATTACATTGCTAATCTGTGGGCTTAATTCGTTTTGCGAATCTCTAGTGGCGAGCGATCGTACATAGACATTCATATTTTCAGTACATCCCAATCGAATTCTATCTCCAAGTAATGCGCCCTTAGTTTTCTTTTTTGTGGGATCAACAGAAATTAAGGCTATTTTGAAGTCAGGAAGGTTGTTATTAAAGCGTAAGATGAGCTCATCTATAAGAGAAGACTTTCCAGCTCCACCTGTCCCTGTCACACCTAAGACAGGGGTCGTGCCTGAACTGATCTGGAAGGGAAATTCAGATTTTTCTTCAATAAAAGAAATTGTTTTTGCGATTTCCAAATTTGATAATTTTTTTCTTCCTTTTAGCTTTTTATAATCGAACTTCTCGAATACGGAATGTTGAGCGCGATCCAACATATCCTTTACTATACCTTCAAGACCTAGCTCCATTCCATCAGCAGGAGAATAAATTCTAGTAATGCCGGCCACCTCAAGTTCTTTAATCTCTTTTGGGGTAATGACTCCACCGCCACCACCAAATATTCTTACCTCTGGCGCATTCCTTTCATTGAGAAGGCTACGCACATACTTGAAATATTCATTATGCCCACCTTGATAAGAACTAATAGCTATAGCATGAGCATCTTCTTGAATTGCTGCTTCTGCGACCTCTAAAGCTGATCGATTGTGACCAAGATGAATAACCTCCGCTCCGTTCGCTTGCAAAATTCTACGCATAATGTTTATTGATACATCATGGCCATCAAACAAACTTGCTGCTGTCACAAAGCGAATTGGCATAAAAAACCCCTAATAAAACTAATTCAATTGGCTCGGTGACTATAGCTTAAGTGGCATATCTAGGCAAAAGACACTCGCTTACCTGGTAATAGCGTGGAGCATAATTTTATTCTAACGTGCTTTTCTTGCGCCCATGTAAAAACTTCCACGACAGCACGGTTATCATAATGAATATTGAAACCCATTGCGAAGATGAAAATATTCCATAATTGCCACGAATCGTATCCCCGCGCAAAAATTCTAATATAAACCTCAACAAAGAGTATCCAATGAGATAAATAGTTACACCATCTACGATTTGTCGCGATTTTTCTAAATATACCGCTATATATTTTCCGATAAAAAGAAGACCTGCCGCTTCATAAAGCTGAACTGGGTGATTATAGATATGTAATGTTCTCAAAAATGGTAAGTCACACTTATTGCCAAAGCAGCACCCCGCCAGGAAGCAACCGACTCTTCCTATTGCATGACCGTAGCATACGGAAGGGATGTAATAGACTAAATTGCGATATGGATGTTTCTTTAAAATTACACAATATACAAATGAAAAAAGCATTCCAAAAATTAGTCCCCCATAAAAAACAAATCCTCCTCCTAACCAAAAACTCGAATACATAAGTAGTTCTGGTACTCTATATGAGAAAAGTAAAAAAAAGAGTTTGGCCCCTACCCATGCAGCAATGAAAACACCTATCAAAAAACCATGAATACCAGTTTGCTCTAGCTTGTATTTTTGTATTTGATGTAGAATATGGGCATAACCCGCTCCCCAAGCTAGGCCAAGAAAAAGGGGATAGGCATAAATTATTAAATCACCGATGCTAAGTAGTTCTGGCAGCATGTACTCACGCTATATCTTATTGTTTTATATCTTCGCCCGTTAAGGCCTCTTTTGTTGCCTTAATATGCATTTTATTTTTTCCCTTTTTGAGCACTATAAAAAAATCCATCACCAGTAAGATAGCAGCTATCGTTATCGCACTATCGGCAATATTAAAGGCCGGGAAATGACTATCTTTGACATAAAAATCTAAAAAATCTACTACGTAACCCAACAAAAACCGATCTATTAGATTGCCAACCGCTCCCGCTAAAATAAGACCATAACTAATAAATAAAAGAAGGTTTCCTCTACGAGTATGCCAAATTAGATAAATTAACCAACCACATGCAATTACCGGTATAAGTAAAAAAAGTGGCTTTCGAATCGATTCATGTGCATTCGCCATAAATCCAAATGCCGCACCAGGATTTTTAACATATGTAAAACTAAACAGGCCATCAATGACTGAGACGGACTCACCTAAAATAAAATTTGCTCGAACTATGCCTTTGCTTAATTGATCTAGCCCAATTATCGCAAACACTGCAATTATTAATTTCCAAACTCGTCCCATGTCAGTTCCTTTTCCCTAGTAATATGCCTTCGGAGAAATTAGATACTTTTCAATTTTCCTCAGTAGCGTTTTCTTTGGAATATTTGCTTTCAAAGCTGTTTGATTAATTTTTCCCTTGTTCAGCTTCAGCGCATGAACAATGAACTCTTTTTCAAAAATTTCTTTTGCTACTTGAAAGTCAAGTGAGACATCTCCCTGTCCGAAGGCAGACAAATTAAATTGATAGCCACCTTTACCAATTACTTCTAGATCGTTGTCCAAAACAGAATCTTTGATCCCTGCAAAATCAATTGGTCCCTCTTCTTCCTCGTCATCTCTTTCTTCTGTTTGTGTTTTTCCTTGACGACGAAGACTTTCAGGTAGTGACGTGACATGAATACTGTCAGACGACTCAATAATAAATGCGTGTTCTATAACATTTCTAAGCTCACGAATATTTCCTGGCCAAGAATAATTTTTCAATAACTCCACACCTTCTGGAGTTAGACCCTTAATCTCCAAATTGTGAATGTTGTTAAAATATTTAATATAATACTGTGCTAGAACTTCAATATCCGAGACTCTTTCTCTTAGGGGGGGGAGATAAACCGGCAACACATTTAGGCGATAAAAAAGATCCTCGCGAAAAGTCCCTTCTTTAATCATTTCTTCAAAAGGCTTATGGGAAGCAGCTATTATTCTAACATCTACTTTTACATCCCTATTCGATCCTACCGGTGTGAAACTTTTTTCTTGCAGGACTCGTAAAAGTTTGACCTGCATACTGGGTGAAATATCACCAATTTCATCAAGAAAAATCGTGCCCCCATCAGAAAATTGAAATTTTCCAATCTTTCTTTCACTTGCTCCAGTAAAGGCACCCTTCTCATGTCCAAAAAGCTCAGATTCAATCAAGTTATCAGGAATGGCGGCCAAGTTTATAGTAACAAATTTTTCGTCTTTTCTTGGGCCATTATAATGAATGGCCTTGGCTACCAACTCTTTACCAGTTCCCGACTCCCCTCTAATTAATACGGGGGTGTTTACCTGCGCCAATTTTGCAATAACAGAAAACACCTTCTGCATTACATCTGACTGACCAACAAATTTATCGTCAGAGTTTCCACCTAAGCTTAATCGCGGAGCGGAAAAAATTGACGTTTCAACTAAAGACCGCGCCCTTAGTGCTCGTTTTATCAGAGCAGCCAGATTATCAGAGGTAATGGGTTTCTCTAGATAGTTATACGCTCCTTCCTTAACCGCTTTCACTGCATCGCTAACATTTGAATAAGCGGTCAAAATCAAAACGATAAGAGTCGGGTCATACTTCTTCATTTCCCTTAGTGCTTCAAGCCCATCCATCTCAGGCATATTTACATCCATAACAACCAAATCATATTTGGTCTTATAGACTGCTCCGAGTGCGTCCTTGCCATTGACAGCAACATCAACAACAAAATGGTGGTATTCCAGCGCCTGCTTTACGCTTTCTCGCAGGACTTGATCATCATCGACTACTAATACTCTATGCATTTATTATCTCCATCTAGCTCTAGGCATTTTTAAGCTTTATTTCAAATGTTGTTCCTAATCCCAACTCTGATCGAGCAGAGATTGTGCCCCCTTGTAACTCTACGAAATATTTTACCAAGTAAAGACCAAGACCTGTACCTTTAATCGAATGAGAAGCGTCGTTTTTTACCCGATAAAACTTGTCAAATATGTGCTTGAGATCCTCCTTGGGGATACCCACTCCATTATCACTAATTTCAATATATACCCATTCCTCATTATCCCAAGTTTTAATTTGAACCCGCGTGCCTTCGCCAGAATATTTTATGGCGTTTTCCACCAGATTAGAAATTACTCGCATCATCAGATTTTGATCTAATTCTATTGGGTATAAGGGACCAAGCTCGGTAGCAAAAACAATGTTTTTTTGAGATGCTTCATATTTCAAAGATTCCAAAATTGAATCTATGATTTTGTTAACATCCTTGGAAATTTTGTTTAGTGCCAAATTTCTAGATTCAATTTTGGTAAGGTCAAGGATAGACGTAATAAATTTATTCAGTTCCTTGGTTGAATCTATGATCGCCTGGAGGCCAAAGTGAATTTCTGGAATATTTTTTGCCTGTTTCATTAAAACATCTGCTAATCCCGCAATTTTTGCAACAGGCGTTTTTAAGTCATGACTCATCAGTGAAATAAAATTTTGTTTAAGATTTTCGACTTGGGTTAAAAGTTTTGTCTCTTCTTGGATCGCATACCGTCGTTGGTACTCATCAATTGCTCTAAATGGTACCCATATGTAGTAAACCACAAAGACGGTAAGCACCAGGTGTGTTATATAAATCCATAGTCCCATTACGCTAAAAATTATATAGCTTAGAAGAAAGATACCAAACATTAGGGTTACCGTTATAAATAAACCATCTGTTGGATTGACCCGGTTTATTATGATTGAAAGAAAAATTGCAATTACGATGGCCAATGCATAGCTAATTGAACGAGGCACAGCCAAAACGGTTTTATTTTGAATTAGTGATTCTATCATCTCTGCATGAACAGATAACTTTCCAGCTCGATAATCCTCTTTGTTAAATGGGGTTAGAACAAAATCAGAGGAGTTAGCAATATAATTTGAACCTATCAACACGATCTTGTCTTTAAAAAAATCTTTAGGATAATTACCAACGACGACACGATGAAAAGGAATTTTTTGTATCTTGCCCTTACCTTCTATCGGTGATGTAAAGTATCGATATAAAGCAAAGTTTGCGTCTGCTTCTCTAACATAATATGCCCCAAGGATATTATTTATATCGAGTGGATCCTGTCCTAATGATTTTCGATATTGATTTGCTGTCCATAAATGCAAACTGCTCTCTCCTGATATGTTTAAAATGACTCTACGACTGATGTCATCCTTAGCAAAAGCTGCATTGTCGATGTTGAGTAATGCTAGTGAATATCCATATTTCAGTAGGTCTTTTGGCGGCTTAATTTCCCCCCATGAATCCATCTCCGTACCAAATCTAAAACTGCCTCCATTGTCTATAAAGATATCAAGCTCTTTTTTGAATTTCTCTAGATTATCCACATCTAGATTTGTTTCGGGTTCCATCAAAGCCCCAAAATAATTAATAATTTTTGGCTTATCCATGATTAGCTTTTTGATCATTCTGTAATGACTTGCGTAGGTATAAGGATATTTTTCTCCTAAGAATTCATCGCTCTCATCATCCATTGTAATCAGCACGATATGATCTTCCGGACCAACCCCGAAATCATAACGGACCCTAAAATCATAAAATATCGCCTCAAGCGTCGAGAAACTATATTGAAATAAAATGATTACAAAAATGAGTGTAAAGATGAATGGATAATAGCGAGATATATCGAAATATTTTGACTTTGTCTCCGTGCTCATTTTATTTATTTAGAATCGTCAATGGCTCAAGCCAATCTAGTATAGATTCTTTTTCATCTACTTTCATAGCATACATTTTCAAGATCATTGACCAAACTCCCCTCGCAGTATTTTCATTTTTATATTGATTGCTCACTCCCGTTAATATTTTCTTTAACTTTGGTTTTTTTACCGAGTAAATAATTACATTCTGTTTCAAGAGAGATCTGAAAATAAAAAATAAAGGTAGCTCAATGTATGAAAAGAAAATGGGAATGAATTTATAAATGAGTAATTTTTTCGTTACCCACTCAACAACCAGGAATGGAGATAAAATCATGGCAGACGATACTGCCAGCAAGGTTCGCTCAATAGCACCAAATGATTTTGCAAATTCAGAGATAACCAAGAAAAAATCAATTGACTCTTTTCTCTTTAAATTTTCAAAATAGGCTGAGCCAAAAATTATTTTCGGTTTAGAAAAGATCGAATTAACAACAAACAAATCGCCTTTGAAATGTTGGCAAATGAAAAACCTCACATCGGGTGCGCCTGTTTTGATTGTTACATTATGCAAAAAATTAAACTCCTGCTTATCCAATGGAATTTTTCGAGAAGAGAGATTAATCAACAACAACTTGTCCCATATTAATAATAAAAATATAAATAAAGACAACAATGTGCTTTCAATTAAAAGGATAGATTGTGAGGATTGCTGAAAAGAATAAAGTATCGAGTAGAGCAAACTTGCGGGCAGGACAAGACAAGCAACAAAATAAAAAATGTTTAACAATCGCCCCATTACCGCTCCAATATGCTGTGATTTTAAGCCCTTATTTCGGCCCAATCAAACAAAATATATATTTTAATTGGCGTATGCTACAAATTTCAATTGTGAAAAATTCTTCTTGATTCGCCTTGCGTCAATGAGTTAGGTGTTAATTGCTTCAAAACAATGAGAATAGTTCTTAGGGGGACTAAATGCAAAATAAACGACTTTTATTCGGTACTGCTGGCATACCTCACAGTACCGTGAAAAAAAATAACCCTGTCGAGGGCGTTAAGCAGATTCACGCTCTCGGACTTGACTGTATGCAGCTCGAGTTTGCGCATGGCGTTCGAATGAAGGACGAAGTGTCTTCTGGTTTACGCAAAGTCAGCTATGAATTAGGAATTCCTCTTACTTCTCACGGTCCGTACTATATCAACCTCAATGCGCGCGAGCAGGACAAAATCGATAGCTCTGTTGAACGTATCATTCAAACTGCAAAAATTTCAGACCTGTGTGGCGCAGAATCCATGACCTTTCACGCTGCCTTTTACATGAAAGATTCTCCTTTTGATGTGTTTGATCTTGTGGAAAAAAGTCTTAATGTTATCCAAGAGCGCTTAAGTCGTCTCGACATTGAAATTGATTTACGCCCCGAGCTTACGGGAAAAACTAGCCAGTTTGGCAGCCTGGATGAGCTTATTACACTCACAAAGAATGTTCACTCCTGTAAGCCCTGTATGGATTTTTCTCATCTATATGCCAGGACTGGTGAATGTAATAGCTATGAAGATTTCTGTAAAATTCTTGATCAGCTAGAAATAGAACTTGGGCAAGGTTCGCTACAACAAATGCATATTCATATTTCAGGCATAAGCTCTAATAGCAAGGGAGATCTCAAGCACCTCAATCTTTCAAGCTCTGATTTTAATTGGAAAGATTTAATTCGTGCGCTAAAAGATAAAAACTGCTGTGGTTATATTATCTGCAATAGCCCAAATCTAGAAAAAGATGCAAAAATGATGAAGGATTATTACTTAAGCCTCTAACATATTTACTTGGGCATAGTTGATTCAAAGAAGCCATGCCCAGGATAATTAAGCCTGGCCATCATGCCACTTTCTTTGATGCCTTATCTAAGTTTTGTGTCAGTTCCCAGAATTTTGCTGTAGCAGTCTCAAGCATGTAGGCCAAGTCCTGATCATCTGTTGCCACCCCACATAGATACGTGAATTGACCATCGAAAAATATCACCAGACTATGAAACCCCAATATTTCCACCAAGCGAGATTCATCATTACCTCTATCAATAACAGCAAGATAATGAGTCGATTTTTTAATTGCCTGGGCCACGAGCGCAAAAATACCCCAGTTCTCTGGAAAATCAATAGTCAGCTGATTTAAGGACATGCGAAAAAAGCCTTCTTTTTTATCCAGGACATTCAAGCTACATTTATTTTTATCTTTAAAATAAAATTTAATTTCTTCTAGGCAGTCGAGAATCTGACCTACCTTGTATTGGGCATCAAATGAAATATGCTTGGAATCACCTATGCCAGGAGATGAATTAATTTCACCATAAGTTTCGTTAACAAGAAGTCCAATTAGGTTATCGTTGCCAAATATATCCTTCATACCGGACTTATCGGCATTTATCTTAAAAACAATACTAAGGTTTTAACTGATCTTTAAAGTCAACAAATGTCTTAACATCTGTTACGTCGTTTATCTTCCATCCGTCTGACTCCAACACCATTTCAGCTATTTTTTTAAGCTCGACTTCATGCTCTGTTTTTTCCCCACCCAAGTAATTTAAATAGTAAGTAACAAAGCATTTTTCTTCAGTTTCACATTTCTTGATCAAGATCTTGAATTTCTTTTTTAATATATTTTTTGGTCCCAAAACCTTATCTCGCGCCTCTAGATTCAAGTCATTAAAGAAGACAAAAAATTTATCAGTCAAAAAAGGTTTGATATGCTCTAGGTCCTGCTGTTTTTCAAATCTGTAGTTGACAAAACTGGTAAGTGTTTCCTCTGGACTATTATTCTTTTCACATGCGAAAAGCGCTATTAAAAATAAGAAAATCAGAACTCGCATAATACTCCCTGGAATTATTTCAAATATCCTCTATCTGATAGTATCTCGCAAAGGTTTGTCCAATTCAATACCTCGTGTTGATCAACTACGTTTCCTGTCAGCTTTACTCCCATACCTTTAAAATAGCTACTGACAACTTCTCCTTTATGCTCAAACTCTCTGCCGAAGGCCTTAATATTCAAAAGTACCTTTCCTCTTTTGCTTTCATTTCCCTTATCGAAATATAAAAAACATCCGCTTTTGTTCCAGTTTGTAAGGTGTCCCTCGCTGACGTTCCCGCGCAGGTCATCTACTCGCACTACTAACGGAAAATGGCTCACTTTTTCCAAGTCCCATTTATTATAGCCTGGCACATAACAAGAGTCATTTAACTCACTGGCAAGGCAGACGACAAAAAAATAGCTGGTGAGAATATAGAACACCGAAAGGAAAAGTATAACTTTATCAAAATTAGATGCAAATATTTTAATCTGTAAAAAACTTATTGATGCAGTCAAAATAAATAGAAGATATTTTGATATTTTTTTCCCTGTGAAGACAGAATAGAAGGTTATGGCACTAAAGAAAATGACTGCCTTATTCGCGTAATAAAAATCGATAAGATATTTTTTATCAAATGAGCTAACACCATTATATAATGATTCTGTCATGTGTAGAAAAAATACTGACAGAAGTACAAATAATGACGAGTTGTTTATTACGGGGGATCTCTTTATAATTCTAATAGACACAACCTTTTAAACGAGAAACCATGGAAAGGCCAATACTTGAAATAACCAATCGTTGCATATATTGTGACAATTGTCTCCTATTGTGCCCTGAACACGCAATAATAAAAGTTAATGAATATATCATAGATTATACATCATGTACTCTTTGTTCAATCTGCCAATCCGTGTGCCCCGTCGATTGTATCAAGTTAGTTATACAGGAGGGTGGATCTGCTCGTTAAGGTCATAATATGAGATATTACCGAGCTCTCCTACTTCCGTCTTTTGAATGGGACTCCCGGCTAGAATAATTCCAACATATTCACAACGAGAATGATCTCCTGAAAAATTTATGCACCCAGGATAGCTCGAATTGTAAGAACCATCACCTTTCAGCTTCGATATATCAATGATTTTATTCTCAGTTAGAAGTTTCAACAGACTTGATTGCTTATTAATGCTGATATCTTTTACGATTGAATTAACGAAGTTATAATACAACTCCTTAGTTCCAAAATCGTAGTATTCAGCTTCCGGCACGGAGATAACTTTAATCTTCTTTTTTCTATAGTTGCCAATGCCGGTCCAAAGATCCTGGAATCCGCTAGCTTTAGTATTTGCATCCCTTTTAAACAAACCCATACCTGAATAAGTGACAAAATTTTCAGATCTGGCCGCTCCCTTATTAATATTTATTAAGTGTTTATTTTTATCCAAAACAAGCTCATTGTGCCCAAAGCTTTTTTTGCTTTGTACTGCAAACAAAATGCTATCACAGCTATCTAGTTCCTCTGTCGCTCTTTTGATGTCGTCGCCTCCCGCAAGAAACAGTGAATCAGCATTGGCCGTTAATAATACCTCTTCCTTGTTCAAAAGATTGAGTACGTTGGATATTGACCCACCAGTTCCCAATATATCCTTTTCAAAAATAAAATTTATACCAAGACTTTTGGGTAAATTTAATTTTTCTCTCACTTGCTCACTTTGATGGTGCAAATTAACGAAAAAATTCTGTATGCCTAGTGATTTTAATTGCAAAACTACGGACTCAAGCAAAGACTTTTCAAAAAGTGGCCAGATCGGCTTCGGCAACACTGATCCTATTAACCCCATTCTTGTCCCGAAACCCGCAGATAAAATAAGAGCGTTGTTAACTCTCATGGTAAGACTCAAAAATCGACTTGCGCAGGAGTGAAAACTCCTCATGCTTAAATAACAAAAATCTTAATTTCTCCATAGCGAAGCCAATGTATTTTAAGTATCTATAATCCTTTCTTAATTCCGTAATCATTGCGAAGGATCCAATGGCTTTGAACACTCTTTGCACGGCCATAAGATCATAAAGATAGCAAAACTCGTCAAATGTTTGGCCAGTCTTGGTCTCGTCATAGTACTTTGCAATCAATTTCTTCTTGTTTTCATTATCTATTGAATAGTAACAGTCTTCTAATAACGACACTAAATCGTATTGTGGAAGCCCCAATCGGGCGTCCTGATAATCAATAATGCAGACCTCTCCATCCTTTACCATTAAATTTCGAGAATGATAGTCTCTATGGCAGATTACTAATGGGCGCGCGTCGCTTAACAGTTTACATATCCGACGCAGACCACTCTCAATATTGTATATAATCTCATCTCTTGTTTCTTTTAAGTACTTAAGCACAAAATATTCAATTGTATTTCTCGACTCTGCCATTAATTTTTCGAAGTCAAATGACCTTTTTTCAACCGATAGACCTTTTATTTTGTCCAGACCCAAGCTATTTATTTTTACCAACTCTTCAATACATGCGTGATATATTTTATACTCATCCTCTCTACTACCCAGGGATGCCAGATACTTCAAGAGAGTCATATCTCCCAGGTCTTCCTCAAGAATGTACCCTTTCTTGACGTCATAATCATAAATTCCAGGCACGCGAATTTTATTTGAGGCAAAAAGCTTATTCAAGGTAACAAAATCATTCTCTTCACTTGGGTTATCTAGACATACCACATGACTTAAAGAGTGCTCACTAACTCTATAATAACGCCTGGTGGAGGCGTCGCCCGTTAACCTGTCAATTATAGCACCGCTGCTGTAGTCCAACTTAAGCTTTTCTACGGATGATATAAAAAATTCCTGCACCAGTATTTTTTCTGATTGTTCTAACTTCATATACTATTAATATACTTCATAAATTGATAAAATTCAGAAGAAGAATTTCTGGTATATCTTTTATAGTCAAAATTTAATCCTTCCTTGACTATAAAATTTTTGAAGTGATACTCCTCTCTTGAAGTACTTCTTGCGTCACCATTTAAATAACTAAATTCTGCCACATTTTTGTTCTGGGTTTGTAGCCACGCCAGTAGCGAAAAAGGATTAAAGTCCGATCGTTTAAGTACGTAGAAGGCCCATTTGTCCAATTCAAGCTTTACTTGGGAAGAAACTTTCATGAGTGATATCAATCGCTCTGTGGAAACGTAGCCTAAGGGGTAAATTATTTTTCTCTCATAGACCATACTGGAAAGCTTGACCAATTCAAGCGCCAAAACAGCTATTAGCGCGTCCTCACTTTTAATATATTTTTTTAGAAGGCCTTCCGAAATAAAAATTCCATAACCTGGTATCGAAAAATAAAAAGCCTCTCTTTTTTTTACTATATAAAAGGAGATCTTTTCGGGAAGGCTGAGAAATAATTCATTGTTTTCCAGCAATCTCTGGATGATATTTTGAATGTATCGATCTGCCTTGCCGAGCACCTTTTGCGAATGGATTTGGCTATTTTCTAAATAAAATTTTGCAAGCTGAGTGTAGTGATCTACAAACACATCAGAGTTCAGGTTCTTATAATATTCCCGCCCCTCTGCATCAGGCTCACCTAGAATTTTTGTAAGAGTTAAACGGGAGCAAGAAATCAAAGAAAATATTATTGCGTATAAGAAATATAACTTCATTTACTTTACAATTTTCGAGGGATCAGGAATCAAGAGTTTTTTAAATATCTCCGCCTGAAGCAACGCTTCTATCATCAGGTACATAATAGAGCGTAAACCCAGCAAAAATCAAATTAGGATTTCTAATCATGGGACGGTTATTTTCGAAAATCACCTTCCATTTGCTCACAGTACCATATTTTTCATTTGAAATCGTACCAAGAGTGTCGCCCTGCTTAATAAGATAAGGATTTCCTTGTGGATTCCAGACAAACTTTTCAGCAGGTGCATTATACTTTAAAACACTCCCTGATTTTATATTTTTGGGATTTAGTCCTGGATTCATATCAAGTACTTTTTTCCACATGGAGTAGTCTCCATACAACTTAAAAGCAATCAACATGAGCGTGTCACCTTTTTCTACTGTATATTCCCCCGTGTCGTCAGTAATTTTTATATTTGAACCGGCCGTCTCTTGCACCTCTGGTGACGTATTATTTTTTGCCTCGCTAGCAAATAAATCCTCATCATCGGTTTTCCCTGCCTCTTCTTCTGCGAAGAGATCTTTTGAATCATCACCACCCATATCTGCAGCCACTTCTGGATTTTCCCCTGGCTCACCAGCTTTTTTTTCGCCGCTTGAACAAGCTGTAAACATTAGCGCCATGGCAATTACGTAGATCATCCCAGTCTTCATCTCAAGCTCCTTTTCCAGAAAGGTTAAGTGATAATTTCTAACCTTCTTTCGGTTGATTATATCAATGAATTTAGGGAAATGATGCGTGTGGTAATTTTTACCTTCGCCTGATAAGAATCCTAGTGAATTCTATTTTCCAAAAAGAAATCTTTCTGATCAATAGAGTCATAGATAACCTTTACTAGACCATTAAAGTGGTCTTCATTATTTAAAAAATCTAAATCTTCAGTGTCAATAATCACATATTTTCCGAGATTGTACCCTGCATACCATTCGTCGTAGTAAGTATTTAACTGAGCAATATACTCTCGTGACATGCTTTGCTCACAGGATCTTCCTCGTTGAGCAATTCGATTCATAAGTCCATCGACTGATCGTCGTAAAAAAACCATAAGAGATGGGGGGTTCAAATAGTCCGACATTGTTCCGTAGAGATCAATGTAGTTCTTATAGTCCCTTTGCGACATCTTCCCCGACTCATAAAGAGCACGAGCGAATATGTGGGCATCCTCATAGATTGTTCTGTCTTGAACAGAGCTAAAGTGGGAAGTCTCAATTTCCCTATGGCCATTAAACCGATGTGTTAAAAAATAAACCTGAAGAGGAAATGAATACTTTTCCATATCCTTATAAAAATCTGCCAAATATGGATTATCTTCTACTGACTCAAAAATAGGCTTCCATCCTAGGCGATCACCAAGCTTTTGAGTCAAAGTTGTCTTTCCACACCCAATATTACCGGCAATCGCAACAAATAATTTTGACCCACTATCCGACAGCAACTTATAAGCTTTTTCCATTAAGTCCTCTCAAAAATCCTGCAAAGAAAGTAACCAATTAAAATTATCAGGTCAACTTAGGCTTTATATCTCCTAACAATTTAAATTTGTTTTTCTCATTTCACTAAGTTGCCGCCTACCGTTAAGTTTCTCTCTAGACACTGCTTATTTAGCATGGCAACATTAAAAAATGAATCGCAGGTATAGGCCATATGCCCTAGTCATTCTTTTATTTTGCTATCTTGCTCTCATTTTCTCCACTTCAACACAGGCTCAATCAATAATTGAGGAATTGGATGACAGTGGAGGTGGGGGAAGCAATGCCTCACTCAATACTGAAAAAGTACAAAAAATGAGCCCTTCCAGACGGATTTTTATTATTACGAATAGTAATAACTCTTTTGATAAGGGTGATTATATTTCCTTGGTTCAAAATTCTAAATCCGTAGCTAGGGCCCTTGTTGCCAAAAATAAAAATGAAATTGCCGGCATAAAAATTTTAAAGATTTACAATCTTGCTCTTTGGAATAGTTTGCGTGTTGGCTCGGATGTTCAGATTATCCGCGGCGATGACTCCTTTTTTCGCCAAGGTTTAAAAAAGAAGGCAGATGCTGCAGACGCACCTTCAAAAATTCAGTCTGAAGAAGATTTGTATAACGACACTCGTTTGTCAGATGACGATCTAAGTATCGAGGAAAATAAAAATAGATCAATCAAAAATGATAATATTATTACCGGTGGTTATTCACAAGTTGAGGGTGTTAACAATGATGGCTCCGCTCAGAAGTACTCTCAATTCATGGCCCAGTGGGCCTATCAAATTGAAGATAATATCTGGATTGAAGGGGTATTTGGTCAGAGTGTTATTCGCGACTTTCCCGGACTTGGTTTTGACACTAAATTAACTAATTTCACCTTGAGGGGAAAGTATACCATTGCTGGACCTTTTTATTCTTACATTCAACCATATTTGGGTTATCAAGTTTTAAGTGCTAGTAGTCCTCAAGCTGGTCAGCAAGATGGTGGAACCGACCCTGCCCAGCTTCAAAAGGAGCAAGATCTTTTAGACTCCACTAAAAAGAATCGTCTTGTCTTTGGTGTCACTTGGCTTAAACGGCTCGTACCTGGCTGGTTTTTTAAAGCTGACCTGGGAACAGATCTTATTGCGGGAGGATTGAGCCTTGAATTTTAATTTTGTCCTCCTTCTCCTTTTTTTTTGTTTTGGGTGCGGAGTCAAATCTCGTCCAGTTGCACCTGAGGGGACTGCAATTCCTACGTACATAAGCAAATTTTTTCCGCCCCCCGTCGTTAAGGTTGATAAAAAAAAACCTCATGAGTCTGATGTGGAAACGAAAAAATGAGTCTCATCATTGGGCTTGGCTCTAATATTGGACACCGATCCGACAATCTTATTAATGCTAGAGCTCTCTTAAACGAGTTTTTGCAGGAAATAGCTTTTTCAAAAATTTACAAAAGTGATGCTGTAGAATATCTGCAACAGCCATACTTTTTTAATCAGGTTGTTGAGTTTAAATTGCCAAATATGCACCCGAGCGAGCTCCTGTCGAAAATTTCAGGCATTGAAAAAAAATTGGGAAGAACCAAAATCATTAATAAAGGCCCAAGAATTATTGATATAGATATTCTTTTTTGGAACCTTGAAAGCATTTCTCTAGAAAATTTGACAATTCCCCACCCCCAGGCATTTTTTCGTAGTTTTGTAATGCTTCCTCTTAAAGAGTTACCCTTCTATAATACCATCAAATCGGTGTACAATATCCCTCTTGAATTTAATAATTTTGCTACGCCTGTATGCGACGAGGAAGCACATGATTAATTTTGCGTTATCTGATGAACAAAATGAGATAAAAGAAACTGCTATGAAGTTTGCACGAAATGAAATGATGCCAAAAGCTCAACTTCATGACCAAACTGGTGAGTTTCCAAAATCAATAATTAGCAAGGCCTGGGAACTTGGTCTAATTAATACCTGCATCCCTTCTGAACACGGTGGCGTCGGCTTTTCTCATTTAGATGCTACAATCATCACCGAGTGCCTGGCATATGGTTGCATGGGTATGAACACAAGTATTATGTCCAATGACCTCGCGCTTCTTCCCATCGTAATAGCTGGCACCCACGAGCAAAAAGAAAAGTTTCTTCGCCCTTTTACTGAAAATTATAATATTGCTTCTTTCTGCCTTACAGAGCCCTCAAATGGCTCTGACGCTGGCGGTATTAAAACACTCATCAAAGAAGATGGTGACCATTATGTTATTAATGGTCAAAAAATGTGGATTACCAACGCAGGTTTCGCCAACCTCTTTGTTTTATACGGAACCATGGATCCTTCTAAAAAGCATAGTGGCATTTGTGCCATTATTATTGAACCCGATAGAGCGGGGATTGAAATCGGTAAACCTGAAAAAAAAATGGGGCATAGATGCTCTGACACTCGAGCAATTACTTTTAAAAATGTTCGTGTGCCAAAAAGCAACCTATTGGGCAAACCTGGAGAGGGATGGAAGATTGCAATGAAGACGCTCGATCACAGCAGACCTTTAATTGCTTCTTCGGCACTGGGTGGTTCTCAGTGCGCTTATGATCATTCTGTCCGTTATTCCAAAGAAAGGATTCAGTTTGATACCCCAATTGCAAATCACCAAGCCATTCAATTTATGTTAGCTGAAATGGCCATGAAAATTGAGTCCGGACGGCTATTGATTCAAAAGGCTGCATGGCTACTTGATCAGGGACTACCCAACACTCAATGTGCCTCTATGGCAAAAGCTTACGCATCGGATTCCTGTATGCAAATTACGACTGATGCAGTTCAAATTTTTGGTGGTTATGGATATAGCCCAGAATATCCTGTGGAAAAGCTAATGCGTGACGCAAAACTACTGCAAATCTACGAAGGAACATCTCAAATACAAAGATTAATCATAGCACGAGAAATTTTGCGATAATTTCTCTAGACGAGAGGTCTAATCTCTTAGACGAATTTGTCCTTTTGAGATATATTTTTGACCAATTCAAAGGAGCATTATATGGATATTTTTGTTTGCATTAAACAAGTGCCAGACACCGAAACGAAAGTTGTACCCACTAAGGATGGAAATTTTATTGAAACAAGTTCAATTAAATGGATTATGAATCCTTATGATGAATTTGCAGTAGAGCAAGCACTGCTTGTTAAAGCGGCCAACCCCAGTGCCACAGTTACGGTATTAAGAGTTGGCTCATTACAAAGTTCTGAAGCCCTAAGAACCGCCTTGGCAATGGGTGCAGATGAAGCCGTATTGGTTGAGGCTCAAGATAATCTCGATTCATACATGACCGCCAAAGCGCTTAAAATTGCCATCGAGAAAACTGGAAAAAAGCCAGCTCTCATACTGTCTGGTAAGCAGGCTATCGACTCTGACGCCTTACAAGTTCCTCAATTACTTGCTCAGATGCTAGATATGCCATCAGTCTCTGTCATCGTTGGTTTTGAAATGTCCGGTGAACAAATCGTCGTAAAGCGTGAAATTGAAGGTGGCGCATTAGAAGTTTATGAATTAACTACACCCTGCGTGCTTTCCTGTAATAAAGGACTGAACTCGCCACGCTATGCCTCTCTACCGGGAATTATGAAGGCCAAGAAGAAACCTCTGACTCAACATAAACTTGCAGATTTGGGTGTTACCGATGCCGATCGTAAAGTTGTTTATTCTGCATTTAAGCTTCCGCCAGAAAAAGCTGCCGGAAAAGTCTTTGATGCCTCTGATGAGTCTGTTCAAGCTAACGTTGCAAAGCAAGTTGTCGGTCTTCTTCGAACCGAAGCAAAAGTTCTTTAATTTTTAAAAAAGGATATAGCAATGGCAAAAATATTGGTTTTTAGTGAAAGTCATGGCGATAGTGCCAAATCTGTTACACTCGAGATTCTTGGTAAACTTTCTGGTCACTCGACTGAAGTTGCATTTATTGGTCATTTACCTGCCAATGCAGCCGCCGATACCGCAAAATATGGTGCTCAAAAAGTTCACGTACTCAAGGGCAACAATTTGGATAAGTATTGTCCCGAAGCCTTCTCTAATGCTTTAAAATCTTTAATTGAAAAGGGCAGCTACGACTACATTTTTTCCGGTGCCACTTCGATGACCAAAGATTTTTTCCCAAGACTTGCAGGTCAATTCAATGCTGGAATGGCCAGCGAAGTTGTCAATTTCGCTTTCGAAGGAGATAAGTGGTCAGGAACAAGACCTCTTTTTGCTGGTAAATGCTTAGCCAAAGTTGAACTTAATGGACCTAAGCCTCATTTTGTAACAGTCAGGCCTAATGCTCTTGGATTAACTGATTCACCCCAAGCACAAGCTGGCACTGTTGAAGAAAATAATGTCGATGCCGGCACAATACGCGCTCTGGTTAAAGAAATTATAAAAGGCGCCAGCGAAAAACTAGATCTTACGGAGGCAAATATAATTGTTAGTGGCGGACGTGCCATGGGCAACCCTGAGAATTTTAAAATTCTCAATGAACTAGCAGATGTTATTGGCGCTACCGTTGGTGCTTCAAGGGCTGCTGTTGATTCTGGCTTTGCTCCCCACGCAATGCAAGTTGGGCAAACTGGTAAGACCGTTTCTCCTTCTCTATATATCGCTTGCGGTATTTCTGGGGCGATTCAGCACTTAGCAGGAATGAGAACTTCGAAAGTGATAGTGGCTATTAATACAGACAAAGATGCGCCTATCTTTACTAAAGCTGATTACGGTATTGTTGGTGATCTTTTTAAAATTGTTCCGCTTATGACTCAGGAATTTAAAGCTCTTCTAGGTAAATAATCTCTTGAAGGGCTTGGCTTTAAACCAGGCCCTTTTTATTTCTCGCTAGCGATCTCTCTTTTTGCTTGAGGTGGGGCAAAATCAAACCCACTTTTTTTAATTATTATTGCCATTTCTTCAGGCGAAACCTGATCAACTGACGCTTCAACTGGACCGCTTTCAGCATCTTGATTTGCCTCTGAACGATTTTGAGTCGCATTATCCTGCTCTTTAATCTTTTCTTGAACCATTTCTTTGGCTTTTTCCATTCGATTTTCATTCTGATTAGATTCAAGTGCTTCTAGTTTCTTCTCTTCGCGCATATCAAACTCTTCTTGCGTAATAAAATTTAGCAACGCCCCGGACAGAGGACCTGTTGCAAATCTGATCCTAAAGCTATTTTTGCCATTATTTGTAATGATGCCAGAGATAGTTTCTTCGCCTTTTTCTACAGAAAATGTTCCACCATGATTTATTTCTGAAAATTCTGCTTCAAAGTTGATGCGCTCCCCGTTCTCAAGCTTTAGCGATACTTCTAGATTCTGAATTGTATCGCTTATAATAGTGACCCTACCACTTGCATTATCATTTTCTAGCACTATATTACTCTTACCGGGAAACAGTGCTTTTTCCAATATAAGATCTACATCTGATAGCATGATTCCTTTTTTCTTCACTTCCTTGCTTTTCTTCTGTGTTGCCTTAGGCGCAATTTTTTTAACCTCATGGCCCTTTATTTTTCTCGCTTCCAATATTTCAAATCCATTTGGCATCTTCTTTATAAGAGCAATGGTATTTTCATCTGTAAGATAACTAATTCTAAATAATTGTTCAGGCTCATCGTCAACCTTAACCATGCTATTGCCTACAAGCTCAAAGTTAACAGCAATATTCATGGCCTCGTCCTCATCGCGGACATTTATAAAATTATAGATCTGCCATTTTCCGGATAGACGACGGTAGTTTTTTTCATTTAATGGAAACCATAAGATAGGATATCGGGTCGATTTGTCAGAAGCTAAGATTCGGGCAGAATCATCTAAACGCTTAGTGAACTTTACCTTTGCTGCCTGCATAAATGCTATGGAATTCAGCTTGAGATCAGATACCACTCCCCAAGCAACATAGCCTACAAACATAAATAGTATAAATGGTATTAACCTTTTCAGTAGCCGCATAATTTCTCCTGCGCTGCTGAAACTGCATGATCTGTGCCAGTCTCTCCTTACCGAAAATTGCCTCGTGATTATAGATGGTTATGCTAAATGTTGAATATTTATGGGGAAATTAGAGGGAAAATAGACCCTCGCGACCTGTCTAAAATATAGTCGCCTAAAAAATAAACAGACAATCAAAGTAATGATTCTAGCGGCACTGGCCTGCTACTAATCGAGGATAGGATTTCTGCCTTCTAACTCACTATGAGAGGCACGGTAACGCTTTAAAGCGATGACAACAATTTCATCCATAGACAGGCCGGAATTCTTCGCCATCTGCTCGACTGAATCGACCACATCCTTCTCAATTGATACAGATAATTTCTTTAGTTCACCCTTATTGTGCTTCTGTGATTTCATATATACCTCTATTAATTGACTACCTTAATCGCGCCTTTTTTTCTAAGTGATACCAAACTGCTGGTTATTTCAAAATCTAATAATTCAGAATGAGAATATAAATCTTCTACTTTTGAGTACTCTGTCAACAAGACTAATAAATCATATTCAACTTGCCCTACTATATCTCCCTGGATAGCGAAATCAGGGTTAATTAACAGCCTTAAATGGCCAGGGGGCCTTAATTTTCCCTCATCCTTGGCATACAGACTGGCTTTTTCAATAATTTCCCCTATGTCCTGTGGAGCGAAGCGAAACTCGATATCATTGCCTTCAACAATCTCAGGCTCAGGTACAAACTTATATACTCCGTCATTTTGCGTCCTGCCCGGATCTTCGTTCTCTATGTCTACCACCAGCTGAAACAAGGCCTTTTTACCCTTTAAGGCCTTGTAGTCGAAACGCACTACCTGTCCTTCTAGCTGGTATATGGCGCCTACAAATTGATTAGATTTCCCCTTCAGAATGTTGATTTTTCCGGTAAAATTAAAATTTGTCTGCTCAAGTAATAAGTCTAAAAGGTACATGATTCGTTTTCCAATATCCGACAAAAATAATTCGGACAAAAATAAATGAGAAAAAAATGTAACAAATTAAATGGGTAGTAACGCATAATTAATTAGATTATTATAAATTAGTATGCTCCAACGACGTAAAATTTCAAAGTAAAAGTCGTTTATGAGGTGGATAGTTGATTAATAAAAGAAAAATTTATCTTATAAACCCTCAATTTCAACTAAAGTTTAGTCTTTATGTATGTATCGTTCTTGTGATTTCTACAAGTATCTATCCGCTTGTTCTTTACGATGCATTGTCCAACCTAATGATTAAATTCGGTAGCAAAATTCCCGAAATGGCCCAGAATATCGCTTCGACACGCAAAGAACTGATGATAGCCCTGATATCCTGGCAAATTGGATTTACAGGTCTAATCTTTGTCATTTGCATTTTTTTTAGCCACAAAATAGCTGGACCAATTTATAAATTAATAAAATTTTTTCGTGCCCTTAGGCAAGGAGATCAACCGGGTAGACTCTTTTTTCGTAACGGCGACTACTTTCATGAGTTGGCTGATGAATTCAATTTAACCTTTGAAAATATTCAAGAAAATTACAAAAAAGACCTCGTTTATCTAAGCGAGGTTAACACTTATCTTAATAATTTAACTTTAGTCGTACCGGACGATAAAAAGAAGGTCTTAAGCGAGATTAGCAGGAAGCTGTCTGAGATCCAGGAACGTTTCAGCAATACATAGCATTTTCCAGTGTGCAAATGAAAAGGAGGTCATGTTGTACAGATTTTACATTGGCATCCTATATTCTTTTTTTCTCGTAACTTCATTAAATACTTTTGCCAATGATGAGCAGATAGCTCGTATCCTCGATGAGTTTTATCGCGGCTCTGCAGACACTCAAAAATTTGACTTTTATATAAAGAATCTTTCCCATAATGCCAAGAAAAGCACTTCATTTTCTAACTTGAAACCCTTATTAGATTTAGTTAGTCCAATTGCTTCGAATAATTTTCTGCACGCATGTGAAAAGCTTCATCATCAAAATTCTCAAAATGAGTACTATCATAATATCGTAATTAATTTTGCCAAAAAGAGGTGCAACCAGCTCTTCACGTCCCAATCTTTTGACTCAATATCAAAAACTGTTTTCAAAGAAAAGTTAAAGGGTTTCCATCCCTTTATTGATGGCAAGCTTGATTCATCTGTATCCACTGTCTTAAATGCTCTTGGAGATACAAGTGATCTGATGCTTGATTTCTCTTCACATTTATACAATCTTTACGTCGCCAGTGGACTCACCCCCTCTATGCAATTAATGAGTGCATTGCACCTTTCAGAAGATGACACCGTTGATTTTCAGGGCCGCTTTGGAATTAGCCTAGAAAAAAGTTCTATACGAAATGAAGCCTCAAATTTTGTAAATAGGATTAGAAATCTTTCAGAAAGTAATTCAGATCAAGAGTTGAGCAACGAAGTAAATTATTTTTTAAGCTTTCTTCGCGAGAACGAAAAATTTCTTACACCTCCACTTTGTTGGAGATATCGTAAAGAAGCTGGCTTTTTTCTATTTCGACAAAAGCAGTTCGAACTTTCGGAAAAGGTCTTTTCTTTTAGAAGTATCCTGGCCAAAGATAAAGTAATAGAAGAATCAATCTCTCATCTCCTTTTGGCTAAATTTTTGAAAGGGTCGAACAGCAGTGTTACTACTGAATTTCGCGAGAATGAAGTGACAAATGCATTTGCCCAAAACTCAATTAAAGTAAACTTTTTCAAAGGCTATGGCTACTTAAAGCAAGGTCTTACAGAGAAAGCTGCCACAATCTTCACACAAATTGTATCCACTAACTTGTTAGATTTTTATAGCATCTTGGCAAACGAAATTCTTTTCAAAATTAAGGGGCCTAAGTATGCCCAAGATTTACTTCGTCATTCTTTAAATTTTAAACCTCATTCTCTTTCTCAAAATGAACTGAAAAAATTTAATCATGTAAAAATATCTTATCTAAATCGTGCTCGATTATGGGCTAAACTAAAAAACGAATCTCTTCTTCGTAATGAATTTTATCTCTATTTAGATCGCGTTAAAAATGTATCAAACGATATGCATTCTCTTCGCTACTTACAATTTAAAGACATTGAATCGGTGGTTAAGAACAGTGACTTGTTACATATACTATTTGAGGTCTCTTACAATTTGGTTTCACGTGGACAACTTGCTCTTAATCGTGATCTTTTGCTAAGTATATTTCCTAATAAATTTCTCAAACAGGTCTCAAATAGTAAGTTCTTCAGCAGCCCTTTGCTTGTACTTAGTTTAATTCGTCAGGAGTCTGCATTTAACCCTAAGGCCAGATCCCCAGTTGGCGCACTTGGCCTTATGCAGTTGATGCCTCAGACAGCAAGAAATATGGATCGAAGGGTAAAGACTTCTTCCCTTGTAAACCCAAGGGTGAACATTAAGCTTGGAACAAAATATTTGGCTAAACTTGTTCGATATTACGATGGAGATTGGACTCTAGCACTTGCTGCATATAACGCAGGTATGGGCCGAGTTAAGCGCTGGAAAAATTCGTACTTTTCTATTGCCTCTGATCCTATTCTTAACTTGGAGACTATTCCCATAACTGAAACAAACAATTATGTTAAGCTCATCTATAGAAACTTTTTTTATTATAATTTTCTCAATGATAAAAAAGAAAATTTTCCAATTGAAATTCAAAAGTTTAACTTAACGTCGCATTTGTAATTTAGAATTTTTAAACATTGAACCTGAAGTGCATGATGTCTCCATCCTGAACTATGTATTCTTTGCCCTCGACACGAAACTTTCCATTTTCTTTTACTTTCGGTTCTGATCCAAATTTAAACAAATCCTCGCAATGATAGACTTCGGCCCGAATAAACCCACGCTCAAAGTCCGTGTGAATTATCCCTGCTGCTGCAGGTGCTTTAATGCCATCTTGAAAAGTCCAGGCCCTTACTTCTTTCTCGCCTGCCGTAAAGTAAGTTCGAAGCCCCAACATGTCATAGGCAGTTTTGGTCAGGACATCAATTCCTGATTGTTGAATTCCTATGTCGTTGAGAAACTCTTGCTTTTCTTCTTCAGTGTCAAGCTTTGAAATCTCCGCCTCAAGCTTGCCACAAATTACTAGTACATCTTCGCCTAGATTCTTAGCATAATTTCGAACTTCCTCGACATACTGATTGCCATCTACTATGGCATCCTCATCAACATTGCAAAGATACAGATTTTTCTTCATCGTGATTAAATTCAGGTCTTGAATTATTTCCTTCTCATCCAATTCAATCCCCATGCTTCTGGCTGGCAATCCCTTTTCTAAATGAGATTTAATCCTCTCTAGGATTGGAAACTGCATTTTTGCTTTGGATGAAATTTCCTTGTTCTGATTTTTTATTAACTTTGGGATGTTGGATAGTCGCTTCTCAACTACTTCTAAATCTGCCAACGCCAGTTCAATATTGATTGTTTCAATGTCGTCTACGGGATTGATTTTCCCATGAACATGCACAATGTCATCGTTATCGAAACATCTTACTACATGAACAATCGCGTCCACACTTCTTATATGGCCTAAAAACTGATTTCCCAGACCTTCACCCTTGGAGGCTCCTTTTACAAGTCCTGCAATATCAACAAACTCAACGACAGCGGGTATCACTTTTAATGGCCCAAAAATATTAGCGATTTTTTTCATCCGAGGGTCCGCGACATAGACAATTCCAACATTGGGTTCAATTGTGCAAAAGGGATAATTTGCCACCTCTGCAGGTGCTGAAGTTAAGGCCTGAAAAATAGTCGACTTGCCGACATTTGGTAATCCTACAATACCGCAATTTAAAGACATATCTACTCCCTAGCTTGTTTAAAGTTTTTTCTAGAATAATTTGTTGACGCCTTTTCAAAACCATCTTGCATGTAATCAGTCAGAGCTTTCGAACAAAATTCTAAATATGTATTAAGTTCAGCCCTCTCCCCTGAAGAAAATTGAGATAAAACATAAGAGCTCATTTCACCGCTTTGTGGCCTACCAATTCCAATTCTCAATCGTTTAAACTCTTTGGAACCAGTTAATTCTGCTATCGATTTGAGTCCATTATGTCCCGCCAATCCTCCACCTGATTTGAAGGCAATTGTGCCGAACTCCAAATCTACTTCATCATGGACTACAAGTATATTTTTCAGCTCAATCTTATAAAATGTCATGAGCTCCTGGACGCTTTGACCACTTAAATTCATATAGGTTAATGGCCTTAGAAAAAAAAATTTTTTTTCAGCCGTTTTGTATTCACAATATTCTGCTTTGAACTTTTTTTTCCATCCTAATCTGTCAAAAAAAGATAAGGTCTCGAGTAGCATCCAGGCAACATTGTGCCGCGTTTTGCTATATTCTGTTCCTGGATTACCTAGGGCAACAATCAAATAGTCCATTAGATGAAAAGAGAGCTGACGGAGTCATTGTTAAATGTTCTGTGTATCGCTTTAGAAAGGATTTCTGCAGTAGATAATACCCTTATTTTTTCAATTTTCTTAGCTTCCTCTGACAGAGGTATTGTATCTGTAACAATAATACTATCAAGTTCTGCGCAGTTTTGAATTCTTTCGATAGCAGGCTTACTAAAGATAGGATGCGTGGCGCAGGCGTAAACTTTGATAGCTCCCTTTTGCTTTAGCGTTTTACACGCTTCTATGAGTGTCCCTGCAGTATCAATCATGTCATCAACTATAACACATTCTTTCCCTGCTATATCCCCCACAACATTCATGGCCTGGGCAATATTTTTACCAGTTCTTCTCTTGTCAATCATTGCAATATCAGTTTTAAGTTTTTTTGCATAATGACGAACTCTCTCAACTCCGCCTGCATCAGGGCTGACAAAAATTGTTTTTTCGCAATATATCTCTTTTTTAATATATTCAAGGATGACAGGAGAAGCAAAAATATTGTCAAAAGGAATATTGAAAAACCCCTGTATTTGACCAGCGTGTAGATCCATGGTTACGACACGGGTAGCGCCAGCAACAGTTAGAAGATCCGCCACCAACTTTGCAGAAATAGGAGTTCTTGGACTAACTTTGCGATCTTGTCTTGAATAACCGTAGTGAGGAATGACAGTGGTAATAGATGCAGCTGAAGCCCTTTTTAGAGCATCAACCATAATTAATAATTCCATTAAATTATCATTGGCCGGTGTGCAGGTAGACTGGATGATAAATACATCCGCGCCGCGAACATTTTTTTCAATCTCGCAAAATATTTCGCCATTTGCAAACCTAACTAATTGCGGGTCAACCAAAGGGACATCTAAATATTCTGATATTTTCCTGGAGAGCCCTGGGTTTGAAGATCCTGATACCAAGACGATTCTCTTCATTGAATTCTCCAGGTCTTAAGTTGAACAAAAAGTGGTTGGGGTGGTAGGGATCGAACCTACGTATGACAGAATCAAAATCTGTTGTCTTACCACTTGACGACACCCCAACATGCCTTTTTGAGTGCTAAGTATATACTATCCTGATCTTACTTAAGCAAGATAGAATCAATTGCTCTGTGCGGCGCAGCAGCAGTCTTCAAATCTTTTACCTCGCCCCAATATCCAGTTTTGGAATATCTGGAAGGCCGTAGTGCTGCCGTAAGTACCTGTATCATTTTTTTCCAAGCCAGACCTGAGGCCAACCCAAATCGTTCCAACATACTTTCCAAAATGAAACATAAACCAATTATCATGACCATTATTGGTTGTTCCCGTTTTACCAAAAAATTTTAAGGACACCATTTCTTTCGTTACTTGTTTACGAATTGTGGTTTGTGAGTGATCGGTCAACGCTTCAAACAACGGGTTCTCATCCGGCTTTAAACATTGCTCATTTATAAAATCGTTATAAATATTTAATGTTTGCCCAAAAGGAACCTCTATGGATCCCAATAATTGCGCAGGATACTCACTGAGGGGGACTTTCAGTCCCGGAAATATCTTCTTTAGCTCCTCTTCCATTTCATCAAAACCATATGTTTGCACCATTCGAATTATGGGAGAATTTAATGATTTTTCCAAAATCTCCTTAACTGATAATTTTTCTTCTAATATTTTATGCGATTCTTTGGGTATCCAAAGTCCAGACTTTAACTTCAACTTTACTCCAGCAGTCTCAATTTTCTGGTCCCAGTTTAAATTTTCTCGCGCCAGTATCCCTACAATTAGAGGCTTAATTGTACTTCCGAGCATATGTATTTCTTCCTTCCCTCTCTCCTCATCGTATTGAATGGTTGAAAAATAGAAATCTTTATTAGTAATTCTGTTTCTTATTTGTACTTTAGCATCAAAACTATTAGTAATGGTTCTATTGACATTTAACTCATGAACTTTTTCCCACACTCTCTTGCATAAAACATATCTATCATAGAAATCAATTGATTCATTTTCTTTTGCCAGCTCATAAATAAAACATGCATTTGCTTTGCTTACAGTATTCTTCTTTAAATCGTTAATCCAATGACTCCATTTTTGCTCAGACCAAAAAATTTTCTTTTCATTCTCTGATATCAAATTACTATTTTTTTCCAAATGGTACTTAACCCTTGCCTTTAATCTTTCGGGAAATCTTGTAGGAGAATAATAGTACGGCCCTTTAAGCAGAGATATAAGAATTGAACTTTCATAGACGTCCAAATCCTGTGGTTTTTTTTGAAAGTAAAAAATGGAAGCGGCATAGACACCTTTGATCTTAAGACCCTCCATGTGTCCCCAGTAGATTTCATTAAAATATCCCTCAAGAATCTGTTCCTTTTCATAGTTTATCTCAATATAGGTAGCTATTAGTGCCTCTTTAATTTTTCGCAATAACGATTTTTTATTTGTCAGATATAGGTTTTTTACCAACTGTTGCGTAATGGTTGAGCCCCCCTGCTTTACCGTTAATTCTTTAAGATTAACTAACACGGCCCTAAAAAGAGATTTGTAATCAAGCCCAAAGTGGCTCAAAAAGCGCTTGTCCTCTATGGCAATTAAATTTCTCCATAGATGGCTTGGAATTTCAGAAAATTTTACCTTAAACTGAAAACAATTATCCTCTCTACAAGAATTGGAAAGAAATGAAGCTATTTGTACATCCTTAAGCAATATCGATTCTGTTTCAGAGATGTCTACTGTCGGATGCTCACTGGAAAATGCCAAAAGGCGGTGCAAGTCATTGGGATTGATTGTAGAACCTTCTTCTAACAGCACCTGTTGATTCAAAAACCCTGATGGATCGTTCAAATAGCTAGAAAGATCACGAATCTCGTAAACGAAAGTCACTACCCAAATTGTTCCCGCAAGAAGCAGTAAGACTGATAGCAGCTTAATTCCTGAGAAAATTTTTTGTCTTATTCGCACACTCCCGTGTTCAACACTTTGACTTTAGCTATGACGGTAATATATTATTTCGGCGCAATTCATAAAATTTCAATTTCGGAGCTATTTGTGAAGTTATTTTTATTCATTTTCTTTTTGATCTTAACTCTTCCTCAGGCTTCTTTTGCCCTTCCCATTGATTGGCATGGCGTTCTAGGAGTTGATACAACACTCATTGACAGCTACCGACGCGTAGAGCAAACCCAGCAAGGAACTGCCAACACCGGTTCGCAAGAATTATCCCTCGCAAATGGCCAACATGCCAATGCTTCTTTTAAGACATACCTATTTCGGTTGGAACCAGTTTTAATTGTCAATGATTCTAGCTCAATCAAGATGGAATTTTCTAACGGCTACGGCCGTGGTGGTCGACTAGGCACAAATGACACGACCTCCAAATCGGCTGACATGGCCAATAACCTTTATTACTTTAATACTGTGTCTCCAAACAGCTCTGGATTACTTGTTAACCAACTTTATATGGAACTCTATTCTGATGCAGCAACCTATCAGCTAGGTCGTCACACTGCAAATTGGGGACTTGGTGCTGTCATTAATAGCGGTGAAAATACCTGGGATCGCAATTTTTTTGTGCGCGACGGCATAACAATGAAAGTAAAAATAGGCAATTTTGATTTTGCACCTTTCATTAGTGATTTTGGTGCATGTGAGTCACTAACACGGGCGACGAAAGGTAGTGAATACGGTTTTTCTGCCTTGTATGATAACCCTGAGCGCGATCTCGCTTTTGGACTATATTATTCCAAAAAAGAAACTAGTGCCTTTAATGGTACCGTGAAATCAGACATTCAAGCTACTGGAACTCAAACAGCTTTGGGTGAGGCAAGTACAAAATTAACTGATATTTACCTCAAAAAGAAATTTGGAATGTTTCAAATTGGCGTTGAAGTTCCAATCTTATCTGGCGATGTCGGTTATCTTTATACCACCCAAAGCAAGACTAATTATAAGGGCAAGGCCCTTTTACTTGAGGCTTCTTTTGATTTTACAGATCATTCAAAGCTTAGAGTTTGGGCCGGGAATGTTGCTGGCGATAGTGGTGGCCAGTCAAGCTTTGATGCTATGTACTTAAATCCAAATTATCAAATCGCTAACTTGCTCTTTAGATATAATCTCAGAGCTGTTGCCGATCCAACGACCTATGGTCTTTTTGATAGCTATATAACAAATGCAAAGTACGCCAAGCTTAGTTATGAATACAAATCAGATAAGTCAAAATGGTCTTTTGCAGTTTTGCAAGCTGTTGCCAATGAAACAGCTAAAGCTGGAACTGTCAGCTATAACCATTTGACCAATAAAAATTTCAATGCTCAATTTGATCAATCAGATAGTTTAGGTACAGAAATTGATGTTGATTTTGACTATCAATGGAACAATGAAGTGATCCTCGGTGGTTCCTTTGGGTATCTACTAACCGGCGATTATTTTGCCTACACCAACACCAGTACTCCCAATACAACGAAGAATGCCATGGTAATGCAACTTAGATCTGGAATTGCTTTTTAATTATCTCATATATGGAGAGCTGTTAAACATCTGCTGCTGATTACCCATCATGTTGTACCCACCCATTTGTGGCATGCCCATCATCGAGGTACCGCCTGCATAGGGATTTCCTCCTCCCATCATGGGTGTCCCAAGAGGCCCTTGTAGTCCATAATTACCCATTGAGTACATGGAACCTGCATAACCTGCTCCGCCATTATTTAAAAGAGCATATGTTCCAAGACTGTTGGTTGTATAACCACCTTGACCAGCGTTAGAAGCTAATGCTCTTTGACCCATGGCCTCGTATTGAGCATATTGCTCCATTGTCGCCATCTGAGTACCTAGGGAACGATTATAGACTTCCCGCCTCGCTAGTGCCTGTCTGTACCATAATGATGAATTTTGTTGCGCCCAACGACAGCGAGCTGGATTTTGCACAAAACCATAGGGCGTCGTCTGACAGCTTGCCATGTTTTGCTGAATCGAGCTTACATCTCTTTGCCAAGCACGATCCCGTGCTTGCGTGGCACTTTGAATGCTAGAACGCATTTCACCCGTATAAGTTCTCTGCCCTGTTTGCGCCAAGTGCATTCTTTCCGCTTCGTTAGCTCTTCGTGAAAAACCTCTTAATTGATCGTCTAGCATTCGCTCTGCCTGATTGAATGAAAGTCTTTCTCCTGTAGTATTGCGGCTGCGTGAATCTCTGTAGACTCGACTAAACAAATCAGAGCGCAATTGAAATTCAGCAACAGAAGTAGCATCTTCTTTTAGGCCATATTTTAAAAGCTGGTCAATGACTTGGCCTGCCTTGAATGTACTTCCTCGATTATTAAAATATCCAATAATGCCGTTTAATTTTGCAATTCTCTCATCTCTTGCTCTTCTCTCTGTATCATTATCCGGATTTTGCTCATACAGAGTTTTAAGTTCTCTTAATGCGGGACTAATCAAATTTTCCTTAAGCCCATTCAGCTTGGTTGTATATTCTGTCGCAAGCTCGCGCAGTCTTTGCTCATCAGTCGTCCCTACAATATCACGAGCAATTCTTGCCAGATCATCATATCTAGTGCGAGCATATTCTTCGCGCGACTTATCAAGCGCTCCCCTTAAAATCCTTGCTAGCTCGGGTGCATTTCCAACGCTACTTAACATCGCTTGAATGCGAAGAAGATCATTACTTCGGCATGCATCAACAACTTGCTGTCTTTTTACATCGTTTCTTGAGAAGGCATACGCACCATCTCGAACAATATCCTCGTGCATAACGCACGTACTTGAGTCAGGGTAGGAATCCAAAAATCCTACAAGTGCGCCATATTCCGTCGCGAGTCTACGCGGACTTGCAAAAACCAACTTGACTGGAGAATCAGGTGAGAATTCGCGCTCACCTGGAAAATCATTCTCTGCATACTGATATGATATGCTGCTACTATTTCGATCTAGATATGTAGTGCCATCCGGTCTCTCTTTTAGAATATTATTTACTTTTAAGCACGTTTCAAATTTTTCATTTGTTGATAAATTTGAAAGACTTTCACCTGTTACTACATTCGTACTTCCATTTCCCGCGGTATAGGATCTGCCGACTAATGAACCCATATCAAATTCGTTAACAACGCTAATCACAACATCATTTCCAACATTTTTATATTGCACCTTAAGCTTGGCGCAATTTTTCATATACCCTGGTAAACTCACTTGATAGCTAAGATAAGACTTTCCATTTCTTTGAGAGACAGAAGATCTTACCCTTAGAGGCTCATCATATTGCGATAGAAAATTTATCAATTTGAGCGGTACCATCTTATCTTCATTACATGCTTGTGGCGCAGGGGTGATAGGAGTTGTATCACGCGTTGGAGACGGCGTTGAAGCAGTGCTACCTGTAGTGGGGGTTGGCCTTGCCGTTCGCTGACCCGGGTCGTTTATGAGTGCAAGCACGTCCCATGTCAGTAGTGAAGATAAGACCAAAACATTTAGTTTAAATAACCTCATAAATGACCCCTAGAAAGTCGTCAAAAATAGGACAATCCTACAGATCATTTCGGTTTTTAATTGAATTACTTAAATAAACGGCACTTTGGCTAAATTTTGTGTTGAGTATTTTTATACGATAAGCTCATCGGCCACATAACATCTTGAAATGAATCCTTTTGAGAACTTCTAAGTTTTGTAAAAATCTCAGAATAGGACTCGGCTCTTTTCTTTAGACTATCGCCCTTATTATCAAAACTACTTAACCCTAGAAATTGGATCTTTGTAGTCAGATGTTCACCTTGCTTAAAAATTACTTGCTTAGGTAATTCATGTACGCCATCAAATAGAAAAAATTCTCCAAATTCCAAATCGTAGCTATCTTCATCGGTCATAACCATAAGATTTCTGATGCGTAAAGTGTTGCAATCAAATCTTGCCTGGATTTTTTCCAGATGTACGTCCCAATAGAAATTTCTTCCGTCTTTATTCAAGTTTACATTTTGTGAATACTCAAAAAATCTATTGGATAGCATTTGTGCTGCTTTTGTTTTTTCTAAATCATCTTCTGGATGTAATGGATTAGTGGCTTTTACCTCAGATCCTTCTAACTTATTTTTATTTTCATCCAAAAATTTTTTATATTCACCAAGAAGTTTGAGTTTTTCTGGATTGACTGCCTCACTATTTTGTTTAAAGTCAGGACTATACTCCTTTAGCGCACTCGATAATAACTTACTATCATTCAATGTCAGCATTAATAACGCGCCTGAAAAGATTTTGTGAGCCGAGGCTGGAAGATTTTTAAAGTGATTTATGATGTGCCTAATATACCTCATTCCTATAATTTTATTTTCGTTCATGGACTGATCTGAATAAACAATTTCAAGTACGTTGATATTGTTATCTTCAATTTCAAAAATTACTTTTGAATATTCCTTAGTTATGACAGGGGCTTCAGTCTCTACCTCTGACTTTCTTTCCCACTCGGTCGAATACTTTAACACCACCATGTTCGCCTTCATGTCAGGATTATTATTATTTCTAAACAACCCCTCAATCGTCGGTATGGACGCCCTGCTAGCATTAATATTGGTAAAAAATATCACGAAGAGTACTAAGTAAATAAAATTCTTCATAGTTTGATCCCATATTTTTTTACGACGGTTCGTATACTTTCCTCTAATTGCCCCTTTAAATCTGGCCTTCGAGCTGCAAATTCTATTGTAGCATTCAAGTGGCCATTTAAAGATCCGGCATCAAATCTTTCTCCATAAAATTTATAAGCTAAAAATTTTTCATCTCTACATTGTAAATTGATGGCATCCGTTAATTGATACTCCCCGCCTGCGCCCTTAGGTATGGCCCTTAAATAATCAAAAATCTTCGGTGAAAGTATATATCTGCCTGGAGTCGCGAGGTTGCTTGGCGCTTCATCTGGATCGGGCTTCTCAATCATTTTGTCTAGAAGGTAAGTGCGTTCATCACCTGCAGATGGTTTACCGCTAATAATACCGTATTTTGAGACTTCATTGCGTGGAACTTCCATGACCCCTATTACTGGTGCATTGTCATTTTTTGCAGATAAGTTCATTAGCTGCGCAGTACATGGCTGCTCATTAATGACCAGATCATCCCCAAGTAGTACCGCAAAATTTTCATTTCCAATCAGTGGACTAGCACAAAGTATGGCGTGCCCCAAGCCTTTTTGCTCTTTTTGCCTAACTGTAATTATTTCAACCATTGAGGCGATTCTTTTAATTTCTTCTAGCTCTTTAGTTTTACCATTCGCTGCAAGAAAGTTTTCCAGGCCAAAATTTCGGTCAAAGTAGTTTTCAACCGATTCCTTGCCAGATGAAGTTACAAAAATAATTTGATCTATGCCCGAATGAACGGCTTCCTCCACTACATAATGAATCATGGGGAGATTTAAAATAGGAATCATCTCTTTTGGCAGTTCCTTCGAAGCTGGTAAAAATCTTGTTCCTTTTCCAGCAACAGGGATGACAGCCTTCCTTACATTCATTATACTTTCCTTTAGACAGAGGGAATTTATGCTAAAAAACTATACTATTTTCGTCGCCTTTTTCGTTCTTCTTTTAACCCACAAAGCTTACTCTAGGATTTCTGATTTTGAAACAACTCGACTGAAGGCTTCAGGTGGTGCAGGCGTTGGCGCTGTGCTGATGGAAGAGGCCACGCTCCTCAACCCGGCTCCCATGGCCTTTTTTAATGGCATATCAACATTCTATTTCCAAAAAG
>Ga0210057_1001559_pt1 | contig 34458 bp, 33 predicted proteins | sample CryGeyCG2114_010_2_FD_183968 | JGI IMG/M metagenome (GOLD analysis project Ga0210057, IMG submission 183968) | Groundwater microbial communities from aquifer - Crystal Geyser CG10_big_fil_rev_8/21/14_0.10 (SPAdes) (version 2) | ecosystem: Environmental > Aquatic > Deep subsurface > Groundwater ... | reverse complement strand
TCAGGAGCTGCTGCGCAGACTCCATCTAGATGTGCACGTGTGATAGGACCAAAATATCCTGCAGGAGGGGTAATCCCCTGTGCTGCTTGATACTCGCCTAAGGCTGCTTGGGTGAGTCCACCAAAGTAACCCATGGCTACGCCACCATCAAAGGCGGCATTAAGAGCTGCAGCAGCTGAACCACCGTCGTTTCCGACAAGGAAGTCCTGCAAGGCTGTTACTCCTGCACCTGTTGAGCCTACTGTTAGGTCAACTGTCCAGTTGTAACAAGCATTAGCTGAGCCATCGCTTGAACCACTACCCAAGAGCTCGGTTAGAAGAGCTATAAGCTCTGCTGTGCTCATGTCTGCTAGGTCATCCACTGTAACAGCGCCAACACTAGCAACAAAAACACCTGCTCCTGAAAGTGACAAAGCTGTGGCTATAGCTAAACCTGCTGTAGCAACTTTGTTAAATTTAATCACTTTTATTTTTTTTATTGTTTTACGACTTACTTTTAGCTTGCGCTAAAATCCACTAATCCTTTTTGCCTTGGTCACCATCGACCCCTGTATAACAGGCAGTGATCACAAGAAGGACTCTCGCTAGTGGTTCGCGGTTTATACTTACTCCGCTTGCAAGCGGGACAAGCCTATACCAAATTCACCTGCCGGTGAAAGTTGATAGTTATACCGGCCTGCCTTAATTGGTTGGTAAACCACTAGATCCTTCCATTCAGAAGGATAAGCTCCTATTAGGAGCTTCAAAAGAATTTTAACTTATCAAGCCTCAAGCAACAAGTGGTATAAAACCGGGGTTGTGAATAACCCATTCTTGTTACCTGTACTATATAAAACGTACCCAGGAGGATACATGTTACAAGGCATAGACTAGAGATATGTCTCCTAGTTGATATATTCCGAAACAGGTTCTGATAGGTATATAACCTCTTCCTCACTACCTATTTCTAGCTCTTTATTGGCTTCCTCTAGGCTTTTTGGTTCATCTTTGTCCCCTACATATATATAGTAGCTGTGTGGGCCTCCTCCACCCTCTCTTTCAATAACCCCCTCTTCTATAAGAAGCTTAATATCGTTTCTAAGGGTTCTCCTACTAACATCAAACTGATCATCTAGATCCTTTGCCTTACACCCCTCGGGAAACTCCCTTATGTACTCGGCAATTGCCGTTTGCCTGTCTTCCGGAGATAGATTGCCGCTTATATCAAATTCGAACTGCACATTTGTCATTTGCCGCTTGAGATCATTGCCACTTGCCACTTGCCGCTTAGTTGCCGCTTGGACTGGTTTTGCCGCTTGGACTGTCTCCTTAGGCTCTTCCTCTTCCTTATTAAATATATGGTTTACATCTATTGCGTCTATATCCTCAAAGATGAAATCATCCATCATTCTTCTTAGCCTATTAATCTCTCTGACTACGACTTCCTTGTTTACTAGACTAGTTTCACCTATTGAGTGAGCTAGAGTAATAAGTCTTTCCAAAGAAGCCAAATTCTCTAAATCAGGCTTTCCGGCAATTAATGCGGCAACTCTTTCCAGTTCATCTCTAAGATACTTGTGCTGGACCACAGAAGCCACCCGGAAAGTGGCAAAAGAGATGTCATGAGTTAGTTCAGAAATCTTTTCCATTATTCGGCAATAGAATACCAAATCTAAACGGCAATTGGCAATAGTTATTAATTGCCGCTTACCGCAACATGGAAATAAGACTCATGCCACTCATATCTTCCGGGATAGGAAGACCCATTAGTTCTAGAATAGTTGGAGCGATATCTGAGATAACTCCAGTATTACTTTTCTCTATCTGGTCCGCCTGCTCTTCTGTTTTTGCTCTCTCCCAACCCTTGGAAACTATATATATAGGTACGGGAGTTGTGTTGTGCCTCGTTTCAGTACGTCCAGTTCTCGGATCATACATATTTTCAATATTTCCATGATCGGAGGTTATAACCAAAAAACTCCCCGTCTTTAAAATGGAGTTCACAATATATCCAAGTTGCTCATCCACAGCCCTAATAGCTTGTGTTGCCGCCTCATAGTTCCCCGTATGGGCGATAACATCCAAATTAGCAATGTTTACTAAGATAAAATCATAGATCCCCTCATCAATTGCAGATATCAATCTCTCAGATATCTCCTTCACCCTCATTTCAGGGTGTTCTGCCTCATCTGATCCAACGTGTGATGGGATAATAACCCTGTATTCATTCTGATATGGTCGATCATCAAAACCATTGAAGTAGTTTGTAACATGAGACTGCTTTAAACTCTCTGCTAATCTCAATTGAACCTTACCGCTATCTGCTAAAATCTTTCCCAACATGCTCCCAATCTCCTTTTGAGGAAAGGCAATTGGAAAGCTAAACTCCTTTCCATAGTTTGTGAATGTGACAATGTGTAAATCTTTCTTTATCTCATGAAGTTTCATCTGGCTCTCCCCCTTTGAATAATCGGGATGACCTCCTGCAGTCTCATCTATAAAGACTTTGGCCATCTGCTTTAGAGAATCTTCTTGGTAGTTGAAGAAAATAACGCTGTCTTGATCGGAAACACCCAATTCAGGCCTCAAAGAGATTGGGCTTATGTTCTCATCTGTTAAGCCAGAGGCATATTGACTCCTAAGATACTCTACAGATCCCTTTGGGGCGGTGCCTGAGGCAGCCTTACCCAAAATAGCGTTATAGGATCTTATTGTTCTTTCATAATGAAGATCTATATCCATCCCAAAATGCCTTCCTGAGATACTGGCAATCTTCTCTTCAGGCAAACCAGCCAAAAGCCCTTCCGACAATCCGTTATCCGCATCTATCCCATCTGTAAATAGATGTAGAGCATAATCGACCCCCTCTCCCTTACAAAACTTAATTAGAGCATCCAAGTGCTCATTAGCACTATTCTCCTTACTTTTACTTATTAACCCCACTAGATTGACCTTGGTCCCCCTCTCTTTAGCATTATCTATAGCTCCTCGTAAAACCTCATTCTTAAAAAAGCTCCCATCATTAATAGATAGAGAGATCCTTGGATAGTCTTGATATAGAACCTTCCCTGAAGAGATGGTCATGTGGCCAACATCGGAACTCCCAGGATCATGCCAAGGTAAACCAACTGCAATTCCAGAAGCCTGAAGACTGCCTGCAGGATAGTTCTTACGTATATAGCCTAAATTTGTTGGCTGGGTCTTATATATAGGATTGGAATTATCTTTAGCTCCAATACCCATCCCATCCAGAATAAGAAGAACTGTGGTTCTTTTGCTCATATATCTATCATTCTATCATGCAAGCTCCAAGTAGGCCCTAATAATATAAAAGGTTGTCCTTAGTCTCGCCAAACTCTTTGCATAATCGTATCAATATGATACGATTATATGGCTAAAATGATACGATTATGCTAGAACTAAACCGCTTACAGCAGAAAATAATAGAGGTCCTTCTAGAAAAGGATGCGCTATCATCCTCGGATATTCATACTGCAATCAAACATCGAGGTGAAGACAGGGCTCTTGTAACTGTTAAGCGCAGCTTGTCTGCAATGGTAAAGGAAAGAGCTATTACCGTCTCGGGTGCAGGGCCTGCTACCTCATACACCATCTCCCCTCTTGGTCGTTTGTTCGCTGATATTGATACCAAACAATATGTGGCCATAGAGCCGGATAAAAGGTGGGGGCTTGCTCAGTACAATTTCGAACTTATTCCCGCAATAGAGAACACTCTTCTTTCTAAGGGAGAGCTTAAAATTCTTGAAGAGGCAACTGCTGAATACCATAAGCGTACGCAGCGTCTATCCCCTGCAATCCAAAAAAAGGAGCTTGAACGATTAGTAGTCGAGCTCTCTTGGAAATCATCCAAGATAGAGGGCAATACATACACACTACTTGATACAGAGAAGCTGATACTAGAGGGGAAAAAGGCTTCGGGACATCCAAAAAGTGAAGCAATGATGATCTTAAACCACAAAGACGCTTTTATGTTTGTGCGCCAACATGCAAATGAGTTCCAAACTCTCACGCGAGATAACCTAGAAAAGATACACAAGATTATAGTAAAGGATCTAGATGTTGAGTCTGGTTTACGCTCTAAACCGGTTGGCATACTGGGGTCCAAATATCAACCACTCGACAACGTCTACCAAATAGGTGAAGCCGTGGACGATCTCTCAGACGCAGTATCACGTATGCGCACACCCTACGAGAAAGCCCTTGTTGCACTTCTTGGTATAAGCTACATTCAGCCTTTTGAAGATGGCAATAAGCGTACATCACGACTTATGGCCAACGCCATACTCCTCGCGCATAATAGAGCACCACTCTCATATCGTAGTGTTGACGAGGAAGAATACCGCACCGCCCTACTGACATTCTATGAGTTGAACTCCCTGGTGGCATTCAAGCAGATATTTGTCTCGCAGTATGACTTTGCGGCAAGAAACTATACTGTGCGGTAGTCAGTAAAAAGGGCTGACAGAACTATTAGCTCTTTTTAATATCACCCCACCTATCATAGGTGGGGCTTTTCCTTATATAATGAAACCATATGGGTCTTATAGAGAAATTTACTTTGATGTTTATCGGCAATGGTCTTGCCCTATACCTTGCTGGTATATATGTATCTGGAGTAATTGTTTCATTTAATCTAGAAGAGTTTGCTATTGCAGTTGGTATCCTAACCATCGCTAATCTTTTCCTAAGACCACTCATTAGACTAGCTATTGGACCAATCATCCTAATTACCCTTGGGGCTGGTAGCATCTTGATAAACGCAGCTACTATATATCTTCTTGATTTTATGGTCTCTGCTGTTACAATCACGGGGCTTACAGCACTCATCCTAACGACACTTATTGTCACTGGGACCAATCTGATGCTAAGCTTATTCTCAAGATTTATCTAAACACATGAATATAATCGTATTCTTCCAAATAGTTATCGCCGTAGCCTTAATCGGTCTAATTGTAATGCAAAGCAGCAGCTCCGGTGCCGGTGGACTTTTTGGTGGTGGAGATGGAGGAGGCATGTTCCAGAAAAGAAGGGGTATAGAAAAAATCCTATTTAATGGAACTGCTATAGCCCTTGGACTATTTATAGTCTTATCAATACTGAATTTGCTCTACTAGGTATTAATGAAACCACTTTTACAAAGCCGTCTAGTCAAAATCTTAAAGGCTCTTACTAAAAAGGAGTCTATCTTTCTGATAATCGCTGCCCTCATCTTCTTCGGCTCAGCCGTAACTTACGGAGTCTCATTTGTTAAAGCCAACACATACAAGGTTCCTGTCCACGGGGGAACGTATAGAGAGGGCATCGTTGGTCAACCATCGTTTATAAACCCTGCTATTCCAACAACCGAGACAGATCGCGTTCTTTCAAGTCTCATTTTCGCAAACCTCTATGACATGGCCGAGACCATTAAAAGAAGTGAGGATGGAAAAACTTGGAATGTTCGCCTAAAAGAAGGCATCACCTGGCACGATGAGGAAAAGGTAACCTCAGACGACATTATCTTCACCGTCGACATTATCCAAAACCCGGAAAGCAGATCTCCTCTCGGATCAAGCTTCGAAGGAGTTAGCACTCAAAGAGTTAGTGAGCTAGAGGTTAAGTTCACTCTTCAAAACCCATATGCCTTCTTTGAAGAAGAGCACATCAAAAATCTTCGACCAATCCCAAAACACATATTTGAAGACATTCCCGTTACTAACCTAAAGGTTACTCCCTTCGGCCTCAACCCAGTTGGCTCTGGACCATATGAAATAGTTGGCCATGAGAAGGATCGAAAAGGACTTATCACAGATCTTAAACTAAGATCTTTTGATGAATATTTTGAAAAAGAGGCGTATATAAAGAATTTGGACTTCAAATTCTTTAAAGAAGAGGGTGATTTAATCAGTTCGTATAATCTTGGCCAAATAGATGGTTTTGGGCTAACGAATGCAGAACCAATTACGGAAAGATCCATCATCATTCGAAATACCCCCCATTATCTAAACTCCTCTCGCTACTATGCAGTCTTTCTTAACCCGAGCCTTGTCCCTGAAAGTATTCAGAATATTGAAACTCGCCGCATTCTCTTCGGATCTGTTAACAGAGAAACGTTAGTTGAGGATGTCCTAGGGGGCAATGGATCTGAATACTATGGGCCAACTCCTCTTAGTGAAGATCCTGGATTTGAATATTCAGCTAGCTCACTAAGTGGCCTCTCTTTTGAAATGGTTGTTCCCGATCAGTCGTTCCTAGTTAAAACAGCCAAGCAGATTGAGAAAGATTGGGAACTCCTTGGAGCAGACGTTACCCTAAAGATCTCCTCTTTAAGAGATATTCAGGAAGATATTTTAAGAAACACCAACTACCAGATGATTCTCTTTGGAAACATTGTTAAAGAAAGCAACGACCTCTTTGCTTTTTGGCATTCATCCAAAAGATTTTTCCCAGACCAAAACCTAGCCCTATACCAAAGTGATCGCGTAGACAGTCTTCTTGAGCAATACAGACAGACTTTCGATCGTGAAGAGCAAATTGAGACGCTTGAGGCAATAAGCGACCAACTAGAGAAAGATATCCCCGCCATCTTCCTCTACTCCCCTCACTACGTATATGTTTCAATTCCTTCCCTAGGTGGTTTTGATGACTTAAGAACTATTAACACCAGTGAAGACAGGTTCGAAAATATTACAGAATGGTTCGTAAAATCACGTAGATCTTTCACAAATCCTCATGAGGAGGGAGAGCAATTGCAAAGCAATTAGTTACAAGCTATACTGCCAGTGAATTTGATCTCTCTTTAATGGTATTGGAAACAAACAGCCCAGGTGGCGAAACTGGTAGACGCGCTAGTTTCAGAGACTAGTTCTCTTTAAACGGGAGTGTGGGTTCGAATCCCACCCTGGGCACAAAGCAAAAATAAAATAAAAAATGCCTACAAAAACAACAACAAGTACGGAGAAGGCTTCGCCTAAGAGGTCTACTTCATCACGCAGCTCCTCGACGAGCACAACAACAAGAAGGGCTACCGCCAGGAAGACCACACCGAAAAGCAGTCCTAAAAAAACCTCTTCGGAGAATAAGCTTCGCTTTATTCCACTTGGTGGACTAGAAGAGATTGGAAGGAACATGTCGTATGTAGAATATGGAGATGAAATCGTCATCATGGACATGGGTCTCCAATTCCCAGAAGAAGATACTCCTGGAATCGACTATATAATCCCAAATATAAGCTCTCTAATCCCCAAGAAGGATAAGATCAGGGCAATTGTTATAACCCACGGTCATCTCGACCACATAGGAGCTATCCCATACCTAATAGAAAAACTTGGAAATCCCATCATGTATGCTCCTCGCATGGCTAAAGCCCTTGTAGAGAAACGTCTCTCAGAATTCCCTAACCTTCCAAAGGCGAATTTGGTTGAGGCTAAGTATGGAGACAAGATTAAGGTTGGAGCTCACTTTACCCTAGACTTCTTTGGCGTTGAGCACACTATTCCTGATTCAATGGGAGTCTGCATAGAAACCCCTGTGGGAAATGTCGTTAACTTTGGTGACTTCAGATTCGACAGAGACGAAAAAGGAAACATTCGGATGTTCGAGGAGGTTGAGCGTATCGCCAAAAAAGGCGTCCAACTGTATCTCATGGACTCAACCGATGCCATGAAGCCAGGACACGGAATAACTGAGAAAGAAGTTGAAAAGAATATTGAAGAACTGCTTAAAAAGGCAGAGTACCGAATTCTTCTAACTACCTTCTCTTCTATGATCACTCGTGTTGCAGAGATCATTAAGATCGCAGAGAAGCTTGGAAGAAAGGTTGCTATTAACGGACGCTCTATGCGAGAGAATATAGAAATCGCTAAAAGCCTTGGCATACTAAAGACCAAGGAAGGCACCATGATCTCTCTTCAAGAGGTCAATAAGTACAAAGATGGTGAAATTTTGATCATAACAACCGGAGCTCAAGGAGAACCAAACTCGGGGTTCATGAGAATAGTTAGTGGTGAGCACCCACAGCTACACCTTAAAAAAACCGACATGGTTATTTTCTCTTCTTCAGTAGTTCCTGGAAACGAGCGCAGTGTTCAAAGTCTAACCGACAATATTGCTCGTCAGGTTGATGAGGTATATAACTACCGATTCATGGATATTCACGCAGGTGGTCACGCCCCTAGTGAAGACCTTAAGATTGCCCTCAAGGCCCTTAAGCCTAAATACCTTGTTCCAATCCACGCCTACTACCACTTCAGAAAAGCAGCCAAGAAGCTTGGGCATGAAGCTGGCGTAAAAGAGGGGAACGTATATCTTCCCGACAACGGTGATGTCTGCCTAATTGGAGAAGATAGTTTCGAGATTAGTCAGGAAAAAGTTGATACCAACTATGTCATGGTAGATGGCCTTGGTGTCGGAGATGTTGAAGAGGTTGTTCTAAGAGATAGGAGAATGTTAGCTGAAGATGGAATGGTTGTCCTTATTGTAACCATGGAAAGAAAGACGGGTAGAATAGTTAAAAACCCAGACATCATCTCGAGAGGATTCATCTATCTCAGAGAGAACCAAGACCTACTAAAAGACATGCGAAGTAGAATCAGGGGAATAGTTAACAGGATACCTCGTAACAAAAACATTGATACAGACTATCTCAAGTCTCTCTTTAGAGATCAGGTGGGTAAATTCTTGTACAAAAAAACTCACAGGAGGCCGATGATCCTGCCTGTAATCATTGAGGTCTAAAAACGAAAGAAAAGGGGTATAGATTGGACCCTCTCCCCTTAGATATGCCAACCCCTTTTGTGCACACAAAAGCCTTTAGCCAGGGTATAATTAAATAAAGGTCTAAACAAAATTTATACAAATATGGACAAAAAAACATTGGTCTATGGAGTTGCAATTGTAGCCTTGATTGCCATTGGTGGCTTCTACTACATGAATCAATCCAGTGTGCCAAGTATGGTTGATGAAGAAACGGGTCTTCGATACCTAACCGACGAAAATGGTCAAGTTAAGTCAAGTGGCTTCGAATCCTTTAAGGAGGGTGTGAACGGATACACCATCGGAGTTATAGATGACAAAGAGTTCATCATCGATCCAGCAGGACAAGTGGTCAGCTTGGCCTTCGAAGAGATCGAGGTACAGGGCAATGGATATATTGGCACCACAGAGGGTGGCGGCGAATATGAACTAAACGAGTTCGGCGCCCCAAGTGTGCTAATACCAGAAGCTCAACAGAGTTATGAGGATGTTGTCGCAGAAAGCGAAGGCTTAATGGGAGACTTGGAGGGTGTGGTAGACGAAACTGTAGATACTGAAGTTGGAACAGATACAGATGTTGAAGCTGAAGCCGAGGTAGATGCTGAAGCTGGGATAGATACTGAAGTTGAAGCTGATGCAACCACAGAATAGTTAGTCTCTAGACAATTCAAAAACTCTCGATTTGTTCGGGAGTTTTTGTTTTTAATCGAATAGGAGGTTATCAAAATCACTAAGTGCTTTATAATAAAGTCATGTCCACAAAAGAAAAAGTTGTTGTTACTGGATTCCAGCCCTCTGGAAGACTGCATATAGGTAACTACCTAGGAATGTTTAAGCAGGCTGCTGCCATGCAAAAAGAAAAAGGCTTGAAGAGATACTACTTCATAGCCGACTATCACTCTCTAACTCAAAAATATGAGCCTAAACAAAAGAGCAGAGAGATTATGGAAATGGCCATAGATGCTCTTGCTCTAGGAATAGATCCCAAAAAGTCTACTCTCTTTATTCAATCGCATGTTCCTCACCACACCAATCTAGCCTGGATCTTCAACACCCTCACTCCAGTTGGAGAACTTGAAAGAATGGTTAGCTATAAGGAGAAGGTCTCTCAGGGTCAAATTGCTAATGCGGGCCTTTTAACATATCCAATCCTTATGGCCGCCGATATTCTGATATATGACGCAGACTTTGTGCCAGTTGGAGAAGATCAAATTCAACACCTAGAATTAACTCGAGCAATAGCTAGAAAATTTAACCAACGCTTTGGCAAAACCTTTAAGGAGCCTCAAGCTCTTCTAACAAAGACGCCAAGAGTTATGAGCCTTAATGATCCAAGCAATAAGATGAGTAAATCCATCCCCTCAGGCTGCCTATTCATATTCGACTCAGAGGCAGAGACAACGAAGAAGATTATGGCCGCTCAAACAGACTCTCATAAAACAATCGGTTTCGATCCTAAAAATAGACCTGCCGTATCTAACCTTGTCCTCATCTTTGCCGCTTTCAGAGGTGTTTCAGAAAAAGAAATTGTTAAGGAGTTTAAGAATGTGGGCTACAAAGAGTTTAAGGCAGCCCTAGCCAAAGAGATTAACTCTTCGCTAAAGCCTCTTAGGACTAGAAAGAAAGAGCTAATGAAGGAAAAATCTAAGATCACTAAGCTTCTTGAACAAAACGCTAAAAAAATGGACCGTGTTGCCTCTAAAAAAATTGAGGCGGTTAAATCCAAAGTGGGTTTGATTTAAATCCGACAGATAGATATATTTCTCTCTACCAATGGCTAAAGAAAAAAGCTTTAAAGAAATAAAAGAGGGCACCCTTTTTGATAAAGAAGAGAATGTTCTCGATTTCTGGAAGAAAAACAACATATTCCAAAAATCTCTCGACAAAAACTCTAAAAAGAAAGTCTTCTCGTTTTATGATGGCCCTCCTTTCATAACTGGCCTCCCCCACTACGCCACCCTCCTTCCAAGTATTGCTAAGGATATAATTCCAAGATATCAGACCATGAGGGGTAAATATGTCCCTCGTATATGGGGTTGGGATGTTCATGGCCTTCCGGCAGAGAACAAAGTTGAGCAAGAGCTCGGATTTAAGGTTAAGAAAGATATTGAGGAATTTGGTATAGATAAATTTATAGATGCTGCAAAAAAATATGTAGCAAAGGGCTCACAACAGTGGGAATGGTACATAGATCACATCGGTCGCTGGGCTGATATGAGTAAGTCATACAGAACAGATGACCTTCAGTATATGGAAACTGTTATGTGGATCTTCAAAGAGCTTTATGAAAAAGAGCTTATCTACAAAGGGAAGAGGGTCTCTCTATATTGCCCAAGATGCGCCACTCCCTTATCTAAATTTGAGGTTACTATGGATAACGAGACCTACTCCGATGTTGAGGACCCCGCTGTAACTATTGCTTTTGAGTTAAAGGATGAAAAAAATACATCTATCTTGGCTTGGACAACCACCCCTTGGACTCTCCCAGCCAACAACGGCTTAGCTGTTAATCCTAAGATTCAATACATCTCTATAGAAAAGGGCTCCCAAAAATATATTCTGGCTGAAAAAGCCCTAGAAAGATATCCTGAATTCAAAGATTGGAAGAGAAAGAGCTCATTCAGGGGAAAAGAGTTGATCGGCAAGTCTTTTAAACCATTATTCGAACCCCTCTTCGATGTTAACCCAGAAAAAGATCATAAGGTTTGGGGAGCAGACTTCCCAACAACAGAAGAAGGGACGGGAATCGTTCATATTGCCCCTGCATTTGGAGAGGATGACTTTAATTTAGGCAGAGATAATGGAATATCGGTTCCCTTAATCCTAGGTGAAGACGGTAAATTCTTAGATGATCTTCCGTTTGCCTGGGCTGGCGTGTTCTATAAAAAGGCTGATCCAATAATCACAGACCACCTTCGGGAAAAAGGGCTTCTTATAAAAGAAGATAGGATAATCCACTCATACCCACACTGTTACCGCTGTAACACACCTCTAATATATATGGCTCAAGAAGCTTGGTATATGAGGATAGACAATCTTCGTAAAGAACTCCTCTCAACTAACAAAAAGATTAACTGGGTTCCTGAACACTTTGGCAACAAGAGATTTAAATACAACTTAGAAAGCGCACCCGATTGGTCTCTGTCTCGAACTAGATACTGGGGAACCCCTATCCCTGTCTGGGAGACAGAAGATGGAGAGAGAATTGTTATTGGATCGATCAAGGAACTGGAAAAGCTCTCTGGTCAGAAGATCACCGACCTGCACAGACCATTTATAGATGAGGTTGTGATAACAACACCATCTGGAAAAAAAGCTTATAGAGTCAAAGAAATCTTAGATGTTTGGTTCGAGTCTGGCTCTATGCCATATGCCCAAGATCATTATCCATTCGAGAACAAAGAAAAATTTGAAGCTGGTTTTCCAACAGACTTTATCATCGAATATACGGGTCAGTTAAGAGGATGGTTCTACTACCTCCACGTATTGGCTAACGCCCTCAAGAAATCCCCCGCCTTCAAAAATGTTGTTGTAACTGGAGTTCTAATGGGAACTGATGGGACAAAGATGAGTAAGTCTAAGGGGAATTATCCTGATCCTAGGGGAACCATAGAGCAGTATGGCGCCGAGGCTCTAAGGCTCTACTTTATGTCTAATAGAATAATGCTTGGTGAAGACCTAAGCCTTAGCGAAAGAGATATTAAAGAGGCCTATAGATCGATTAATGTGCTTCACAACTCTTATAAGTACTTCTTAACCTATGCCAACCTTCATAACTGGAAACCAGCTAAAAAGGGCAGTGGATCAAAAAATATCTTAGATAAATGGGTCCTAACTAGACTAGAGGAATTCATTGATCAATACAGTTCAGGATTAGATGAATTCGACTTCCCAACATCTACCAGGGCGATACGCCCATTCATAGAAGATTTATCAACCTGGTATATAAGGAGGGCTAGGAATAGGTTTGTCGAGGGAGACAAAGAAGCTCTCCAAACCCTATATACAGTTTTTGATAAGTTTTCGAAAGCAGTTGCTCCAACCCTTCCATTCACAGCCGAAACTATTCATAGAAGTCTTAGCATGGGTAAAGAAGAGTCGGTTCATCTTTGTGACTACCCAAAAGTAAATAAAAAGAAGATTAAGGACAACTCTTCTCTTCTTAAGAAGATGGAGCTAATTAGAGCATTTGCATCAGCGATTCACACTCTTAGGGCAGAATCAGAAAATCCCGTTCGCCAGAAACTAGCCAAAGTAGTTATTAAAAACTCTAAAGGTATCAAAACAGAAAAAGACCTTTTAGAGCTCCTCGAAGAAGAGGTTAATGTAGATAAGATTGAGTTTGATACAAATGCTGGAAAAGGATTTGTATCAACCAAGATTGATGATATGGAAATAAGCCTAGACACTGTATTAACTGACGAGCTCAGGGCTGAAGGGCTTCTTAGGGAACTTATGAGACAGATCCAAGACGCTAGGAAAAAAGAGGGCTTAGAGGTTGGTCAGAAAGCATCTCTTAAAATATCCATCTCAGACAAGACACTAAAAGAAGTTGTTGAGAAGAATATAGATGAGATTAAAGCTAACGGACATCTTAGCGAAATAGCTCTTAGTGGGGGGACTGAAGAGATATTGGGAAATATGGCAAAGATTAAGATAGTAGTCTCTTAGGGCTACATCCTATCCACAACCTCTACTCCAAGTAGATTTAGACCACCTCTCAGTATGTAGTTAACTGACCTGACTAAGTTTAGTCTGGCTCCCCTCAACTCAGAATTAGAGTAAAGAACAGGCTCGCTGTGATAATAAGAGTTGACCTGTTTTGATAAGTCATATAGGTAGCTAGCTAAATAGTGAGGTCTCTTTGTAGCCGCAACCCTTTCTAAAATGTGGGGGAATTGAGCCATCTTTATAACTATTTTTAGATCTGCTTCCTCTAATGAGTCCGTGTTTAACTTTGGTATCTTTTTAGCTTTTTTTAATATGCTCTCTAATCTTGCGTATGTATATTGAAGATATGGGCCTGAGTTACCCTCAAAAGAAAGCATCTTATCCCAATTAAATCCTATATCTGAAGTTCTGTTCTGAGATAAGTCATTATATTTAAGAGCGCCTACTCCGATTATACTAGCCATTTCTTTGAGCTCACTTTTTTTATACTTACCTTCTCTTTTCTCTAAATTCTTCCTTGCAAGATCTTCTGCTCTATCAAGAAGCTCTACTAATCTGATAGCACTTCCTTCTCTAGTTGAAAGCTTTCTACCATCCTCCCCGAGAACAAGCCCAAATTTAATGTGTTCCATCTTAACCTCTTTTTCTAACTTCATCTTCTTCAACACACCCTCTAGCTGCTGAAAGTGCAGGGCCTGCTCATTGCTTACCACATATAGGATCTCTCTAGCACCATATTCATCAACTCTATGCAAAAGGCTAGCGATATCTCTTGTTAGATAAACCGTTGCTCCATCAGACTTTCTTATCATTGCTTGGGGCATCTCGTCTCCAAAATCAATCATTAGAGCACCTTCACTCTCTTGGGCTATACCCTTTTTCTTAAGATCTTCTATCAAATCTTTTAGATCTTTCTCATAGTGAGCTTCTCCAATCTGTGTATCAAAAGTTATATCAAGCCTGTCATATAGACCACTAAACTCTTTGAGCGATTCCTTTTTAAACCACCTCCAAAGCCTTCTATTCTCTTTATCCCCCTCTTCTAGTTTTCTAAACTCTTCTCTTCCCTCATTTTCCAACTCTGGATTATTCTCTAACTCTTTATGAAATCGTACATAGAGTTCATTTAGGGCATCTATTGGCTCTTCCCTTAAGTCGCTCTTTTTACCCCACCTCTTATATGCTGCGATCAGCTTTCCGAACTGGGTTCCCCAATCTCCCAGCCAGTTCCATCTAATAACTTTATATCCTAGATAGTCTAATATGTTTGCTAGAGCATCCCCGATAATAGTCGATCTTAAGTGCCCAACATGCATAGGTTTAGCTATATTAGGCGAAGAATACTCTACAATAATGGTCTTTGGATCCACCTGTTTAACCTTTCCCCACTTAGAGCCTTCTTTAACGATCCTCTCAAGCTCCGATTTAATAGTTTCTTCCGTAAGCCAGATGTTTATAAACCCCGGCTTAACAACCTCTATCTTTTCAAATAAACCCGAGGCTGTATTTTTGTGAAGATACCCCCTAATCTCCTCTGCGGCATCCATTGGAGAAAAAGCTTCTCGCCCAGCTAAAACAAAAGCGGCATTAGTTGAAATATGCCCCCTATCTTCACCCTCAGATATGTCGATTTCGAAACTATCCGTTCCTAATCTCTTTTCTATAACCTCAGATAACCTTTTTATCATCTCTATATCATTATATATTAACCAAACAGTATCTCACTCTACTGATATACTTAAATAAATGAAAGAGGTAGCGAGAAACAAAAGAGCATACTACGACTACAATATCCTTGAGCAAATCGAAGCGGGTATTAGCCTTACCGGATTCGAAGTTAAGGCAGTTAAATCGGGCAAAATAAGCCTTGGTGGGAGCTATGCAAAGATCTTTGATGGAGAGCTCTTTCTGGTTGGAGCAGATATAGCTCCATATCAGCCCAACAATACCCCAAAAGACTACGAACAAGATCGAAATAGGAAGCTTCTAGTTACAAAGAAAGAGTTGGACACTCTAATTGGAAAGATGAGGGAAGCTGGATTGACACTGGTGCCCCTAAGGGCATATATTAAGGGCCGCCTAGTTAAGGTTGAACTAGGTTTGGCTAAGAGCAAAAAGAAGCAGGATAAGCGCGAGGCTATAAAGAAGAGGGATGTAGATAGAGACATCCGAAGAACATTAAAACCAAATTAATAAGGGGGATGATCGGCTTCGACGAGGTACCGATTATAAGGATTGCAAGCAGAGCTGGAGAACTCTTTAAAAGCTCCACCAAAGATAAGTGCAAACTTGTCTCATAAGCCAGCTCTAGCTTTCGCTTAGTAGCTGCGCCATTTCCTGATTGTTTGGGTAGGGAGTAATGGTGTCATAAATCCAAACTCACCCTTGTAGTCTCGGTTAGAACTCATAAGGGAACATTTATCTAACCAGGGTTTTGAGTGTTTTGTCTGGTCTTTAGCTCTTAACCCATAACAAAGACTAGAACAAGCTTGTAGAGGTCCTTGTATGAATATTTCGCACGCGGGTTCGATTCCCGCCATCTCCACACTATTGACTCATAAGCTATTCTGTGGTATAGTATAAACATAGTTAAATTACGTTCTTTTAATGTTTCCTTTCGCGGATTGAGATACTAATAACTTATTGGTGATTGAATTCGCGAAAGGAAAGGAAAGCGAAATGAAGAAACTCGTGGTTTTCGTCGTCGTACTGATGACGTTTGCCCTGACTGCGTGTGATTCCCAGGCCGATGTGGCCTCAAGGAACATTTCAACGGCGGCGGACCAGTTCGAGGTGAACCGGCGAATCGTGTTCTTCAACGGAATCACAGACAAGTACCTGTTGACCATCGAAGGCCTGTGCTCGTTGGGTAACCACGACCTCATTGGAGAGCTGACGGTTACTTGTAAGGTCGGACCGAATGAGTACAAGAAGCACTTTCTTGGATTGTCGGACAATGTTTCCTACCTGGTGGAGCAACTGGACCCAATTGGAGTCGATGTGTACCACTATCGGATTTTGTTCCGGCCGGAGACAATCATTCCAGATATCGACCTCGACACGTCTGGCTGACCACCTGAGCTCACAAGGGGCTCCTGATTCTCAACTACGCAAGTAGATGAGACGAAAGGAGCTGCTTGTGGGCTCTTTTTGTTTATATATGGTTCTATTATGGATATGTGATACTACGACCCCAAGAATGGGGTTTTGCTATACCCGCGAAGACAGGGATGACTCTATATACAAAGATTGCTGTGGAACTTTATGTTTGCGACGTTTTGAGATGTGCCACACTAGTAACTGAAATAAATGCGTTGGAACAGCCATCGTAACCCACGCCACCCCAACCCAAATCTCAGTGTAGAAAGAAAATCTACTAAATAATTCTGGGTAGTAAATAAGATTATAGTTGCCTCCAAGGGAGGTTGTTGGATTCGTAGACACTATCACTAACGTATAAATCATGACCAGAAACACAAAAGAGTACATGAGGGATGGAGCTTTTGGCTTTACTTTATATGCTGCTATAAAAGCAAACATGGTGCCAAGATGGATAATAAGTGTCGGGATTACATATATCGAAGTAAATGGGAAGTTGATAGCAAAACCAAAGAGAGTAACGTTAAAAATCAACCTGAACACGATAATAAATACGTAAGCTAGTTGCATAAAGAAACCAATACTAATAAGACCCTTTATGGCTTGGTCATTACGCCAAAAGAAAAGAGCAGCAAATATTATTGGGGTAAAATCGCAATACCAAAAAAATGAGAAATAATCTGTAGAAAAATTCCGTATCACGACTAGCGCTTGCAGCAAGAGGAAAAAGAATCCCCAATAAAGATATGTTTTTCTACCGCCTCGCGTGTTACTAAACTTTTTTTCCATTTCTAATCAAACTCTCTATGAGACAAAACCCCCTATTGGGGGCCTTGTTTACCCTACTCCGCTGGTGCCGGAATAGTAATTTCGACATTTGCCTCTGGAGCTTCAGGAGAATTGCTCCCCATAATAACTGGCCATCCATACATGTAGAAGAAAACTAAGGCGACAGCTACAGTAACAACTATGCCCAAGATCATTCCTGCCCCCATTCCTTCACCACTGCTATGAGAATCTCTCGGTGGTGTGTTAATAATTGTGGTCATTTAAATTTTAATGATTTACGCCCTTTTTATTAAAGCCGTCCGCAGAAACAAGTCATTACATAACCACAATTTAGAGCGCCTAAAAAAGTCTGTCTAAGAAAGTGTTCACACTAACCTCCGGAAACTCATCCGGAGGGGTCTTCTCGCACACGACTTGCCTCTGAAAGAGATTTTTGATACAAATAGGTCCAGGTACCTTCCCATTTAGAGCGATCTTCACCTAGCGGGGGTGGTGAAAACGGCAAACGCACCGGACAACAATCCGGCGGAGACCTAGTCTCCTTGCAGGTTCGAATCCTGCTCCCCGCACCGGCCAACTTGGCTGAAGACGAAATCATAGTTAATAGTGGATGAAGTTCATCCCCCTCCCGACGTTGACTAGTCTTCAGCCAGGTTGGCCTACCACCCGCCCGCATCCATGATGCGGGCTTTTCATACACACTCCTTCTTTTTCCGAATAGGTATAGAACGTATAATTCACTTAAGGACTTCTCGTCCTTTTGGCGTTCCTTTAGGAGGCATCATGGTTTCATCGAGCGTTCTTGGGACGAGAGCAACAGTTCACTCTCCTCCAAGTTCTTTTAAGGAACCTGGTTCAAAATGTTCCATTTCCAGACACATAGATCTTTCTCAGGATGAGCTCGACGAGCTCGTATTCCAAGATGGTCTACTAGATCCAGAGAGGCAGAGGACTCCTGGACAACAATGTTCAATTCCTGCACACGAGGCATACAGCAAAAACATAGGGGCGCACATAGAGCCCCGCTGTCGCGTATATCAGATGGATAGCAATCGTAGCTGCCGTTGCGGCCGTTGCGAAATTGCATATCACGAGATATTCGACACCATGCTTTGTGTGGAAGTTCTTGAACACCTTTCTCATGTGTGGAAAGATTCTCGACCAATTCTCAGATACAAGGAGTTGGTCGGTGAAGTTGGTCACACATTGGAAGCCCTCAATGAAGGCTTCGAGAGACTGGCATTTCATGACTGGGAGCTGAAACCGCTTGAACTCAACATGTGCCATGGGTGTGCCCTCGCCTACTACCACCTCTACGGAGGTATGAACAGGTTCGAGGTAATTCACCACACGGTCACCTGGTTGTGGCTCAGAAGGTTTGCTAGAGATGGAGGGGAGCTGTACAAACCGTACGTTGAACCTCTCTTCGAATTTGCAAGCCTTCACGTCTAAAAAGAGGGGGTGTTAAAACACCCCCTTCTTTGCGCCCATACCTATTGGTATTTTGGAGCACTAATCTGTAATATAGGAACATCAGTAGGATCAGGAAAAATAATGAGATCAGAGAATCTGAGGTTAGGGTCTTAGACGAGACAGGAGAAAACCTCGGTATCTTATCAACCAATGAGGCAATAAAAAAAGCTCAAGAAAAGGGTTTAGATTTGGTTTTGGTAACAGAAAACGCTAAACCTCCAATTGCCAAGATAACCGACTTTGATAAGTTCAGGTATCAGAGAGAAAAAGAACTTAAGAAGCAGCGCCAACAAAAAACTGCTGACCAAAAAAGAGTTCAAATATCTCCAAGGGAAGGAGCTCACGATCTTGGCTTCAAATTAAAGAGGCTTGAAGGATTTCTTCAGGATGGAAACAAGGTTGAGATTCAAATGACTCTAAGAGGAAGAGAGAAAGGCATGAAAGACTTTGCTAAAGAGAAATTTACTGAATTTATTGATAGGATTGAGACTCCATACAAGCTAACCAGGGAAATAAAGCCCGGCGGTAGGGGTTTAACTGCTTTAATAGAGCCAAAATAGGAATATAGCTTGATTTGTGGGTCCCTTTTACTATAAAATAGCCATCGCGCTTGGTTTAAATACTAAATATTCAAATGGCAAGCAAAACAATCAGAAAAAGAATAAAGGTAACAAAGACTGGAAAACTCCTTAGAAGGCAGAAGGGTTTAGGCCACTCTAGGGCAAAAAAGAGCAGGAACCTTATGAGAAAGAAAACATTGCTTGTTGAGGTTAGCGGTTCAGACAAGTCAAACATGATTCACAGACTAAAAAAGTAATATGCCTAGAGTAAAAAGAGGGACAATAGCTAATAAGAGGAGACGCGCCATCCTTAAGCAAACTAAGGGGTACCGTTGGGGAAGAAAGTCTAAAGAAAAACTTGCTAAGCAAGCCCTTCTTAAGGCTTGGACATATGCGTATAGAGATAGGAGGGTTAAAAAGAGGGAGTTTAGAAAACTTTGGCAAACAAAGATAAATGCTGCCGCTCGTCAGCATGGAATTTCATATAGTAAGCTTATTCCTAAACTAAAAGCTGCTAATATTGGTTTGGATAGAAAGTCCCTAGCCGACATAGCCGAAAACGACTCTAAGGCTTTTGGGAAGGTTCTCGAGACTGCTGGTATTTCGGCCTCCGACTCTTCTGAATAAAATCGTAGGCTTTCTTTAATACAGCTTCATTCCCTTTATAGTTTTTAAATAACTTCTTGGCGTCTCTATACAAGAACCATCCATATCCACTCAGTTCATTAGACTGATTTTTTGTTATATCAACAGACTTCTTGCTGGTTTGAGCGAGAAACAGAGCAACTGATTTCTTAAAACTCTTCTTCCCAACCTTGAAGGTAAAGTTTTCATGAGCTCTAAAACCCTTCTTTATCTTCATATCCCACTTACCAAGCCCAGTCTCCTCATAAACCTCTCTAAACGCCGCCTCAAGAGGAGTTTCTTTCTTTTGTATCTTCCCCTTAGGGAAGTTCCAATACCAGCCCCTGTGGTACATTATTAGGAATTTTGGTCCATCTTTAGTATTCCTATAGACAACTAGCCCAGCTGTCGATACATCCTCTGTCTCTCTCTTCGCATCAGGATCACTGTCCTTAGATTGATTAACCATATACCCTATATCATATCACTTCTTCTCGGTAACCCAATCTCCAGCATTCTCTCTTTTTTCAGGCGGTATATATTCTAATCCCAACTTTTCATAGATCTCCTCTTCTGTCTCTCCCGCAATTCTTTTATCTCCATCGAAAAGACCGTACTCGTTTAGTTTTAACCCCTTATCTTGAGCAATTTTTCTCATCCAGATGTTGTGACTCTTGCTTCCTGTAAAATACAAAAGGGCGGCACCATATGATTCCTCTTCAACAACTCTAAGATCAACATCTACTCCCTGTTTTAGACTAACAGAAGATTTTGTGGGGCCTTTTGCGATTATTCTACCAATCTCTTTTTGCGAAACAAAAAAATCCATAACCTCCTCAGGATCTTTTGAAACAACCAATATGTCTAAGTCTCCTATGGTCTCCTTCTTTCTCCTCAGAGAGCCGGCAATGATAGATTGAGAAATTTTTAAATGTTCTCTTACCCTCTTTTCAAATTTATCAGCTATTTCCTTAGCCTCCACATAAGGAATCCTTCCCTTTTGATTCTCAAAATATTCTATGCTTTCTAAGATCTTCTCTTCACTCTTTTCCCCAAAGCCATCAAGCCCCCTAACCTCACCTCTCTTGGCTACTTTCTTTAAATCTCCTACGGTCTTTACCCCCAATTTCTGATACAGAGCTCTAATCCTTTTTGGTCCAACCCCCTCAATTCCCGAGAGATCGTATAGATCAACGGGCAGGGCCTTTTTCAATCTTTTATGGAGCTTAACTCCACCAGTCTTAATGGCCTCCTCTATTTTTAAGGCTATAGCCTCTCCAATTCCAGGAATATCTTTTAACTTGTTCAATCCACCCCCTTTATATATATCAACCAGCTCTTCTTCTAAACTATTAATCCCCAAAGCAGCCTTCTTATATGCTTGTGGTTTAAAGGGAATATCGTCCATGGCCAAATATTCTCCTATCTCGAATAAGATTTTTGATATGTCCTTATTTCTCATCTTTCTAAAGACCTACTGTTGTTCTATATCGGTGCTTTCTTTCAGCCCTTGCCCTTAAGACAGTTACGTCCCTAGAGGGGTTTTTCTCATGAGGAAGGATTAGCTTTGGAGCAAAGAGAAGAATTAGTGCAGAACCGATAGTCATTATTCCAGCTAGGATAAAAACTGCTGGAAAACCAAGAGCTTCTGCCATTGCCGCCCCACCAATTGAGGTTATTGCGACCGCCATTCCAACAGAGGATCTGTCCAAAGACCAATCTACAGCGACCATGCCTTTATCCATATGTCTCGAGAAGATTGATGGCCAAGCAACACTATATATTCCAAAAGCTGCACCATGAATTATCTGAATTAAATACAGGTGAATTTCTGACACAACTGTTGCTAGTTCAAGAGAAGCAAATCCAACAATCACCAAAGCAACTATCAGGGCGTATAAGTCATCCTTTTCCCCTTTATGTTTATCTAGAAAGTATGCTGTTGGTGGCTGGATGACAGACCTGAAGAACCAATATACAGCAGTCCCTATCCCGACAGTTACGATAGTAGCTCCCTCAATTTGATACAAAACGAATAAAGAAAAGATTGGAGAGATAAATCCCCAACCCATAAAAAGAAGAAAGTCTGATATAACAAAAAGTTTAATTACTTTATTTATCTTAGCCAACATCTATTTAATAAGCCTATATGAACGCAAAACCGAATCAAGCTCATCTCGACTTATCTCAAACAAGCCAACAATCCTTTGCACCCGCTCGCTATCAATATTAATTAGGGCTCTAAAAAGATCCACCTCGCCTACTGGATGCTTATCTGGCTGCTGAAGGATGAATGCCCCCCTAACCAACTCGTTTATCCTGGCCCTCTTCCAAGATCCAGTTTCCCTAAGCCCCTTCTCCTCTGAGAGATGCTTCTCCACCCTACTCATAAACTCTCCTGGGCGCACACCCAAATCCTTAAGTATCTTTTGAATAAACTCTCTTTCAGCAAGTTCCTTTAGAATATGGATATATATACTTCCCGTTAGGGTTGTTGATCTATTGTATGCAGATATTATGACACCCCTAGCCCTAGGTTTAATGTATGTAGCCAGATTGCCCCCCTTAAACCTCCTATCGTCATTGGCCAGATAGACAAGACGACCCAGCTCGAAAGCTAGATATGCGAAGAACATGACCCCCACCACCCTTAAGATGAATAGGTCGGACAGAATTAACACAAAAGAGGCTATCAAAGAAAATATTATGGCCACACTTCTTAGAACCTGGACAACTAACCTTTCAACTTGAGAAAGTTTTAGTATTTTGTCTTCATAATAAATGCCTCCAGACTCTTTTTCATTTTCAGATAAATTCATTACTTTCCTCAGTATATAATTATCCTATGGCAAAATCATCAAACCTAGAAGATTTAAGGCAGGAGCTAGCAGATGATCGCTCCCTTCCACTAAGGGGCGCTAACCTAGTTTTTGGAGAAGGAGATCCATCTGCGAAAGTTCTCTTTGTAGGAGAAGCGCCAGGATTTCATGAAGATCAGCAACAAAGACCTTTTGTTGGTAGATCTGGAAAGCTCCTAGATAAAATGCTGGAGGATATCGGTTGGAAAAGAGAGAATGTATATATAACCAACGTTGTAAAAAGAAGACCACCAGAGAACAGAGATCCCCTTCCAGAAGAGATCGCCGCATATACCCCCTATCTAGAAAGGCAAATAAGCATTATAGACCCGAAGATAATTGTCACCCTTGGCAGGTTTGCTATGAGTCACATATCCCCTCAAGGAAAAATCTCTCGGGATCAAGGAAAAGTTTTTTGGTGGAAAGAAAGAATCTTCATGCCAATGTATCACCCCGCAGCAGCCCTAAGGAGTACAAGTGTTTTAGAGGATCTTAAAAAGAGTTTTCAAAAACTTCCTAAAATAATAAAGAAGTATGATGAGTTAAAAAAAGAGCACCTTAATGATGTGGGCGCTCCTGAAGAAGAAAAGAACCAAGAAGCTCTTTTCTAAAATCCTAGATCCAATATTTTACTGTCTCTTTCTTGAAGTTTAATCAGACTACTAAAATCCTTCTTGTCGCCCAAAGCTTGGGCAAGCTCCCAGCCACTAACAAAGTGAGGAACTATCACGTAGTGAGCGCCTCCCTTATAAAATTCCCTGGCATCAATCTCGTTGTCAGCAGTTAAAATGATCTTGGCTTTTTTATTGCTATTTTTAATCGCTTCTAAAATAATCTTGTTGTCTCTTATATTTGGAACAGTAGATATAATAGCCTTTGCCCTATCAAAACCAACTAGCTCTCTAATCTCTTCATCTGTAACATCTCCGTAAACAACGGGGTGGCCCCTATCCTTAAGCTTGCCAACCAATATAGGATCAAAATCTAAGGCAACAAAATCATTCTTTGATTTATCTAGAGACTTCAAAATATTATATCCAGTTCTATGAGCCCCAACTAAAATGACGTGGTCCTTCATCTCCTTCTCTAGCTTAGTCTCTTCAACCAACTTTTTCCTAAACTCAAATTTCTTAAGAAGGGGCTTAAGGGCTTCGTATATTCCGTCTCCATAAATTATTAGATACGATGAAGCAAAGATCGTAATTATTCCAACCAGAGTTATGAGAGAAGATTCCTCGGGCCCAAGATGTCCAAGCCTCAACCCAGAGGCAGCTATTATCAAGCTGAACTCTGAGATTTGAGCTACGGTTAAGCTAGCAAGAAAAGATGTTTTTGCCCTATATCCCAATAAACCCATAACCGTCATAACAACTAATGGATTCCCTATTAGAACAAACAAGGAAAGTGCTATCGCTGGCAGAATTGGAACAACCACCCCTCCAGCTAAAAGCTTTGCCCCCAAGCCTAAGAAGAAAAGTATTAAAAAGAAATCTCTTACTGGTCTTAATCTAGAACCAATCTGATAATGCTCCGCGGAGCTGGCCAAAGCAATTCCAGCAATAAACCCACCGACCTCTATAGAAAGGCCAATGAAGTGAGATGCTGTTAGGGCAGATATTCCGAGAGCCCATGCAATACTAAATAGATATAGCATCTCTTGAGATCTACCAATCTTATCCAATATCCTTGGGATGAATCTAGAGAGTGAGAATGTTAGAGCAACTAAAGCTCCCCCCTTAACAATCGCCCACAAGAAATCTTGTCCCAGAGTAGCTTCGTTCTGGAGCCCGGCCAAAAAAATTAGGGCTAAAATTGCTACAAAGTCTTGAATTAGAAGAAATCCAATAACAATTCTTCCATAAAGACTGTTAATATCTTTTTTCTCGGATAAGAGCTTAACCACAATAATGGTTGAGGAGAAGGTGAGGGCTATAGAAATATATACAGATGCGATAGCGCTAAACCCTAGCCACCCAGCGATAAAATATCCGACACCAAATGTAAATATAATCTGCCCCAATCCAGTCAAAAGAGCTGGTAGTCCAACATTTTTAATATCCTTAAAGTTCATCTCGAGCCCCACCAAAAAAAGAAGTAAAGCAACGCCAATTGGAGCAAGACCCTCAATAACCTCTACACCACCAACACCGGGACTAGCTAAGTATCCAACAGCTATTCCAGAGAGGATAAACCCAATTATTGGAGGTTGCTTAAGTAGATAAGCTACAAAACCAAAAATCACGGCTACAACTAGAGCAATTGTAATTTCTGTAAATAGTGGCATTTACTTAGTGTTGTGTTTAGCATCACTCGCCCCACTCTCTTCTCTGGTCTTTTTAACAACCTCTATGATTTTTTCTACTAAAACTTTTGGATCTTCCTCTATTACGATTCTGTCCTTCATCTCATCTGCTCTGTGAGATTTCTGGATAATCTGCTCAAAGACCTCATCCGTTTCCCATACAGCTTTTAGTATTCCTATTGGCTTTGAATCCTCAAAGGCAACCGTAAATTCATTTATAGTTCCAATCCTTCCGCAGCCTACAATAACAGCATCCGATGCTCTAGTAAGAATTAGGTTCCTTCCAGAGTATCCAAAACCGGTGTAAACAATTAGGTCTCGATAATCTAAGGGAAGCTTGTATTCGTTCAAGTGCTCACTCTCCGTTGCTGCGGGAGAAAATCCTATAACAATCCCTCCAGCCTCCTTAGCCGCTTTCGCAGACCAGTATGGAAAACCTGTTGTCGCTCCTTCGGTTAAAATACACCCATTCTCGGCTATGGCTTTTCCCAAGGCAGTAGCCTTTTCCATGGCCCCATCACCACAGTGCTCTGTCTCAGCTGCTCCGGAAACACATATTTTTATATTTGCCTGATCTCCTAACATATTCTTTTCATTATATATACTTTACAACTCAACGACATCACCCGTCTCGGGGATGATAGTATCAAGAGCCAACCTATCTCTTATAAGTGTCTGTAGCGGAATCATCTGATCCTCTTCTCCTTGGACTAAGAAAACTTTCTTTACAGTATCCCTCATTGGCCTCAACCAATTCATTAAACCATTCTGGTCCGCATGAGAAGAATAACCTCCGATAGCCTTGACCCTTGCCCTAACCTCAACATCCCTGCCCATTATCTTAACTCTCTTATCTCCCTCAAAAATCCTTCTACCCAAAGAGTTCGCAGCCTGATAGCTAACCATCAAAATTGTGTTTTTGGGATCGGGTAGATAGTTAGTCTCATGATGAACGATCCTTCCACCTTGGCTCATGCCACTTCCAGCAATAATTACCTTTGGAGCTGGCTCGTCTTTAATCGCTTTTGATTGTTCTGTCTTCAGTGTCATTTTTAATCTTGGAAAATTAAAAATTGCATCGCCCGAGGATACGCGGTCTCTAGCCTCTTTATCAAAATAATCGGCATCATTTACATACTTCTTGTATACAGCCGTCAGCTTTATGGCCAATGGGCTGTCTAGGAATATTGGCACGTCCGGGATTCTTCCATTTTCAACGAGCTCATTCAACTCATAGAGAATCTCCTGAGTCCTTTCCATAGCAAAAGCAGGAATCATTAAAACTCCTCCGTCTTGGAAAGTTGATTCTATAACATCCTCCAGAAGATTCTTCCTCTCTTCTTTTGATTCGTGAACTCTTCCTCCATAAGTTGATTCCATCAAGACATAGTCCGCTCCCTCAATTACCTCCGGATCCTTTATAAGTGGAGCTGGAGAATTTCCAAGATCTCCAGAGAAAAGAATCTTCTTTCCCTCGGCTTCTAACATCACACAACTCGACCCCAAGACATGTCCCGCGTCATAAAATGTTGCTTTAAAATCTTTTACTACAACCTCTCTGTGATAAGTATTAGTCTTCCAGAGATTCATAACCCCCTCTATATCTTTTTCGTCATATATATGAGGTTTCCCTTGTCTCTCCGCCTCTCTTCCCAAAATATCTTCTGAGTCCAAAAGAAGCTCTTCTGCAAAATCTTTCGTTGGTGGAGTTGAAAAAACTGTTCCCCTAAAACCTTCCTTATAAAGCCTTGGGATTAGACCAATATGGTCTATGTGCGCATGAGTTACAAAAACAGCGTCTATTTCACTTGGGTTATATTTAAATGGCTCAAAGTTATCCTTCTCACAAAAAGCTCCGCCCTGCTTAAGCCCACAATCGACTAATATCCTTGTGTCACCAGACTCCAAAAGGTAGTTTGCTCCTGTTACTGCTTTGGCTCCTCCAAAAAAAGTTAGTTTCATATCAACCTAATTCTTATTGGATATAGCCTCTTTTGCAACCCCAACATCAGACCAAGGAATCTTTTCTCCATTTTTTACCCTCAAATACGGCTCACTTCCCTTTCCGGTGATTATGACTACGTCTCCTTTGGCGGCAGCTTTGATCGCTTCTTCTATCGCCTCTTTCCTATCAATAATTCTCTTAACTTTCCTTCTCTTTCCTGCAGTAATACCCCCCTCTATCTCTTCTAGTATTTGATCTGGCTCTTCGTCAAATGGATCTTCGTTGGTTAGAAAAATCTTGTCACAGTGTTCCCCGGCCACCCTTCCCATCTCTGGTCTTTTCCACTTATCTCTTCCCCCGCCAGCAGATCCAAGCACACAAATTAACTTATTTGGCTTCTCCTCTTCTTTAAGGGATGTATAAACGGCTTCGAGAGAGTCTGGTGTGTGGGCATAATCAACAATTATTGAAAATGGGGCTTCTTGAACAAACTCCATTCTGCCAGGCACGCCATCAAATCTTTGGAAGGCGGCCGTCACAATATCATCACCTATCCCCAATCTGTGAAGCACAGCCTCCGCAATACCAGCGTTCTCCAAATTGAACTTTCCCCTGTGTCCAATCTTCTTTGAGGTGCGTGTAGCAAGAATCAATCGTTCACTATCAACCTCTTTTATAAAATAATTGGCATTTGGATCATCCCTGTTCACAACAAAAAACCTATCCTTGCTCTTGAAAACTCCTCTCTCTACGTCTTTAAAAAATTTAACCTTGGCATCTCTGTATTTTTCAAAGCTTCCATGAGACTCTATGTGCTCTGGGTGCAAATTGATAAAAGCAGCTCCATCAAAACTAATAAACCTGTGTCTGTGACGAACCACTCCCTCTGAAGGTATCTCTAATAAGACGTGGGTGCATCCCTGAGAAACGGCTTCTCTTAGAAAGGCTTGGATATAAAACCTACCAGGCTGAGTGTTTCCCAGAAGATTCTTCTCACTCTTTTCTCCGACTTTAATCCTGTGAGAGGAAAGAAGAGCCGTCCTAAGGCCTGCCGCCTCAAGTCCTGCGTTAATAAGTTCGAGCGTGGTCGTCTTTCCCTTAGTCCCAGTAACCCCAACCACCACAGTTCTTCTAGAAGGCATCCTATATATGATCGCTCCGAGTAAGGCTAGGCTGTAGTGGTAAAGAGAAGGAGCCCAGGGAAGTTTGTAGAGCCAACGGAAAAGAGGGACTTTCTTAAAACTCTCCAAAATCTTATTTATTATTTGCCAAGACTTCTTTTGCATCTATCCTCTTATTTTTCTTAGCGCTTCCCTTAACCTATCCCTAACATCCTCTAGCTCAGGATCTATCTGTTTCAAAACATCCTCAATCTTATCCCTCTTATACCCCAATCCGAACAGAGCCTCATAAACATCCCTATCCGCCTCTGCTAACCGCATGATCTCTCCACTTCCCTCGCTAGTAACTTTGTCTTTAAGCTCAACAATAATCCTTTCTGCTGTTCTTTTCCCAACACCCGAAGATCTTTGCAGAAGCTCTGGGCTTGCCTCAGCAATAGAGGCCGATATCTTATCCGGACTGGCCACAGACAATATTCCAAGAGCAGACTTTGGGCCAACCCCAGAAACAGATATCAGAGCCTCAAAGAGGTCTAACTCCTTCTGGCTAGAAAAGCCATACAGACTCATCGCTCCGTCCGTTACGTGCAGATACGTGAAGAGACTAATCTCTTCGCCTTCCTTTATGCTTATGTCTTCACTAAGGGCTACATATACTTTGTAATCAACACCGGCAACAGTTATCACCAAATAGTTGAGGGCAGCTCTTTTAAGTTTTCCTGTGAGTCCGTGGATCATTGTCTTTAATTATAGATATCTAGAAGAGCTTTCTCAATTAAAAGATTTTGTATAAGATTTATATATGATCCCAGAAGACAAAATAAAAGAGCTAAAAGACTCTCTTCTCTCAGACAAGCAGAGACTTGAAGAAAAAATAGAGACTCTTAGCGATATGGAGTTTGGCGACGCTGTTGGAACAGATAACGAAGATGCCGACGAAACCGAAGAGATGGCTAACACTCAGAGCACCATTGATCTTCTCGAAGAGCGCCTTGAGAGAATAAATGATGCCCTAACCAGAATAGAGATGGGTGTATACGGTGTCTGTCAAAGTTGTCACAAGGAGATTGGAGTAGATCTTCTGTCTGTAGATCCAGAGTCTACACTCTGTAAAGAGTGTAAGGCTGACTAGGGGAGCAAACTCTCAGAGAACCAAGCGTCAAAAACTACATAAAGTATAAAAAGGCTACTAATAGCTGTGTTCTCTAGATATCCCTTACTCATATCTATCTAGCAAAAGGATTTGTTGCTCCCGAAACTCCGAAGTGAACATGGCAACCAGTTGCTCCCCTGGTTAACCCTGTGTTTCCAATCTTGGCAATAATATCACCCCCTTCAACCTTATCTCCCTTCTCAACTAAGTTCTCTGAATTGTGTGCATAAAAAGTCTGGGTTCCATTAGGATGAAGCAAAACAACATATCCTCCATAGCCACTATTGTAATAGGCCGGACTTCCAACCTTTGTAACAACGCCGTCATCAGCGGCTAGGATAGGTGTTCCACAAGCAGATGAGATATCAACTGCTGGCATATATGAAGAGTCATGGAGCTGACCCCAATTCCACCCACCACTAACTGGTCTCAGAAAATCTGGCAACTCCTCTCTAACAACAGGCCCCCGGGGAACAACAATCTCTCCATTTGCTTCCGAAACTGGCAAGATAACAATTGTCTCTCCTGGCTTAATCAAAGAGCTCTTATCAATATCATTGATCTGCAAAATAGAGCCGATAGAAATTCCATACCCATCAGCAATGCTCGATATGGTATCCCCCTCCTGAATCTCATAAGTTATCAGGTCGTCCTCCTTATATGTAACCAGAGGGCTTCCTGTAGCCACAAGCGCACTCCTCTCAAGAAATAAGAAGCCGGCAAAGTCTTCTCCTGCGCCGGTCCTATCTATCCCACCGTCAATTGGAACATCCCCCACATAAGCAGCATCTATATTATTTAAATGGTTCTGGCTAATCAGGTCGCCCTCAATATAACTCATATCGGGGATCTCGGATGGCTTGACTAGACTAAAGAAGGCCAAGTCCACCGCCATAAGTCCTAGAACAAGAAAAACTGGCAAGGTTGGTAGATTCCTTAGCCAGTCGATTCCCCTATTTACGATTCTACTAATAGTAAGAATTATATTATGCTGTACATAGTAAAAATCAAGTCTTAGACAATGGAATTAAACGATAGTCAAATAGAGGCGGTCTCCTATGGAGAGGGGCCTCTTTTAATCACCGCTGGGGCTGGAAGCGGTAAAACAAGAACCCTAACTCAGAGGGTTGCCCACCTTATCCAAGAAGGTACTCCCGCGGACAGAATCTTGGCCATAACCTTCACCAACAAAGCCGCCGATGAGATGAAAAAAAGGATCGCTGGCGAGCTCATAAAGAGTGGCTTAGGGAAAGGCGGTCTTCCATTCGTGGGAACCTTCCATGCATTTAGCGCCCACATACTAAGGAAGGAGGCTAAAAAGGCTGGCAGAGACTATAACTACATCATCTTCGACGATGGAGACTCCAAAAAAGTTATTAGACAAATAATAAAATCTCTAAACTTCGATGAGAATAAAAGGATCACACCGCTAACGGCCAGAAAGGAGATCTCTAAGATAAAAATCGGACTTAGTGATCTTGGGGATGTTGACCCAAAGATTAGACTGATCTACGAAGAATATGAGAAGAGTTTAAAAAATCAGAATGCCTTTGATTTCGATGATCTCATAACCAAGGTTGTCAGAATCTTTATAGAACAACCCGGAACCCTCAAAAAACATCAAGATAGATTCGACTATATCCTAGTAGACGAGTATCAAGATATTAATAAGGCTCAATATGAGCTGGTTAGCCTCCTTGCTCAAAACCATGGAAACATAAATGTAGTTGGAGATGACCAGCAATCCATATATGCCTTCAGGGGGGCAAGCATAGAAACCTTTATAGGCTTCGAGAAACAGTGGCCAAAGACAAAAATCGTTCACCTGGGGGAGAACTATAGATCCACCAAGAATATTGTTAATGCTGCTGCAGGCGTAATTAAGAACAACCGCTTTCAGATACCAAAAGATCTTTGGACCAAAAATCCCGAAGGCTCACCAGTTAGGGTTATTGCAGCCAGAAGTTCTTCTGATGAATCGGATATCATATCCGAAAAGATTTTATCCGGCGGTTTTAGAGAATCCGCAATTCTCTACAGAACCAATGCCCAATCTCGTGCTATCGAGCAATCGCTAAACTATAACTCAATTCCCTACGAGATATATGGAGGTGTCCGCTTCTACGAAAGAAAAGAGATTAAAGATATTTTGGCTCCCCTCCGCTACGCTCTTAATCCAAAGGATAAGGTTAGTGAGGATAGAATTAACAAAACTTTTAAAAAGGCTGTTAGGGAGGAGTTAAAAGAAAAGCTTCCTGGTCTCGCTAAGCAATTGGGGCTAATGGAGTTAATTGGATACGTTCTTAAAACAACCGACTACTTCACGCACCTCAATGCTAAGTTTGAGAACTCCGCCGACAGAAATGAAAACGTCCAAGAGCTTATTAGCTACGCAGCCACCTTCGAAGACCTATCCGAATTTATAGAGAAGGTCTCACTATTAGAATCCAGTGAGAAAATCGCAGACAAGTTAAGGCAAGAAGGAAGTAAAGATGCGATCGTTAAGCTCATGACCATCCACCTAGCCAAAGGCCTCGAATTCGATGATGTTTATATAGCCGGCACCAATGAAGGAATCCTTCCTCATCAAAGATCATATTTCCGAGAGGCCGATCTGGAAGAAGAGCGCAGGCTTATGTATGTCGCCATGACAAGAGCCAGGAACAATCTCTTTATTAGCTTTTATGGCCTCGCCTCCAGGTTTCTTTATGAGATCCCACCAGAACTAGTTAAGTTCAACGTCGATGACGGGCTAGAAGAAACTATATATCTAGATTAATGCCCTCTCGATTAGGTCAAAATTTTCTAAAAGACCATAAGGCCCTCGAACGCATCGCCGAGGTTGTTGAAATATCCAAAGAAGATATTGTTGTGGAGATTGGCCCTGGTCACGGAGAGTTAACTAGAAGGCTTTTAAAATACGGTCCTAAAAAGCTGATTGGCGTTGAGCTAGACGAGAACCTTATAAAGACATTCTTAGTGGATCTATCTCAAGAGAATGAGAGTTTAACTATAGTTAACAGTGATATTAAGACCTACTTACCGAAGATTAAGGAAAAGGACTATAAGCTCGTAGGCAATATTCCCTACTACCTAACCAGCCATCTCCTTAGAATAATTAGTGAGCTTCAGAACAAACCCTCTTTAATAGTTTTGACCGTCCAAAAAGAAGTTGCTGAGAGAATTTGTGCGACACCTCCCAAAATGAACCTGCTCGCGGCAAGCGTTCTCTATTGGGGCTCTCCTGAGATAGTTAGATACATATCAAAAAATTCTTTTAGGCCTAGTCCAAAAGTAGATTCGGCCATTATTAAAATCATCCCTGCCCCTAGAGATATGGACGAAAAAAGATATTTTAGGTTAATCAAAGCCATTTTCTCTAGCCCAAGGAAAACTCTTGGAAATAATCTCAAGGGTTTTGGCGTCAAGAAAGAAGAAATAGAAAAGATTCTAGAGAAAATTGGGTTAGATGGTAAATCTAGACCCCAAGATTTAACAATAGATCATATTGAGACTATTCTGTCCTCAATTAAATAAAATCTAGTTCGATAAGGGTTATAATTGAATTAGAAATAATGTATTTCAATTGGAAAAAATTGCTTCAGAGCCTTCCTATATTAGGCATCTTATTTGTTTCTGGAACCAAACAAGCTTCTGCTGTTGGCTGGTCAAGCATTCCCATACTCGGGGATTTTTGGAGCTTCTTGGGAGGAGCCTTGGATAATGTCGCTGAGGGAATAGTTCAGGGCCTTGTTGGTGTTTTGGGTTTTATTATCCAAGCGCTTGGCACTCTCTGGATAAATGTAGCCAACATGGTCATCGCCTATGGTTTTGAGCTCAACTCTACTCTTGGTCAAAGTTCGATTATTCGAGATGGGTTTGAGATAAGTTTAGCCATTGTTAACATCGCTTTTGTTCTCGGCTTGGTAATTATCGCTATAGTAACCATGATTAGAGCCGATTGGTTGGTTGATACAAAAAAAGCAATTCCTAGGTTTATAGCAGCGGTACTCCTAATTAACTTCTCATTCTTTATTGGTATAAACCTAATAATTAACCCTGTTGATAGCATAACGAGAAACATCTACACCGCCTCGCAGTTTGATGGAAACTCTTTCTCTCATGTATTCATACCAAGTATAGATTTGGAGCCGTCTATAAAATCTCAGGCTATTATTGCCCAAGTAGCAAGCGGGGAGGCAAAAGATAATGGCACTGGTGTTTCCATAACAATTGATGAATATAAAAAATATATTGAGTTTAAATCTGACTTGGGGGCTAGTATAAAAGAAGAGTTGTTTCGGGCAGAAGGTGCAGCCAACTTAGATGTAACGTCCTCTGAAAGATTAGAGGCCTTAAGAAAACTGGATGACAGAATAGACATCTGGATACTAGACCCCATAGATCAAACAAACTTAGTGGCTAACCTTGCTGGAGGAGTAGCAGGAAGAGCAGCAATAAGCGCAATACCTGGATTAGGCGTGGTGGGCACGGTGGTGGGCACAGTCACTGGATTCGCTAGTATGTTTTCGACAATAAAAGCTTCATGGAATGATATCTTGGTTGACGAGTGGGATAGAGGAGATCTTATAAATGCTTTTAATGAGGTTCTGGATAGGATAGAGGTATATAAGCTCAGGCCAGAAAACACATCGGTAAACATAGCGGATATATTCAATGAAAAGGTAGCGAATTATTACAGGGGAGATCTAGCTAATCCAAGTGCCGCCTGCAGTATAAACAATAAGGCTAGCCAGGACACAGATGCCTGTAGAGCCTTGATGGCTATGGCCGCCGTGGACAATCAAGAGCTTCCTCTAGTTACGCGCATCTCTATTGCTCTTGCCCAAGTATTGTTTAAAGCCACCTTTGTTTTCCTGGGTGGATTCGGGCTACTTGCAGTTGGTGTAATGTTCATTATCAGATATATAGCCCTCTCTTTCTTAATCATTCTATTCCCATTTGCTTGGATCGGATGGATATTCCCTAAGCTTAGTGCCGGCGGAAAAAACATATGGACTGCTTGGTGGAGCCAATTCATTAGGTGGGTCTTCTTCGGGCCAGTTTCCATGTTCTTCTTCTTTCTTGCAGTAAGAGGGGCTATCCACATAGACGATGTTGTTGATCCAG
>Ga0210057_1001558_pt1 | contig 34466 bp, 34 predicted proteins | sample CryGeyCG2114_010_2_FD_183968 | JGI IMG/M metagenome (GOLD analysis project Ga0210057, IMG submission 183968) | Groundwater microbial communities from aquifer - Crystal Geyser CG10_big_fil_rev_8/21/14_0.10 (SPAdes) (version 2) | ecosystem: Environmental > Aquatic > Deep subsurface > Groundwater ... | reverse complement strand
ATGCACACACCAATCGATGGGAATGTATGCAAATGGCACGAATATTCTTGGACAAGGGCTATGCCGTTGATGTTATAGACGGAACGAATAAGACGTTCATTCCACAAAAATCATACGTGTATTTCCTCGACGAGAGCGGCCAGAATATGGATCGTATCGCTCCACTACTTAATGCTGACTGTGTAAAAATTTTTTACGGCGCAACTTGTTATTGGGGTTTTCTTAACCGCGCAGAAGAATCTCGCATTAATGACATTGAAAAAAAACGCGGCGTCAAACTTCCCGCGGTGCGAACATTTTCTCCAAATCACGCATTTGAATCATCAGATGTTATAGCAATGCTTGGAAGCGATTTCACACTCAGCACCTATCCAAATACGGATAAGAAAATCGTGCGAATCCCGCTTTCGACGACGCACACATACCCATCTCCAGAAGATAAAAATTTCGAAAAAGTGCATCGCAACTTTATATGGTTTGGCGGTGCCGGACTTGCGCACAAAGGACTGGACCTGGTACTTGAAGCATTTGTGGAAATGCCCGAATACTCGCTTACGGTGTGCGGCAAAGTAGACCCGGCAGATCCGTTTGTACAAACGTACAGGCACGAATTGTATGAGACAAAGAATATCCGAACCCTTGGCTGGATTGACCCGGGAAGCGCCCAATTTAAGGACATGTATGAAAATTCCCTGGGGATTGTCTACCCCTCAAGCTCTGAAGGGTGCGCCGGCAGTGTTGTGTTATGCATGCACGCGGGACTTATTCCAGTGGTGAGCATCGAAAGTGGAGTAGAGACAAAATCTTTCGGAATAACCATTAGAGAAAATACAGTGTCGGCGATGAAAGACGCTATTCGCTCTCTTTCATCACTCCCTAACGAAACTCTAAAGTCAATGTCACTTGCTACATGGAAATATGCAAATACGTTCCATACGCGTGGTAGATTTGCTACCATTTTTGCAAATTTTGTAAATAACCTTGAAAAAACGAAAAAGTAATATATGTCATTGCCACTTATCTCAGTCGTCATTCCGGTATGGAACGAAGAAAAACGTGTAGTTCGTGCAATTAATTGCATAAGCAATCAGACATACAAAAACTTGGAAATTATTGTTGTTGACGACGGCTCAACAGACAACACTTATTCTGTTGTAGAAGCTATTGCAAAAGATGATCCACGGGTATCCCTCCATAAAAACCCAAAAATTCCCGCCCGGAAAAATTGGCGAGGATATGACATAAACGCTGGGTACTCGGCGCGAAATTATGGCTATAAAATAGCAAAAGGGGAATGGATTACCTCACAAGATGCAGATGATGCCTCATTTTTGAATCGCATAGAAACACAACACAGGATGGCAGAAAAATACAAAGCAACACTTGTAACAATTCAATGGTACGAGTTAAGGAAAGGGAATATTAATAAGAAATTGGACGTAGATCGCATCATACAAGAAAAAGGAGAGGGTAGTGTTGTGATTGGACCTGAAGAAATAGTTTCACTTGCACATTCTGTTCGGGGAATTTTAATGATTGAGCCATTTCATCGTTTTATCCCCTTTCCGATAAAATGGTTTCCTTATACTAGGAAGTTATTCTATCGAAGTATGGAGAGTTATCCTGGAGCTGACAATTCGATGTTCTTTCATAAAAACGTTCGAGACGAAGGTATTTACTTCCGACACCGGAATGAGCGTACGTGGGGGGTACCCTCCGGACGCGGGAGTGGGCGCGATTTTGTGTTCCATGTTGCAAATCATTTCAAAAACAGCTGGTCGTTTCGCCTACCTTTGTATCTGTGGGACGTAAAAACACAAAACCCCGATTACGTTGATTATGATAAATATATAATATGAAGTTCTCTATTGCGGCACCCGTATACAACATGGAGCCTTGGATTGCAAAAGCAATCGAGTCTGTCCTTATGCAAGAGGGCGATTTTGAAATAGAATACATTCTACAAGATGGAGCTTCTACAGATAAAACTGTAGAAATTTTTGAATCATATCGAAAAAAGCTCGAGCGAAATGAATTATCGATAAAATGCAACGGTATAAAGATGTTAACTTTCTCTGAAAAAGACGCGAGCACTTTTGATGCGATTAACAAAGGTTTTGCCAAGGCAACGGGAGACATTTATACATGGGCAGATGGTGACAATACTTATGAACCTGGAGCATTTGGAGCAATATCGAAAACTTTTTCAAAGTTCCCAGAAATTCAGTGGGTTCACGGTATTACAAATGGGATGAACGAGAAATGGGAAAAAACTTCAAATGGCATATGTAAAATCTTTCGACAAGATTGGTTATCCTTGGGCATTTACAGCCAAGAGGCATATCCCACGGCAGCTAATGGTATTTTTTGGCGGAGAGAACTTTGGGAGAAAGTTGCACCTATACCGGAAGGATACCGCGTATCCGGCGACTACTGGCTTTGGATGAACATGGCGAAGCACGCTCCAATGTGGGCGCTGAAAGTTTCTATAGGAAACTTTATGCGCCGAGAAGGACAGCTCCACTCAAGTGGACCATACAAAGCAGAACAGTGGAAAGCTAGGCCAAGGCGAAGTTTTACGGCGTGGAAAGCACGCTTGTTTTTCTCGCCGCAATCACGTCTATCGCCGCGCTTGGAAAATTTCTTTCTCTGGTTATATCCTTTGCTCTTCATGAAAAATGGAGCCGAGTATATCGACATGGAAAATGGTATACCTGTAAAGAAAAGGGCACGTTCGTACATATGCTGATGTCTATAAAAAAAGTCATGCGTCGCTTTGGATTTGACGTCGTCAGGTACCATTCGATATTGAATACTGTCTTAAGGCACCACAACATAAATACGATTATCGATATCGGTGCAAACGATGGAGTATGGTCCCTAGAAATGCGCCGCCTATTTCCCACTATCCAAATATACGCATTCGAGCCGCTTAGAGATTGCTTTGAAAGAATTTCTATAAAGTTTAAAAACGACCAAAACTTTAAATCATTTAATTTTGCACTTGGGGATAAGAATGGAACTGCAAATATTGATAGAAATGCCTTTCATCCGAGTTCGTCAATGCTCACTATGGCAAAATTACACAAGGAATTGTACCCTAAAAGTGCAAGGACCATACCACAGCAAATTAAAGTGCGCAGACTAGATTCTATTGACGAAATTACATTAAAACCTGAAACTCTCATCAAAATTGATGTACAAGGATACGAAGATAAGGTTATCTCCGGAGGAGAAAAAACACTACTTAAGACAAAAATTATAATTATTGAAACATCATTCGTTACTTTATATGAAAATCAACCTCTATTTGGCGATATACATAAGCAACTTGATGATCTCGGTTTTGTATATAAAGGAAGCTGCGGCGGACATTTCTCCTCTAAAACCGGGGAGCGCATATACGAGGACTCCGTTTTTGTAAATAAAAAGCCCCAAGCGGTGTATTGAAATAAAAATCTTTCTTAGAGAATATCAACGTGCATTGTCTCATTTGTATTTTAAGAGACGCTTAAAATAATCCGCTAGTTGACCCGCGAGCTTTTCAGCGTCAAGATTTTCTTCGGCGTATATGCGTGCCGCTTCTCCAAGTTTTTTTCGTTTTTCATCATCACGTAGCAACTCCTCTAAAGCACGGCGCATTGCCTGTACGTCGCCCTCCGGCACAAGTAGTCCATTTTCCCCATGAGTAATATATGAGCGCATCGTGTGAGTACTCGTGGCGATAATCGCCTTGCCCATCGCCATCGCTTCAAAAAGCGCAGTGCATCCCATAGCGTCGTTGATTCCAGCAGTAGTATCTAATGGAATCACAACTATGCTTGCTCGTGCATAATGATTAATTAATTCTTTCAGTGAGAAAAGTTGCATTTTTGCAAAGGTCGGTGGGGTGACTCTTTTGTTTCCACGCGGCCGAGTTGCCGCAATGATTTGCACATTGAGCCCTTCGCATGCTTTGAATAGCGTTCCCCAATCCCTGTCCGGATCGACGCCAACAGATAGAATTCGCCGCTCTTTAGTGATGTCCTTCTGCGGTTTGAAAAATTCTATATCAACACCGAATGGAATATATACGATTCGCTCCGAAAGATGCGGAAAACGTTTTTTGAGCCGCTCCGCCTCTTCTTTCCCGACGGTGACAATGCCATCTGCATGTGACGTGATGAAGCGAAACAGTTTTTGTTTGATTGTCGTTCCGCCGCCTAGAAATCCCGTGATACTGAAATCATGCATCACCCACAGCGGACGTTTGAAACGGAATAGCACTTTTGCGATCGTGAACAGTAGTTGGCTGTAAAAAGCGCCCGCAGTAAATATAATGTCATAACTAAAAAATTTAAAAAAGAACGGTATATGCGCCCCGTAAACTCCGAACGCGCGAAGACGCAACCATTTGGCAACCGGATCCGGAAACCAGTGTTCTAGCTCTGCATGTTCCGCTTCAATACCAAAGTGTGGGAGGCGAGTCATTCCCCATGTTCCATCTCCTGGTTCCTCTCCCCGATTAACTTTCTCAACCAACGCACTACGGTATCCAGTGAATAAATAGAGAACGCGCATACAAAACACTATTACTCATTTTCAAACAAAAAACAAGATGGCCGTATGCGTTGTGCTTAATGTTGGTGTTTGATATCGTAGAAGAATTACGCTTGTATGAAATACCCGAAAATATCGATTGTGAGCCAATGCTACAACAGAGAAAAATATGTTGCTGAAACAATTGAGTCCGTTCTCTCTCAAAATTATCCAGATCTTGAATATATTGTTATTGATGACAATTCAACAGACCGCAGTTGGGAAATAATACAACGATATAAAGATAAACTCGCATATTGCGAACAACTCACAGGATTCAGGAAAAACCCAGCCACGGCTCTTAGATATGGGCTTTCCTTGGCAACAGGGGATGTGATGACGTGGCTCTACTGCAAAAATATTCTTTTGCCCAAGTCTCTATTTGTCGTCGGACAAGCATTTGCTGAAATCCCCGAAATGGAGTGGTTGACATCTATTGGAACCACCATTGATTCAGAGGGTAAGATTGTTGCAGTTAACCCCATTCGCAAAGATATCTACGAGCATTTGATCGGCGGACGTGCAAACATTCAACAAGAATCAACGTTTTGGCGGAAAAGTCTTTGGGACAGAACGCACGCCGACATCGAGGATACTAAAGTTGGAATTGACGTAACGCTTTGGTGCACAAAATTCTTCCCCTCCACAAAACTTTACCATCTTAACACCCTTTTAGGAGCATGGAGGAAAACCTCTGATTCGTACAGTGGTAATCGTCGCGAGCAATTTTATTCAGATATTGCAAAGGCGCGTCAAAAACTTTGCCGTATGGTGCCACGCCGCGTGCGTGTATATGCCGAGCTATACCGTATACTACGTTATGCAAAACCGATTCTACGCAACATCCCCGATGCAACCTATGCGCGCATTCCTATACTCAATGAATTTTGCCACACAGCGATTGCATTCGAAAAATTGAACGCCTCGCATCCGAGCCTTCGAGTGTATAAACGCAACCCTTTTCGAACAATTTTTCCGTGGTAGGATGCATCTGTGAAAATTCGCGATAAAACATTTCTCATAACTGGCGGATCTGGATATATAGGATCGCGAACAGCAACGGCGCTTATTAAGCGCGGAGCTAAAGTGGTTATTGTAGACAGCCTATCTTCTGGCAAGAAAGCGTTTCGTGTCGCGGGGGCAAGATTATACAAGGTGGATTTGCTGAATGCCTCACAATTGAAAAAAATCTTTGAAAAAGAGAGGCCGGAATTTGTGTTTCATTTTGCCGGCAATGTATTGGTACATAAAATACTTGATATGCCAGTAGCAGACGCTCAAATAATAATTGCGTCACTCAATCTTATGCATTGTGCCAAGCTATATGGGGTAAAAAAAATAATCTTCTCATCTTCCGGGCTACTCTACGGCAATCAACTAAAGCAACCCATCTCTGAAAAAGCGCCTATTGATCCAGTAACACCATATGTGGTCTCAAAACATGCAGTTGAAAATTATTTATTGTTTTACAAAAAAACTCTTGGGATGCCTTGTGTGATTCTGCGCTATGCAACGGTGTACGGACCAGGCCAAATTTCTGGAGCACTTACCGATTATATTAGAAAGCTACGCACAAATCAGCAGGCAGAAATATGGGGTGATGGAACAAAAACTCGCGATTATGTGTTTATCGATGATGTTGTCCGCGCAAATATGCGCGCGCTTGATGTACCCAATGATATACAATCCCCTATATTTAACGTTTCAACCGGCAAAGAAACTTCTTTAAATGATCTCTACCGCATGATTGCATCTCTGCTTCGCAAAAAACCTGATCCCATATATCATCCTGATCGTCTGGGAGAACAAAAACGATATTGTTTAGATTCTACTAAAATTAAAAAATTACTTGGTTGGCAACCGAAAACAACCCTTGAGCGGGGTCTGCGCAAAATAATTCTAGAGCTGTAAATCATCGGCAAACAGGCGCAACCTGTTTATCTCGTCAGAAACCACACGCCCCGCGAGTTGATTGCCCGCCTCATTCCAATGCATGTCTTTAGACCAGAACAATTCTTTACCATCGCTTATCGCTGTTCGGAAAGCTGGAGCTAGATCTATGTACGGTATGTGCAGACGATCAAAAGCTAGTTTTGCTTCGGCATACTGATTGACGTCAAGCCCCTCTTTTGATGCAACCAATACGACTACAAGTGCACTGCCGCGACTCTTAAGCAAAGATGCGAATGCTTCAATCCTTGCGAAATGTTCGGCGTAATCTGGATACGGAGGTTCCTGTTCAGATTCTGGCGGTTGATTGACCACGCCAAATCTTCTAAGCGTGTCGAGTGATATCGAGCTTTTAGCTGTGTTGCGAATGAGCGTATAAATAATTGACTGCCTGCTAAGAAAACACTTCGCACGTTGCAGAGTGGGGTGCTCGGGCTCGTTCCACATGCAGTATTTTTTGGATCGCTCGGCGGACTCGGGCAGCGCCGCCATAATATCCTGTATCGATTTGCTTCTATCGGGCTCCAGATTCTTGATTAGTTGTCCGTCATAGACGAGGTTGTTGGGGAATTCTGCATCATTCTCTGGGTCGTTGCTGAAGTACCCAAGTATTACAACCGTGGGAGGTGGAAGTTGTCCGAGTAAACGTGCTCCTTTTTCGAGCGCCTGCCGCGTGCCGTATCCAGCAACACCGCACTTCAGAACTCGCGTGCCGAGCTCGCGCTCAAGTATAGTACCCCATTTACTCTCAAGAGGCGCAAACCCCCAAACAAAACTATCGCCGAGAAGCAGTATATAGGATTCTTCGCCAGTATATGGTGTGTCAAAACACCCCAATTCATTTGACCAAATGCTGTATTCTCCATCTGCAAAGCGATGCGTGGATGTCGCGAAGTTTTTTGCTATGTCGTAACCCAATCTCTCATCAGAGACATAATAGCCACGCGGCATACCCTCATACGCGAGCAGTCGAGTAAGCGGCGTCAAACGTAACCCAAGATCAATAATGAAAAGGGTTGCCGCAATACTTGATCCCACAATTACAAGACCTGTTGCCACCTTTTTAATCCAACCCATAGGACTCTTTTATATCATGACTTTCCCGTTCTGGTTGTGATTTCTTATCGAAAAGAAGATTCCCAATCACTAAATAATCCATTTCCGTGTTCATGAAGCATTTGTAAGCATCTTCGGGGGTGCATACGATGGGTTCTCCGCGTACATTGAAGCTGGTGTTGATGAGAAGTCCGCAACCAGTGTGCTTGCGGAACGCTTCTATGAGTTTTGCATAGCGTTCGTTGGTATCCGCGGACACCGTCTGCACGCGAGATGAATAGTCGAGGTGGGTTACCGAGGGGATGTCGGAGCGTGGACTGTTGAGCCGCTCTAACATAGAACCCTTTTTTAACAATGGCTTCCTGCGGCTCTTGATAACAGGTGCTGTAAAGAGCATGTATGGCTGACGTGGAATACCGCCCATATCGAAATACTCGCTGGCGTACGATTCCAAAACCGATGGTGCAAATGGCCGAAAACCTTCGCGATATTTAATCTTTAAATTGAGCTTTTTTTGCATTTCCGCATTGCGCGGGTCAGCAAGTATGCTTCGGTTGCCGAGTGCGCGCGGACCCCATTCTATCCTGCCCTGCATCCAACCAACAACATTACCATCGGCTATCTTTTCCGCTATTTCCTCAACCAGTGAATCGAAGTCCGCATATGCTGTGTGCACGGCGCCGTATGAGCGCGTCATGCGCATTACATCTTCATCAGAATATGCGGGCCCAAGATATGAACCGCGCATTGCGTCGTGAGACTGAACTATGCGTGGCTTTCCAAAATAGACATAGTAGCCGAGAAGTGCGGCGCCAAGCGCACCTCCCGCATCTCCTGCCGCCGGCTGTATCCAGATGTTCTCGAAGATCTTTTCTTCCAGAATTCGCACATTCGCAACGCAGTTCAACGCGACTCCGCCAGCCATAACGAGATTCTTCATCCCTGTTTCTTTCCGTGCTGTTTTGGCCATAAGCACTACTATTTCTTCGGTAATCTCTTGAATGGCAAGCGCGAGGTCCATGTATTCTTGCGTCAGTTCGGATTCGGCATCTCGCGGCGAGATGCCGAAAAGCTCTGTCCATTTTTCATCATCAACCGTTCGTAGTTGTGTCGCAAACGTAAAATACTTCATATTGAGAAACAATGACCCATCAGCTTTGAGGTGCAGAAGATTTTCCTTAATCTTTTTCTTGTATTCTTTCGCGCGCGCGCTCCTCTTTTCGCCATACGGCGCAAGACCCATCAATTTGTATTCCCCGCTGTTTATCTTGAAACCGCAATAGTAAGTAAAAGCAGAATAGAGTAGGCCTAGCGAATGCGGAAAATGCATCTCTTTGAGCATTTCCATCTCGCCCCCTGCGCCTTTTCCAATCGTAGTAGTAGCCCATTCCCCTACTCCATCAATAGTCAAGATTGCCGCCTCTTCGAACGGAGACGGATAAAATGCGCTCGCCGCATGGGAAATGTGGTGTTCTGGAAAAAGTATCGGGATGCCTTTTGGCAACGCTACAGCGCATGCTTCTTCTATACCTTCTCGGATAAGTCTGCGCGTGAAAAATTTTTGCTTTATCCATACTGGCATGGCGGCAACGAAACTAACAACGCCGCGAGGCGCTGTGGCATGATATGTTTCGAGCAAGCGCTCGAATTTTAATATCGGCTTGTCATAAAATACCACGGCGGATAAATCGTCTGATGAAAAACCCGCTTCCCGCAACACATACTGGACTGCATGTGTCGGAAAAGAGTCGTCGTGCTTTTTGCGAGTAAATCGCTCTTCATGTGCGGCCGCCACTATTTCGCCATCCACAACAAGTGCGGCAGCGGAATCATGGTAAAAAGCAGATATACCGAGCACTGCGATTTGTTTGCTCGTCTGTGTCATAGGACCTAGAAGACTGTATAGATGAATGGCGCGGCCGCGGTTGAGCCGCCAATCACGATAAGCGCGCCCACTCCTACAATTACAATAAGCGCCGGAAGAAGCCAAAATTTCTTTCGCTCCTTAAGAAAACCCCACATATCACGCAAAAGTTCCATATTATTTTTTCTTATTTTATCAATACGGTTTTTCTAAATGTTCGCGGCGTACGATTCCGCCTGCATGCGAAACAAAGGCTGTATCTTTTTCCGCTCCGCTGTAGAGAACAAGTGGGTCGCGGACGAATATTCTACGAACCAGGGCAACGGGCGTAATCACCGCAAAGAAAACCAAACCGAAAAACACTCCCTGCATCACAAACCCAAGCCCGTGGGCAATCCTCTCCCACACCCACGCGAGCGGCCATAATGCCTTAGGGACGAATAGCACGGCAAGCAAAAGAACGGCGGCAACAGGAAGCCCCCATGCGAAACCTCTATAGGAGAAAAACAAACCCAAAAGGGCGAAAATAAGTCCTGTGTCCCGCACCCATTTTTCATTCATAGAGGCATCGTATCATGGGTGCTAAACGCTTGCTAGAAAGCGAAGAATGCGCTCGGCTCTTTTAGACCAACTGAAAGCGGGTACTTTTTCCGTTGCTTTATTCGCAAGCTCTTGAGAAAGCCGCATATTGTTAGATAGAAGCTCGATGCCGTCTGCGAGTGCTTGGGGATCATCAGGTTTGACGAACAGAGCCACCCCATCTGCTATAAAGCGCGTACTTGGTAAGTCAGATACTACTATAGGACTATGAGAAGCCATATGAGCGATGAGCTTCAGAGGCGAAGTGAACCGGACCGAGATGGGGTCTTTTGCGGTGTTGGGCACGACCAACACATCGCCCGCCGCTTGATTGTTTGGAAGTGCATTATACGGCATTGAACCGAGAAAGATTACGTTTGGATATCTTTTTGATAATTTTTCAACCTGACCTTTGTCACCTCCTATAATTACAACCTTAACATCAGATAATAAAACAGATGCCTCAAGTAGCGTATCGACACCCTTCCACCCATCAAGCTTCCCTACATAAAGAGCTATCTTTTCGTCCTGCGGAAGTCCAAGACGAGAACGCGCTTTCTGCTTTGATTCCGGATTACTAAAATCATCCAGGTCAATTCCGTTGGACACCGCCAATATATTTTCTCCCGGCACATTGTGTTTTTTATAAAAATCAATGGCACTTTCGGTCACTACAACAATTCCAGAAGAACGCCTTGAAAGATACCGTGCCCAAATATTCCATGCGCCATCGTGTGATTCCCATATAATTTTTTTCTTGGTCAAAATACCAATCATGGTTAATACAATTTCGTCCCTTCCGTAAACCACGTCTACCTTTTTAATTCCCTTATACACAGAAGCAACAATTCCAAACAGAGCTGACTGAAACACGAAGCCAAGTACTCCCCATCCGACCGTGTCTGTTGTAAACAGGCGCGTTATTTTGAAAGGGCTCTTTATTCCATAATAAATAAACGGATCATCTTTGATGGGACTGCGTCTGTTGGGTACGACAAGCTCCATTTCGTGTCCAGCATGCGCAAACGCTTCGCAAGCCTTCATTATCTGTATGCCGTGCGCCTTTTCAGTCGGCATCCTCATATTTGCAACGTAAAGAATATTCATGTCGAAAAAAGAAAGTAACGATGAGCTGGATCATCTGCATAGCATTTATGCCACTCTAAAAATAGACCGGCCTCTTTCGCAAGACTCGTAAATCGCCGGAGTGAATACCCGCGCTTCCCTAATTCCCAATAATGTTGGCCATCAAAATGGTGACCGCGCCAAAAAAAAGGTATCTTCGCAAAAAAAGTAATATGAGGAAGAAGCGGCAACTTAAAACTCAACATAAACACGTACCCGGGATGCGGCACAGAGATAACAACATGATTCCTTGCAACACGTGAAAGCTCACCGAGCGCAGTTGGCACATCTTCAAATCTAATGTGCTCAATAACTTCTGCCACAAGTACAAGGTCTACGGAGTTTTCAGGAAGAGGAATTTTTGTGACTGACCCCACAATGTCGGGTTTTAAATCTTGAGCAATATCAAACGTAGTAACCTTTATATTTTTTGAGCGCAATTCACGCATAACGACACCATCGCCAACACCTACTTCCAATACCGTGTGCGGTTTTTGGGCGCGCACTATCGACAATTGATGCCAATATGAATTCCATCTATCTTTTACTCTATACGACCCAGTATCGTAGTGTTCTTTCTTCACTTGTGGTGTGTACTTTTTCATACCTCCAGTGTGGCAACAATGTTTGATATCAAAGAGGTTAGCGAGTGTTCTTTCCTTACTCTTTCGCTAATCTTTCGCATATCGACTTGCCTTGAACCAAGTATGGTTTCGGCAACTGCATCTGGATTTCCTTCAGAGATCCACAGATGAAGAGGGCTCAAAAGATCACAAAATGCTTCGTTCCCGGTGACAACGGGTATTCCCACTGCGAGCGCCTCGAGTACCGATTTATCTAAACTTCCCGTTCTGCTCATATTTATAAACACATCTGCATCTTCATAGTACGCCGGTAACTTATTATGAGTTACTGCCCCGATAAAATGTACTTTTCCGCTGTGTCTTTTTCTGCCCACCATATTTTTTATTTCAGCGGAATACGTCTGGTCCCCTTCGGTAACAGGAACCCCTACAATAGTAAGACGAGCATCAATATTTTTGCGAACTATTGCGCCCAAGGCCGAAATTATTACATCAATCTGCTTCGTGCTGCTAATTCTTCCAACAGTGAGAAGTCTTAGTTCATTTTTTCCCCTCGCCTCTTCTCGACGGGTGGTGAACAATTGCATATCAATTCCGTGACCAACCGCCATTACCTTACTGCTCTCTAATCTGAAACTCTCCCTCGATGCCGTAAACACGCGATGGGCGAGTTTTTCAGCGAGACGTAGTTTCCAGTCAACATTCTTGTGGGTGTACCAAAGCGAGATTTTCTTTCCTAAAAAACGCCATAGTAAACCAGACGCAAGCACATATTCTGGATTCATATGCACGAACACACTGTCGTATTCATTTCGAAGTTTCCACGACAATAGCTTTAGTTTCGCAATATACCTAATGCGATTTAAAACATTCGATGCTCCACTCTTTGTTTTTTTGAGCGAATGTACTGTTACATTTTTTGGCAAATCGTGCGCACCCTCTTTCAGACAAATCACGTGTATATGTTCGGCATACTTTGCAAATTCTTCTATCCAGCGATGGAAAAAGCCGAGAATTGGATCATTCTTATCTACCTTTTGTGTACAAATTAGGAGTTGCATACTTGTTGAGGATTTTCGCCGTACACACCTTTTAGAAGATCTAGATCCTTCCCGCTCGACATAAGGAGGTCAATGTTTTTGCACTCAAGCGAGCTAAGTACCTCAATTCCTTTTGTTTCATCTGGAAATGTTTTTTTATATAACTCAGCAAACGCAGCGAAATCCTTTATAAAGCAGTGCCCGCCGGCGCCACGCTCTCCTTTTTGCTCCTTCCCTTTTACCACCTCAAAATTGTCACCCCCGGGCGTGCCTCTTTTGTGTACCGGCATCAGGTGGCTCTTCCCGACACGGGGGTCTGCGGCCATCGCGTCGCGGATCACCTCCCATTCACATCCGTCCTTTTTCGCAAGGTCGTAGAGCATGTTGATGAACACAATCTTGAAGTAGAACCAGTTATTGCCGCCGTATTTGATGTATTCTGCCTCTCGCGCACTACATATCTTCTCGTACGGAGCGTCCGGCAATATCGATAAAACCAACTCCGCTGCCTCTTTCTGCTCTTTCGTACCACGCGTAATACCGATGATATTGCGAGACGGATGAGCAGCATCGTGCGCCGCCGTCGCCTCTCTTAAAAACTCAGGTGAGTGCAATATGATACGGTCGGAATATTGCTCCTGTATAGACTCGCTCGTACCCGGTAGCATGGTCGATTTAATTACCACCACGCTTCCTGTTGGCGTATGCCTGATGACATCGCGTAATATAGAATCGTCAAACCCCTTCGGTGTCGTTGGCGTCGGCACCGCAACAAAAATGACTCTGCACTCCTTCAGTCGCTCGCCGTTATTCTTATATTCTTCCTCCAAGGCGTAGCGCACAATAGAAAAACCACGATTCTCAAAATCGTCTGCGTAATTCTTGCCGATGAATCCCTGTCCGATAAATCCTATTTTTAGTTGCTCGACAGCCATAAGGGCTTATTATAGATGTTTTCTGTGCTCATGCTAGGCGCACTATTATATGCACCGTTCTATATCTTCCTTAAATCGCGCGAGATATTCTGCCTCGTTTTTGTACGGCTTGTGCTTGAGTACGCCTTTTCGCGGTCCGCTTTCTATCCATTCGTAAAGTGCACCACCAAAACGCTCAGGAGTTGAAACAATGGCACCGGCTTCGAGGGCGACCCCTACGTCAGTCGATAGTACCGATACACCAGATGCAAGTGCCTCAACAATTACCATGCCGTATCCATCATAGTGCGAAGGAAACAATACAAGGTCGGCCATTTTATAATATTCAGTTGGATCCTGGCGCCCGACAAACTCAACCGAATCAGAAATCCCAAGATTGTCTGAAAGTATTTCAAGGTTTCTCCGTTCGCTTCCGTCACCTACAATTATAAGACCAATGCCTTCTTCCTTCGTCTTTAGGTTAGCGAAAGCTTCTAACGCAAGTTTGGTGTTCTTCTCTCTCTCAAGTCGCGACACTACCAAAAAAACTGTTCTGAATCGTGCGTGCTTCTTCTTTCGGACTCTTTTGTACTCATTTGTGTCAACAAAAATGGGTAGAATTGATATGTTTGAAGACGGTCGGTATTTCACTTCAATACCGCGTTTAACTCTTTTTGATACGGCGCGAATACCATCGGCGCGCGCAAATACCCATTTTGCAATCAACAATCTAAATCTGTTTAAAAAATTGCTCCTTCTAAAATATGAACTTGTTACGTCTGTATGTACCTGTACATGTAATTTTGCTGATGTTTTTTTTGATACAAAAAATGCGGCGAGTCCGGATTCAAACGGGTCCTGTGCGGTAACTACATTTATATGACTGATTCTCCTGCCGATACGTATTGCGTCAAAAACGTACAACCATCTGGAAAAGGAGTTTGTGGGATGTGTCCACGTGTTTTTCGAAATTTGTGTTGCTTTAAAACCATCCTTTCTCTTTGTAAATACAACAGCGTCCAAACTGTCAAAAAGCGTCCCATATTTTCCAATACGTCTACGCACAGCGCTGTCTTTTTCAAATATCTTTTTGTCCGAGCTAATCATTAAAACATGCGAACCTTCTGTCTTTGGCTTAAACACTACATCTTCCAGCAACTTTACAGTCTCCTCAATTGTATAATTAACCGAGAACTCCTCTGCTTTCCTTCTGGCATTTTCTGCGAGTTTTTTTCTAAGTGTACTATCGCCAAGCAATCTTTTGATTGCATTGTGAAGTGCCGTATCATCTTCTGCGTCAACTAGAAGACCATGCACCCCATCCTCAATAAGTTCTGTGTTGCCACCGACATTAGTCGCAATTATGGGAACCCCAAGCGCCATAACCTCAAGAAGAGTGTGTGATAGTCCTTCATATGACGAATTTAGTACAAATACATCTGCCACATTACACCAGCCGAGCATTTCATCTTGGGGCAAGGAACCTTTTAGCCTCACTCTCTCACCAGCTTTTTCTTCAAGAGTATCTTTTTGAGGTCCGTCGCCTATAATCGCCAAAAACCAGTTAGGCTCTCTATTTACAATTTTGATTAAAGAATCAAAACCTTTCCAAGGAACAAGCCTACTGACAGAAACAATAAATTCTCCGACGGGTCTTTTCTCAGGCTCTTTCACGCTAAGAGAGAGTTCAACGCCATTATAAATAATTTCTATTTTTTGGTCTTTTCCAACCCAATTTGAAACAATATTTGCCAAATATTTGCTTGGGGCGATAACACGCGAAGCGCTTAGGACAGTAAATTTCTGTACGGCGCGGAGAAATTGGACAACAGGTCCGTAACGCCTGTTTTGAAAATCATCGAGATTTTCAAGAACGCCGAACCTCTGTCTTCCTTGCTCCCAAGCATAATCTCCGGGAACACGGACTATAAGTGGGATACCGATTATTCTCGACACAAGAGCCGCCGGAAACCCAGTCGAAACAGTATCTTGAACCAGAATTACGTCCACAAAACGGGACATACGAATCAGTTTAAAAATGTATAGAAAATGTCGGACTATCCTTGGGAAACGTTTGACTTCTCTAAATGGTAGTACATCGACTTCAAATCCATAGTCGGGCAGTCTTTCTTCAAATAACCTCGCATATGTCGCCGGGCCGCCAATTTCAGGTGGATACAAACCTGTCGCTATAAGTACGCGCATTTTAATACTCTATACCAATATAGGGTAATACCCCAGAGCAAGCTTTAGGGTATTACCCTATATTATCTCCTCCCTGGGCCGTCCCGACCGGGACACGGTCGGCTCGCCCAGCCGTAGTTTGCTGGATTGCAACGCAAACTACGGCTGGGTCTCGCTCTACCCGCACACTAACTTTGGTATTATTCTGCTTTTTCAAAATAATCACCATCTTATATAGAATATTCTCGTGATGCTCAAACTTTTAACCAATTTTTGCCTGCAGAATAAAAAGCGATACCAAAGTTAGTGTGCGGGTCTACGTCGCTAATAAGAAACGAGGCGCCACAGGTGGCGCCTCGCATATGCTGTCGCTAAAGAGCGAAGGTTCGAGGTAGCCCAATAGTCAAATGGGATGGAAAAGAAAATTCAGTAGATACTTAGGTGGCCCTTGGGAGAATACTCCTTTCCTTTGAATAGGGTTGTTTAGTCTAGACGAGGTAAATCTCGACATGACCCTCTCCCTTCTGCTGTAACTGTCTTTATTTAAACTCTAAATGTAGGATTTTACAAGCCGATGTTTATAACAACTTTCCAAACACTTTTTGGCGCATATCGATTGCGATAATATCCCAATCATACTTCTCAAACGCGAGTGCTTTTGCGTTTTTTTTCACCTGATCAACCTTATCTGGATTATTGATGATATCTTTCACTGCTTCTGCGATTTGCTCTGGTGAGTCTTTATCAACCGCCCACGCGGTTGTTGGTTTTTCAGGATTCCTTTTTTCGTCAAATACAAATTCGGCAAGTCCCCCCTCTTGTGTGGTTATGACCGGAAGTTCTGCGGCGAACGCCTCGACGAATGAATTTCCCATTCCTTCGGAACGCGAAGGTCTAATAAAAATATCGCACGCTTTCAGATATTTCGGCATCTCTGCATGCTCGATTTGACCCCAAAAAATGACCCTATTCGCGACGCCCACCTCTTGCGCTATATTCCGTAACATTCCCTCATCTGGACCAGTTCCGAAAATAAGAAATTTGATGTTTTCAGCCAAATACGAAAGTGCCCTGATACCATCATCAATTGCATTTTTCTGCACCAGCCGCGAAGTAGTAACAAGGTAAACATCACTCTTGTTTTTTTGTATCTCTCTTTTTATTTCATCAATTTTTCTGTCAGAATACATTTTTCCGAAATGTGCTGTATTTACTGCATTTGGAATAATCTTAACATCACCTTTGAATCCATACCGTTTCGCCCATGAACCAAGAAACGTTGAAATCGCCTGTACCACCTTCGCATTTTCAAATCCGATACGTAAGAGCGGTGAAAAAGGAGCAATATACCAACGCTCAAACACATGTTGAAATGGATCTCCTTCCTGCAGTGTCAGAACGTATGGAACACGTACTCCAATGAAGCGCAGAAGCACAATCGGGAAAAGCATATACGACATCATCGCCCAAAAACCAACAAAGCTATGTATGCGGTGTAATCGTAACCCAGCTATCGCCGCAATAGGCACAAAAGTCACTTTAAACAAATAGAAGAGAAGACTATGGGTAGTAGTAAGTTCTGCATTCGGAAACCCTAGACCAACACGATGCACAATAATGTTCCCAATCGTTTCTTCCTTTGGAAGCACTGAGTCAAAACGCATTGTGATCATATGGAATTCGATATCTGAAATACGGTCGGTAATTTCCTTGATTGCAACCTCCGCACCACCGTAGTATTTCGGATAGTACGCAAGAGAAAATATGAGTATTTTTTTCTTAGTCATTGACATATCCAATATATTGTGCAATTATACACTATTTATTATACGTTTTCGAAGAAAAGTTGAGTACGCGAAGCGGATTTGATTTGCAAATGCATCTCCCTCGCCCAGCGATTTGCGACCACGCATACGCTTATCAAGCGAAACAAGCTTCTTACCCTGCTGCGGCGTTGAAGCATACACTTGATCCGCCTGCATAAGAACAAAGCGCAAAAAAAGTCGCTCGTACCACGAGAGTGTTTGATCAGCCAACGTGACCAACAGCGGAATTAATTTGCCACGACGCACCACGAGTGCCGGCAGTGCGCCATAGCTCGCCATCAATGACCACGCGAACATGTAGCGCCGTGTCCGCGCCACATCAAGCGCCTTTTTTATTCCCAAAAACGGCAGTAAATATTTATCAAACCTGTTTCCATATCCGACACGATATACCGTGCCATTTTTTACATGACATGGCACGTTGAGCGCATCTTTCGAATACGCGGATGTCACAATATCAAAATGAATATCGGGCATACTTTCCATCAAATCGCACAGAGCATTTTCTGCCGGTCCCTCAACTGGGAAAAATGTTGTGGTAAATACCAATACTCGTTTCTCTGGAGCTGTGCCTGGCACAGTATGAGTGATAAATTCCTTGATGTTTTCTGCAAGAGAATGTTTGGGTGTCCATCCTAAAGCACGTGTTTTCTTAGAATTGACTACGCCACCCTGCCTGTTCCCCTGTCGCTCAGGAAGCATAATGATCTCACTCCCGAAAAGCTCTGCTAATTCGAGAATTGAAAATTCCTTTTCCGCACCAATACCGTATCCATCTCCCTCTCCTTTTTCACCCACTAATACAAGGGCCTCCACGATGTCGTCTACATGCGTGAATGTGCGTTTCTGATCTCCAGGAGCAACTACTGAAAGCGGCAATCCGCGCCTGTATTGTTCCTTAAAAATAGCGACTACTGTGCCATATGCATCCGCACGTTCACGTTCTCCATATACGCTATAGAAATAGGTAATAGCATAGTTGAGTCCAAACCATTCACCGTAGTTGCGAACGAGTTCCGTCATACTTGCTTTACTCCATGCATATGGACTTTGATCCCTCCCAAGCCCACCGTCGGCAAACTTGGTAGATGACCCCGCATACATGAGTTTGGAACCACGGCGACGCGCAAGCTCCAATACCGCAAACGTCCCGAACTGATTTAAATCCCACACGCGCTCAACATCTTCAAAACTTTTTTCAACTCGTGCATATTCTCCTAGGTGGTAAATGATGTCGGGGCTCTCCGGTACGAGCTCCTCAATGTCTTTCGTGTGCCCCTCGCGATACTCTACTCCTTCAACGTGGTTGCTGCGCGAGCCTGTGAAATAGTTATCAAGTGAAATCACCTTATAACCCTCTTTCACTAAGCGATCACATAAATGCGAGCCTATAAACCCAGCACCACCTGTGACAATTGCGCACTTTTTTTTATTGTCCGACATAATGAAAGAGGTACATTGCGCTGATAACAGCATGTGATACACGGACAGGATGGTGCTGGGCAGGCCCGGCCCCGTCTGTCACTACCGCTAATTTTCGCGTGTCATTCACTCCTAAAAGGTACACGAATTAGTCCTTTTCCTCAATAATCGTGTATTCATCGCGGGAAGCGCTTTTTGCCGCCGCCGCGCCGATGGCGCCAATGCCAATGATAAGTAGCAACCCAACTACCCAAGGCGATGACGGCAGTACGCCCCCTTCGATGATCCCGGGCGCGGCGGCGGCCGACGCAACGTGACTCTCTTCTTCTCTCTCATCTTCATACACCAGTAGCTCCTCCGTTACTTTCGATTCACCCACAGTGTCTTGCGATGCACGTATTACAGCTCTTACTGGCGCGGCAGTGTCCTCGTCTGTATTTTCCTCTGGCATCACTGCTTCCGATTCGTTTTTTGGCTCGGCGGCGTACGCAATCGTTCCATTCGGGTACAGCAGAGCAACAGCATCACTAAGGGGAAGTTTGGTTGTTTCCTGATAGAACACCACTCTCTCCCCTGCGAGCAAAAAGGTGTTTTCAGGAATCGTGAAGTGAAGCCCTAGAGATTGCAAGTGCCAAAATGAAATATCTAAGTCACGCTTGCTTCCATTTTGCAAAGCGATATTCCCTTCACCATCTGCCGATATCGAGATGCCGGCCTCCCTCGCAGTTACCGTGATCCTATCGGACGCCGCTGATTTGTTATATGCAACATCGAGTACAAGCGCATACCTTCCCGGGTGCTTCCATGCATGCGTCACCCGCTCTCCTTCTGCCGTTTTTCCATCTCCAAAATTCCAAATGTACCGAATGTTGCTCTCAATTAATTCACCGCTCGCATTAACAGCCCGTGCAACAAATACCGTATCGGCACCAACAATTACATCGCGATTTTCTCCGGCATATGCATACAAAGACGGTTTAGGGGCAACGTACGATACAGCATTTGTATTTGCAGTTTCCCCGCTACTTTGTAATTCACCCGTTGATTCCGACTTCTCGCTTTCATATACACCACCTAGAGTGGAGAGATTTCCTTTCCCGGGGGTAGGCGCTGACGCAATAAATGTATTTCCATTTGAATCCGTCCGGTGAAGCGTCTGTCCATCGCCTGATGCACCCTGATCCGGTGAAAATGCCACACTATCAATATCTGCGAGTTCAGCGTCACGCAGTATCAGCGCTTCGCCATCATTCTTTAGACTAAATGCACTATCAAATAGTTGCCCGCTGAATGCGGGCCAATCTTCGAGAAATTTTGCCGGATTGTCCGCAATTACCGCATACGCACCGGAGGCAAGAGTGTCACTCCCGGAAAACGAGTTGATTTTGTGATTTGTATCGTTTTCAAACAATCGCCAATCGGTAAGCGTCACCGATGATGCGTACGCATTAAATACCTCAATCCATTCGCGACCGCTGTCAGACCCTTCTTGTAGGTCATACATTATTTCGCTTATAAGCACCTGTGCCGATGCGCTTGCGGGAACAAGCAAAAGAAACAAAAAAACGAGTACTGTGCTATTCTTCGGCCCCATTGATGATTTTTTGCAACTCCTCGGGCGAAATGCCCTCGTCAGCACGCACAGGCTGTTGCGGTTGCGGCGGCTCTGGTCGCTGCGCTTGCGGTTGCGGTTTTGGCTTCGGTGACCTTATTTCTCGCCCCTGCGTTGCTTGCGCAATCGCGTCTTTAAGCGCATTTCTCACCCCGCTTTCTTGAGAGCTCTTTTGCTCATGCGTTTTTTCTTGCTTAAATTGCGGCTTTGGTCTCTCTTCTCTTTTGACAGATAATTTCTCTCTAAGCACTTCGGCAGGAGGACGCTCCATCTTCTTCTCCTCCCTACGTTGAGTAGGAGTAAATTTTTTGCCGCCCCCAGATGCTTGCCCTCGTTGCTGGCCCATCGCGCTCGAGTCCTTATGTTTTTTTTGAGCGGCCTCCTGCCATTTATCGTTCATACTGCGAATTGCCTCTTCCACCGAGTCCCTCCTTCGCCCGTATGTATCCCTCGTATACTGAATAATCTGCTCTCGAAATGAACGGTTCGGCTCTTCAATTGGTGGAAGTGTTTGCGCGGAAAATGGCTGCGAGCCCACCCCGTCAATCATCAGTGTCATATACACCGACCCGATGCCAAGGTTCACCATATCCTCCGGGAAAAAGGTTGGCTCAAAAACCGGCTTTAGAAACTCCGCGTCAAGCGGCCCCACACGAAAAATGATTGTCGTACCTACGTTTCCGAACACGGCATTGCGTACTGTTTCAGACATTTGCTCGATGTATTGGTGCGCGATGGTAAGCCCGAGCTTATACTTTCGCGCCTCCGAAAGAATACCTTCAAAGGCATCGTTTACTACCGTCTGAAACTCGTCAACATAAAAATAAAACGGTGGGAGACTCTTCATCACTCCAGGAGACTCTTCGGCGCGGGAAAGCGCTGCGAGATAAATTTTAATCACGAGCATGCTCCCGAGAAGCGCCGCATTTGTTTCTCCCATTCTCCCTTTTGAGAGGTTCACGATGAGGATTTTTTTATTGTCCATCATCTCTCGCACATCAAAGGAGGAAACTGGTTGTCCAACCACATTTCGAATAAGTGGATTCGAAATAAATTGGCCGATTTTATTTTGGATTGCAGGTGTCGCCTCTTGTGTGTACCTATCGGAGTATCCGGCAAATTCTTCTTTCCAAAACGAGGCGATGACTGGATCCGAAATGTGTTTTATTACGTCCTCCCTAAACGCCTTGTTAACGAGCATTCGGTTAACATCAATAATGGTCGATCCGGGATACTCAAGCAGAGCAAGAAGTGTGTTTTGTAAAATGTACTGCATCCTCGCACTCCACGTATCTGCCCAGATGCGCTCAAACGTGCCCATCAAACCCGCAACCACCTTGTGCCGCTGATCGTACCCAACGTCTTCCATTATGTTAAACCCGACGGGATACTCAACGTCAAATGGCGCCAAATACAGGACATCTTTTATTCGCTCCTCCGGCACAAAGTCCAGCAGTTTCTCCGCAGTTGATCCATGCGGGTCGATAAAAGCAATCCCTTCTCCATTTTGAATATCCTGAATCGCCATGTTTTCAAGGAGAGTCGATTTGCCCATTCCCGACTTTCCAATGACGTACATGTGCTTGTCGCGATCTTTTGCGCGTATGCCAAAGGCAACATGTTTTCCGCGCGTGTGTGTCGCGGCCAAATAGGTAATACGCTCCGGATTATTCGGTGTCGCATTCATACGACTAGTATACAAGAAAAAAGCGCGCCTTGCGGCGCGCTCGAGGTCTTTTGGAGCAGTGTTTGATTGATATACGGTGGACGATACAACATCCATGTCCACCACAGGAAAAATGCGAATGTTACACCAATGACAGCCAGCCACCACCGAAGCGCTTTTTGCTTGCTCTCGGTCATGCCACATCCTCCCTTACGCCCAGCCGTTTCTATTCTACGCCCTCACCTACTTCAGGTTCAAGTGTCGCGCGCGTGTATCGATTCGCAGGATCCCCCCTCACAAGCACAGCATGTGAGGGACTTCGCGCCACATCCTAGTTCGCTGGTAATAGCGCATCTTTGGTATATCTATTGGCCGGATCCCATAACATCCATGAAGTAAGCCCTGCGTCATATGCGGCTTGAATCTGCGCACGCACCTCTTCTGGCCCATAGTCCCCTCCGTAATCAAAGTCTTGTATCCACGGACGCAGTACGTTTTTATCGTATGAAGGTTTTTTATATGTTGCGGGCGTGCTTGTACCAATGCGCTGGTAGGCATAGCTGAAAATGGGAGTGGTCGTTCCCACAGCGCGCTGCACGGCTCTGTCCATTGAAAACTTAATCACCCCGTACACATTATCGTTCGGATTCGCCCAGCCATTAAAGCCGGGAGGATAATGCGACGGGTACACCATCGGCGCGATATAATCAAAATAAGGGAATGCACGCTCAAGTACCTGCCCGATGGTTAGGTCATCATAATTCGTTGCGGTCATTCCGAATAAATCTGCCGACAAGACAGGGCGATATTCGCCATCAGGTACACTCCGCAACTTCTCCGACACATATCGAAAAAACCGCTCGAGTTCGCCCGCCCTATCTTCATACGAAGAGTGCTCGAAATAAATATCGCGCATATTTCCATCAGACGGGTAGCGAATGTAATCAAAGTTAATTTCATCAACACCGAGCGCGACCGCCTCCTTTGAAATGTTTAAGATATAATCCCAGAAGGGTTCCGCTCCGACGTCCACAAACGAGAGTCCTTTGTAGTCGGTCCATACCGTGCTCGTCGCACTTCCTTTTTTAACCGCCCAATGCGGATTCTTTTTTGTATACAGGGGATCCTGAAACACGGTCACCCGCCCAATGACATATATATTTCTGTCATGCATCATCTTGACTAATTCTCGAAAATCACTCGCCTGACACCCTCCTCCGCCTTTTTCTGTGTTTTCAGATGGAAATACAACACTTCCCGTGTAATCTTTTATGTCGACAACAATGGCGTTTATCTCTGTCTCATCGGCGATTCTAAAAAGAGAGGTCCTAAATGAATCCGAAGTCGCGGCGCATTGCGACATATAAATCGCCTTTACCGCTTCGGGTTTTTCTACGTGCTCAACCGCAGGTTTCGCTTTCTCTGGCGCACCCGCCACTTCGGTCGAGTCGGGACGTGAAAAGTATTCTGCCTCCTGCGTATTGAGTACTTCAACAGAGACAAAACCAGCGACCGCAAGAAACGCTCCAACAGTAAATATACTAGTGAGTGTTTTCGTCATGTTGGCCTCGAGAGACTTGCGCATCAGTGTTATGTTCACGAGATGCAGTTTTTGCTCGACGCATGGAAATACCGACAGAAATCAGAATGATACCGGAAATGAGAAACAAAATTCTGTCCCAACTACTCGGGAACCCCAAAAAAGGAAGGAGCCCAACCCATACCCCGAGAAGCATTACGATAACATCTTTACCCATATAAGCGGCAGTATACCAGATACCTCTAAAGTGGCTAGCTTGCGGGCTCGATTATTACCACAAACTCACCTTTTTGCTTCTCAGGCGCTTTTTCTAATTGACTTAGGATGTCTATTGCGCTACCAGACAATACTTCTTCAAATTTTTTCGTAAGTTCGCGTCCAATGATTACCTCCCGCCCTGGCATATGCTCACTAATTTCTTTAAGTAGCCGCATGATGCGATACGTGGATTCAAAAAGAACAATCGCTCGCTTTGTCTCCGTTATTTCCCTAAGGAGTGTTCGCCGCCCTTTTTTGTGTGGCAGAAATCCTAAAAATAAAAATGTGTCCGCAGAGACACCTGCAATCGAAAGAGCGGCCGTTACACTCGATGGTCCTGGAACTGTTTCAACACGAAACTTCGCTGCGCGAACAGCACCAACCATTCGATACCCAGGATCAGAAATCGCTGGCGTTCCTGCATCAGATACATACGCTACACTTTTTCCTCCCTTTAAAGATGCGAGGATTGTCTCTGTTTGCTTTTCTTCTGTGTGTCCATCTAATCGCTTTGTTGGAGTTTGAATGTCGTATCGGTGAAGCAATTTCTTTGTAACTCGTGTATCCTCACAGTAAATAATGTCTACTTCCTTAAGAATACGAAGTGCCCGAAGCGTGATATCTTCGAGATTTCCAATCGGCGTCCCTACAATGTAGAGCACTCCCCTGGGTTGACTTTCCTCGTTCATTTGTCCACTATAAATCAAAGGAGTGTATTTGCACACTAGAATGCTTCTTAGACTGAAACTGGCGAGGAGGAACCATGCCTAAGGGGAAAAACGATACGGTTGCGAAAATTTCTGAAGATCAACATCTCGGAAAAGATATGCTTCCGGAAAGTGTCGGGATATGCGGAGGGTATCCAGTGCAGTACGACGATGACTCTCCTAAATCGGGGACGTCCTCTGTAGAGGAGGTACTCGATAGGGAAGCCCAAGCAAACTATGACGCTGACGATTGGGGTTCACCCAACACCATCAGCAGGCGCTAATAGGCGCAAAAAATAAAGGCCGGTCCACATAGGACCGGCCAATGTATTTTTTGCCAGAGGCTATTTGAGAAGCTGCTCAAGTGCAAATTGCACCTTCCGCGCATACTCCTCCGACTCTTTTTTTGAAACTTTCTTTGCTCCACCAGGGCCTCTATTGTAGGCGATCAGACGCTCGGTGAGCGTCTCTGCCCCATAGTCCCTGAGGAGCTTATTCCAGTACCCAAAACGACATTTTGCATTCGTCTCGGGTTTCAGCAAATCTCCTTCCACCTTCATCTCCTTTGCGCAGGTGTCAGGGAGGACTTGGAACAGTCCCGAGTCCTTCGATGCTCCGAGTGCATCCGGATTGCACGATGATTCGGTGATCATCTGCGCTTTTGCAACCAGAAACTCTTCCGAGCTTCCTTTCGCAAACTTCCAGATAAGCGCATCAAAGCGCGCACATTTCTTGCTCTTGGCAAGTTGTGCGGCTCCGCGTTTCCATTTTTCCGACAGATCGTTGAACTCACTGTCGGAAATAAGGAGTACCGAGATATCGGCCTTAATGACCCTGACCGGCTGAATCTGCTCGAAGAGCTGATCCAACGCGGCTTTGTCTTCAGCCGAGACTTCGGCTCGAACGTGCATCGCGCTCAATATGATGATTGCGATGCACAGGAAGAAATAAATACCCCACTTAAAGAGAGTACGCATTACTGACCTCACTTTTTAGCACATCTGGGTTGGGAACTCCCCAACCCTCCTGACGGAATAATACAATATTTATGCTAAAATGTCAATGTATTCCTTCTTATGCTACGACTCAATCTTCAATCCTAAAACCTAGGACATCGGATGTCCTAATTTTTTGTCCCAATTTTCCCATTCTGTCTTTGTTTTAAGCCATTAGGACATCCGATGTCCTAATTTTGTGCTGTTTGATTTTGGTGGATGTATTACTCAACGGCTTCTATTTTCGCCCCGATTTGAGCCAATCGAGAATGTAATTTTTCGTATCCTCGATTTACGGGATACACGTTGTAGAGCGTTGACTCCCCTTTTGCCGCAAGCATGCCTATCAAAATCAGTGTCGCGGGCCGCAGTGCGGGTGGGCACACCACCTCTGCGGCCTTAAGCGCCGTTGGACCATTTATGAATACTCGATGGACGTCCGCAAGCACCATGTCAGCTCCGAGTTTTGTCATCTCCATGTAGTAAATCGCCCGGTTTTCATATACCCAGTCGTGGATGAGTGTCCTTCCGGTTGCCTGTGTTGCCACCGGCACGAAAAAAGGAAGGTTATCAATATTGATTCCCGGATACGGACGCGGTGCAATTTTTTCGGGCGAAGAATGCAGGTTCGACACTTCCGTAGTGATGTCTACCAATTTTGTATGGCCATTTGCCGCAGTGTATACATTCCCTTTTTTATATGTAAACCCCATCGCTTCAAGTGTCAGCAATTCAAGCTCGAGAAAATCTATCGGGCAGCGCTCAATAGTGATGGACGATTTGGTAGTAGCCGCAAGCGACAAAAAGAACATTGACTCAATCGGATCTTCACTCGGATAACCCTCTACTTCCTCATCGATTTCATAAACACCGTGTACGATGAGCGTGCTCGTGCCAATTCCTTCTATACGCACCCCCATACCCTCGAGAAACACACACAGGTCTTGGACCATATAGTTGCTACTGGCAAATTTGATAGTGGTCTTTCCCGGAATTTTTGCCGCCGCCATCAGTGCGTTTTCAACCCCCGTATCGCTTGCTTCGAGCATTACGATTTCTCCCGGCTGTTTGTTTTTGGATATGACTCTAAAGTTTCCTCCACTCGATTCGGCAATTTCTATCCCCAACTTTGCCAGAGCTTTTACATGCGCACTCATACTTCGCTCGCCAAGCCGGCATCCGCCTGGGCGCGGAATCTCAAAATCATCAAACAAGTGAGCAAGCGGGCCGATAAACATTGAGATAGAGCGTGTCCGTTCGGCAGAATCCCTATTTATGTTTTCAAGTGTGACTTTCTCGGGCGGGATGATAATCATGTCGCCTGCCTGCGCAGACAGGCCATCTTCCCTCCACTCAACTGACACCCCGATGCTCTCGAGTACCTCAACGAGGCGATTCAGCTCTTCAATACGAGGCATGTTTTTAAGTGTTGTCTTCCCGCGATTTAACAGTGATGCGCACAGCATCGCAACGGCGGCGTTCTTTGAAATGTTTGTGGCGACAGCGCCGGAAAGTGAGTTTCCTCCTGATACGCGGTAATGCATGTGAGTAGCATAGCATTAAAGAAACGGGGCACACTCTGCTTGGAGTGTGCCCCTTAATATGTTAATTGCCCCCAACTCGCCTGTTTAGGCGGTTGCGGTCGTGGCTGCGCCGGCCTTGCCGTTGGCCTTTTTGCTCTTACGAGCAACGACCTTCGTTGTCTTCTTCTTCTTCGGCGCTTCCTTCTTCGGAGCCGCTTTCTTTTCCACCTGAAGCTCGACGAGCTTGAGGCCGTCAGAGCCATCCTTCTTCTTGACCTTGCAGTAGGTCAAGACAAAGATGTCACCACGCTTCGGCTCTATTCCTTCGGGGAGCTGATTCTTGTGGAAGAAGATCTCCTTCCCCTCCACTGGATCGCTCGGATTCTCGAAGAATCCGAATTCCCCCATAACCGACTTCACCGTGGCAGCCACAGGGCCGATCGGCGGATTGTCCTTGAGGCTTTTCTTGGCGCGCTCTGCCCGTTGCCGAGCGACGAAATCCTTATCGACCTCTCCGATGACATGAACTTTCGTGACTTTAGGGCCTTTTCCGCCGCTCATGTACTCAAACTTAATGCGGCTCCCTTCCAAGGGAAGGGGAAGGCCCGCCGGAATGGCGCGAGCGTGAAGAAACGGCTCCCCGCCGACGCACTTGGCATATTCATCGTCCGGGACGACGAAGCCATAGCCCTTTTCAAGGAAAAACTTTACCGTTCCATGTGCGATGGTACCCATTTTCAAGCTCCTTCAGCAGTTTGTTGTGCGACAGAACAATGCCGAGATGTGGACTGTTCTGGGCGGGATAATAACATATATATTTACAAGAGTCAATATTCATACCCTATAAAGGAGCGCATTTACTGCACAAAAGCCGCCTCCGCATATTCATATTAATTGATGCGGAGGCGGAAGAAATGCGTAACCATCGGGAACAGTCAGCGTCTTCGGATCTTCGCCATTCCAGAAAATCTCACCATGAACCACCATATTAGTGATGCGCGGCTGCCATGTGTGCTCAACTTCATTCACTACCCTTCCAATTTCATCAGCTGTCATTCCTTTTGCAAGTGGAACACGAACCTCAAAAAACGCTGGTCCTCGATCATATTCGTCGGTCACAAAATGCATCGTGACGCCTGATTCGGTTATCTCTCCTCTATCGAGCGCTTCTTTTATTGCTTCGTGAACATAATGTCCATACATCCCATCTCCCCCAAAATGCCCGCCTAAAAGCGAGAGAGACGCCGGATGAATGTTAAATGTCTTAGCCGGGCCGAGGCCTTTTACAAGCTTCAGCCATCCCGAAAGTGCAATCCACTCTGCGCCCGATTCCTCCACTATTCGTCGATAGTTTTCTGCATCCCATGGCTTAGGGAAATGGATAAACGGAATACCGAGCCTGTCGGCACGCTCCCTGACACCACCGTGTTCGTAATTTGAAACCACTGCAACGATATCAGCGTCGAGTTCCTTGCTTGTAACAAGATTTTCAAATCCAGACCCGCCACCCTCTTTAGAGCCGGACGCGAATACAATGAGTTTTGGTTTAGACATAATTAGTAAACACATTTGTACTTGAAAAATAGATAAAGTCAAAATGGTACAATGTTTTGGTGAATAGAGAACAAACACTTAAACTGTTCGGTGTATTTATTTTTATCGCAGGAATATTCACGATTTCGATTTTTCTTTCCCAACACATTGCAGAAAGCAAAACCGCAAAAGAATTGGTACACACGTATGGATATGCTGGCATTTTTGTACTCGCTCTCATCGGGGGATTCAACCTGCTTATCCCAATACCCGCGGGCGTATTTGCACCCATTTTTCTAGAATCTGGACTCCCCGTAGCCGGCATTATTCTCGCCCTTGCTATCGGCACGTCTATCGCTGACCTCATCGCATACGCCATCGGGTGGTTTGGGAGGCATTCGTTTAATCCCTCTTCATATCCCCTGTTTCAAAAAATTGAGGCGCTCACACAACATCGACAGCATTTTATTGTGCCGATTATTTTTCTGTACGCATCATTTGCTCCCTATCCAAACGAAGTTCTCGTCATCCCGCTTGCATTTCTTGGTATTCGAATGCGAACGATCATTGTTCCACTTTTTGTCGGAAATGCAGTATACAACAGCCTACTCGTCTTGGGAGTGCAGGGTATCCTTCAGTTTTTCAGAATTTAAAATCTCCCCCGATATTTCTTAGAGGTTCTTCTGTAGTGCAATGAGCGCAAATACAGAAGCGACACAACGCCGCATATAGAGAGAAAAATCACCGCAAGAAATGTCATTTTAAATCCATAGACTTCGGCGATATACGCTCCAATTACCGCAGTTGCCGCGGTTGCAACACCGGTTAATGTAGAATAAAAACTCCACTCAAAACTCTCTCTGCTTTTATCAAGGTGGGTACTCCAAAGTCCGAGCCATGCGGGATATGCAAGCCCGGCTCCTATACCGCTTAAAAACTGCGCGATGTAAACGTGGGTAATGTCCGTTGCAAAAAAATATATAATAGGGCCTGAAATAAGAAGTACGTTTCCGGTTAAGAGCCACCGAATGTCATACTCATCATCGCATGCGTCAATTTTCCACGAGAATGGTAATTGAATGATTGATTTCGTAATCAGGAAAATGCCGACTGCGATTCCCACCGTCGAAACCGATCCTCCCGCCACATGATCAGCGGCAAACACGGCAAAAATCGGATCAATAAGCCCTAATCCGCTTACCGTAAATACATCGGAAATGAGAAGGAGTACGATGTACTTGTTCATCCGAAATATGCCCATACACCCATTATATCTCGTGGCAAACAGAACTACATGACATGGATGATGCTTAACACCTAACTATTTTTGAATTCTTGAGACTGTAGGGCACTTACTGCCTGTCGTGCGAGCCAGCCCAAGTTTTTAGGCAAATTGTTTTTAGAAAACCACTCTGCTTCATCTATTTCTACTTCGTCTATCTCTATGCTTTTTCGATCTGCATGTGCAGTGTAGAGATGAATCGTCACTTTTTTGTATTCTCTATCGGAATATACAGTGGTTAAAAATTCTGGAATGATCTTGGTACCGATTTCCTCCACAACCTCACGGACCACGGTTTCTTTTGGACTTTCTCCCTTCTTCACCTTACCGCCAGGCAAAGACCACCACTGCGGCAAATAAGAATGCCTTATTAATAACATGTCACTATTGTTTAGGATAAGGCACTTAGCTCCTGTTTGTTTTGGTCTGAGCAAAAACCAAAAAATCCTTAAAATCGGATACCCAATTTTTATACAACTGCGCTTTATGGAATTTAACATGTTGTGCGACCGCCAGGAATTGAACCTGGGACCTCCCGATTATCAGCACAAGCGAGGCAGATCGCGAGAGTACTGTACTATCGTTCTGTGTGCGCGTGCCAAGACTTGAACTTGGGACCTCCCGATTATCAGTCGAGCGCTCTAACCATCTGAGCTACACGCGCACACAGAAAAATAGGAAAGAACAATACTCTCATGATTGCCGAGTGCCGTGCTGATATGTTTTACATATCAGTCGAGCGCTCTAACCATCTGAGCTACGGTCGCATACTTATATCCATAAAGGCCCGAATTCCCTGCATTACTTTCCTAACTCTCTTAACGCCTGGAACGTATAAACTGCACGTACCATGTCCGTGAGTTGCTTGATATGTAAAACTGCCTTTCTTTAGTTCACGGATAGACGGTTTATAGAACTGGCCACTGTGGATACCTAAGGCATTTTGCCAGAATTTACACTCTTTTTCAATGTTCATATTTTCATATAGATGCAGTTGAACTCTAGATTCCTCTTTATTTATAGATAAAAATTTCTCACACCATTTTAAGAAAAACCTGATGATCACTGGGTCAGTATTTGCTAACACGAGCTGTGAGTCTTTCTTTTTTGCACCCTCACTAAGGTATAGCATTAAACCGGCAACGTACAATGATTTTTCTGTAACATTTCCTAAATATTTTTTTTCATTTTCATAAGTTTCTTGTTCGACTTCCTTTTTCTTCTCTCGCATTTTGTTTCGATATCTTTCGCGCGAAGCTTCTCCTTTTTTCCAAGCATCATTTCTTAGTTTTCGTATTTTCTCCTCTGACAGTGGGTACTCTCGTAGCCAATAGCTTAGAGTACTTTTTGGGATGTTTAGTTTCTCGCGAATTTCAGAATAGCTTAATTGCTTTTCAATTCTCAACCGAATCACCTTCTCTCTAAGTTCAGTCCTCATGTCTTGATTTTAACACAACACATCTTGTGTATATAGTGTATTTGTGTACAAAAAGAGGCCTATTTCTCAAACAAGGCGACCGCCAGAAACACTCCGGCGGTCAAGAAAAATAGTTAGGAAGTTTGGCTGAAGCTGTCACGAATTGTTTGGACAACTCTTCGATTGGGGTTGATTCTGAGACCCATGGCTTTTTCTTTGAAAATATGGACAATCCCCAACCCTTCCTCTTCACCGTAGTGTCGAGAGATTTCTCTCCAGACGTCTTCAGAAAGCCTACATACATTCGAATATCCCTTTTTCAAGAGATTCTTCGATTTGAGTGCAGCAATCGCGTCTTCGACATTTGAAAACGTTATGTCGTGTTCTTGGTTGAATTTCAATCGAGAACCGACAATCAGTCCGGCAAGGCCAAACTGATAAGAGCTGCCTTGCCTAATCACCTGAGCGTTCATTCGCGCTACTCCCTATCTATGAACCTGCGATAAGTATACGTAAGAGGAGGATGAGAACAAACTATTTGACATAGAAAAAATATATGTTACCCTTCTTTTAGTTTGATCATCAGCATAAGGAGTAATACGATGATTCACATCATCAATCGTCTTCTCGGCTCTTCCAAAAAGAGCAAGCCGAAAAATAGGAAGCGAAACACCTCCAGTGCGCGCACCCATCGTACCATCAACCACCGCAAGGCGTTGAGGAGATTCCGCGAGTGTCGTGAAGCAAAACGCAATCACGCACAATCGCAAAAATCTGAAGTGCAAGCGCTCTGAAGAAGTTCCACTTCTAATCACACTCCATGCAAAACGCCGACACTCATTGGTGGTGTCGGCGTTTTATGCATGTACAACACACGTATATACTCTTTTGTTTGCCGATTTTGCCCAAGCTTTGCTTGGTTTCAAAATCGAGCATCCAGCACCAAACGGATTCCAAATCCGTTTGGTGCTGGGCTGTCCAAAACAAAAAGCCAGCTCGATGCCGGATTTTTGTTTCTTGAAGAAAGGCCTGTATACTCTTTTGTTCTGTCCAAATACTCGTCTTTCCGAGCTGTCCGAGTACAGTTTTAGGAATTCAGTACCATTTTCCATTCGTATCTCGTACGAGGATACGAATACCGACCTGGTAAATTCTGCCGAAGCAGAACATTTCCAGTTGGATTATTCCACGACCAGCTTCCGCTAGCCGTGCCTTGTTACGACTTAGTCCTTGTTACCGAACTTACCGTGGGCCGTCATAAAGACGGACGTCGGGCACTCCCGGCTCCCTTGACTTGACGGGCGGTATTTTTCATTGTGTAATATTACTACGACACCTGAAGACACCACTGGGCAAGCGGTTTTCCCGCACCCTAGCGGTTTCGATAGGAATTCTTTTTCTTCCCTTCTTTTCGTATCTCATCACGCAGCGCCAGTATCGTACGATACCCCGCATCGGTAAGATGCTCTTTACGCTCCATCATGAGCACAATTTTCTTGAATATCCGGTAATCATGGCGCTTTTTCGCCTGAAGCGGATGTGTATCAAGAAATGGAAAGAGGTACTCGACCATATCCTTGCGTCCACCAATTTTATACTTTACATGTGGTAACCATCCATATCGCTCGTAGGAAAGATCGTAGATACGACCTATTCCAATAGTGACACAGATTCGCTCAAGAATTTCACGATCATCCGCACGGAGCTCGATTTCAAACTCCGGACGGATTTCTGTGCCACGCTTAAGCGTTTTGTGCTTGCCAACACTAACAGAGAAGCATCCTTCTCCATCTATAAAACCGGCAACATAGGATGGTTCAAGCACCTTCCTATCAATTCGTTCCTTCCCAAACGGCGCGGCAAGCTTCTGCTTACCCGCTTTTGCGCCCTTTTCAGACGCACCATGTTTGGTACTACGAACTCTGCTGACTTCTCGCATAGCATTTGCTGTGATTACTCACACCATACCTCGAGGTTAATATACCACGAGGACTATACGAGATCTCCCACGGTAACCCGTACTCTGTGTATAACCATCTCGATGCCACTACACATGATGTGTCGTAAGTTGTACGGCGGGATTCTCTCTATACTCGCGAGATCTCCCGACACACCATGCCACGAACTGGCATTCAAACTGATTACTGCTACTTTCACCCTTCACACGCCACCTCGCGGCAACGTACTGTGATTTCGCTTCTCTTCTGCCGTACAGAAGAGGTTGGACTTCCTATCTATGCATAAGCACGGATAGGTCACCAACTAGAGGTACGGATCGCATGGCGACCCGAGTACAAGGCTCGAGAACGTATTCACGGCAGTGTGCTGACCTGCCATTACTAGCGATTCCAACTTCAAGTGGTCGAGTTGCAGACCACTATCCGAACTGGGGATGCTTTTGAAGGATTTGCTTAGCCTTACGGCGTTGCGCCCCGTTGTAGCACCCATTGTAGCGCGTGTGCAGCCCAGGACATCAGAGGGACATGCTGACTTGGCGTCATCCTCACCTTCCTCCCCCGTGAGGGGGCAGTCTCGCCTGACACATATAACAGGCAACGAGGGTTGCGTTCGTTACCCCACTTAAGGGAACAATTCAAACCACGAACTGACGACAGCCATGCATCACCTGCCAAACAATCTCGAAGACATCGCCGGTTTCCCGGCAATCACAGTTTGGTTTCAAGTCCTGGTAAGGTTCTTCGCTTAGTTACGAATTAAGCCACACGCTCCACCGCTTGTGCGAGCCCCCGTCTATTCCTTTGAGTTTTAAACTTGCGTTCGTACTACCCAGGCGCCTTGCTTAACGCGTTA
>Ga0210057_1001557_pt1 | contig 34484 bp, 36 predicted proteins | sample CryGeyCG2114_010_2_FD_183968 | JGI IMG/M metagenome (GOLD analysis project Ga0210057, IMG submission 183968) | Groundwater microbial communities from aquifer - Crystal Geyser CG10_big_fil_rev_8/21/14_0.10 (SPAdes) (version 2) | ecosystem: Environmental > Aquatic > Deep subsurface > Groundwater ... | reverse complement strand
AAATCAAAAAATGCGAAGAAAACTTTTTTGTGGAACAGCGAGCGAAGCGAGCGGCGGCGGGGCGTAGCGAATCAGTCGGAATTTTGTTCAAAATGAGTTCTGACTTTTTCCAACAAACACCACCAAATTTCCATAGCGTTTACAGGCTTTACTCCATACGTATCCTCGTGAGCATTTATTATATGTTGATGGTTTTACAAAGTAACAATGGGTGTACTCATACCCTTTTGTCCTATGTCGGTATTCACTTTTTCAGAAACCATAATGAACCGACAACGTCTAAAACATAGACCTCGCTATATTGCCTTTGTCGCCGCCAGCGTTGACGGCCGCATTTCATTATTAAGCAAAACGCTCCCCCATTGGACCAGCAAGGAAGATTGGAAATTTTTTCAGAAGTCACTCGCCCGCGTTGACGCAGTCGTTGTTGGACGCAACACATATCAGTCCGCGGCCGATCGGTTACGAAAGCGAAACACTTTCGTCCTCTCAAGCCGTCTGGAAACTACTAAGCGCAGAGGAACCGTTACCTTTGTTAATCCTGCTAATGTTAATCTCGCAGGACTTTTTCGAGAATACAGAACTGTTGCGGTACTTGGCGGCGGAGCAGTATATCGTTTCATGTTGGAAAGCGGACTTCTTGATGAGATTTTCGTTACCATCGAGCCGCTAATCTTCGGCCGCGGAAAAGAAATGTTTGACGGCGGCACTCGAACGACACGAGTCAGCTTGTTTTCGGTAAGACGGCTCAATCGCACTGGAACACTCCTGCTTCACTATCAGATTAACAAAACATGATTATCCAACTAATCAAAACCCATGTCTTTCGGGAAGGCGCGGGATTTACCGCAAAAAGTTTATTATTTTCTCCGGTCGCGGAGATTTTTTTATTTTATAAAATCAATCAGGCATCCTTAAAATAGTCCAAACTAAAGAGGCCCCTAAGCGTGCTTGATTGCCTTTCTTTCCTTTAACAAGTATTATAGAAATATCAGTCAATTCTTCAATTTGAATACCTTGCCATCCGAGAACTTTTATCGATTAATTTAGAGGGCAATTAGCAGTCTTTTGGTACAGGTGTGTAAGTTTTACTCAACTTTCCCGTCTTATATATGGAATCAAGTTACGAACAACAATTTTTAGCCGTTTATGATAAGTACGCCGACGCTTTGTTTCGCCATTGTTATTTTAGAATATACGACCGGGAGCTAGCCAAGGATTTGGTTCAGGAGGCGTTTAGTAGAACTTGGTCTCTCTTGGCCGAAGGCCAGCAGATAGAGAATCTCCGCGCTTTTTTATATCGCGTTGTCCATAATCTCATTATTGATGAAGTCAGAAAGAAAAAACCTCTGTCGCTGGAACAATTGGCTGAAGAAGGATTCTCTCCAACCAACCAATCTTCAGCCGATTGGGGAAACCAACTGGATGCCAAGGAGGCGGCGGCCAAGCTAGCCTTGTTGGAAGAATCATATCGACTGGTGGTTACGATGCGATTTATTGATGATCTGTCGCCAAAAGAAATCGCCAGCACCCTCGGAATATCGGAAAATGTTGTTTCGGTACGCATTCACCGCGGACTGAAAAAGCTGCGACAGCTGATGAAAAGTTCTCCATAAAATTTATGCGCAAAAATTTACTAGATATCATGCAAAAGGCAAAAAATTTAACCCTGACGGCGGAAGAAAAAAGCGCCATCAGGGCTGATTTGGCGTTATTAATGGAAAAAAGACCGGTAAGAAATGCCGCGCCTGTCCGTCAGCTATTACAGCAAAGGTCGTTAATATCTGCTGTTCTAGAAAAATTAAGATTAAAATCATTAATTAATAATTTATCACCTATGACTATTATATTAATTATCGCTTTGTTGGTTGGCGGAGGGACTTCGGCGGCTGCCGCCAGCGCCCTGCCCGGCGATGTCCTGTATCCTGTTAAAGTTTACGTTAATGAAGAAGTAGGCGGCTGGCTGGCTGTTTCTGCGGAGGAACAGGCCAATTGGGATGCCCATCTAGCGGGTAAACGCCTGGAAGAAGCGGAACATCTGGCTGCCGCGGGGCGTTTGAATGCCGGCGTCCGCGCTGATATTGACTTACGTTTCAAAAAGCATGCCGCCGATTTTAAAAAGTTATCTGATAAAATCGCCACCGGGCAAAATACCGGCGTTGCCCTAGAGATTAATTCGGATTTAGAATCTTCGCTGAGAGCACACGAAAGGGTTATGACCCAGATTGCCGCAGACAACGCAGACAAAGAAGATGATGGTTCAGAATTGCAGCCGATTTTGTCGGCGGTGCGGGCGCAGTTAGGACAAGTAATTCAAGCGCGAGCCGATGCCGAAGATGAAGTTACTGTGCAAACCGACGACCAGTTTAAAACAGCTGCCGTCGGGAAATTAAAGGCGGCAGAACATAAAATCGCCGAAGTCCGCGACTTTATTGCCAAGAAAGCGCCTGTCGTCAGCGCCGAAACTAAAATCAAAGCGGAAGCAAAGCTAAAGATGGCTGAAAAAGCGTTGGCTCGCGGCCAGGCGGAAGTCAGCCGCGCCAATTACGGCCAGGCCTTTGCCAGTTTTCAGGAAGCGCTGCGTATTGCCCAAGAGGCCAAACTTTCACTGGCCACGTCAGATAAAATTAACATTGAAGTGAAGCTGCCCGATATTAGAGTAAATTTGGGAGAAGGGTTCTTAGAGGATGCTGATGATGATACGGCGGTAGACGATTCCAGAGCCAAGGCCGAAAAAGAGGTAAACGAGGAATCGGGAGAGGATTCGGGTAAAGCAGATTCGCCGTCGGATGATTCTTCCAAGTCAGAGAGCGAAGCGAAGATGGTCCCAGGGAATAAAAAAGTTGAAATCAAAGGGGATCATGAGGTAGAAATTGATTTTGGAATATAGCTCGGTAAGATAAAAAACCTCTGAGTCTGACTCAGAGGTTTTTTTATATTGAAGATTGAATTTATTAAAGTCAACTGATCGTTTAAGTAGCGATAGCTATTCTTTTTACAATTTTTAATTTATACCGTTTCATCAAAAGCGCGTTCAAAACCACGCTGACCGAGGAAAAGGCCATGGCCGAAGCCGCCAGTGACGGATTCAACAGCCAGCCCGTAAATGAGTAGAGCACGCCGGCAGCAATGGGAATGCCGACGATATTATAAATGAAGGCCCAAAAAAGATTCTGCTTGATTTTTTTCAAGGTATATTTACTCAAGTCTATGGCGGTTACCACGTCACGTAAGTCATCTTTAATCAATACAATATCGCCCGTTTCCATCGCCACATCCGTGCCCGAACCCAGAGCAATGCCTAAATCGGCCTGGGCCAGAGCCGGCGCATCATTGATGCCATCGCCTACCATGGCCACTATATTACCCTGCTGTTGTAATTTTTTTATTTCGGCCGACTTTTCCTGAGGCAGGACCTCGGCTAAAACATAATCAATATTAACGGCTTTGGCGATGGCTTGCCCGACTCGTTGGTTATCGCCGGTAATGATGCCGACCTTTTTGCCCATTTGGTGTAAGATGGCTACCGCTTCTTGGGAGTAGTCTTTTAGCGTATCGGCGACCGCTACCAGCCCCATAATCTCTTCAGCGACGCTAAGCAGCATGGCCGTTTTGCCCTGATTCTCCAGCTCCGTCATTTGGCTTTCCAGAGGATCAATATCTATTTGGTTTTCGGTCATCAGCTTCCTGGTGCCCAGAAGGATTTTCTTATTTTGCCAGATTGCCTCAACGCCTTTGCCGGGGATGGCTTTAAACCCCTGGATGTCTAATAAGGCCACATTTTCTCGATTGGCTTTTTTAACAATGGCTTGGGCCAGCGGGTGTTCGGAGTTTTTCTCAACCGAGGCGGCGATTTGCAAAATGTTTGATTTTAGATGTTGATCAGTGCGGTGCGGATTGGCTAATATGTCGGTCACGGCCGGCTCGCCTTTAGTTAAGGTGCCGGTTTTATCAAAAATAACCACATTGACATTGCGGGCAATCTCTAATGCCTTGCCGTTTTTAATTAACACTCCCTCCTTAGCCGCCAGGCCCGTGCCCATCATCACGGCGGTGGGCGTGGCCAGTCCTAATGCGCAGGGGCAGGCAATGATTAAAACGGCCACCAAAACGGTAAAAGCAAAAGTCAATGGTTGGCCCAATAGCAGCCAGATGGCAAAAGCCAGTAGCGCCATGGTTATCACCGTCGGCACAAAGTAAAAGGAAACTTTATCGGCCAGCAGCTGGATTGGGGCTTTGGAACCCATGGCTTCTTCCACAATTTTTATTATTTGGGCCAGCATGGTATCCTGACCGACCTTGGTTGCCCGAAACCTCAAAACGCCGGTTTTGTTAATAGTGGCGCCAATCACCTGGTCGCCGGCTTTTTTTTCCACCGGCATACTCTCGCCGGTAATGGCTTTTTCGTCAACGCCGGAATAGCCGTCAATCACGATGCCGTCCACCGGTATTTTTTCGCCCGGTCTGACAAAAATAATATCGTTGGTTTTGACCGATTCAATGGCCACTTTGATTTCTTGACCGTCTTTAATCACTGTTGCTTCTTTTGGCTTCAGACCAATCAGTTTTTTTATGGCGTCGCCGGTTTTTCCTTTGGTGATGGCTTCTAAATACTTGCCTAAGGAAATAAAAACCAGAATTAGAGCGGCGCTTTCAAAGTAAAGATGAGCTTCTATGGTTTGCCCGGTTATTATCAATATCATGACAATCACGCTAAAAAAATAAGCTACGGCCGTGCCGATAAAAATTAAGGAATCCATATTGGGCGCGAGTCTTAGAAGTTTTTTAAAACCGCTGCGCCAAATACCCCAGGCCGCCAGAATAACGGCCGTGCTCAAAGCAAACTGCAGGTAGGTGCCGTATTGTTCAAAAAACATTGGCAGAGGCAGGCCGAGCATTTCTCCCATGACCATGTAAATAATGGGCAGACTGAACAGTATAGTGGCAATAAATCTTTTTTTCAATTTTTTGATTTCATCAACTTTAACGCGGTGTTGATGGTGGTCGTCGGCCATTTCGCCGGCGTCCAAGTCAGCCTGATAGCCCAGTTTGGCAATATTTTCTTTAATCATGGCTGAACTTATTGCTGCCGGTTCAAACTCAATGTAAGCCTTTTCCGTGGCATAGTTAACGTTAATTGAATTAACGCCTTTTTCTTTATTTAAAGAATGTTCAATAATAGCGGCGCAGGAGGCGCAGTGCATGCCGGAGATTTTATATGTCTGCTTTTGAATTTTTTCTGTATCGTTAGTCATATCACCGATTGTTAAATGTTTAGTTTGTTAACATTGAAAATTATTTGATCAGCCAGATTAATAATAACACCCCGGAGATTATCATTGTTAAGGCCATCAACAGCTTAGTCAAAGAAAAGGTTTGGCGGTGCAGTTTTTGGACATAATTAAAAACTTTATTATTGCCTACCGCAATGAATAGAATCACCAGAGGCAAGACAAACATGGTATTGTAAAACAATAAATAGATCACTCCTTTCAAGAAAGTCGCTTTAACGCTCAATAATCCAACAGTAGCCAAATAAATGCCGCCGGAACAGGGGAATTCGCACAGTCCGACCAGGACTCCCAAAGCTAGGGCCGAAATAATGGTAATTTCTGGCTTCCATTTTGGTATACGGCAGCGATTTAAGAAAGCCGTCAACCAGGGGATGCTGAAATTTGGCCATAGATAATCTTTTAGAGTATACAGTCCCACTAAAATGACCAAAATAGCGGCGGCCCAGCCAAAAAAGTTATGGACACCAAAAAGATGCATTACCCGAAGCAAACCCAAACCGATGAATAAGTAAGTAATATAAGTGGCAAAAATATAAAAGAGCCCGAAAGCAATAAATAATTTGCGTTCAACCTTTAAAGATATTATCAGCGTTAAATAAAAGATCAACACGCCTATGGCACAGGGGTTAAACGAATCAATTAGTCCGTTAATAATTACTAAATATAACATAATTATTCCACATTAGCAGTAAAACGGAGATTAACGGATGGTTGCTGCGGATCATTGGTTTTAAAAACTATTTCGCGTTTCACCCCGCCCTTAACTGGCATTATTTTCGGTTCGTAGATTATTTTAATAACAGCATTCTCGCCCGGCAGTAATTCGCCCCGCCAATTAGGATTCCGCTGCATAGAAAAGCGCGGACTTTCTTTGCCGGCAACAATAAGCTGAGCAAAAGTGCAGTCGCACGAAGTGAGCATGTCAGAAATGACCAGCGGTTTATCGCCGGTATTTTTTATGGGCACTTCCTGCGTTTTTACATCGGTTAATTTCAGATTTCCGAAATTGAAAGATGTGGCGCCAATTTCCAGTTTAGGTTGGCTTAGATCAGTCACTTGGTATTGAACGACTGACGGCGAAGAAGAAAGACCGGCGGCCAGCATAATTCCCCCCAGAACGACGATGGTTATAATTATTATGCCAACGATGATTGGATCAGGCTTTTTCATATCATAGAATTATAATATATGCCCCTGCGCCAAGGCGCAGGGTAATGGGATTCCTAAATAGAATATTTTACGTGGCAAGCCACGTGGTATTAACCTATATTAGCTCCTCGGCTCGGAAGCGAAAAAGATTACTTTTTCGCTTCTCTCGCTCTACGTTGCTAATAAACTATCAATAATTTGTTTAAAATTTTCATAAGGCAGAGCGCCGCTGACTAACTGGCCATTAACAAAGGTGGCTGGTGTCCCTTGAACGCCTTTAGTATTACCTTCTTGTTGATCAGCGCTGATTTTAGAAGCGTATTTTCCAGAATCTAAGCAACTATTGAATTGATCACTATCTAAATTCAAGTCAGTCGCCCAGGTTTTGAATTTATCTATACTGTAGCCACCGGCCTGGTTGTCAAATAATTTATCGTGATATTCCCAAAATTTTCCTTGTTCCCAGGCACATTCACTGGCCTCAGCCGCTTTTTGGGCATTGGGATGAATGTTGGTCAAAGGGAACTGTTTGTAGACCAGCCGTACCTGTCCCTCGTAGTCATCAAGAATTTTATTCAAAGTTGGATAATGACGACCGCAGAAGGGGCATTCAAAGTCCGAGAATTCCACTAAAGTTATCGGGGCGTTAAAATCACCGCGAACGTGGTCATCTTTGGTAATTTGGAAGGATTGTTTAACGGCCGGTGCAGCCGCTTTTTGGGTCGGTTGATTTTGCGGGGAGGTCTTGGCGATTTGTTCATCATTTTTTTGTATTGCTTGACTATTATTTGATGATGAGGATTTTAAATAAGCCGTGCCCAGAAAGATGTTAAAGCCGAGGGAGATTATGCTAAAAGCGGTTAATAATCCGATAAAAAACAGAGTTTTGGCCGACGGCGTTCCTTGGCGTGATTCTATTTCGTTGTGACCGGTCGGCGCAGCTTCAGTTGCTCCTTGCTCCTCTATGGTTTTTCCCTCCATTCCATCTTTAATTTCTTCAGGAAAATAATCTCCAGCACTTTTTACCGTTTGAAAAATTTCAGTTTTTTTTATTTTTTGTGGGTTAAACATCACTACCGCTTTATTAGAATCAGCGCCAACCTTAACGCCGATTACCCCGGGCCGCTCTTTTAATCTTTCTTCAATGAGCGTGGCACAAGCCTTGCAATGCATGCCTTGCACCATGAATTTTATTTTTTCCATAAATTTCTCAAATTAATGATGGTTAAATTATCTGTTTGCCGGTAAGGAGCAGCTGCCGCTACCGCCCCCTCCGCAACCACAGCCTTTGGCGCCAGAAGGGATAGTAGCAGCGGCTTCTCCGCCGCTGTTATTGGAATAGGAATTATTTTTTGGATCCACTACTTCAATTACTCCCGAGATCATTCCCATCCAACAGCTGAATTTGTATTTACCGATTTTTTGGGGAGTAAATTCTTTCGTTGCAGTTTGGCCCGGCGTCAGTTCAATCTGGCCGTCAAATAAGCTGCGGGAGAGGACGGCATTGGTGCAGCCGCTGGTGCCGGTATCGGTAATTTCCCATTTTACCGGCACGTTAACCCTTACTTTAAAGTAATCCGGGCTATAACCATAAGCCGATGCCTCCATTTTGATTATCTGTTGGCCATTGATTATCGGCGGCAGGTCTTTGTCGTTAATTTCGGGAGGGTTAGCCGAATTAGTATTATTTGGTTTGGCATCGGTTTTCAAAAAATAATCAGAGAAGCTGGGCAAGCCCAAAACATTCATTTGGGCATTGATATTAAATAACGCGAAAAATAAGATTAAGATGCCGGCCACTTTAAGAAAACGATTCGCCAGATGCGGACGGGAAGAAAATTTTACGCTGGAGATGCCGATGGAAAGAAGAGTGGGCATCGTACCCAGGGCGAACAGAAACATAATCATGCCTCCTTGGAACGCATTAGCCGATAACAGAGCTAAGCCCTGCGCGGTGATGGTAAAACCGCAGGGCAGAAAAAAAGTTAGCCCGCCCATAACAAAAGGCATCAAACGTCCCTTAAACTTAGTTTCGTCGGTGGCGCGCCGAATAATAAACTTGGGCATGGTTATTTGGAGTTTTCGGAGCGCCTTTACCCCCAGCATCTGTAAGCCCAGTAATAACATCACTATGGAAATAATGATGACTAAAATTGTAGTAAAGGCGAAGGAAATTTGGATGGCGCTGCCGATTCCACCGAGGATGGCGCCAAGTAGTCCGTAAGCAATCAGCCGGCCGCCGTTGAACAACAGGTGTGGCTGAAGTTTTTTAAATGTTGAATCACTGTTCTGATATAAGTTTAACCATTGTTTAGACATAGACAGGATCAGTCCGCCCACTAAAGCGGCACAGCTGGATAACCCGGCCATTATGCCTAAAAGAAAAAAAGTCGGCAAAGAGGAGCGGGAATTGACATTGACGATTGAACTAAGCCCCAGTTTGTTTAAGAGTATAAAGACAATGATAATTGCCCCGGCGATGACTAAACTTTTATAGATGTCTTGGCCGGATGATCTGGCGGCGCCTTGAACCGGATTTTTAAAAAAGGTATAGCCGTCCGCCAGAAATCTTTTATTTAGTTCGTTAAGGGCAGGCGGTTGGCCCAGGTGTTCAACAATAACCTCGCTCTTGTTGGTTGAGGCCTCAACCGCTTTTACCCCGTTGATTTTCAACATTTTCTTTTCAATTAAGATTTCGCAGGAAGCGCAATGCATACCTTTGACATAATAAATGGTTTCAGTGGAGCGGTTGGTCGGAAGCGTGTTTTCAATAGAAGTTTGATAACCCAATTTATTAATAGTTTCTAAAATTCCATTGAGTTCAATTTTATCATCGTCATATTCCAAAAGAGCCAAGCCATGTTGATAATCAACCAAGAGGCTGATGACGCCGTCAATCACTTCTAGTTCAGTTTCAATGGTGATTTTATCCTTTGGCGACGGCGCATTAATAATTTCAAATTTTATTTTTTTTATCATCGTAGGTAAAATTAATTTATTTGTCAAATAACTTAGTGACCGTTAAAATTTCTTCGGTCATGTCATGTTTTCTTTTTTCGTTTTTGGTGGCCATGGCGTTTTTAAAACAACTGTTCAAATGGCCTTCCATCAGCATCTGATGCGCCGCTTTTAAAAGACCGATGGCGGCCAAATTCTGCTGCATGATGTTGATGCAGTATTCGTCGGCTTCTAACATTTTTATGATTTTAGCCATCAAGCTCTGCGATTTTTTGAAGTTGATAAGAGTTTTCTGCTTTAATGTCGTCATAAATTAAGAAATTACTAATGATTTAATTATTAATGTTAGGCGCTATAAGGGCAGGGGACGGGATTTACCCCGCACCACTTTTATATTCATGAGATGTGAACGAAATTTGGCATCAATACATTGAGATGGTTGCAAAACTGTTTCTGCTGCAATTTGTCTTTTTCGGCTGTGGCTTCGTCAGGCCGGCGCGAAATGATTTTCACCGTAATTCTATTACGCTTCAAATCATTTCGCTGGCCTTCCTTGCCTCGCTCGAAAAATCCTAAATTTCGTAACGAACCAGTTTTGCAACCATCTCATTAAGAAAATTCTAAAAAACGATGCTATGGTAAAATAAGTGGTGCGGGGTTTATCCACACCCATACCATAGGTGGGGGTATAAAATTAGTCTAAACGTTAATAAAAAATTAGTCAAGCGCCTCTAAATTATCAGTTTTAATGGTCGTTGGTAATAATGGCGATTCCATGTCATCGGCTTTCTTGAGTAGGGAATAAGTGTTATAATATATGTGGATAAGTAGTCTTATCCAGTTATGTTTTTTGATTTTAATTCATAATATATTTATACAAAAAATTAACATTAGGAGTATGAGATTCAATCAAAAAAGTTTGATAGCGGTTATAGTTTTCATAGCCGTTTTTTTGTGGTCATTGGCGCCTAACGGCACCTTTATTTTTCCTAAAATTAAAAAGGTTCACGCCGCCGCTTTGACTTCTTTGACGGTGGCGCCTAATACCAATAACACCGATAATTTAATCAATCAAAGCAGCGCTGCTTGGAAATTTACTGTTAATAATGTTACGGCCCTGACGGCCTTGAATACGGCGGTGATTATCCAGTTTCCCACCAGCGCCGGGCAATTTAATCTAAGCGGTCTGACGGCCACCAGCACCGCTGCTGGCGGCGATGCTATTACTTTTGCCACGTCCAGTTTGCCGGTAGTAGGCAGCGCCGTAACTATCATGACTACAATCTCGCAGACCAGCGCTGATAATAATTTTACCATCACCATTTCCGGCATCACTAATGTCCTTAATAGTTTGGATAATTTTGATTCGGCTTTGGGCTGGTCGGCCTATACCTGCACGTTAAATCAGTCGGGCAATCCCAGTAGCGGTTGTTCCAGTAACATTGATACCACCGTTAATGGCACCGCCCCGGTCAAAAGAAGAGGTGGAGCCATTACCGCAGGCACGTTGACCGCCTCCAGCACTTCGGCTGCGGCTACCACCCAGTATCGTCTGACTTTTACCGCCAGCAGCACCTTGGCAGTCGGCGAAAAAATTTGGCTTAGTTTTCCAGCCGGATTCAATATAAATAATGCTACCACTTCTGCGCAACTGGATATCAATGGCTCGGGTAGCAATGCCCCGCGTATTGCTAATGGCGCCATTGCCACCAGCTCTGCCTATAATTTAAACAGCGTTATTTGGACCACCAGCAACGCGGCAATTAATGCCGGCGATACCGTGACGGTGACGGTTGGCAGGATCGTTAATCCCAGCAAAGGCGCTTATCAGGGTGTTAACTTTTTTACCACCACCAGTAATTCCGGGCTGGTGGACGGGACATACTATGGCCTGGATAGTGAGGCTTCGCAAAACGGCCCACCGCCCGTAGATTCCATTCAGATTGGCGGCACCAACACTATTTCCGGCACGGTCAAAGTTAAACTGGCCAACGGCACTTTAAGAACGGTCACGACCGAAGAAGCCGCCCAATTAGAAGTGGGCATGGGCTGTCCGGATTTAATGTTCTTTGTCGGCACAAAAGAAATTGCCAGCGACGGCACTTTTACTTATACGAATGTTTTAGACGCCACTTATATTCTTTTTGTGATGCCGATTACGGAAAATTCCGACTTTTTTCAAAATTATATCTCCCCTAACATGATTAATGTCAGTGTTACTGGCAACGAAACTGTGAGCATTGCACCGACCTTTGAATTACCCAACAGTTTTATTGCCGGTAGCGTGACGGGCGGCCCGGCCAGCGCAGAAGGGATTTTTATTAGGGCCTATACCGGAGATCTGCAAACGTTTAACGAAGTATTCAATTCAACCAGCTATACTACGCCCGGTTTAAACGGTTCCGGCGCCGGATTTTTTAAAGTGCCGGTTAAGTCTGGTAATACTTGGAGCTTTAATGTAATGACCAACGAAATATTAACCAGCGGCGGGACCCAGTACTGGACGCCGGACATCAGCCCAGTTTATGTGCCTGATACTAATACCGTTACCACTACGCCAGCCGCATTTGTGGTCGCCAATAAAGAACTTAGAGTGACTTTGACCAATAGCGTTGATGACTCCACTATTACCAATAATTTTTGTTTAAGCGTGCGGCGGTCCGGCCAGGAGATGATGGGCCCAATGAATGGTAATGAAGTTTGTAACGCCGTCAACGGCCAGACCTATTATTCATTAAGAGTGCCAGCCGGTCCTTTTGTGATTCAGGCCATGGCGCCTGGCCGAGGTTTTGCCGAATATCCCGTATTAATCAGCAGCGATACGGCCACCACCACCAAAACTATTATTGTTGAATCACCGGCTCAATATATTTCCGGTACCGTCACCGATCCGGACGGTTTTGCCATGCAGGGTGTTTCCGTTTTTGCCCAGGGCTCCAATGGCAGCTTTAATCAAGCCATGACTAACAGCAGCGGCGTTTACACTATTTATGCCCAGCCAGGCATTTATAACATTCAGGGCTTTACACAAGGTTACGGCCCGTTAACGCCGATCAATAATGTTATTTTAGCTGACGGAATCAATACCACCGGTCAGAATTTAGCCATTTCCGCCGGCGATTTTAAAACCATCCAAGGCCAAGTCTATACCGACGTTAATACCAACGGCGAATATAATGATGGCACCGATACGCCTTATCAAAGCGTGCAGATTTTTGCTTTTGGCGGCTCCGGCGGCAATGGTACGCAAACGCGTAGCGACGGCACCTATACTTTAAGAGTGCCGGATGGCACCTATACGATAGGTGGTTGGCATGAAGATCTAGGCGGTTTAACCGAGGCGGCCGGGGTTGATGTCAGCAGTGATGTAACGGGTCAAGATTTTACGGTGGCAGCGCAGGGTTATTTACAAATCAGAATTACTAATGGCAATGTGGCTAGTTTAAGTCCTGTTTTTGCCGGCGCTTTTAACAGCAGCGGGCAAGGCAATGGCTCCAACAGCTTCAGCGCTACTACCAGTTCGCCTTCACTTTCTAATATTGATGATTTAGTAGCTAAGTTCAGCTTGCCGGCCGGTAATTATAACATTCGTGTCGGCACGCCGGCTTATGGAGAATTGACCAGTTTGCCGGCTAATTCCGGGGTAACCAGCGCCGTTATTACCGCCGGGGCAGTGACCAACGTCACCTTGGTGCTGCCGACGTTATACGCTTTAAGCGGTACGGCTGCGGCCAGCGCCAATGTTTGGGCTTCCCGAACAGACGGCCCGGGCAAATATAATGCCACGGCCGACAGCAATGGCGATTATTCCATGAAAATTCCGGCCGCTACCTATATGATAGGCGCCAATTTAACGGGCTATATCAATCTACCAACGCAAACAACAATTGCTGCCGATACCACCGTTAATCTTACTTTAACCGCTTCCGAAGCAACTATCAGCGGCACTGTTTCTTCTGGCGGAACGCCCTTAAGCGAAGGTTTCATTTGGGCAATTAAAGGCAGTAATCAGGGTTGGCAGGGAACAATGATTAATCCCGATGGCAGTTATTCTTTAGAGGTGGATGACGGCAGTTGGACTGTTTATGCCACCGGCCCTTGTTATTACGACAGTTTAGGCACGACGCAAACCGGTTCCGGCACGGTCAGTATTTCCTTAACGGCCGTTGCCGGCTGCACTGTTGATGCGCCGGAGGCGCAGAGCGTTGTGCCTTCTTCCGGCGGCTCAATCTCCCAGACGGATGTTAGGGTGACCATCCCGCCCAATGCTTTAGGCACCGGCTCTTCAGCAGTAACGGTGAATGTGACTAAACCCGGCGTCGTGCCGCCGACTACTTTAAACGCTGCTCCATTAGCCAGCGCGGCCCAGTCAATTTCTGCCATCAATAGTTCTGGTAATGCCATTTCTGATTTAAATAGCGCGGTGGAGATAGAGCTGACTTACAGCGATAGCGATATTCCCAATGGTTCTTCGGAAAGTAATCTCCAGCTGGCTTACTGGAATACCACCACTAATGCTTGGGATCCGGTCGCCGCCACTATTGATACCACTAATAATACCATTACCGCCAGCGTTTCTCACTTTACCGACTTTGCGCCGGTTTTGCCTACGGGCGATGATGTTCCCTCAACGCCAACCGGTTTAACTGCCACTAGAAATTCTTCCAATCCTCACGATCAAATTGATTTATCATGGACCCAAGTGAGCGGCGCCACCGGCTATGTGCTGTATCGCGATACTAGTCCTGGCGGCTCTTATCCGACTATTGCCACTATCGGCAGCGGTTCAACTGTCAGTTATCAAAATACCAGTCTTAATTCTAATGCCACCTATTTTTACAAAATTACCTCTTCCAATTCTAACGGCGAGTCAGCCGCTTCCAGCGCCGTCTCGGCTTCTACGGCCGTTGGACCCAGCGGTAGCGGAGGAGGCGGAGGCGGCTCTACTCCTCCGGCAGCGCCAGAAACCGAGGCCGATGAAACGGCCAATCAGCCCGAGGCGGCGCCAACCGCTGACGCACCCGCTACTTTTAATGGTCAGGTGACCGTTGATGCGTTAAACGGCGGTTCCACTACGGTGACTACCGATACTGGCTCTACCGTCAAGGTTGTTATTCCGCCCAATGCCGTGACCACAGAGACGACATTTGCCGTCAGTCAAAATTTGGTTACCAAGACAACAACTGGCGGCGATACCGCCACCGGCGGCAGCGGCTCCTCGGTCGTACCGCCGCCGGCGGCCGGCAAAGTGATTATTGGCGGCCGGTCCTTTGATGTTGGAGCTACCGCGGCCGGCAATGCCATATCTCAATTTTCCGACAGTTTAACTTTGATTTTGAATTATTCCAATGCTGAAGTGGCCGGCGTAGATGAAAGCAGTTTGAAAATCAGTTATTATAACAGTTCCGACAATGCTTGGGTTTCTTTGACATCCAGCGTTGACGCCGCGGCTAATACGATTACTGCCTATACTAATCATCTGACCAGTTTTGCCGTTATCGGGGCTTTAACAGGTAATCCTGCTGCTATTGAAGGCAAGGTGGTCAAGTCGGCTGATTCAGCGGCGGTATATTTAATCAATCAGGGTTATCGCCGCGCCTTTACTTCGGAAATGATGTATTTTTCCTATAACTATCGTTGGCCAGACGTGGTGGTGACGGATATCTCCAACATTCCTCAAGGCCCCGACATGGTCTACAGCGATACTCATGCCTTTACGGCCGGACAGATGATTAAGGGCACCAATGAAAAAGTGTATTTCATTGACAACGCTAACCAGCGGCACTGGGTAGAATCGGAAGCAGTATTTTTGGGATTGGGTTACCAATGGAAACAGGTAGCTTGGATTTCGGATGCCGCCTTAGGCAACTATCAGGAAGGTGCCAGCATTACTTCTGCCGGTGTCCGCCCTGACGGCAGTTTGATTAAATATCCGACCAGCGACAAAGTCTATTTAATTGAACAAGGCCAAAAGAGGTGGATAGAAAACGAAGCCGCTTTTAATAGTCTTGGTTACGGCTGGTATAACATCATTATTATTCCCAACGATCAGGTCTTTGTTGACGGCACCAACGTTATTATTGCCGGTCAGGCGGGATAAAACGAGTCGTTAAAATTCTAAAGCCACCCAGACTAATTGGTACAGGGTGGCTTTTGAGAAAATAATAATCTTTATCAGTTAAACTGGCGCCGGCAACGTTCTATTTGACTTTGTTTTGATTTTTAATGCAGCGAGTGCAGATCAAAACTTTATTGCCGTTTATCTTTCTGGTTTGCAGATTAGGGAAAACTCTCTTCTTGGTTTTAATGTTAGAGTGGCTTTTTCGTATACCGATGGTTGGCCCCCGGTCGCAAATTTGACAAACTCGGCTCATATTTGTTAGTTTAAAATTATGATATAATGAAATGGTTACAATGGTGAAAGTCTAGCTCAAGCCGGTACTGTTGTCAAGGCGTAAAAATTCTAATTTAATCTAATTCTATGATATTGACGATGTTATTTCAGCAGCCGATTCTTTTTTTGGCTTGGCTACTAGCTATTTTTTACGGTATTACGGTCCATGAGTTTGCTCACGCCTGGGCCGCCGTTAAACAAGGCGATCAAACGCCAAAACTCTCCGGTCGTTTGACCTTAAACCCGCTGGCCCATATTGATTTAATGGGCATCATTGTTTTGCTTCTAGCCGGTTTTGGCTGGGGCAAGCCGGTGCCGGTCAACCCCAACAACTTTAATAAAGGTAAAGCGTCTGACAACTTAGTTTCTTTAGCCGGCATACTGGCTAATTTAATCAGTATTGCGATTTTTGGCGTTGCTCTTAAATCAATTATTGTTTTGACCAATCTGGGGCCGGATAATCTACTGGTCAATTTTTTGTTTATGCTGATGATGATTAATTTAGTTCTGGCCGTTTTTAATATCATTCCCATTCCGCCGCTTGATGGCTCTCACGTATTATTCAATCTTTTACCGGAGCGGTTTAATAACTTTAAGTTAAATTTGGCAAAAAACGGTCCTTTTCTTCTGATCATGCTGATTTTGGCCGATAATTTTTTAGGCATCGGCATCTTTAGCCGGTTGTTCAGCTTCTTCTTTAATTTAATTATTCGATTTTTTTAACTTGACTTATTTCCAGTTTTTGCTTATTCCGACGTCAGGTTCAAATGGCCAGGGCCAGCCCTGCTAAGCGCTGGTCTGCCGGACCAGCTAGGGAACATGGCCGGGCAGGTTAATTGGCCGTTAGGCCGAGGAATTGAAAACTTAATAAGCGCCCAAGATTTGGGCCACGTGGCTGATAACATCTCAAATTGTTGACTTGTTATCTTTTTTATTATATAATCGTCGTAATTCCTGAAAATCTATCAATAAACTCACGTAATTCAAAAATTAATACCTAAATTCAGAATTCATCATTCAAAATTCAAGTATATGCCTACAATTAGTCAATTAATCAGAAAACCCAGAAGGATGGCCGTTAAAAAGTCAAAAACCCCAGCTTTGCGTTTGCGTCAAAACACCCTGAAAAGGAAAAAAAAGGATGAGCCCAAGGGTTCGCCATTTAAAAGAGGAGTTTGCGTTAAGGTTACCACCACTACTCCTAAAAAACCAAACTCGGCCTTAAGAAAAATCGCCAGAGTCCGTCTTTCCAATGGCATGGAAGTTACTGCTTATATTCCCGGCATCGGACATAATTTGCAGGAACACTCCGTGGTGATGATAAGAGGAGGCCGAACCAAAGACTTGGCCGGCGTCAGGTATCACATCGTGCGAGGCAAATACGACACTCAAGGAGTGCAGGGCAGAAAACAGGGCCGGTCGCTTTACGGCGCCAAAAAAGAAAAAGCCAAGAAAGCCGAATAAAAGTTTTCATCAATCATAAATCATAAAGTTATTTCTCAATATGCGCGGTATTAAAAAAATCCCTCAAAGAAAAATTGCTCCCGACCCCAAGTTTGATGATGTCAGGTTGGGCAAATTCATCAATTACGTCATGGAACGGGGCAAAAAATCGGTGGCCCAGCAGATTGTTTACTCCGCTTTTGAATTAATTTCCGATAAAACCAAAAACGATCCTTTGGAGATTTTTGATCAGGCCATCAAGAACATAGCGCCAGCGGTGGAAGTCAGGGGCCGCAGAATCGGCGGGGCCAATTATCAAATCCCCGTGGTGGTCAGCGGCGAAAGAAAATTGATTTTAGCTTTCCGCTGGCTGCTTAATGTGGCTCGGTCAAAGAAGGGCAAGCCCATGGCCGAAAAATTGGCCAGCGAATTAATGCTGGCGGCTAAAGGTGAAGGCGATGCCATCAAGAAAAGAGACGATGTTCACCGCATGGCCGAAGCCAACAAGGCCTTTGCTCATTTTGCGTGAGCGTGTGTCGTGAATCATATATCGTGCATCCCGATCAAAACTCAAAATTAAAACTTAACACTCAACACTTAATACTTAAAGCTTAATTTAATAGATTCCAATTTATGTCGCGAGAATTGGCTATAGAAAAGTACCGCAATATCGGCATCATTGCTCATATTGACGCCGGCAAGACCACCGTTACTGAACGCATTCTTTTTTATACGGGGAAAAAGCACAAAATCGGCGAGGTACATGAAGGCGAGGCGGAAATGGACTGGATGGAACAGGAACGAGAACGGGGCATTACTATTACCTCGGCCGCCACGACCTGTGCTTGGCAGGACTGCCGCATTAATATCATTGATACGCCGGGGCATATTGATTTTACGGCCGAAGTCCAGCGGTCTTTAAGAGTTTTAGACAGCGGCATTACCGTTTTTGACGGCGTGGCCGGCGTGGAGCCCCAATCAGAAACGGTTTGGCATCAGGCCGACGGTTTTGGCGTGCCCCGCATCTGCTTTATTAATAAAATGGATCGCATGGGCGCCGATTTCTATAAAGACCTGCTGTCTATCCATAACCGCCTGACCACCAAAGCCCATCCATTGCAACTGCCCATTGGGGCGGCCGAGACCTTTTTGGGTATTATTGATCTCATTACCCGCCGCGCCTATTTTTATACAGATGAGATGGGCAAAGAATGGTCAGAACAAGACGTGCCCGCTGATATGAAAGATAAAGTGGAAGAGTACCGCTCAAAATTACTGGAAGCCATTGTGGAAAACGATGAGCAGTTAATGCATCAATATCTGGATGGTCAGGAATTGGAGGTTAAGGAAATCAAAAGAGTTTTGCGCCAGGCCGTCATCAATAAAGATATTTTTCCGGTGCTGTGCGGCAGCGCTTTAAAAAATAAAGGCATTCAGTTTTTGCTGGACGCGGTGTGCGACTATTTGCCGTCACCGGTGGATGTGCCGGCCGTCCAGGGCTTTGATCCTCATTTGCCAGAAAATAAATTAACTCGCAAGGCCGCTGATAACGAGCCATTTACCGCCTTAGCGTTTAAAATTGCTTCCGACGCTTTTGTGGGCAAGCTCTGTTTTTTTCGAGTTTACGCCGGAACATTGCAGGCCGGTTCTTATGTTTATAACAGCACCAACGGCCAGAAAGAGAGAATCGGCCGAATTTTAATGATGCATGCCAATCATCGGGAAGACATTAAAGAAGTTTTTGCCGGCGACATCGCCGCCGCGGTGGGCCTTAAAGTCACCTCGACCGGCCACACTTTGTGCGACGAAGATCAACCGATAGTTTTGGAATCAATTTCTTTTCCGGAGCCCGTTATTTCCGTGGCCATTGAACCAAAAACCAAGCAGGATCAGGAAAGGATGGGCATGGCCCTAAGCAAGCTTTCGGACGAAGACCCGACTTTTAGAATCAAAACCGATGAGGAAACGTTGCAGACCATTATTGCCGGCATGGGCGAACTCCATTTGGAAATTATTGTTGACCGGATGAAGCGTGAGTTTAAAGTGGAATGCAACGTCGGTCAGCCGCGCGTGGCTTATAAAGAAACCATTACCGCTGTGGCCGAAGCGGAAGGCAAGTATATTAGGCAATCAGGCGGTCGCGGTCAATACGGTCATTGCTGGGTAAGAGTTGAACCGCTGGAACGAGGCAAGGGTTTTGAATTTGGCAACGAAATTAAGGGCGGCCTTATTCCGAGGGAATATATTCCGGCCATTCAAAAAGGCATCAAAGAGGCCTCGGAAAACGGAGTCTTGGCCGGTTATCCGCTGATTGATTTTAAAGCGGTTGTCTACGACGGCTCTTTTCATGAAGTGGATTCATCCGAAGCGGCTTTTAAAATCGCCGGCAGCATGGCGTTCCAGGCCGGAGTCAAAAGAGCCGGCTTGTCATTGCTGGAGCCGGTCATGAAAATAGAGGTGGTTATGCCCGAAGAGTTTATGGGCGATGTCATTGGCGATTTAAACGCCAAGCGCGGTCAGATCAATGAGATGACCGACCGAGGCAATATGAAAGTCATTGACGGCCTGGTGCCGTTGGCTTCCATGTTTGGATATGCCACATCTTTACGTTCTATGTCTCAAGGACGCGCCAGTTATACGATGGAGTTTGATCATTATGCGGTGGTGCCTAAAAATATTGAACAGAGCATTGTGGAAGCAAGAGGCAAAGGGGAAATAAGGCATTGAGAATAAAGAATCTGGAATTAGGTATTAGCTTAGAGTAGTTGATTTTTCCATCAGAGAAGAAGTCCCTTCTCTGATTTTTGTATATTATAAACACTCTGCTATAATAAACTCATGCTAATAATTAAAGCTTCGGGCGAAAAGGTCCCCTTTAACCGGAAAAAGTATGAAGAGTCGTTAAGGAGGGTTGGCCTGACCACGGCCGAGGCCAAAACAATCAGCAATCAGATTTATCAGGATTTATATCCCAATATTCTTTCTGATGACATTTTTATTAAAACCCACCGTGTTTTAAAAAAGAAGAGCAGAATTCTGGCGGCCAAATACGGTTTAAAACGGGCGCTGATGAATCTGGGACCAGCCGGCTACTTTTTTGAAAGGTATATGGCCAGGGTCCTTTCGGCTTATGACTACCGGACCAGTTACAATCAGTTTATTACCGGCCGTTGCGTTGAACATGAAGTTGATATTATTGCCGAAAGGGCCGGCAAGAAATACATGATTGAGTGCAAGTATCATAACACTTCAGGCTTAAAATCCGACATCAAAGTGGTGCTTTATGTTTATGCCAGGTTTCTGGATTTAAAAGACATCCATGGATTTTCGGAGGCAGTGCTGATAACCAATACTGGTTGTACCAGCGAAGCCATTAAGTACGCCCGTTGCAACAACGTTAAAATAATCGCTTGGCGCTATCCCGGCGATCAGGATGATTTAGGTCATTACATTGAATCAAAAAAGTTGTATCCAGTGACGGTTTTGACCGCCTTAAATCAGTATCTCAACGTTAAATTCAGGGAGAACGGCATTATTCTGGCCGCCGATTTGCTTAAATTTACTCCCAGAGCTTTGTCAAAAAAATTTCAAATTAAAGAACCGTTTGCCAAGCAAATCATTAATGAAGCCGCAGTTTTGACTGAATGAATTATAGAAGTTTTGCCCAGCACTAAAAAACTTGCTCTTTTATTTTTGAATATGATATAATACACCTTACATTAATAGCAATTTCATCATTTATCATTAATAAGAACATATGTTTCACGAAAAAAAGCCCAGTATTTTTTCTGCTTTTCGTCCTAAAACCGCTTTTATCTTTGGTTTGATTATCGGCGTTTTGGCCGTAGGTACCGTTGGTTTTGTAGTTTTGGCCGCCCAGATGGCTTCCGGTGATCGTGACGCCAGTCCAAAGACGGCGGCCGAAAATAATAATGTTAACGCAGCCAACCAGCCGCCAACAAATAATGTTGCACCGACTAATCCTGCCGCCGCCCGGGCCAGCTTAGCGATAGCCGCCGATGATCACATTAGGGGCGATGTTAACGCCCCGGTTAAAATTTTTGAATTTTCTGATTTTCAATGTCCGTTTTGCAGTAAGCACCATGCCACCATGCAGCAGATTATGGACCAATACGGTGACAAGGTGGCTTGGGTTTATAAGCATTTTCCCCTTGATTCACTCCATCCGCAAGCCCGGACGGCCGCCGAAGCCAGCGAGTGCGTTTGGGAACAAAAAGGCAATGAGGGCTTTTGGCAGTTTGCCGATAAGCTGTTTGCCAATCAGGCCACTTTAGGGCCGGAGCTTTATTCTCAAGTAGCCGATGAACTGAATCTTAACACTGATCAGTTTGATGACTGCGTTAAATCCCGAAAATATCAGGACAAAGTTGAGGCCGAATATCAAGCGGGCGTTAAGGCCGGCGTCAGGGGCACGCCCGGTAATTTTGTCAACGGAATTTCCGTTAATGGCGCGGTGCCCTTGGCTTCGTTCCAACAAATTATTGATTCGGAGCTGAAGTAAGCCCAGCACCACTTTTGTTAGTGCAAAAATAGTGCTGGACAAATTCAAAGTAAGTGGTGCTGGGTAAACCCCGCACCACTTTTACATTCAAAAGATGATGAACAAAACCTGGCGTTAAGGCGTTAAGAAAATCTTTGAAATGTTGCTATAGAAAAATAAGTGGTGCGAGGATAAATTTTAGGGCCGCGTCAATAACTCGTTTAAAAAAATTCCATTATTTCCGTAACCTCCTTATCGGAGGTTACTTTTTTACTAAAAATACAGAGCTCTGTTCGTCAGCTGCCAAAGTCGTCGTTCAAAATACCAACGACATTAAATTGGAATAAAAAACAGGAGCGAAAACTCGCTCCTGCGGACTATGTGTTAGTCAACGATTTCAGAAAGAAAATTAACAACCCGGCCGCGTTTTGGCTGGGCGTTGATGAATTCTATCTCATATTTGGGAGTATGGCCATTGGCAACCAGGATGACGCTGGCGCCCAGCAAAAAAGGCAGTAGCAGATCCAGCTCCAAGCTGTCGCCGACGACCACCATATTTTGCCAGCTTACTTTAAGTTGTTTACAAAGTTCAGCTAATACTCTGTAGTAGTTTGACCGGCGGGGGTAAACAAAACGTTCAAGACCGGGGATGGCAAACGTTTCCGGAGTGCTGGCCGGTTCAGAACCAATGACATTCTTTTTAGCGCTGCCAATAACCAGTCCGTGGAGATTTTCTATCAGATCCAGGTTGAGAGTACAAATGAGTCTTGATACCACCTCGTCTGTATTTGAATTAGTCACGAAACGGACAATGGACTCTGGATCTTTCAGCAATTGATTAAGGATTGCTGGGGCCTCTGGCCTGAACTTAGTCGGTGATGCAGCGTAGTTCTCAAAGAAAAGGAAATCCAGCACACACTTTCGGTCATCGGGGCTTCGGAAAATATCAAAGCTGTCAAATACCAAGCTGGCCGCGGTGTTCATCAGCAGGTATGGGTCGGCATTGGCCGGGGCCACGATTTTTCCTTGGTACAGCCAGCCGTATTTGTCCGGATTGGCCGCAATCTTTTTTTTAGCCTCCTGGAGCGCTTGCTCAACTGCTTTTTGATCTACCGTTCTGATCAAAAGCAAAATAAGATCTCGTTGATAGTTTTCCGTAAAGGGCCCTTGCCAGATATCTGTCAGGGTCCCGTCAAAATCAAAAACAATTAATGTCTTCAATTTTCCTCCTTAATATTGGAATTGTTAACCAGATTTTCAAAACCAGTCAAGTTCAATTAAGATTATCCTCCATAATTTATTAAGTTGTTAAGATGCAAATTAGTGTTTTATGTTATAGCGAGAATCAATTTATGTCAAGCAGCAGAAGATTAAGAATCACTTTTTGTGGTTTGTCTGTCCCGGCAGGCATGATCGGGTAACGGAAATGTGTTAAGTCTATCTAGCTATAGTTAATTTGACTTCTTTTTTAAATTTCATTAAGATATACCGGCTAATATAAGGTTATGCATAGGATTGAAGAAATAATTGAGTTAATTGAAATTACCGGAGACAAGTGTATTATTCTTCATAAAAAGACTGCGGCCTATGTGGTTATGAAACTTGACGATTATAAGGGGTTTTTCAAAAATCAGTTGAAATCGTCAGGAAAAAAGGATGTTTTGCCCAGCAGCCGCCAGCCGTCTGCGGACTCTTTGGTCAGGCCGGTACCGCAAAAACCGACTGATATCAAAGAGTTTGAGATATTAAGGAGTCAATTTTCCGCGGAGCCGGAAGATACTTATTATCCCGAACCACTGATTGAATAATGTTGAAAAATTGGGGAACAGTTTCTTTTTTCATAATGAATTTTGGCTAAAATTAGCAAAAATATGCTAATTTTTTAATAGACCCATTAAAAACATTATCAAGGGCTTGCAAATTTTTGGATTGCTTGTTATAATCAACCGTGATTTTCATTCGATAATTAAGCTAAACGGCTGGATAAAACTATGTGACAAAAGCGCATAGGTCGTTTATCAAGGAGTTTAAAAAATATGGCTGAAGCATTTAATCGCTCAAAGCCGCATATTAATGTGGGCACCATTGGTCACGTTGATCATGGCAAGACTACTTTAACGGCAGCAATCTTAAAAATTTTGCATGCCAAAGGAATGGTGGCAACGGAAAAGTCTGTTGACCAGATTGATAATGCTCCAGAAGAAAGGGAACGAGGCATTACTATTGCTACCTCCCACGTGGAGTATGAAACAGAAAAAAGGCATTATGCCCACGTTGACTGTCCCGGACACGCCGACTACATCAAAAACATGATTACCGGCGCCGCTCAAATGGACGCCGCTATTTTAGTGGTCAGTGCGGCTGACGGGCCCATGCCCCAGACCAGAGAACATATTCTTTTGGCCAGGCAGGTCGGCGTACCTTATATTGTAGTTTTCTTAAACAAAATTGATCAGGTGGAAGACAAGGAACTTATTGATTTAGTTGAAGAGGAAATTAGAGACCTGTTAAAGAAATATGAGTTCCCCGGCGATGAAATTCCCGTTATCCGGGGTTCAGCCCTTAAGGCCTTAGAAGATCCCAATGGCGAGGCCGGCGCTGCGATCATGGAATTATTGAATAAACTGGATGCCTACATCCCCGAACCGCAACGAGATATTGATAAGCCATTTTTAATGCCGGTGGAAGACATCTTTTCCATTGAAGGCCGGGGTACGGTGGCTACTGGCCGTATTGAACGAGGCGTTATCAAAGTTAACGAAGAGGTGGAAATTGTTGGCATTAAAGACACTCAAAAGACAGTGGTGACCGGCATTGAAATGTTTAATAAATCTTTAGATGAAGGCCGGGCAGGCGATAACGCCGGCATTCTTTTAAGAGGCACCAAAAAGGACGATATTGAAAGAGGCCAGGTTATTGCCAAGCCTAAGACCGTGACGCCTCATACCGAGTTTGAGACTCAGGTTTACATCTTGTCTAAAGAAGAGGGCGGCCGCCACACTCCATTCTTCAAAGGGTATAAACCACAGTTTTATATCAGAACTACCGACATTACCGGCGAAGTTGAATTACCGGAAGGAACGGAAATGGTTATGCCCGGCGATACCATCAATTTTAAGGTTAAGCTAATCCATCCGATTGCCTTGGAAGAAAAGCAACGTTTTGCTATCAGAGAAGGTGGCAAAACTGTCGGCGCCGGCGCGATAACTAAAATTATTAAGTAATTTGTTTTTTCTCCCTCCCGTCCCGCTATACGCGAGGCGGGAGACTAAACATAACTAATGCTCTTTTAAACCCATGACGGTCAAAGAAACTTCAACAGAACAAACCAAAGCAAAAGTTAGAATTAAAATCAGAGCTTTCGATCATAAAATCATTGATCAGTCCACCCGGACCATTATTGAAACGGCAAAAAGAAGCGGGGCGCAGATCATTGGCCCCATCCCCCTGCCTACGGAAAAGAATAAGTACACCGTGCTCAAGTCAACTTTTGTGCATAAAGATTCACGGGACCAATACGAAATGCGAACCCATAAGCGATTAATTGACATTCTTGAGCCGACGCCCAAAACGGTGGATTCCTTGATGAATTTGAATTTGCCGGCGGGGGTTGACATCGAGATAAAAATGTTGTAAATTGTCGTTGGTTACTGACAAAACCTATCTCAAAAATATTTATTGCTCCTTTTTTGTCTTTTCCGGCTGCAAAATCCGAAAATCTCGTCAGAATAATAAATTATTCTTCACTCAACTTTCAGATTTCAGATTTTTCGCACGAAAAATCCTCAAAAATGCTCTGATAACTATTTTTGAGACAGGTTTAATAAATTTTTTTATCAATAACCCGTTTAAGGAAGTGTTGGCAAAAAGATTTATTATTTGAAAGTAAAATTATTTCCGAATTTACAAAATTGGCTATTATTGCATCATCATACAGGATGTGATCAAAATACAGGATGTGATCAAAGGCCGCGATGTTATCTAGAATCACTCAGTCTAAAGAGGAAAAAGATAAGATCACGGCTTTTGATTTATTCCGCCCCGCCATAACGGCGAACGATATTGATACGAACTATGAAATTCATCTTAGGCAGAAAATTGAATATGACCCAGATTTTTAAGGACAATGGGCAAGTGATTCCGGCGACAATAGTTGAGGCCGGGCCTTGCTTGATTACTCAAGTCAAAACAGAATCTAAAGACGGTTATCAAGCGGTGCAGGTGGGTTTTGCGACCAAGAATAAGCTGTCCAAGCCGCTAGCCGGCCATTTAAAAAGTTTGCCCAAATTTAGATACCTGCGGGAATTTAGAATAAAAGGCGAGAAAGATTTTTCTTTAGGTCAGGAAATCAAGGTGAATATATTTCAGCCGGGCGATCGGATCAAAGCGACGGGCGTATCTAAGGGCAAAGGATTCCAAGGCGTAGTCAAACGTCATGGCTTTCATGGTTCGCCGGCTTCGCACGGTCATAAAGACCAATTAAGGATGCCCGGCTCCATTGGTTCCACCGACTCCAGCCGAGTTTTCAAAGGCAGAAGAATGGCCGGCCGCATGGGTAATGACCAAGTTACGCTGGCCAATTTGGAAATTATCCAGGTTGATCAGGAAAAGAATTATTTATATATCAAAGGGGCTGTGCCAGGGGCGCGTCGGGGACTGTTGCTGATTCAGGGGCCAGGTGAATTTACAATCATTGAATCAAGTCAAGACACCGTTTTAGATCCTAAAACTGCCGCAAGTCAACAGGTAGCAGCCGACCAGCCAGATGAGGCCAAGATCAAAAATTCAACACTAGCCAAGACAGAAACAGTCAAATAAGTTTATAAGTATGACTCAACTCAACGTCTATAATCTCCAAGGCGAAGTGGTTAAAACAGCGGAGCTGGATGCCGATTTTTTTGATATTAAAGTAAAGCCGGCCGTGGTGCAACAAGCGGTTGAGGCCCAGTTGGCAGGCAGCCGGCAGGTATTGGCTCACACCAAGGGCCGGAGCGAAGTCAGAGGCGGCGGCAGAAAGCCCTGGAAACAAAAGGGAACCGGCCGGGCTCGTCATGGTTCCATTCGTTCGCCGTTATGGCGGGGCGGGGGAGTAACTTTTGGCCCAAGCAAAGAAAGAAATTTTTTCAAAGCCGTAAACAAAAAAGTTAAAAAACAGGCGGTGCGGATGGTGTTGGCTAATAAAGTTAATCACCAAAAATTTGTTTTGATAGAAGAGCTGGTGCTCGATCTGCCCAAAACGAAAAAACTAGTTGGGATTCTGGCTAAATTGCCGGTCAAGGATAAAAAGACATTGATTGCCCTTAATAAAAAAAACGAGGCCGTTGTTAGAAGCGCCAGGAATTTGCCGAAAGTCGCTACGTTGCCGGCCACCAGTTTAAACGTCGTTGATTTATTAAAGTATGAGTATTTGCTAATGTCAGTAGCGGCCCTTAAAAAAGTTGTGGAAACTTATTCATAATACACTTATGGGACTTTTTAATAAATTACTAAATAAATCAGATAAAAGCAGGAAGCTGATTCAGGAACACAAAGACAGCCAAAAGTTGAAAACCAAAGAAAAAGAGACTCGCCGGAAGGAGTTAACCTTGGCTGAATTAAAAGAGCAGTCGGAAAAAAGAACTGTGGCCGGACAGAAAGGCATGGCCAAAACTATTAAGGCCACGGCAAAAAAAACTGACACTAAAGAGGCCTATAAACATTTGCTCCGGCCGCTGGTGACCGAAAAAGGCACCTATTTAAACGCCCAGAACAAATATATTTTTGAGGTCAGCCCTAGAGTCAATAAAGTGGAAATAAAAAAAGCCGTGACGGCAGTTTACGGCGTTTCGCCTCTTAAGGTTAACATTATTAAGAAATTGGGCAAAGAGGTCAGGTATGGCAAAGTCCACGGCAGAACCAAAAGGTCAAAAAAAGCCATCGTCACCTTAAAAGAGGGCGATGCCATTCAAGTGTACGAAGGGGTATAAAGTTATGGCCATTAGAGTTTACAAACCAACCACTCCCGCCCGCAGAAAAACTTCTATTTTGGATCACTCCGACTTAAATAAAGTCAGGCCGTTGAAAAGCCTTTCTAGATGTAAGAAGAAAAGATCGGGTCGGAACAATCAGGGCCGAATTACGGTGCGGCATCAGGGCGGTGGCGCTAAACGCCTTCTGCGGGTTATTGATTTTAAGCAGGAGAAATATGATATCCCCGGCCGGGTGGCATCCATTGAATATGACCCTAACCGCAACGCCAGCATTGCTTTAGTTCATTATTTTGACGGAGACAAAAGATACATTATCGCGCCGGTCGGTCTGCGCGTTGATAGCCAGATAGTTTCTTCAGTAAAGAATTTTCAATTAAGAATTGGCAATCGTTTTCCTTTAGAAATGATCCCGGCTGGCACCTTGGTACATAATGTGGAGATTGAACCGGGCAAAGGCGGCAAAATCGCCAGATCCGCCGGCAGCGGCATTACGCTAATGGATGTTGAAGGCAAGTACGCCCAGTTAAAAATGCCTTCCGGGGAAATTAGATTGGTTCCGCGCGGCAGTTTTGCCAGCATTGGTCAGGTTTCTAACGTTGATTATAAAAATATTCGTTGGGGCAAAGCCGGACGGATGCGCCACCTGGGCATTAGACCAACGGTCCGCGGCAAGGTGATGAATCCGGTGGATCATCCTCATGGCGGCGGTGAAGGCAAGAACCCCATTGGCCTAAAAAAAGGACCTAAGAATATTTACGGTAAAAAAGCTTTAGGCGTAAAAACCAGAAGGGCCTATAGAGTTTCAGATAAATTAATCATTAGCCGGAGAAAAACCGGAAAGAGGTAACTCATCACCAGCGCGATGATTTAGTCCAAGGTGGTGGGCCGGCTCAAATATATTTATATGAGTAGAAGTTTAAAAAAAGGACCCTGGGTTGATCCCAAATTACTAAAAAAAATTAGTAAATATAAACGGGACGATAAAACGATAATTAAAACCTGGTCAAGAGACAGTGTTATTACTCCTGAAATGGTGGGGTTTACCATTGGCGTGCATAATGGCAAGGATCATCAGCCGGTGTTTATTGTAGAAAATATGGTTGGCCATAAGTTAGGCGAGTTTGCTCTGACTCGGAAGTTTATTGTCCATGGCGGTAAAATGGCCAAAGATCAGGCCAAAGATGTTAAGCCAGCTTGAGGCCGCTTTTAATTTAGCCAGTCAATATAAGAAAAGATAACATATGAAATCCAAAGACGAAACAAAATCGCCGAAACCAGCGCGGGTGACTTCTGCCTCAATTTTAGACGACCAACTGCCGGTGGCCAAGAAAGGCAAAGCGGCGGCTGGTAAAAATCAAGAAATAATCAGTCGAGCCAGATTTCTAAAAGTTTCACCTAAAAAAGTCAAGCTGGTCATTGATGCCATTAGAGGATTAAGAGCCTTGGAAGCCCTGGACCGATTACATTATATCAATAAAGCTGCCACTTTATTGGTGATCAAATTAATCAATTCTGCCTTAGCTAATGCGGAACATAATTTTCAATATAAAAAGGAAGATTTATATATTAAAAAGATTGTGGCCAATTCCGGTCCGACTTTGCACCGTTGGCAAGCCAGGGCATTTGGTCGGGCCGCTGGCATCAGCAGAAGAACCACCCATCTAGAATTGGTTTTATCTTCAGCGAAGCCTCTGCCCACTAAAAAAGTTAAACGGTCAGAGTCAACCGTTAAGCCAGATTTGAGAAAAAAGTCAGACCGGCCAAAAGACCGAAGCAAAAAAGGCGAAACTAAAAAAGAATCAATTATTTAAGCATTGAATCAGTTGCTATGGGATCAAAAGTAAATCCAAAAGTCATCAGAATCGGTCAAACTATTACCTGGCCGTCTAAGTGGTATGCCAGAAAATTTTACGCCGATTTAGTCAAGGAAGATATTTTGCTGAGAAAATTCATTCAACAGAAATTAAGAGGCAGCGGCATAGAAAAGATAGAAATAGAACGCTCAGCCAATGATTTGGTTATCAATATTTCTTCGGCCAAGCCCGGTATTATTATCGGTCGTGGCGGTGCCGGAATTGAGGATTTAAAAAAAGAAATCGGCAAAAAGTTCTTCAAAGGCAATCAGCAATTTAAAATTAATATTCATGAAGTGGCTAATCCGAGCATTTCCGCGCCGGTGGTTTTAGAAGCGTTTATCGCCGATATTGAAAAAAGACTTCCTTTTAGAAGAGTGATGAAGCAGGGCATTGATCGCATCATGAAGTCCGGCGCCCAAGGAGTGAAAATTATTATGTCGGGCCGTTTGAACGGCGTAGAAATTGCCCGCACCGAAACTTTAACCGCCGGCAAAGTGCCCTTACACACTTTTAGAGCCGATATTGATTATACCAGAGGCGCCGCCCATACCACTTATGGCGCCATCGGCATTAAGGTTTGGATTTATAAAGGTGAAGTGTTTGAAGAAAAGAAAAAGTCCGATCAGCCATAGTTTGCCATTATCAACTAATAATCAAATAAGATAATATGTTAGCCCCCAAAAAAGTAAAACACCGCAAATGGCATAGAACCGACCAGATTAAAGGTAAGGCGACCCGGATGATTAAAGTTAGCTTCGGCTCGTTTGGTTTAAAGGCTCAAACGGCCGGATTGGTCAGTTCTAGGCAAATTGAGGCGGCCAGAAGGTCAATGACGCGGTACATCCAGCGCGGCGGCAAAATTTGGATTAGAATTTTTCCGGATCGGCCAATAACCAAAAAGGGTTCCGAAATGCCCATGGGCAAAGGCAAGGGGGCGGTAGACCATTATGCCGCGGTAGTTAGGCCAGGGACAGTCATGTTTGAAATGGACGGCGTGAACGAAAAAATCGCTAAAGAAGCCATGGAGCTGGCTGCTTACAAACTGCCGGTCAAGTGTAAATTCATTATAAAATAAGTTTTGTCAGTGCATTGGAAAAATTTATGCAATTAAAGGAACTAAAAGCAAAATCTGCGGGCGAACTAAAAACATTATTGGCCGAAAAAAGAGAAGCATTAAGGGCCGCCAGGTTCAGCGTGAGCGCCAAACAGCTTAAAGACGTCAAAGCGATCAAAAAGACCAAAAAAATCATCGCCCAGATTCTAACCTTATTGGCGGCGGGAGAACGGCAGCCAAAAAGCCAAAGAATTGATTCAGCCAAAAAATAATTGACTATCTATGAAAGACCAAGACAAGCAAAAAAATCAGAAACGCCTGCTGGAAGGGATCGTGGTTTCCGATAAAATGGATAAGACGGTCGTGGTTAGAGTTGACCGCAGCGTTATCCATGCTAAATATCATAAAAGATACACTAAAAGTAAAAAATACAAATGTCATGATGCCAAGAATGAGTATAAAGTCGGCGATAAGGTTGCTATGGTGGAATGCCGGCCATATGCCAAAAGTAAAAAGTGGCGCATTTTAAAAAAATTGTCTAACCAAAAAATATGATCCAATCCAGAACCATGTTAAAGGTAGCTGATAATTCTGGAGCCAGGCGTTTGCAATGTATTAAAGTACTGGGGAGCAACAAACCGCGCTATGCCAGGGTAGGCGATATTATTATAGTGGCGGTTAAAGAGGCGCAACCGTACTCTGGCGTTAAGAAGGGCGAGGTTTTGAGTGCCGTCATTATCAGGCAAAAAAGAGCCCTCAAGCGACCGGATGGTTCTTATATTAGATTTGACGATAATGCGGCGGTCATTGTGGATAAAAAGTCCAAAGAGCCAAAAGGCACCAGAATTTTAGGGCCGGTCGCCAGAGAATTAAGAAGCCGCGGATTCAATAAGATCATTTCTTTAGCGTCGGAAGTGCTATAATCAATTAATAATTTTTGAATAAATGAAGATTAAAAAGAACGACAAAGTTAAAATATTGTCTGGCAAGGACAAGGGTAAAACCGGAAAAGTGATGCAAATTTTTCCTAAAGAAAAAAAAGTAGTGGTGGAAGGATTGAATATGCGTTATAAGCATCTCCGTCCTAAAAAGCAGAATGAAAAAGGTCAACGGATAGAATATGCCGCGCCGTTGGATGCTTCCAACGTCATGGTCATTGACGATAAAACCGGCAAACAATCCCGTGTCGGCTATAAGATTTTAGCCAACAAAGAAAAAATTAGGATTGCCAAAAAATCCGGCGAGACTATTTAATTGCCCAGCAAGATAATTTTACAAATATGGGATTAAAAGAAAAATACCGCAAAGAAGTCATAAAAAAAATGAAGCAGGAATTTGGCTATACCAATGATCTGGCAGTGCCGCGCATCCTTAAAGTTACCTTAAATATTGGCATTGGCCGAAGCAAAGATGACCCTAAAATGGCTGAAGCGGGGGAAAGGACCCTGGCCAGAATTACCGGACAAAGACCCGTTTATACTTTGTCCAAAAAATCCATTTCCGCTTTTAAAGTCAGAGAAGGCATGAAAGTAGGTTTAAAAGTGACTTTGCATGGTAAAAAGATGTGGGATTTCTTGGAAAAATTAGTTAATGTTTCTTTGCCGCGGGTGAGGGATTTTAGAGGGTTGGCTTACGAATCCATTGACCGTCACGGCAATTTTAATATCGGCTTTAAAGAGCACATGGTTTTCCCGGAAATTAAGTCCGATGAAGTGGAAAAAATTCACGGTTTGGAGGTGGCCATCACCACCTCGGCCGAAACCCAAAAAGAAGGCTACCAACTGTTTAAATATTTAGGATTTCCTTTGACCGACTCTAAATAATCAGGAGAAAATTATGGCTATTAAATCAAGAATCGTTAAATCGCAATTGAAACCAAAATTTTCAACCAGAATCGTTAGACGTTGCTGGCGCTGTGGTCGCAATAGAGGTTATTTGAGAAAGTTCAAGATGTGTCGGATTTGTTTTAGAGAGCTGGCCAGTCAAGGTCAAATTCCCGGAGTTAAAAAATCCAGCTGGTAAGAAGTATTCCCGAATTTCTAATTTCTAATTTTAAATTCAAGGTTTATGATGACAGACCCAATCGCAGACATGTTAACCAGAATCAGAAATGCTGTGGCCGTTAAAAAGTCAGAGATAGTTTTGCCTTACTCAAAAATTAAACACGAGATTGCCAAGATATTAAAGAAAGAGGGTTATGTTGAGACTGTAGAAAAGGTGGAAGACAAATTTAGCAGTTTAAAATTGATATTTAAATACCAAGATGGTAAGCCGGTTATTTCTCATATTCAAAGGGTCAGCAAACCGGGCCGAAGAGTGTATGTTTCTCGTGAGAAAATTCCGTATGTTTTAAACGATTTGGGCATTGCCATTTTAACAACTTCGCAAGGGCTGATGTCTAATCGGCAGGCTAGGCGGGCCAAAGTGGGGGGCGAATTAATCTGCGAAGTTTGGTAAAAAATTATATGTCCAGAATTGGCAAAAAACCTATAATCATTCCAGCCGGAGTTGAAGTGACAATCAATGATTCCCAGGTGACTGTTAAGGGTCTCAAGGGTAGTTTGCAATTAATGTTACACCCTAAAGTAACGGCCCAAGTACGGGATCAGCTGATTAATATTTTGGTTAAAAAAACCACAGACAAGGAAGAGAAATCGCTGTGGGGATTGTCTCGGAGTTTAGTTAATAACATGGTGGATGGTGTAGTTAATGGTTTTGTAAAACAGTTAGAGATCAACGGTATCGGTTTTAAAGCCAGCGTTCAGGCCGGTAAGCTAGTTTTGCTGGTTGGCTTTTCTCATCCAGTAGAGTATGCTATCCCAGCAGGCATTGATATTAAGGTTGAAAAGAACATTATCACCATTACCGGCATTGATAAACAAAGGGTGGGCCAAACAGCGGCCGAAATCAGGAGTATTAAAAAACCCGAACCTTATAAAGGTAAAGGTATAAGATATTTTGGCGAGGTCATTAAAAGAAAAGTGGGCAAGGCCGTTAAGGGAGCGGAAAGTAAGTAATTTTTTTCCGGCGCCAAGGGTTTAGCAATTTTTTCAATATTATGAAAGATAAAAACAGAATTAAAAGACAATTATATAAGAGGCGCGTGGCTTCCGTTAGGGGCCGGGTCAGTGGCTTGGGCGATCGTCCTAGAATCGCTGTTTTTAGAAGCAGTAAGCATCTTTATGCTCAAGCCATAGACGATACTTTAGGCCAAACATTAGCTAGCGCCAATGATCGGAAAGTTAAAGTTAAAGATAAAAATACTAAAGCGAAAGAGATTGGCCTGCTGTTAGGGAAGCGTCTTTTGGAAAAAAAGATCTCCCGAGCAGTGTTTGACAAGAGGCATTATCAGTATCATGGATTAGTTAAAGAGATTGCCGACGGTATCAGGACGGCCGGCATAAAAATGTAAATCAAGTTTTAAAATAAGAAATTAATTATATATTATGGCAAGACAAGGAAAAAGCAATAGGAATTTCAGAACCGAAACGCCAGAATTTGAGCAACGAATTATCGACTTGGCTAGAGTGACTCGGGTAATGGCCGGCGGTAAAAGACTCCGCTTTAGGGCCTGTGTTGCTTTGGGCGACAAGAAAAAACGGGTGGGCTGGGCGGTCGCTAAAGGCGCCGATGTGACTATTGCCGTTAATAAAGCCGCCACTAAAGCCAGAAAAAGATTGATCACCATTAAATTTGTTAATGGAACAATCCCTCATCAAATTACTGCGAAATTTAAAGCGGCTAAAGTGTTGTTAAAGCCGGCGGTGGGAGGCACCGGTATCATTGCCGGCGGTCCGGTGAGAGCCATTTTGGAACTGGTCGGTGCGCCGAATATCTATGGTAAGATTTTAGGCCGAACCAATAAT
>Ga0210057_1001556_pt1 | contig 34503 bp, 32 predicted proteins | sample CryGeyCG2114_010_2_FD_183968 | JGI IMG/M metagenome (GOLD analysis project Ga0210057, IMG submission 183968) | Groundwater microbial communities from aquifer - Crystal Geyser CG10_big_fil_rev_8/21/14_0.10 (SPAdes) (version 2) | ecosystem: Environmental > Aquatic > Deep subsurface > Groundwater ... | reverse complement strand
AAAAACTTGTGGAATTTGAAAAGCTATTTCCATCTCCAAAATTAAAATTGAGTGGGAAGGATGAACTTACAAAGTTATCATCTAAAATCCCAAATTCAAATACTGTATTTAAACTGCTTGTATTTAGAAGGGAAAAATTGAAGATTGATTGTGGGGATCTATAGGAAAACATTTTAAATGGTATATGGGGTAAAATTTCATAATCAAAAGTGATATTTTCTTCAGTAAGAGATATGTTTAATATATTTCCAATTTCATTGTATAAGAAACTAATATTATTGTCCTTAAAGATTGTGTGATTAATAATTAATGTGCCAATTAACCTATCTATTGAATCATAAATCATAGAAAAATATCTTTTATTTATTACATCATTTATTTCTATAACATTTCCAACAAGATCATAGGAGTAATTTATAGATTGTTTATCTCTTGTTGTGATATTTTTTAATCTGAAGTTGGAAGTGTTGTAAATATAGTTAGTTTGAAGGTCGTTGTTATATTCTCTAGCCACTATTTGGTCTTGTTCGTTATATGAAATGTTTAGGATATCTAAAATCATCCTAAGATTGCTTTGATTATTGTAGGTATAATTCATTGAACTTCTGTCAGATAAAATTTCTGAAGTGATTCTATCCAAGGAATCGTAGCTAATTTCCTTTATAAAAACCTGACTATCAATTTCTTTTATTTCCTTAAAAATTCTTTTTTTGTCATCATATTTATATCTAATTACGACGCCATTATTGTTACTAATATTTGTAATAGTCCCATTTTTATCAAAATCATAAAAATATTTGATCCAATCGTTTAATCCTGTTTGAAGATTAATTCTATCATTTTCATCGTAACTTATATTTATGGAATTTTTAGTTGAATCGTAGTTTAAATTAAATTGATCTTGAGCTATTGTAGATTGTAGAAAAATAATAAGCGTAAAAGATAGAAAGGTTAATAATATCTTCTCCTTTTTCATATTAACATTATATTTTTTTTGTTTAAATAACTTGTTAAAATGAAGCAAACTCCGGAAGAATTAATTACCATCATGAATTCTTTGAAGGGAGTGTAGGTTGTTGTGTTTGTTAAGTTATTAAAAGTCTTAATCCTGTCTCCATTTGGGTCGTAGGTGTATTCTTCGACTAAAGTTGAATTATCCGCTAAATATATTTTAGTGAGTTGCCCAAAGTCGTTATAATGTCTTACATAAGTTGAATCATTTACTAAATTTCCTCCCCCACTAATCTCTTCAATTATATTGCTGTTGGCGTCGTAGGTGAAATTCGCCCAGCCGGTGTCTGGATCAAAGCCTGCGGTTTTTCTTCCCAAGGAATCAAAAGTGTAAATCCATTCGTTTCCGAGGCTATCATTGATGAGAATTAGATTTCCCATAGTATCATATCTATAATGAGTAATATAAATGTTTCCGTCTATAAATTCTCTTACTTGAATAATCTGGCCATAGGCGTCAACTTCTTGCTGGCGAAAGTTTCCGTTTTCGTCGAAGAAGGTTGTGTTCCAATGTAAATATTCTGTTGTTTTATTACTTCCATCAGGATTCACAACCAAAACAATCCTATCAATGACATCGTAGAAAAAGTTGGTTTTGTTAACTGTTGAGTTGAGTGGAGTATATTCTTTGGTGAACTCAGAATAGTAAGGATTGCTTTGATTACTTATCCTGCCAAATTCATCGTAATAAGTGTCGCTTACTATTTGTCTTGTGTCGTTTGCTGATTCTTTTTTGGTTTGGATTAGTCTGTTGAATCCGTCATAGAAGGAATATTCATCGTAGGTATTTTGGGTTATGTTTTGTTCTCTGGAAGATGTTTTTATTTTATTTGGGGCTGTGCCGTTGAAGTTGTAGCTGTAATTGATTGTTGGAAATATGTGGTTATCATAGGCCTTTGTTTCGCTTGTTTTTCTGCCGAAGGTGTCATAGGTGTAATTAGTTTCAATTTCATTTGAATCTCTTATCCAGAGAAGATTTCCTGTTCCAATGTCGTATTCATAATTAGTTATTTGATTTAGGGGATTTATTATTTGGTCAATGAAGGTAAATGTGTCATCTCGGATTCCGTAGGTGTAGGTTGTGATAAATCCTCGAGGATTTGTTTGGGTTATGAGGTTTCCTTGACTGCTGTAAGTGTAATTTGTAACGACATTGTCTCCTGTGAAAAGAACTTCTTCTTTACTTGTGATGCTTCCCTTTTTTGGGTTTGTTGCGTAAGTTAAATTATCGTATGAATAAAGATTTTGTGCTATTTTTGTGGAATCTGCTGAGAATAGTGTATAGTTTTTTATTTTGTTTATTATCCAAAGTTCGCTGTTATTTAGATAACTATAATTTTCAAATCTGTCGTCGTTTGGATTGTTTATGTCTCCTTTGTAATATATTCTAATTGTGTTTCCGTTTTCATCATATTCATAGGTTACGTTTTTTATTTTTGGGTTGCTTGTTTGATTATCATATGTAAATTCTGATGTTTCGTTTAAATTAACTACAAAGTAACCTGACTTGTTAATCGGACTCCAGATTTTTTCGATTTTTTGATAAGTATTGTTTGCATTATCTTGGATTTCTGTTTTGTATTCTTTGCCTTTCAGGTCTTCACTCTGGTGAAAGTAGTGTTTTACTATTTTATTGTCTATTTTTTCTTCAACATAATTGAATCCTCTAAACTCTTTTCCTATATAATCGTATTCGCCCCCAGAATAATTATAAGAAATCTTGGAAAAAACCTTGTGACCATTATTCATGCCGTTATCTTTAGTAATATTTGAAACAACCCATAGATTAAATCCTAAGTCTGAGAGATTATCTTCTCCTGTGTTATCTAGGAAAGTCGATTTAATATAATCTATAGAGGTTATGCCTCCTTTGGAATTAGTGATATTTTTTAAAAGATAGATTTTATCATTATTATTTAAGAAAATTTGCCTGCCCCCATCAGGCCCAATGCAAGATCCGTCATCCCCTCCGTCTTGACCATCTACCACATCTACCAAGCCATCTCCGTTTATGTCGGCCAACCTTTGACCATTTTGTTCTAGGCAGACCTTGCTTAGGTTCCAAGACTCATCATTAGTCCAGCCAGTACCATTACTAAACCAAACAGTTAAATCCTCTCCAGGATCGCAACCATTAGCCCCCTCATCGTTTCCATCAATATAGTCTGCCATCCCATCTCCGTTTATGTCAGCTAATCTATGTCCGGTAAATTCAAGACATACATCATTAATGTTCCATGTAGGGTCTTCTTCCCAACCAGACCCGTTGTTTATGTAAACATACCTATGTGATGTTGTTGGACATCCCTCTCCTCCCTCATCATGTCCATCGATAAAGTCTATGAGATTGTCTCCATTTATGTCTGCAAATCTGTGTCCTGAAAATTCCAGGCATTTTGGAATTCTCCAGAAACTGTCTTCTTCCCAACCAGACCCGTTGTTTATATATGTATGAAGATTTGAAGGTTGACTACACCCAGATCCCTCATCTTGGCCATCAATATAATCAACTAATCCGTCACCGTTGACGTCTAACATTCTATGATACCCGGATTCAAGACAATCTGGCAGTTTCCATAAGGTTGTATTCTCCCAAGTTGTTCCATTATTGATATAAACTCTACGACCATCATCTGGACCTGTGCATATCCCATTGTTCCCTCCATCAATTCCATCTACAAAGTCTACTAAGCCATCATTATTTACATCAACTAAAATATGAAATTCTTTCTCTAAACAATCTGGAAGTTTCCAGGCAGTGTCAATATTAGTGTCATTTGTCCAGCCGCTTCCGTTGTTTATATGAACGTACCTTTTATTATTCTCCCAGCCATCATATTTACAGTCTCCATCATCTCCTCCATCTAATCCATCAATAAAATCCACAAGACCATCTTTATTAACATCTGCCAAGGTATGTGCTGAACTTTCTAGACAGCTTGGAAGTTTTAATGAATCAGTAACGTTAATCCACCCGCTACTATTTTCTTCATAAGAAAAAACTACTGGGGGAAGAAAGGTTAAATTGTCACTTCCATAAGATGTTATATTGGAAATAAAACTCTTAGTTTTTATATTTTCTAAGTTCTTATACTCAATAACATATCTTTTAACGAGAGATCCTTCTGCAAAGGTAGCTATCTCTTTCAATTTTCTGGAATATTTTTCTTCATTTCCTCCATAAAATGCCTGCCTTATCTCAGGTCTATCTTCCGCCTCATAAAAAAATCTTATTTCCCTATCATTCAAGTTATTATAAGTTATTTTATGAGGATAGACGGTTCCTATATCCTCTAGGAAAGGATCTTCTAAATATGAGTAAAAAATTGAATTTCCATAAGTGCTATTTAGAAGGTCAAGACTCCACCTTACAGTAAAATCTCCAAGATTAGAGATTAATTCAGATTCATTTTGATAGCCAAACCTAAACTGTGTCCCTTCCGGAGTTTTTAAAATCCAGTATTTTCCGTTTGTATTATTCCCTCCAGATTCATTGGTTATATGAAAATAAGATTCTCTTTTTGTATGAAATCTATCCTCAAGAGAATCATAAGCCAAGCGATAACTCCTGCCATTCAAAACTAAGATAAAGCTATCATCAGATTCATCTAAAAGTGTGTAATTAGTATCAAGTATTATATAAGAATCGGTAATCTCCCAATTAGAACCCAAAAAACCAAATTCCCTAGAGTTTAGACTGCTATAAATTAAAGTTAATTTTGGACTAAACCCCTCTGTACCTTCGGGAATTTCAATATTGTATGGATAAACAAAAGCACCGGACTGCAAATTAACTTCTGGAAAAAGTGTTCTTAAAGAATCAAAGCTGGGCGATACAGAATCTAAAAAAGGATTATAAGGCGTTTCCTCTGTTAAAACAAGAGAGGTATAAAAGAAAAGAGCAATCAGAAGAATAGGAGCAAACCTCTTTTTCATAAATATACACTAATTTTTCCATTTAAATAATTTGTGTGGTTTGGTTTTCCTACAAAACCCTAACATCAATTCCCCTTTCTTTCATATATTTTTTTGCCGTAATTATCGATTCTCCAACATAGTAAAATATGCTTGCCCCGCATACCGCATCTGCCTTTCCTATTTTTACTGCATCAACAAAATCCTGACAACTTCCCGCACCTCCGCAAACAATTAAGGGAATGCTTACATTTTCACTGACTTCTTTTATTAGCTCTAAATCATAGCCCTTTGTTGTCCCGTCTTTATCAATTGAATTTAAAAAAATTTCTCCGCAACCGAGTTCCTCTGCTTTTTTTGCTAATTCTTTTGGGGAATAATTTGTTTCTTTTTGTCCACCCCTAATAAATGCCTTATAAGAATCTCCAACTTTCTTTGCATCAATTGAAGCGACAACTGCTTGAGAGCCATATTTTTTTACTATTTCTTTTACAAGTTCTGGATCCTCTACAAGTGCCGTATTTAACACAATTTTATCTGCGCCTATTCTGAACATTTTATCTGCATGTTCTATTTTTTTTATTCCTCCTCCAATTGCTAAAGGCATGAAACATTCTTTTGATATATCTTCAAAGACTTCAAAATTTGGCTCTTTGTTTTCTCTTGATGCTATGATGTCTAAAAATATCATTTCATCTGCGTTTCTCTCGTTGAAAACTCTTGCAATTGTCGTCGGGTCTCCAACCATCCTGAAGTTTCCGAATTTTTCACTTTTTACTACGGTTCTGTCTTTAAATAAAATACATGGGATTATTCTTGTTTTTAACATTTTATTTCACAAAAATTTTTTAATAATTTTAATCCTTTTTTCTGACTTTTTTCAGGATGAAATTGAACGCCGAAAATATTTTCTTTTTGGATTGCTGAAATGAAATCATAACCATAATTTGTAAACGCTTTACAAATGTTTTCCTCATCTGAAGTTGCATGGTAGCTATGAAGAAAATAAAAACAGGAATTCTTTTCAATTCCGTCAAATATTTTAGGAATTTCTCCTTTGAAAAAAACTTCATTCCAGCCGATGTGAGGAATTTTTAACTTTTTATCTTCTGAAAATTTAAATTTTTTGACTTCTCCTTTTATCAAGCCTAATCCTTTTACAGGAGTTTCCCCTTCTTCACTTCCTGAAAATAAAAGTTGCATTCCAAGACATACTCCCAGAATTGGTTTTTTGTTTTCTAAAACTTCTTTTTTTATTGCTTCTATAAAATTTTTTTCTTTTAATCTTTTCATTCCTTCTTCAAATGCTCCAACTCCCGGGAGAATTATGTGAGTAGCCTTTTCTAAGTCTTCACTTTTGTTTGCGATGAAATATTGTTGGCTTATTTTTTTAAGTGCTTTTTCAACTGAAGAAATATTTGCAATTCCGCAGTCAATTAGGGCTATCATATAAAATAAAGAAGTTAGAGATTTTTAAGGTTGTTTGTGGTGTATGTTACTTAAATGTCTAAATCTTTAAAAAGTAAAGGTTGGTGTGGAGAAAGTATTAATTTTGCGGGGGATAGATAATCTGTTAAGTGGTGAGGGCCATATTTAATTAGGATCCCTTTCCAAATTCCTTCTTTTGATTTTTTAATATTTCTTGAAATTTATTATTTACCTTTTCTATAATATTATCCCCAAACTCTGCCTCTTTAGAAAGCCATTTATTAATCTCTTCGAGGTCATCTCTTGCTATTGACTTTATTCCATTTTCAGAAAGAACTTCTGCTACCCTATTTATTATCTCTTTTGTTAATACCATTTTAGATTTTATTCTTGCATAACTTTCTTATAGGATTTTACAAATTGTATGTAGTCCTCATCATCATTTTCTATATTTTTCTTTGCTTTTTTTTCTAAAGGTTTTTCTACACTTAAAAGAACTCTTTTTACAATGGGTATTTTCTCCATTTCTCTTCGGACATATAACTCAATGTAAGCTTCATTCATGTCTATCCACTCCTCTCCGTTTTCATCGTTGCTTAAATTTTCTTCTCTTGTATACTTAAAGATAGAAGTTATTTTACTATTTAATTTAGAACTAAAGAAAATCGTTAAGAAAATACTAACTGAAAGAACTAAAGAAATTACAACATCCGCCAATAGACCGACATTAATATAACGACCAAAATAAAAAAATGTACCGGAAATCATAACGGTTGAGATTAATGATATAATTGATTTAGTTTTAATTATATTTCTTTTAATCTCCCTTTGTTTTCTTATTTTTTCCTCCTTATTTTTTTGCTTTTTCCTTATTTCATTCTCCAAATCTTTTTGATATGCTTTATTATCAAATTTTAGTAATTTATTTAGTCTATGCAATAGTCTATCATTTGGAAGTCTGTTTAAATCATTTAATTCATCATCAGATAAAAGGATCATATCTAATTCTTCTGCAAGTTCATAATCTCTTTGTGTTAATCTCTGACCAGTAATCACTACTATAACTCTATTCGCACATATGATTTTGTTTTTACTATCCCATTGATGTAAAATATTTCTAACACTTAGAGGAGAAGTTTCATATTGTTTACATTCTATTATATATTTGTAAGGTTTTTTATTTACTAGGACATCAATTTCATAACCCTTTATTCGTGAATTCAACTCTACATCAAAACCAGCTCTTCTAAATAATGTAGCAACATTACTTTCTAAAAAAGAACCTTTTCTTTTCAATTCTCCCATGATTTATCAAGAAATAGATCTCTTAAATATTTAACTAATACGCCTTAAAACTTAACAGACTCATAATTTGATAGATTTAAAAACGCTACGAATATAGAAAATTATGGAATTAAAAGAAATCCAAATTGGTGCACGTAAAATCGGTCCAGGTCATCCAACTTTTATAATCGCAGAGCTTTCTTGTAATCATCTGCAGGATTATGACATTGCTGTGAAGACGATTAAGGCAATGGCAGAATCAGGAGCTGATGCAGTAAAACTTCAAACTTACACTCCAGATACAATTACTCTTGATTCTGACAACGAGGATTTTTTGATTAAACAGGGAACTGTTTGGGACGGTAAAACTTTACATGACCTTTACAAAAATGGTTACACGCCTTGGGAATGGTTTCCTAAATTGCAGAAACTTGCACACGAGCTTGGAATGGAATTTTTTTCTTCTCCATTTGATGAATCTGCGGTGGACTTTTTGGAAGACTTAAGAGTTCCGGCTTACAAAATCGCTTCATTTGAAATTGTTGATATTCCTTTAATTAAATATGCGGCTTCAAAGAAAAAGCCAATGATTATTTCTACAGGAGTTTCTAGAGAAGAAGATATACAAAAGGCAGTTGAAGCCTGTAAATCTGTTGGAAATGATAAAATAATTTTACTAAAATGCACTTCAGCTTATCCTGCTGCTTATGAAGAAATGAATTTGAGGACGATTCCAGATTTAGCAGAGAGGTTTGGTGTTCTCTCTGGGCTTTCTGACCATACTCATGGAATTGCAGTTCCCACAGCTGCTGTTGCTCTTGGTGCGAATGTTATCGAAAAACATTTCATAATAGATAGGGATATAAAATATCCTAATGGCGAATATTCTTTTGATAGAGGGTTTTCATTAGAGCCAGACGAATTTGCGGAGATGGTCAAGAATGTTCGAAGAGTTGAGAAATCACTTGGGAGTGTTAGTTATGAATTAAAAGGGGATTCAAAAAGTGCTAGAGAATTTTCGCCTTCATTATATGTTGCCGAGGATATGAAAGCAGGGGAAATTTTTACTAATGAAAATGTTCGGTCAGTTAGACCTGGTTTTGGAATGCATCCTGAAAAGTTGCCGGAGATTTTAGGAAAGAAAGCGACGAGAGATGTTAAGAAAGGTGAAAGAATGAGTGGGGAGTTGTTTATATAATCTTTTCTATTAATGATATTCATACGGTGGGGGCCCTTAATTTATTTAATAAACTTAGTGATTGCATTGATTGTGAGACCCCATTATAGTGATTAACTCTTTTCTTCCTAAGCCACACAAATATTTTTAAAAGATACTTTTCTACTGGTGTTATGATAAAACTTCCAGATTTTTCAAAGCCATTTGAATATGAAAATAATTTTAATTTGACCTCTGACATTACAAGAATTGGAAAAATTTTGGCACATTATGAACTCTTCAAAAAATCGCAGGGGCTTGCCGGAGCAATTGTTGAATGTGGCGTTTTCAAGGGAAGCTCTTTAATTAGATTTGCAACTTATAGGAGCTTATTTGGAAATGTGTTTTCCAAAAAAATTATTGGTTTTGATGCTTTTGGAAAATTTCCTGAAACTTCTTTTGAAGGAGATAAAAAGATGAGACAAAAATTTATTGACGATTCCGGTGAGGAAGGAATTGGAGAAGACCAATTAATGGAAGTTTTGAAAAGAAAGGGAATTTCCGGGAATGTTGAGTTGATTGAGGGGAATATTTGTGAAACTCTACCAAAATACTTAGAAAAAAATCCCGGATTGAAAATTTCACTTCTTAATATTGACACAGACGTTTATGAACCTGCAAAAGTTATTTTAGAAAATTTATGGGATAAAATTGTTCTGGGGGGAATTCTCATTTTAGATGATTATGGAATTTGGCCTGGAGAAACGAAAGCCGTAGATGAATTTTTTAAAGGCAAAAATGTAAAAATAGAAAAGTTGGATTTTTGCACGACTCCCTGTTTTATTATTAAGAAGTAATTGATATTTTTATTTTTCGATAAATTCGCGAATATTTTTGAATTTTTACACTTTAAAAACTTAATTATTGCGGGCAATCACAATTAAACTTTTAAACGGGATTTTTTATAGAAAATGATGGAATCTGAAATAAAAGAGCAAGCAGATAAATGGAAAGGAAATTTTGGAAAGGATTACACGGACAGAAACCCCCAGTCTATTAGGGAAATGGAAGATTTATATATGAGAAATTTTGGTGTTAAGAGAACGGAATTAAATGGCGAATTTTTAAAAAATATTGATAAGGATGCAAAAATTTTAGAAGTTGGATGTAATGTTGGAACACAACTTGGAATTTTAAAGTCTCAAGGATTTAATAATTTAACCGGAATAGAAGTTCAACCATACGCTGTCGAAAAAGCAAAGAGTCTTTTTCCGGATATTAATTTTTTGGTTGGCTCTGGACTTAATCTTCCTTTTGAAGATAATTCTTTTGATTTAGTTTTTACATCAGGAGTTTTAATACATATAAATCCAAAAGATTTGCCGAAAATTATTAGTGAAATACATAGGGTTTCAAAAAAGTACATTTGGGGATATGAATATTTTTGTGAAAATTATGAGGAAATACATTACAGGGACAATAGGGAGCTTGCCTGGAAGAATGATTTTTTGACCGTATTTTTGAAAATTATTCCGGGATTAAAACTCCTAAAAGAAAAAATGCTTGATTACTTGGATGATGACAATGTGGATCAGATGTATTTATTAGAGAAAGAAAGAGATTAATACAAATAGATTGCCTGAAGTATTTCTTCTAACCTTGGGAAAGGATTATTTTCTAATGATATTTAAATGAATGGGCAATTTATAACTCCTTTCCCTGATTCAAATTAATTTTGATATATCATAAAAAAGATATTTTCTCTAAAATTTTGATTAAAATAAGTTCTGTAAAATGCCCATATTTAACTAAACTTCACCATAAGAATATTTTTAAACTAAATTTTATCCTATAGATTATGGAAAAGCCAGTTAAAATTAATCTTGAATTTCATAGCGATGATAGGGGTTATTTAGTTCCTTTGACCAATCAACTGGAAAGACATATCGAGAAACCTGTAAAAAGAGTTTATGTTGTTGGAAATTTTGGAAAAGGGGTTGTTAGAGGTTTTCATTTTCATAAAGAAGAAATTAAAATTTTTTACATTACAAAAGGTTCTGCAAAATTTGTAGCAATTAATCCTGAAAATCCAGAGGATAAACATATTTTTGTTACAGGTGATAAATGCCCTCAACTTGTAATTATTCCCCCAGGATATGCTAATGGATGGATGTCTTTGGAAGATAACACAATCCTTGTCAGTTTATCTACTTCAACATTTGAAGAAAGTGCTCAAGATGACATGAGGTATGATCCTTACAAGTGGGGGGATTTTTGGACACTTAAGGCAAGATAAACTAAAGCAAGATAAATTGAAAATTAACAAAAAAGAATGGAAATTTTAAAAAACCTAATAGTCGGAAAAGAAAAAAATATTAAAGAAAGTATGAGGAGAATAGATGAAAATGGACTTGGGATGATATTTGCCGTTGATAAAGATTCTCGTGTGTGCGGACTTGTAACTGATGGAGACATTAGAAGAGCTATTCTAAATGGTTTTGATGTTTTAAATAAAATTGAGGAAATTATGAGGAAAGATTATATTTTCATTTATGAAGATGAACTTAGAAATTCAGAAACAGTTTTAGAAAAAATTAGAAAACTTTATGAGAGAGATAACGTGGCTAAATTTATTCCAGTAATTGATTCAAATGGATGTTTAATCAGTCTTTTTCATTTCGGGCTTTATGGGAAAGGAAACCGAAGAGAAATTGAAAAAGACGGAAAAAGAATTTTAATCGTTGGTGGTGCCGGATATTTAGGTTCAGTTTTAATTAAAAAACTTCTGGATAGAGGATATAGAGTTAGAGTTCTTGATATTTTGTTATTCGGAAAAGACCATTTAGAAAAGTTATCTGGAAATCCCAATCTTGAAATAATAAAGGGGGATATTAGAAATATACGGGACGTTACTTCTGCTTTGAAAAACGTGGAAAGTGTAATCCATTTAGCGGCAATTGTTGGAGATCCTGCATCACAACATAATCCTGAAGAAACAATAGAAACAAACTATCTTGCGACAAAAATGCTTGCCGAATCATGTAAATATAATCAGGTAAATAGGCTTCTTTTTGCGTCGACTTGCAGCGTTTATGGAACCGGAGAAGAGCAATTAACAGAGAGCTCACCATTAAATCCTGTTTCGCATTATGCAAGAACAAAAATAAAATCAGAAGAAGGAATATTAAGTTTAGCCGATGATAATTTTTCCCCTTGTATTCTTAGGATGGCAACTTTGTATGGATATTCTCCCAGAATGAGATTTGATTTAGTTGTAAATGTATTGACTATGAAAGCGACTACGGAAAAGAAAATTAATATTTTTGGGGGAGAACAATGGAGGCCATTACTTCATGTTGAAGACGCTGCAGAAGCTTTTATTAAATGCTTGGAAGCTCCAATTTCAAAAATAAAAAAAGGGGTGTTCAATGTTGGCTCAACAAAACAAAATTATCAAATAAAAGATTTGGGAAAAATTGTAAAAAATCTAATCCCGGAAACAGAAGTCATATATGATGATGAGGAGACAATCGGTGGCAAAAAAGATGAGAGAACCTATAATGTTTCATTTGATAGAATAAAAATGTTATTAGAATTTGATGTGAAAAGAGAATTGGAAGAAAGCATTTTAGAAATTAAAGAAAAGATTGAATCTAAAGAGATAAAAAATGTTAAAGATTCCATACATTATAATTTTATTCCGAATCAAAAAAGGGAAATTATGGAGAATGAGAGAATTCCTTATTCTACGATGATTCCTGATGAAGAAGATATAAAAGCGGTTGTTGAAACTTTAAAATCCGGATGGCTTGCAACAGGACCCAGAATAAAAGAGTTTGAAGAAACTTTTGCAAAATTTGTCGGAGCAAAATATGCCGTTGCTGTTTCCAGCGGAACTGCTGCATTGCATTTGGCGTGTCTTGCTGCTGGATTAAAAGAGGGGGATGAGCTAATAACTTCCCCAATGACTTTTGCAGCATCTGCAAATTGTGCTCTTTATTGCGGAGCAAAACCTGTTTTTGTGGATATAAACGAAGATGGATTAATAAATGCAGAAAAAATTGAAGAAAAAATAACTTCTAAAACTAAAATAATTATCCCTGTTCATTATTCAGGATTACCATGTGACATGGATTCTATCCGGGATATTGCTAAGAAAAATAATTTGATTGTTATTGAAGACGCATGCCATGCCGTTGGTGCAAAATATAAAGATTCAAAAATTGGAGACTGCAAATATTCTAATATGTCTATTTTTAGTTTTCATCCTGTTAAACACATTACTCTTGGGGAAGGCGGATTAATAACTACAAATTCAAAAGAGTTATATGATAAACTAATGTCTATTAGAAATCATGGAATGATTCATGAAAAAGAAAAAATGAGCACTAAAGACGGTGGAGATTGGTTCCATGAAATGCAATCTTTAGGATTTCATTATAGGAATACAGACATACAAGGAGCTTTGGGAGTTTCTCAATTAAAAAAAATAAGTAGTTTTATTGATAAAAGAAGGCAAATTGCAAAAAAATATTCTGAAGAACTTGGTGAATTAGAAGAAGTTGAACTAATCGGAGAAACTCCGGATAAATACAACACCTACCATCTTTCTGTATTAAAAGTTAAATCTTCAAGAATAAGAAGAGAGCTTTTTGATTATTTGAAGAAAAATAATATATTTTGCCAGATTCATTATATTCCCGTTTATCACCATCCTTATTATCAAAAACTTGGATACAAAAAAGGTCTTTGCCCTAACGCAGAAGAATTTTACGAAAAAATAATTAGTATTCCGAATTTTCCCCAATTATCAGATAAAGCACAAGAAAAAGTTATTGAAAAGATTAAAGAATTTTTTGAATTAAAAAGAAAAATTGGAAAAACAGGGATAATAATTCAGGCGAGAATTGCATCTTCCCGTTTGCCCAAAAAAGTGTTAAAAAATATTTCCGGACAGCCAATGCTAAAACATATTGTGGAGAGATGTATGAAGTCTAATGTAGATGAGGTTATTGTTGCAACCTCTATAAATTCTGAAAATAATGAAATTGAGGAGTTATGCAAAAGAGAAAATTATAATTTGTTTAGAGGTTCCGAGGAAAATGTTTTAGATAGATTTTATGAAACTGCGAAAAAGTTCGGGCTTGACACGATTATTAGAATTTGTGCCGATGATCCTTTGATAGATCCAGAAACGATTAATAGAACCTTAGAAGAATTTAGAAAAGAAAATTTTGATTATTTGAGTAATGTCAAACTGCGAAGTTTTCCCAGAGGACTTGATGTTGAAGTGTTCAGTTTTAAATCTTTAGAAAGAGCACATTTCACTGCAAAAGAAATTCCGGAAAGAGAACATGTAACAATGTTTATTTATGGAAATCCGGGGATGTTTGAAATAGGGGGAATTGAAGCCGACGGAATTTTTAGAAGACCAAATTTAAGACTTTGCGTTGACACAAAAGAGGATTTAAAGTTGATGAAAATTTTGTACAATAGGTTTTATAAAAACGGTGAAATAGTTGATATAAGAAAAGTTATTGAATTTTTGGATGAAAATTCCGAAATTTCAAAAATGAATTTGGAGAGTGAAGAAGAGCAAAGAATGAGAAATTTAAGAGAAGGTGTTAGGCAAAATGTTGTTGGAGAAGAAAATTGAAAAATGGTTTTAACAATTAGAAACGCGAGGGAAGAAGATTCTGAAGATATTTGGAGATGGAGAAATGATTCTGTAACCCGTCAAAATTCAAGAAGTAAAGAAGAAATTCCCTGGGAAAATCATGTTAGTTGGTATGCTAATGCACTAACGAATCCGAATAAAAAAATTTTTGTTGGAATGGATGGCGAAACTAAAGTTGGAAGAATTATGTTTGATAAAATAAAAGACGGTTTAGCAGAGGTAGGAATTGTTGTCGCCCCGGAAGGGAGGGGAAGAGGATATGGTTCTGAATTAATTAGAATTGGCTCTTTAGAATATTTCTCCAGAGAAGAAAGTGTCAGAGAAATTTTGGCAGAAATACAAAGAAATAATCCTGCTTCAATCAGAGTTTTTGAAAAGGCGGGATATGTTAAAAGAGAAGAGTATCCAAGATATGGCGATGGGAAAGATACTAAATATTTTTATTATTTTTTAAATAGAAAATGAAATATGATGCAGGGATAGTCTTGGCGCATTGGTTAACCCCTGATGGTTCGCTTTCAGATGAACTAAGAGAAAGAGTTGATAGAGGAATTGAACTTTGGAAAGAGAAAAAATTAGGATATTTAATTATGACTGGAGACCACAAACTTCGAGGACAAAAATTTTTATTTTCATTATCTGAAGCGATGAAAAAATATGCTGTGCAAAAAGGGGTTAAAGCTGAAAAAATTATCGAGCAAAATATTGATTTAGAAACTGTTGGAAATTTATTGTTTTCTAAATATGGGATTATTGAGCCTCGTGGTTGGAAGAAATTGGTGATTATCCCCCCTGATTATCACGTTCCAAGAGCTAGAGAACTTGCAGATTTTATTTTTGGCGAAGGATATTCTTTAGATTATTCTCCTGTAGATTCTGGAGGTCTTGAAGATAGTAGTAATAGTATAACATTATTTAGGGAAATGGTTAAAGGAATAAAACCGGGAGATACCAAAGGAATTTTAGAAAGAGTTTTTGAGCGACATGGAAGATACAATGTTGAACCTGATTTTTTTAGAAGTAGATTAGAAAAATTAAGAAAAGAACAAATGGCTTTGGCAGGATCTTAATAAACTTCTTATCAAAGACAAAAATCTAAAGAAAGTTTTATAAGCTTATTGACCACGTTTTAAATATGAACGAACCAGAATTTGCTTCATATATTCCTAAAAATTATCCATGTAGTGTTTCAAATGCAATTTCTTATGATTGTGATGGGCCTTACAAAACTAAAATAGGGGCGGAGCTATATGTCGGTTGGGTTCTTCCAAAAGAATCTTCTCCTAATTCAGAGGACAGAAATTCAACTGCACTTCCTACAGGGATGACTTTGGAGAAGTTTTTAAGAACAGACCCTTCGGAAATTAAAATGCTCATGGACTATGTAAGAGAAAGTCATCCAAATTTCGATTTAGATTTTTCAGGAGACAGGTTATATTTTCAACCAAAGATGCCTGTATCAAATAATCCCGCGGGAAATGAATTTCACAGAATTAGAAGAGAAATAATTATTCCTCTTTCCGGAAAGTTGCAGGTAGAGCTTGAAGATGTCTATGGGACAAAAAGAAATGAAGATCTTACTTGCGGAAGAGGTTTGGTCATTCCTCCTTTTATTGTGCATACATTTTACATTGAAGAACCTTCATCTGTTTTGTTCAGGGCAAATACTCTTTTTATGGTTAATCAAGGAAAAGAAAGAATAGCAATTCCAGATACTTACTCTAGAGAAATTTTTGAGAAATTGCGGGCAAATTTTAATTCCTAAATTTAGGCATTGGAATGTATCTAACGAGTTTAAAATCTTCTTCGGTAATTCCTTTAATTAAATACATTGTTGCTATGTAAGTTGATGCCCCAATGATTACCTGTAAGAGAACAAGGACTATGGAGGCACTTGTGAGATAACTTGCGAGATATTTTATAGACAAGATAAATGGGATCATTATTATGCTTGCAAAAATAGGTTTTAAAAATATTGATTTGTTTTTAAATGGAGAGATATCCAGTTCTTTTTTACCTTTGAAGTAAAAGATTGTTAGAAGGTAAATTCTACTAATTAGAGTAGCAAACCCTGCTCCAAGTATTGCATATATAGGTCCATAAACCAATAAAGATTTTATTAAAATATAGTTTAGGATTATATTTAGGCTAAGGGCATAGATTGTTGCCTTTGCTAGAACTTCTGGTTTTTCTCTTGCAGAAAATAAGGGCTTGTATCCTGCAATTAGGGTTGCTACTACTACTAATGAAGCTAAGATGTAAAGAACGCTTGAGGCATGAGAATAATCGCTTCCGTAAAGAAGAGGTATTAACTGTTTTGAAATTAAGATTAAACCAACGGATGAGGGAATTGAAATAATTAGATTAAATCTTGTAACTTTTTCAAAGCCCCTTTGGAGCCTTTTTTTTGATATCTGTGTAAAGACTGGCATTAGAATTGTTCTTGCTGAGAGAATGGCTCCTACTGAAAGAACCAAACCTAGGGCTGCACGATAATAACCGAGATAGGAAGGCTCAACAAATTTTCCAAGCATTAATGTGTCTACTGCAGCGAAAAAAACAAGAGACATTGAAGAAAGAGCCATAAAGCCAGTGTATTTTAAAACTCTTGGTTTTTCTATTTCTATTTTTTTTCCAAAAATTAATTTTGGGTCTTTTTTGACAATGATAAGCGAAGAATATAAAAATACAAATATCCCTGAAACTGCCATAGCGACGAAAATTCCTGAGACTTCAAATTCATAAGTTACTAAATAAATTGCTGCTAAAGATAACAGGATTTTGGTTGATTGTTCAAGAATTTGAACTTTTGGAATTTTTCTTAAATCTTTTAGGGCATAAAAGAAAGTTTGGGGCATTGACGAAATTGACGAAACAAAAAGATAGAATGCTGAGAAGACAATTGGATAGAATAGCAAAGGTTGTTTGTAGAAATCAAGAGCTAAGGGCCTTGCAAGTGCTAAAATAACCACTATAATAAGAATTGCTATTGTAAATTTAAGTTTAAGAAAATATTTGAAGTATGATCGGGCCATTTTTTTATCGTCCCTCCCAATTGCTTCAGAGATATATCTTGTTGCCGCAGAACTAATTCCAAGGTCTATAAATGTTAAGAAAATTGCAATAATAGAGAGGGCTAGTGCATAAATTCCAAAAAGTTCGGGACCTAATAATCTTGCTAAGATAAATATTGTGAATATCATTCCGCCGAATTTTGCAATTAGGCCGGAGATGAAATCGTAAGATGAGTTTCTAATTACATTTTCTGAGAGATTTTCTCTTTTATTTTTCATTAATAATAAATAGTTAAGTGGGTTAATAAACTTGTTAGTAGAAATTTTTGAAAGACCCCCTATAGAAGAAAGTTTTAGTAAGGATAAAGATCGGTAAAATTAAAACCTTGTGAGAATCTATTATTTAGAAAACGTGAATTTCTTTCATATCCTCACTTATTATTCACTTTGTTTATAATAATCAAAAATCATATGATGGGATAATGGATTTTTCCAGAATTAATCCTTCAAGCTAAATTAAATTTAGAGGTTGGAAGATTTTAGGATAGACGCAGAAGTTAATCTAATCAATCTTCTCGTTTTATAAATCCTTTTCTTGCTAAAGATTTAAAAATGATTTTTATTTTGAATACTAAAGATTAATAAAATTTTATATTTCCATGAATAAAAAAAAAATACTGATTATTGATTGTGGTTCTCCTAGTTTAACATATAAAATTGTTTACTTCCTTAGAAAATATTTTGAGATTACCTTAATTCAATTATTAATTAGGGGAGGTGTTGCAACCGGAGAATATGAGAAACTTGGAGTTAAGTTTTATTCTTTTAATATAATTGGCTGTGGTTATTCCAATCCCTTTAAAATCTTATCTGGTTTTAGAGAAATCTTGAATTTCCTTTTTTTCTTAAACAAATTGAAAAAACAAAAATATAATTATGTCCTAACAAAAGTAGGATACAACCGGGTAGCTTATTTAATTTTTAAGATATTTAAAGATAGTAAAAAAATTTACTTTCCATATGATATTGACTTATTTTCTCAGAGTAATAAAGGGGACCGAAGAAAATTAGAGATTTTTGCTGAAAAGTATTGTTTTGAAAATGCAGATTATATTTTCCATAAAGGTCCTGAATGGGAACTGGATCTTATTAAAAAAGAAGAGGTTAAAAAAATTGAAGGAAGGCCGATTCAATTACTTCCTTGGTGTTTTGATGAATGGATGTCTCCTTTAAGAAGTAATAAGTCTAAACAAAAGAAGATTCAATTAATCTACGCGGGGGGTTACCCTTCTAAATTTGATCCACTTTATAAGATACAATTTAGAGAAGTCGCAAAATTAATTGCAAAACAAAGTATTGATCTTCATATTTATCCATTACAAAAAGTGAAAGCTTTTCGTGAACGGGAGATACATATTCATAAATCTCTTCCGAACGCTATATTAAATAGGAAGATATCCAAATATCACTACGGTATATCGATTTCTTTTTTGAATAAGGACAAAATAGATCCAAGGTTTTCAAAGACTACAGTCGGCAATAAAATTTTTACTTATCTAGAGGCAGGAATACCAATTATTATAGATGATAATGCAGAATTTATGGCTAGTCTAGTGAGAAAATATAATTGCGGGATTGTTATCTCTGAAAAAGACCTTTATAATCTCTCAGAGATAATTAGGCAAGCAGATTATGACTTTCTTATGCAGGGGGTTAAAAAGGCTAGAGAAAATCTTTTAATGAGCAAAAATATCAAAAAAATCTTTCTTCAGTTGAATGATTAAGTAAAGATTTTAAAGATTTTTAAATTGATTATATACATCTTCTGCAACTATGTCAGGATTTATGAGTTTTTTTCCTTTCATCTTGCGCCCCTTATAGCCTTTGGTTTTCATTCCTCTTGGATAAATCCCTAAAATATTTATTCCTTTCTTTTTAAACTCTAAAGATAATGAATCTGTAAATCCTGTAAGTCCGTACTTGCTAGCACAATATACTGCTCTCTTATAATTTGGCTCTCTTCCCGACATGGAGATAATATTAATTATTGTACCCTTTTTCTTACCTTTTATTAATAGCCTACAAAAATCTTTGGAGAGGATTAGGGGGATGATTAAATTTATCCCTATTAATTCCCTTATCTTATCTTCTGAAAAATTTATTATTGACCCATATTCTGAGATTCCCGCATTATTTATTAGAATGGACGCATTATATTTGTCTGCTTTTATCATAAGATTCTTAATTGTCTTTGGATTTTTTAAATCTCCACATTTTAAGATACATTTTATTTTCTGATTTTCTTTTTTTATGTTGATAGCAGTTTTTTTCAATTCACATTTATTCCTCCCATTAATTATTAAATTATATCCCATTCTTGCGAATTTTATAGAAAGGCTCCTACCTAAACCCCCGCTTGCCCCAGTTATTAACACTGTTGGTGATTTTGACTTAAATTTTGTTGATTTCAATTATTGACCTCAAACATTTACCTTCTGATAGAAAGTCTAATGCTGTATTTATCTCTCTTAAGGAAAAGGTATTTGTTATTAATCTTTCAAGAGGAAGCTGCCCGGATAAATACATTTTTTCATAAATTGGAATATCTTTATCTATGTTACTATTCCCCCCCCAACTTCCGATTATTTTCTTGCCCCTAATTAGGTCAAAGGGATATATTTCTATCCTCTGGTCATTTGGGATATTCCCTGCGATTACTAGCAAACCACCTCCCCTGCCAAAATTCCCTTCTTTTAGTGAATTGAAGGCATCTTCCATAGCCTTCTTTGATCCTGCTGTTTCTATAGCATAATCTACCCCGATCCCCCCGGTTAATTCTTTAATTCTTTTAATAGGGTCCTCTTTAGAAGCATTAATAGTTTTTTTTGCTCCAAGAGTTATGGCTTTTTTCAATTTATCTTCCTTAATATCTATTGCTATAATTTCTGAAAAAGTATTTAGTGAAGAAGCCACAAGTAGAGCTGAAGAACCTATACCCCCAATACCAAAAATAGCTAAGCTTTTTCCTTTCTTTTTTCGTAGCTGGTTTAAGATTATCCCCCCTCCAGTAGGCAATGCACAACCAAAAAGAGCTGCTACATTTGGATTCACTTTTTTAGAAATAGATATTAAACAATTTTCTGAGATTATGGCATATTCTAAAAAAGTAGTTATAGCCCCTGAATTAATAATTGTTTTATTAGAGTCTATATATCTTGGAGGGGTGGCTTCTAGTCCAAGACCTCTTATCCATGAAGCTACCACATAATCTCCTTTTTTTACCTTTGTTACTAAATCTCCTGTATCTATTACTATCCCCGATGCTTCATGACCTAGAGTATGGGGGAGATATTTGTCTTTTCCCTTTGTTGCATTTATCTCATTTAATTGACTATGACAGATTCCCGTAGATAAAATCTTTACAAGAACTTGGGCTTTTTGAAGTGGGGGTATTTTTAGATTCCTAATTTTTAAGGGCGCCCCAGTTTGATATAATACTGCAGATTCTGTATCCATTTTAGGGAAAAAACCAATAATAGTCTCCCTCATATCCTACATCTATGAATAATTTTTTCCATTCATTAACATGCATATAGGTCTTTGCTGTTAAATTCCACATATTCATCCTCTTTTTTTCTTCCTCATTCCTGTATGCATCCAAAGTTATAAATGCTTTCTTTCCAACCCTCTGAATTTCTTTCAGGGCCTTTTTGCAATTATCTAAATCTAAATTATGTATCGTTGTTATAGATATCACTAGATCAAATTCTTTATCCTTAAACTTACTTAAGTCTTTTGCATCCCCCACTTCTAAAAACTTACTTACCTCTTGTTTTGAGTTTTTTATCGCATATGGAGAAATATCTATACCTTTTATTTTTATTCCTGGAATTTCATTATATAAATCAAATAACATAAATCCTTTTGCACAGCCCACATCTAAAATAGAACTCTCTGGAGTTAAATTATAATGCTTTGCAAAATCTTTAACTACCTGACTCCAAAACCGAGGGTGATAGTTATACCCCCCATACCCGTATAATCTTTCCCCATCAAAAAAATCTTTTCCAAATTTCCCTGCAGTTATCTTTTGCTCTTCTGTAATAAGATTTGCTCTTTCTCCCGGATTTCTCTTACTTTTTGGATAAGATTTCATAAGATTAATCTCTGCCATATCCACTTTTAGAATAAAATTCTTTTATAGAATCTACTACATAATTTAATTGGTCTTCTGAGAGTGATTCATTTATTGGAAGCGAAATTATTTCTGAACAAACTTTCTCTGATAAAGGAAAATCTCCTTTTTTGTAACCTAAATCTTTTGCTGCTTCTTGTAGATGCATCGGGATAGGATAATGTATCTTTGCATCTATCTTTTTTTCATTATTTAAAAATCTTAAAAGACTATCCCTTTTATTTACACGGACTATATAAAGATGAAATACATGTTTATACTCTTTGTATCTTTTTTGAATATTTAATTCAGAGATATTATTTAAAGCACTATCATAAAACTCTGCATTTTTTATTCGTTTGTTAGTTATTTCTTCTATTTCTTTAAGTTTAATGTTCGCCACGATTGCCTGTATTGAATCTAGTCGAGAATTATATCCGTATATGATTGATTCATTTCTTCCAGATAGTCCATGATTTCTTAATAGTATTAATTTATTATATAGTTCCTCAGAGTTAGTACTAATAAATCCTCCATCGCCCCATACATTTAAATTTTTTAGAGGATGCATGCTAAAACATCCAATATCTCCAAACGTCCCCGTCTTCCTCCCCTTAATTTCTGAATTTATTGATTGGCAAGCATCTTCTATTACATAAAGATTTTTATTTTTAGCTATCTTATTTATCTCCTCCATATTTGCTGGAAGACCTGCCCAGTGTACAGGTAAAATTGCTTTTGTCTTAGAAGTTATAGATTTTTCAAGAAGATTTGTATCAATATTTAGATCTAGCCCTATATCCACAAATACCGGTTTTGCACCAGTATTTCTTATTGACGCAATTGTAGCAAAAAAAGTATAAGGAGTCGTTATAACCTCATCACCCATACCAATTCCTAAAGACTTTAATCCAAGAAACAATGCATCTGTTCCCGAATTTAAACCTACAACATATTTTACACCTAAAAGATTTTTCATATTTTCTTCAAATTCAATCACAGAAGACCCCAAAGTATAATCTCCTTCATCTACTAACTTTTCTATCTTATTAAAAATTTCTGTTTTTAAATGTGAAAATTGTTCCTTAAGATTGCTATGTTTTACCTTCATCTCAGAATCTTTTTTATATTGGTTTATAAGTGAATGAATCTTTTTCTCCATTTTGATCTTTTTGCGATACTTATTTAAGAACTTTATTCTTTATAAATATAATCTAATTTTTGTTTTTTTATTTCCTCCCAATTATCTTCTATCCAATTAATTGTCTCTTTTATTCCTTCTTCAAGAGAAATTTTTGGGGCATCTTTTAATAAATTAAATGATTTTGAAGAGTCGAGATAGTATGAATTATCCTGACCAAAATCTTCATCTACTAACTCTACAAATTTAGAAAAGTCTTTTTTTAAAGAAATACATATTTTTTTAACTAACTCTAAAATAGACATCAAACTTTTTTCTTTAGATATGTTATAAGAATTCCCTATTTTTCCTTTTAGAGCTAATTCACTTGTAATCCTTACAACATCCCTTACGTGAATAAATGATCTCTTCGTGATTCCTTTACCGTGCAAATAGATTTTTTCCCCTAATTTTAGGTGTATCACTGATCTTGGAATTATTCTATAAAGTTGTTGGTGTAGCCCATATACATTTGCAGAACGTATAAAGATAACGGGGAAGTTATACCTCTTGTAAAGAGTTTTTAAAAAAAGGTCTCCTGAAAGTTTTGATGCGGCATAGGGCGTACTAGGATTATAACAGTTGTTTTCTTTAATCTTTTTGTTGCTTGAACCGTAAACCTCAGGTGTAGAAATTGCAATATATCTCTCAATGTAATCTCTATCTTTTAATTGATTTGCAAGTTTTACTACTGCTAAGCAATTTGTCTTAAACCATTGTTCGGGGTATTTCCAACTATTTCTTACCTCCCCTTGTGCAGCGTAATTAAAGATTAGTGATGGTTTTTCTTTATCAAATAATCTTATTAGCTCCTCAAAATCTTTTTCTTTATTTAAATCTAGTCTATGAAAAACAAAATTTTTTGGTCTTGACACTTTTTTATAGAGATAGCTTAAAAATAAAGGATTATATTCTTTAGACCTACTTATCCCGATGACCTTATAATTTGTTTTCTTTAAGAAATATTCTATCAAATGACTTCCAGTAAATGAATTACTTCCAATTACCGCGATTGTTTTTATTTTGTCTTCCATCTTATGTCTCAAATTTTATATATCTTAAAATTTCAGTAGTTGAAAGTTTTTCCGTTTCTGGATATAATATCCTACCACCAAGAGACTCTATCGTCTCTCTTTCTTTGTTTATTTCCTCTCTGGTGTCAGCACTGTAATCAATACCTTTTATATAGATATGAGGTTTTATTTTAGATAGAGGCTCCACTGCTGTTGGATATTTAGATAAAAAAACAAAATCTACATTGATGGATTGACTAAGGGAATACATTCTCAATATTTCATTATAAACCGGTCTTCCTTTTCCTTTTTTATTTAAAAGAAATTTATCTTCAGTTACTCCAACAACTAAAATATCACAAAAATTTTTAGCTGCCCTCAAATGAACCATATGTCCTGGATGTAGTAAATCAAAATTTCCAACACAGAGTCCTATGTTTTTACCCTTACTTTTCAAATCCCCTATTATTCTAACTAGATCTGATTCTTTTACTATTTTCTCAGATGAAAATTGTTCGAAGTTTTTTATTTCTATCATCAAAATGGACCCTCAAAGGTGGGGTCAGGTTGATCCAATGAGACATCTTTATATTTTTCCTTATAAAGTTCTTCTGCCAATTGAAAATCTCTTTGGCTTTTATTTAATATCTTTAATACACTTTTTATTATATCTATACTTAGGGGGTAATAATAGTTTGCAAGGGCAGGTGTTGATGGCACTGGGTGGTCAGGAGAGGTTATCCTCTGTGGGGAGGACTTTAGACTTTCAAAAGATTTTTCTATAACTCTTGTGATAATTTCTCCTGCAAAACCTCCAGTTTTGCATCCCAGATCACAAACTAAAAGATGATTTGTCTTTTTAACAGATTCTATTAATTTGGAATCATTTAATGGGGTCAGTGTTCTCAAATCAATGATCTCTGGAAAGATGTTAATCTTATTTAAAATTTCTGTTGCTTTTATTGATTCCAAGACCATATAAGAGGTAGATACTATTGTTATATCTTTTCCTTTTTTTATAACTTCTGGTTCACTTAAAGGGATTCGATAATATCCTTCTGGCACAAACCCCTTTAGATTATGTAACCAACGATGCTCTATAAAAATAACAGGGTTATTATCTTCTATTGATGCTATTAATAATCCTTTAGCATCATAAGGAGTGGTTGGCATAACTACTTTTAAACCAGGAACTTGTGCAAAAAGGTTCTGCAAATTCTGGGAATGTTGGGGACCTTGACCCCACCCCCTCCCAATGATCATGCGTATCACTAGGGGAACCTTATATGCTCCATTAAACATATAGCACCACTTTGCAGCATTATTTACTATTTGGTCCATTGAATACAAAGAGAAGTCTATTCTCTGGTGAATCATCACAGGTCTTAAACCAGCTATTGATGCACCTATACAAACACCTGTTAAGGCATTTTCAGAGAGGGGCATATCTAAAACCCTTTTTTCTCCATACTTTTCTTTTAGTCCTTTTGTTGTTCCAAAAATACTTTTTGGGTCTGGAACCCCTTCACCAATCAAAAAGATATTTTCATCTTTTCCCATCATTATATCTAATGCATCCTTTATTGCTTCTGCATAAGTTAATTCTTTCATATTTCTGAGAATAAATTAGTGTTTAATTCGTCTTTTTCAGGAAAAGGACTCTCTTTTGCAAAGTTAACTGCAACTTCTAGCTCTTTTTCTATTTTTCTTGTCTTACTTTCTATTTCCAATTTACTAATTCCTGACTTTTCTAATTCTCTTTTTAGATTTTTTAAAGGATCTTTTTCTTCTAAATTTAAAAAACTATCTTCTACTCTATAACCTAAATCATTATCATAATTTACCCCACAGTGTTCTCTCCATCTGTATGTGGAAAATTCGGCCAGAGCGGGGTGTCCACTTTTCTTAACATATTCTACTAATCTTTTAATAATCTCAAAAACCTCTAAAGGATTGTTACCATCCCCCCTTATTGACTTAATGTTATGTGCTTTTGAAAGATTAGAAATCTCTCTTTTAGGTTGCCTGTAATTTATATGGGTGTAAACAGAGTATTGATTATTTTCACAAATAAAGATTATGGGTAGGTCCATAAGGGAACAAAAATTTAAAGTTTCGTGAAAAACCCCCTCTTCTACTGCTGCATCCCCTAGGAATACTACTACAATACTTTCTGTTTTATCTCTTAATTTTAATGAAAGGGCAACACCTGCTGCAACAGGTATCGTTCCTGCAACTATGGGTGTAGATCCTAAAAAACCGTTATCTTTATCAATTAAATGCATTGAACCCCCCTTGCCCCCGCAACAACCAGTTTTCTTTCCATAAATTTCTGCTAACATTAGATTTATATCCCCCCCCTTGCATATATAATGTGCGTGTGACCGGTGATTGCTAAAAACAAAATCGTCCTTCGAAAGTGCTTGGCAGACGCCTGCAGCAATACCCTCTTGGCCTATTGAAAGATGTACCGGGCAACGTATCTCTTTTTCAAAATACAGACTACAAATCTTCTCTTCAATTAATCTTGTTTTTAATACCTTTTCCCATAAAGATAATAAAACTAATTTATCATTTATCATTTTATTTTAAGTTTAGTAATTGCATTTGTTTTATATTATAATATAATGGATTGTTTAATCCATCTTCTATTTTTCCCTGTTCATAAGCTTCTTTAATGCTTCTTATCGCGTCTTCCACATTGTATTTAAATTCGAATCCAAGAATATTTTTTATTTTGTCAGAATTGACATGATAAGACCTTTTATCGTCATTTGGAGTTACTTCGAACTTTATTTCCGGGTCATTTAAGATTTTTTTTACTAATTCTGCTATTTCTCTTATAGAAAGATTTTGTAATCCTACGTTAAATGCCTGCTTGTTGATTTTCTCTCTTGGAGCGGTTAAAAGAGTTTCGTAAACCCTTACCATGTCCTTTATATTTATGTTTGGTCTAAGTTGTTCTCCCCCAAATATTTTTATTTTTTTATTTACTAATGCGTTTATTGTCAAGATGTTAACAGATAAGTCTAGTCTAAGTCTTGGAGCGTATCCACATATTGTTGCCGGTCTGACAATTACAAAGTCTACCCCTTTTAAGTCTGTACTTAATAAGAGTTTCTCACATTCTATTTTATATTTTGCATAATCGGTTATAGGCTCTGCCGGAGTTTCTTCTGTTACTTGAATATCTAAAGATTTTACCCCATATTGACTTGTTGAGCTTGCTATAATAAGTCTTTTTACTCCAGATATTTTCACGGCTTCTATAATATTTGGGAATGCATCATAATTTATTGATCTTCCTAATTGTGGGTTAAGATCAAAACTAGGATCATTTGATATGCAGGCCATATGTATCAATGCATCAGAGCCTTTTGCCGCATTTATGAGAGATTCTTTATCTCTGATGTCTCCTTTAATTTTTTCTAACCTTAGATGATTTGGTAGTTTATCCCCATAAATAAATAAGTCATAGACCTTAATACTATATCCTTTCTCTAATAGGTAAGGAACTAACTGTGACCCCACATAACCCCCGCCCCCTGTTATTAATACTTTTTTATTTATCATCTTTTTCCCTCAAATGCGAGGCATTTATTTTACATTCATTAAATAACTTATGTATTTCTTCTTTTAATTCTGATTTACTTATCTGCTTTTCATTCCCGATTATTTGTGAATGCATGGCCCCCATTAAATTTCCTAAAAAAAGTGTTATTTCAAAATTTACTTTTTTGTTGTTTAAGAGAGAGCTTATTGAAAAAGATACATCTCCACAACCCGTAGTATCCTCCGAAGATTCTGTAAATGAAGGGACCTTTCCTTGTCCAAATATTGACCCTTTTCCTACAGAATAATATGCTCCATTTTTTCCAAGGGTAATATAAACATCTCTGAAATCCCTATTTTCTCTTAATTTTTCAACCACCTCGCTAATTTCTCCATTCTCCTCTTGTAATGGCAATCTTAATTCCCTTTCATTTAATAAAACGAATTCTGCCCTATGATAATTAGTAATAAAGTTATACCCGAGGTTTCCTCCATTTAACTGGGTATTCAGTGCTATGGAGATTTTTTTATTTTGAATTTTTTCTCTAATTTTAGGTGTTAAAAGGCCGTGACCAAAATCAGATATAATAATAATATCAAAGTTACTTAAATTTTTATCAAGAAACTTAATTATTTTTTCTTCAGAATTTCTACTGAGATTAGATCTATTAGTGTTATATATCTCAAATAATTTTCTTTTTCTATAAAAATCTATATATCTCCTTTTAATAATTGTCTTTTCTAAATCTTCTTCTAAAAAAACCTTTTTTATATTATTCCTAATTCTTTTTTTTATAAACCCTCTATGATTCTTTCCCAATGATGTAAGGAGAGTTAAGTTATCTGTAAAATTGGAAATTTGATTTGCGATAGCGAAGACACCTCCTACCCAAAGATCTGCTCTCCTAAATTTTGTTGCAATCAAGGGATCTTTACTCGTTCTTTCCATAAAATCACAATAGACATATTCATCTAAAATAGGGTCACCCATAATAAGAACTCTTAAATTTTTTAGAGAATCTATCGCTCTTCCTATTTCATTTATATTGAATTTCTTGCAAAAATATCTTAAATACTCTTTACTTTTGTCTGGTAATCTTGCTAAATTAATATAGTTTTTTTTATCCATCTACTCTTTGGGAATTCTTGTTTTTTAAATATTCCCCTTTGTCCGGCTTTGCGTATAAATTAATTCTTTAATCTATTAAAGTATGATAATCTTCTATGATTGTGAATTATTATTCTTGCACAAATTTGTGTAAATTTACAACTAAATCTAAGTTTAGTTATTATGCCAAAAGTTCTCTTGAAACTTGAGTGAAAACTTTCTGTGTGAGATCTTTGATGATATTCTATTAACCAATTTATTAAGTCGTAATAAAAATTAAGGGTCATTTTTTGCCAGTAAATATCTCCGTTGATATTATTATTGCATTTTGGAAAAATATAAGGGCTCATTCCTCGTCGAGAAATTTCCCAGACCAACTTTCTATCATTAAATCCTGCATCAAGTCTTAAACTATCTCCGTCGACAAGTTTAATTAATTCATGCATAATTCGACATTCTTGTGTTCCAGAAATATCAAATGCTTGAACAATCTCTCTGCTGTCGACGATAGAAGTCATGTATTGACCTGCTTTCTTTTTCTTTGTTGATTCATAATTTTCTTTTCTGCTTCTTTCAAGTCCTGTCCCGTCTCCACTAAGTTTTCCGTCGGAATTTTTTGATTCTTCAAAAACTTGATTTAAAATCATCATTACTTTCAAATTAGAGTAAGCTTCGCCAATAACTCTATCGTCGAGGGTTTCATAAATTCCGAGGAATGGGCTAATTATTTTGAGCCAACCTTGTGCTTGCCTCTCGGGTAAACCAATAGCTTCACAAAAAAGTATCGCTTTTGCTGAATTTTTAGAATTTATTGAAGGTCTTCCAACTTTTTTATAATCTTCTTTTACTTTAATTTTGTTAACAGATTCCCTAATAAAGATCAAAGTTTCTTTGATGTCATTTATCTTCGATAAAGTGTATTCTGGCCAATGAATTATTCTTTGTTCCTGTGCTTTATAGATTTCTTTTTTCTTTTTAGGATTTCTCAGATCTTTTACTAATTTTCTAAACCGGGTATTTGGGTGTTTTCTTGGCATGATATGAATATATATCCATATATACTTATGTTTTATTGTGATGTATCACCTAAATATTTATATATACATATATCTTAAAGTATATATGGCAAAAATAAAACTTGAAAAAGGAAAAATTGAACTCAAAGATGATTATGAATTAATTTTTGAAAAAACAATTAATAAATTTGGGAGTGGTGCAAAAATTGATGCTCCAAAAAAATTTCTTGGAAGAAAAGTTTATGTTATTGTCCGGAAATAGTTTTCACGCAAAGCCGATTAATAAGAAACCTATTTAAAGGAAGATAGATTACTATTTTAATGCAAAAAGAAGAATTTGTAAAGAACTATTTTGGGGATGTTAAGAAGGTTCTTGATAATATTAATATTGAAAGTATTGTTAGACTACATTATAAGATACTTGAAACTAAAGATGGTGGAGGAACCATTTTTATTATAGGTAACGGAGGAAGTGCGGCTACTGCATCCCATATGGTCTGTGATTTTATGAAAGGAACTATCAATGATTTCAGTTCTGATGACAAGAGGTTAAAGGCTATCTCCCTTGTAGACAATATTCCCATAAATACCGCATATGCAAATGATATCTCATATGATGAGATATTTTCTCAACAACTTAGAAATTTAATAGGAGAAAAAGATTTATTGCTTGTACTTACAGGTTCTGGCAAATCTAAGAATATTATTCGTGCAATAGAGGTTGCAAAAAATAAGGGGGCTTATGTTTTTTCATTACTTGGTAGTGATGGTGGAGCTGTCAAAGATATATCTAATAGTTATATCCTTGTTCCTTCTGAAAATTATGGGATTATAGAAGATTTCCATTTAATGGTAGGACATATAATGACTTTTTGTTTATCTGGGTGTGAAAATAAAGTCTGCGAGACTGGACCTGGAAGTGATTCTGGAAGAGAATTTTTAAAGAATTCTTTTATTACACCCCATTCTTAAGATTGGAATTTAATTCTTAGTTTATAATAAATGGCACATTGATAAGGTTGTAAGGATTGTTTGTAATGTTTTCATTTCTTGCTTTTATTTTATCATTTTTTCCAATTGCCTCTGCGATATATCTTGAAGCTGCAGAACTAACTCCAAGGTCAGTAAAAGTTAAAAAAATGGAGATTATAGAAAGAGATAGTGCATAAATTCCAAAAAGTTCAGGTCCTAACATTCTTGCTAAAATAAAAATTGTCAGAATCATCCCTCCGAACTTTGCAACCATATTTGAAGCGAAATCGTAAGTTGAATTTCTAATTACATTCTCTGAGAGATTTTCATTTTCTATTGAAAGGTTTTTCATAAATTAGACAACTTTTTCTTGTTTTTATTTCTTTTCCAAGTGTAGAGCGCAGAAAATTTTACATAAAAAGGTTCTCTTAGAATTTTGAGTGTAATTTGGTCGGAGAGAATATGAATTGCAATTCCTGCTAAAATCCAAAAGAAAAGGCGGTGAACAAAAAACCCAAACACCGCAAGCAACAGCCAGAATAATATTCCGTGGAAGATGAAAACTCCATAGCGATATTTTTCTTTCTCTCTCTTCGGAAGGCAGTGATATTTTTTTCCATATTCTTGATACCACTTAACTGCTTTTAAGGGATTCCAATCTTTGAATTCCGCCCCATACCAGATATAATGGTCAAAATCAATTAAAACAGAGGATAAAAAGATTACTATTCCAACTTTTAATGGAATTTCAAAAAAATAAATTAGAATATATGAGGCTACAAATCCGATTAAGATGTGATGTTTTAATTCCATTTTTACTCACGATCATGAATTGTTAATTTATTTTTATCCATTTGTCAACACCTAATCGTTCGCTTCCAACTGCCTTGCAATATCTGCGAAAGCCGGCCTTGTTATTAAAACCCCGGTTGTGATTCCAATCAAGGTGGTTACCGCAAATCCTTTTAGAAGTCCTGCGGAAGTTGCCCCTATTCCCATGAAACTTAGGAAACCTGTCAATGGAATTAATGCAACAAATGTCGTCGTGAAAGCAGTTACAATAATGAATAAAGCTTTTTTTATTCTTCTTGCGATTGATTCTCTTTTATCTCTGGCCTCATCGAGAATTATTATTTGAGAGTCTATTCCTGTCCCAATTGCGGCAATGATTCCTGCAATAGATGGAAGGTCTAAATTCCAGCCGATTAGTGCTGCCGCCCCGAGAATTATTATGACTTCTGATAATGAAACAGAAATTAATGCCAGAGATATTTTTATTTTTCTGTATCTTGCCAACACGATTATTGAAATTGCAATTATAGCAAATAGACCCGCTATCAAAATTTGTTTTATGAACCCTTCTCCTAAATTTGGTGAAATTTTATCTAATTTTACAATCTCGAGCTCATACGGAAGTGAACCAGTAATAAGAATTGTCTGTAATTTTTTCATTTCAAGTTTTGCTGAATCAATTGCCTCTTGTCTTGTCTCCCCGACTCCCGGTCCAGAAATCTGAATTTGTGTCGCGGCGACGCCTTTTAAGCTTGCGCCGATATTCAGGGAAGATGTGAGTTGCCCGTCTATGTAGAAATCCAATTGTTTGCTCAAATAAGAGCCGTTGAAATCAAGAGTGTTTGTTATGTCTGCGTGCCTTTGTGCTGCTTCTTCGCTTAGGTAAATTGTAAATCTGAAAGTGCATACTTCCCCGCCGGATGTTGTGGAGCATTCATATATCCCTGCGTCCTGCCCGCTTCTCCCAACATAGGTAACATCTTTATTGCCCCCGACGAAAATAGTTTCATTTCCTATTTTTGCCTCAAAGTGTCCTTGTTTCGCAATCAATTCTTCCAAGTCTTCCGGGGAAGAGCCCGCAATTTCTATTCCCATCAAATTATTTTGGTCGGTTGTTATCACTTTAAAGAATTTTACGTCGGATAATCCATAAACATTTAGCCGCTCTTCTGAGACGGCTATTAAGTCGTCTAATTCAGTTTCTGTTAAAGGCACGTTGGCTTTCACTAAGGCCCTCGCACCCCCCTGAAGATCGAGACCTGTTTTTATTCTGGTGTTTGGAATCTCTTTTACTATCACCTCTGTTAAAAATTTATTTGTAAATAGATTAATAATTTCTCCAGAGTTTTTTACCTGAATTGTTAGTTTCAACGTCTCGTTTTCTTCCAAGTTTCTTAGTGGCTCTGTTGCACCGGAATAATCTTCTAAGGAAATTATTTGATTTCCATTTATTGAAGTTATTATCTGGCCTTCCCTAAGACCTTCTTTGAATATTTTTGAATTTGTATCGACTGAAGAAACCAAAACTCCTTTTTCTAAAAAAGTCGGTGGAAGTGAAAAAATGGAAATTAGAGAAACTGCCACTAAAATTATTAATAACCAAATTTTAAATGTTAATTTCATTATAACGAACCTCCTGCAAATTTCTTATGAACTTCAGCTGCCGGGGGCATGTGGTTTTTCATCTGTTCTCCACATACCATTTAATTATCGAGGCGTTTGTTATCCATGTGTTGAAAAGGTCAAATACAAGTCCAATTAGGAGAATTGAAAAAATTTGGTTTAAAACTGAACCCATGGGGAAGATTATTATTAATGCGGAAGTTATTGCGACGATAGATGTTAAGGTCATTGTTGTTCCGGTCTTGAACGCTTCAAATAAAGATTTATTGACTCCTTCTCTTCTTCGAAGAAGCCGTGTTGTTAGAAGGATATCTGTGTCAACAGAATAACCAATAAGCATTAAAAATGCAACTATCCCTGCTGTAGAGATTTTCATTCCAATAAAATTTACTAAAGCTAATGTCATTACGATATCTGCGAAAGCCGAGAGCATTACTGCGAATGCCGGAATTGAATTTTTTATATAAATCCGAATTAAGTAAATTGAAAAAGCTAGAAATATTATCGCAGAAATTACAGGATTTATATTTAAAAAAAATTTCCCCATAAAGAATCCAAGCAAAATATTCATGATTATTACATTGGTTTTTGCTTTTTTGCCTTTAGAGAAAATTAAGAACACTACTGCGGCCATCCAGAAGAATGCGATTATAATAGCGATAATTAATTGCTTGTAAAAATCTTTTGACAGGCTTGCACTTGTCGTTTCTTTCGATGAGTTCTGTGAAGTCAGCTTTTCCCCTAAAAATTCTTCCAATAAAGATTCTAATCTTTCGGAGTTTTCTTCTCCGACGGTGATTACTAACTCTAATTGATTTCCTGAATTATCAGAAATGGTTTTAACAGAAAAATCTGAAATTTGCACCGATAAGAAATCTTCTAATTCCTGCGGAGATGCATGCGTTGCTATTGTTATTGTTGAGCCACCAGTCAAAGATACATCTTTATTGATTATATCCCCAGTTTGAAAATAAAAAAATGTTAAGTAAAGCAGGGAAATTATTAAGACTACCACAGGCACTATCAATAATTTTTTATAATTTTTATCATATCTATCTTCGAATTTTCTCATTGAATATTAAAAATCAAATGTGTTTTAAATGTTTGGGGTGTTTCGGCTCTATTGCAGGATTCCAAAAGCAAAGGATAAATTGCTAAGGCAAGTTAAATCCTCTTCGAGGAAACCAAGGTTTCCTACGGGTACATTCCCTTGAGATTGTTAGATTTATACAGGATAGAATTTGTAATCTCCTCGTAACGAGCATACTTGGGCAACTTACCCAATCTATTTAACTTATTACCAAATTGATAAACAAACATTGAACTTCTGTTCTGAAAGAACAGTTATATACGGCTTTGCTGTTTGTATTTCAATTATGCAACACGATAGGGTATTTCTATGAGAGAAGGATTCTATTCATAAACCGTTCTTTTGAAAAATAAAATTATCGAGGTTATTTGTTCATCCCCGTACGTTGGTTCGAGATATGAGGGGAGGAGGATTCTGCTCACGATTCACTTTTGTAAAAATATTTTAATCAGATTAATTGAATTTTGTTTTACAAAAGCAAATCGTTCGACCCCCGTA
>Ga0210057_1001555_pt1 | contig 34508 bp, 29 predicted proteins | sample CryGeyCG2114_010_2_FD_183968 | JGI IMG/M metagenome (GOLD analysis project Ga0210057, IMG submission 183968) | Groundwater microbial communities from aquifer - Crystal Geyser CG10_big_fil_rev_8/21/14_0.10 (SPAdes) (version 2) | ecosystem: Environmental > Aquatic > Deep subsurface > Groundwater ... | reverse complement strand
ATATATAATTAAATCTATGAAAATAACTATTTGCGGCAGTATTGCGTTTTATTCTGAAATGGAAAAGCTTAAGGAAACTCTTACTGTTATCGGACATGAAGTTTTAATACCCTTTTTAAATAATGAAGCTCCTAAAGAAATGGGTGGCGGTAAAAAAATATATTTTGGGAAATATATTGAAGATAGTGGTGGCACTGATGCCTTTCCCGCTGGCCACGAGCTTTGGGATTTAAAAGAAAAAGCGATTCGTGATCATTATGAAAAAATTGAAAATAGTGAAGCAATTTTAGTAGCTAATTATGAAAAACGGGGTGTCGCTGGTTATATTGGTGGTAATACTTTAATTGAAATTGGCCTGGCTTTTTATCTTAGAAAACCTATTTATATTTTAAATCCGATCTCTTCGGAACTTTCTTATAAACAGGAGATATTGGGAATGAAGCCAATTTTTCTAAATGGTGATGTTAATATTATACCTTATGTTAAATCAAAAAGTACCTAAAGAATTTCAACCCGCCTTTGAAAAAGCTTTAAATCATTTTCCGGAATTGTTTGATAAATATATTTTTGTTTATAAAACACGTTTTTTTGGAGTTCAACATGCCTTCCGTGCTTATCCGCCGATTTTTAATTTATTATCCCCAAAATCTAAGTGGGTTTATTTGGTGGCCGTTAATAAACGTCGCAGTGTTCGAATAATTTTTTCAAGTTTATCATTAGAAGAACAGGTCGGGCTCTTAGCTCATGAACTATCTCATGCCAGCGCTTATTCTGATTTTTCTCGAATAGGTTTAATTATTTTTTCTATTCGTTATGCTTTTAGTAAAAAATTCGTTAAACGAATTGAGGAAGAAACTGATTTACGAGTAATTTCTCGCGGAGCGGGAAAATGTTTATTTATGGAACGAATTGCTTTGTTTAAGTTTCGACTAAGTAGACCTTATCCGGAAACAGAAGATACTTATATTACTCCCGTTGAGGTATTGGAAAATTTAAAAAAATATCCGCACTTATATACGGATAAAGATTTAGCAGAATGCTCTAGCCAATTAGAGTTAATTGTTGAAAAATTAAAATTAACTTATTTACCTTCTCGAATATCCGGTAAACGAAAAATAAAGCATAGTTTAAAAACCTTAATGGCTTTTTTACCGGAATTTTTAAAAATATTTTATATTGTAGTAATAAAGAAAGCTTATATTACAAAATATTGAGTTACATGGCTAGTTTTTAATAATTTATCGTAAAATTATATTAAATAAGTAACCGGTAAAAATAATTTCTGAACCAACAATCGAGGCAAATATTATTATTAATTTAATTTTCATTACTTTTTTTAAAATCATAAATTCCGGCAAGGAAAGCGCGGTGACCGCCATCATGAAAGCTAGAGTGGTGCCCATTGCGACACCTTTTTCCGTTAAAGCACTAACTAGAGGGATTACTCCGGCGGTAACTAGGTACGAATAATAGAAATTGCAAAAATGATAATTATTAAAAGAAGAAGAATCTTGAAAGTATCAAAAATAAAAAAATTCACTGCACTAGCCAATAGGGTTTTAGGAATAATTCTGAAGACATTATAAGTAAGCCAATCAGCTAGTAATTGCAAGGGATAAAACATATTTATATTTAATCTTTATTTTCGTTTAGATAATTATTTATTAAAGTTTTTATATTTTCTATTCCCGGAACACTTCCGACTGATACAACATGGTTACTCATATTTTTTAAAAGTTTTTTCATTTATTGAATAATAATTTTTTTTCTATTCTTGTCTAACACTTATTAATTTAAAATCTATTAATAAAAATAATATATCTAGTTTTTTCCGTCTGTTTCTAAGTTTTTCTATAAAATGCTATAATTCACAAATAATAAATATTTATGTATGCCTAATATAAAAAGTACGAGAAAAACAGTCGGCCTGGCTTTAGGTTCGGGTGCTTATCGTGGCTTCGCTCATATAGGCGTTCTTAAATCTTTAATTAAGAATAATATTACGATTGATTATTTAAGTGGGTGTAGTATCGGCGCCTGGGTGGCCGCCTATTATGCCTTATTTGAAGATCTTCAAAAAATAAAAAAAGATTTAATTAATAATCAAAAAGAAGCTATTTCTCTCTTTTTTGATTTTGATTGGTCGGGTGGTTTAATCGGCGGTAAAAAACTGATAGCTTATTTAGAAAAAAATTTACAAAATTGTAATTTTTCTGATTTAAAAATTCCGCTTAAAATAGTGGCAACCGATATGTCGAATGGCCAGCCATTTATTTTTGACCAAGGTAAAGTTGCTCAAGCAGTCCGAGCCAGCACCTCAGTCCCTTTGATTTTTAAACCATTTTCATATCAAGGAAAATTATTAATCGATGGGGGATTATGCAATCCTGTTCCGGGAAATTTAGTAAGAGAAATGGGAGCGGATATTGTTATTGGTGTTAATTTGTATAATAAAAATGAATTTTTAGTTGAAAAGGTTAATATGCCGAATGTTCTTAACCGTATAAAAAAAATTATTCTTTATAATTTATCTCAAGCGTCTATTCCCAGTTGTGATGTTGTTATTGAACCGGATATTTCTCGTTTTATTAAAAAAAGTAGTTTAACTAAATATTTTACCAAAGAAGTAGCAGAAGAAATAATTTTAATTGGTGAAAGAGCAACTGATAGAGTAATACCTCTTATAAAATCTAAATTAAAGTTGTAGTTTTATATGAAATATAAATTATATACAACCTCACAGTCAGCCTGGGATGGGATGTTTAAGGCGATGACGGCCGCTCAATACTCAATTTATTTGGAGATGTATATTTTTTTGGCTGATACTCAAACTACTCATAATTTTTTGAAATTACTGAAAAATAAAGCGCAGGCTGGTTTAGAAGTGGTTGTGGTTGCTGATTCGTTTGGTAGCGCAACTTTACCTAAAGAAAAAATTGAAGAATTACGGGTAGCCGGAGTTGAATTTATTTACTTTAGTCATTGGTTTCGTCATACGCACAGAAAAATTTTAATTGTTGATAATAAAACGGCCTTTATTGGCGGCGTAAATATTGAAGAGAAAACGCGCAGTTGGCGAGATATTCAAATACGTTTGCGCGGTCGAATTATTAAACCGCTGTTAAAATCATTTGCCTATGGATATGAAATGGCTGGCGGTAAAAAAGAATCTATTTTAAAATTTAGTCGTTTACCTTTAGTACAAAAAATTAAATCCTGGATTACAGACAATTTTGTCAGTACCGGTAAAGCATATTACCTAAATAATTATTATAAAAAGAAAATTATTGAAGCACAGAGTTCAATAATTATTGTGACGCCATATCTCTTACCACCCCGTTGGCTAATTGCTCTTTTAGATAATGCTTGTCGTCGCGGGGTTAAGGTGGAAATTTTAATTCCTAATGATACCGACGTTAAGCCTTTAAATAAAGTTAATTATTTAAATTCTTGTCGTTTATCTGCTCTGGGAGTTAAATTCTATCTCACACCATTAATGAACCATGCTAAAATTATGTTGATTGATGGCCAAGAAGGAGTAATTGGTTCACAAAATATCGATATCTTATCGTTTAACTGGAATATTGAGGCAGGCATCTTTTTTTCTCAAAAAAAATTAGTAGCTGATATCGAAAAAATTATTGATCAATGGAAAATTGGGGCGATTGTTTTTGAAGCCCTGGCCAGAAAAATAAAAGGTGCTGACTATATTTTAATGGTTATTTTGAAGTTTTTTTATCCAATATTTTAAATCAAGCCCTATAACATCGGTTTGTTTTCAGGAGGCTTGTTTTTTTGTAATTTTTACTCTATAATACTTGCCATATTAACTAGCTCTTTGAGCGGTTAATAAATTTTATTAATTTGTAGGATCAGAGTCCTTTGTTCTATGGCTATAATTGAAAAATTTATAAAAATAAGAGGAGCTAGAACTAACAATTTAAAAAATATTAATTTAGATATTCCCCGCGATCAGTTAGTAGTGATTACCGGTTTGTCCGGTTCGGGAAAATCTTCTTTGGCTTTTGATACAATTTATGCCGAAGGACAGCGTCGTTATGTTGAATCTTTATCTCCTTATGCTCGTCAATTTGTAGGTTTGCTTGATAAGCCGGATGTAGATTTAATTGAAGGTTTGTCGCCGGCAATTTCCATTGATCAAAGAACGGTTGGTAATAATCCCCGTTCTACAGTTGGAACTATTACTGAAATTTATGATTATTTACGTTTATTGTATGCTCGCTCAGGCATGCCCTATTGTCCTTATTGTCAAATTAAATTAAAAAAAGAGTCGGCTGAAAAAAAAATAGTTAAAACGAAAAATAATAAAAAAATTCAATCAACTAAATTGGAAAGATATTTTGTTTGCCCAACTTGCGATTATCGCCGTTCGGAACTAGGACCACGAGATTTTTCTTTTAATTCAGGGCACGGTGCTTGCACGGCTTGCGGCGGACTGGGTACAAAATTAGAAATTGATCCGGAGTTAATATTTAATTCTAATCTAAGTATTTTAGAAGGTGCTATTAAACCCTTGTCGCATGCGAATTCAAATGGTAACGGGTTATTTTCAGAGTTAAATGAGTTGGCGCTTCGTAATAATTTTAGTTTGCGTTCCGCTATTAAAGATTTAAGCTCGGAACATAAAAATTTAATATTAAACGGTGATGATCAATTTTCTGGGTTATTAATAAATTTAGAGAAAAAATATCAAGATTCTAAATCAAGTTTTGTTAAGCAAGAGATTGAAAAAATTATGCGCGTTTCTCTTTGTTCGTCTTGTTTGGGTGCTCGTTTAAAAGCTGAAGCCTTGTCTGTTAAAATTAATAATCTGTCTATTACAGAAATTACTAATCAAAGCATTGAAGAGTTAGTAGTTTTGTTTGATAAATGGCTTAAAAATCCAACTTTGTTAAACGGTCAAGCGCAAATAATGGAACCAATTCTTAAGGAAATAATTAAAAATTTAGATTTTTTAGTTGACGTTGGTTTAGCTTATTTAACTTTAAGCCGTTCGGCGGCTACTTTATCCGGTGGTGAAGCGCAGCGTATTCGTTTAGCTTCGCAAGTGGGGTCTACTTTAAGCGGGGTTCTTTATGTTTTGGATGAACCCTCTATTGGCTTGCATCAACGAGATAATGAAAAATTAATTATCACTTTAAAAAAATTACGGGATAATGGTAATACGGTTATTGTTGTTGAACATGATGCTGCTACTATGTTAGCGGCTGATTGGTTGGTTGATATTGGTGTCGGAGCCGGAGATTTAGGAGGTGAAATTCTTTTTACTGGTCTCCCTAAAGATATCAAAAATTGTGAGGCCTCCTTAACTGGAGCTTATTTGTCCGGAAAAAAAGAAATAATAAAACCTGTTAATTTACACAAAGGCAGCGGTAATTCAATTAAAATTCTAGGGGCGACGGAGCATAATTTAAAAAATATCGATGTTGAGATTCCTTTAGGAAAGTTGATAGCTTTAACTGGAGTTTCTGGTTCCGGTAAATCTACTTTAATGAATGATATTTTGGCCAATGCTTTAAATCATAAATTCTATCGAGCAAAAGCGGAATCGGGAGCTCATAAATCTTTAAGCGGTTTAGAATTTATTGATAAAGTTATTGATATTGATCAATTACCAATAGGTCGTACGCCGCGTTCTAATCCGGCGACTTATACCGGACTTTTTACTTATATCAGAGATTTATTTGCTGAACTTCCCGAAGCAAAAGTAAAAGGACTTGGTGCCGGATTTTTTTCTTTTAATGTACCGGGCGGCCGTTGTGAGAATTGCGCTGGTGATGGGGCGGTTAAAATTGAGATGCAATTTCTGTCAGATATTTATTTAACCTGTGACGTTTGTGGAGGAAAGAAATTTAAATCAAAAATTTTAGAAATTTTATATCAAGGTAAGAATATTTATGAAGTTTTAGAAATGACCGTTGCTGAAGCTAAAGAGTTTTTTAAGAATCATTCAGCGATTAGTCAAAAATTAAAAACTTTATATGATGTTGGTTTAGAATATATTAAACTTGGTCAAAGTGCCACTACTTTTTCTGGAGGCGAAGCACAGCGTATTAAGCTCGCCACCGAATTGTCTCGTCGCGCTACGGGAAAAACTTTGTATATTTTAGATGAGCCGACGACCGGCTTGCATTTTGCCGATATTGAACGCTTATTAAAAGTTTTAAATATGTTGGTTGATCAGGGGAATACGGTTTTAATTATTGAGCATAATTTAGACGTTATTAAATCGGCTGATTGGGTTATTGATTTAGGCCCAGAAGGGGGAGAAGCAGGCGGTTATTTAGTGGCTGCTGGAACGCCAGAAGAAGTAGCTAAAGTCTCCAAAAGTTATACTGGGCAATATTTAAAGAAATTATTATAGATTAGTGAGAATTTTTAATTCTAATTTTTTAGTAGTCGTATTTAAAATTGCGAAACTGGCTGGATAATGAATACTAGCAATATTTCCGGGGTTGGCAATTATTGTTGAAAGAGATTTTTCTAGAGCCGGTTTATGAGTATGGCCATAGAAAATAAAATTTAAATCTTTTTTAGGATTGCTGTTTAAAAGTTTTTTAATTTTTACTGGTTCATGACAAAAACCAATTTTTAGTGTTCCAATTTTTTTAATTCCGATTTCTCCGCAATGAATTATATTTTTATATTTTTTTATTTCATTGTCTAAATAAATTTCCGCATTGCCCCTTACTATAAAAATCTCGCCCGGAAAATTTGAAGCGAGATAAGTTGCAGTTTCTAGGGTAGTCAGATCACCACAAAAAACTATTTTTTTAATTTTGTTATTTTTACACCAAGAAAGACATTTCTCTAGATTAGCTAAATTATCATGAATATCGGAAAGTATTGCGATAAACATAATTTATTTTTTACTGCGAAGTTTTATTTCGTAAGCCATTTGTTCTAATTTTCGTAAGTGGCCCCGAGCTTGATCATATTTAGTTCTTAAATATCCGGTTAAATCAAAGTCTACCAGTTGTGACATAATGTCATTAGCAGTTTTTTTAATTTTAGCAACTTCGGAAAATTTTCCTTGAGCGGCCTGATTAGTAGCAAAGCGGACTAATTCTCCGATTAAATCGCAAATACCGCCTAAGTATGCTTCATAATCTAAATTTAATTCGCTAACTTCTGTTATTTTTTTATTTGTAATTATTAAATAAAAAGTTTTTGATTCTAAATATTCTTCCGCCGCCGCTTTGTATGCTCCTTCTCGTCGTAAGCGGTCGGCTCCAAAACGTGTTTCAAGATTTTTTAGATTTTTTTCGTTATCTTTAATTTTTGTTTCGGCAATTTTAAAATCTTGTCGATGTAAAGCAAAAATAGTTTTTTTTGATTCAAAAAGAATATTATTAGCGGCGCTGATAATTTGGCGGCGCTCTGATTCGTTGGTACGGTAATTATTTTTTAAAATTTCTAAAAATTTTATGTTGATCATAAATAATTTAATTAAATAGGTAGCCTATTTTTTAACGGATTAGTAAATAGACGGCAGATAAATAGATGAATTCGCTTTTGGCATTGTTTAAAGAAAATGCTTATTTTAAAGCACTCGAAAAACTTCTTCGATGGTAGTTTCTCCGTTTAAAGCTTTTAAGACTCCATCTTGAAGCATAGTAACCATACCGTCTTTAATAGCGGCTGTTTCAATGTCGAAATCAGTAATATTTTCTGTTTGAATTATTTTGCGAATATCCGGAGTCATGGTTATCGCTTCGTAGAGTCCTAAACGTTTTTTGTAACCGATATTGCCGCATTTTTCACAACCGCTTCCGGCATAAAATGTTAATTTTTCCGGTATTTTTATATTAGGATTTTTAATAGTGCTTAATATTTCTTTGACTTGTTGTAAATTTTCCGGACTAATTTCTATTTCTTTTTTACAATATTGACAGATGCGACGGACTAAGCGCTGTCCGATAGTATATTCAATGGCGTTAGATAAAGTTTGACGGTCTAAGCCTAAGCCAACAAACCGAGAAATTGCTCCGGCGGCGCTGTTGGCATGAATAGTCGATAAAACTAAATGTCCGGTTAAAGAAGCTTCAATAGCTGTTTTAGCTGTTTCGTTATCACGAATTTCTCCAATCATCATGATATTGGGGTTTTGGCGAAGTAAAGAACGCATGGCTGAAGAGAAAGTGTAACCATGTTCTTCGTCTATTTGAGTTTGCATTACTCCGGGAAGTTGATATTCAATCGGATCTTCAACGGTAATAATTTTAACGTCCGGCTTGTTTAATTGATTTAAAATACTATAAAGAGTGGTGGTTTTTCCACTGCCGGTTGGCCCGGTAGTGATAATAATTCCGCTGGTTTTTTTCATGGCCAAATGTAAAGAATCAAGCGTAACCGAAGTTATTCCTAATTCGCCCATATCTAAGTTGGCGGCTGATGATGACAACAAGCGGATAACAATAGTTTCACCGTAACCACCGGCAATAATTGATAAACGACAATCAATTTTACTGTCAGGTAGATATATAGAAAAACGACCGTCGAAAGTGGCTCGTTTAACATTGGTTGGTTCTCCGGCTAAAATTTTTATTTCCGATAATAATGGCAGATAGCTTGTTTTAGGAAGACTTAAAACATCATGAAGAACGCCATCAATTCGAAAGCGCACTTTGACGTCTTTTTCTGTTGGTTCAATATGAACATCACCTGCCTCGCTTATTGCTCCCAGTGACATCACTAAATTAAGCAATTCACTGGTAGGAGCTTCCTTGACGGCGGCGGCTATTTTTGTAATGTCTGTACTTAGTGTTTTAGCTAGCGCTACTTCAGCTGGTGTAATTTTTAAACCACGACCCATAGTTTGAGAAATAACCACGTCATATAAATTATTAATATAATCAAAATCACCAATAACACGATAAATTTCCTCTAAAGAAGTTATCCCATCTAAAACTTTTAAAATACCATCTTGCAACATGGTGATCATGCCATTTTCTATAGCTTGTTGGAGTATTTTAAAAGAAGGCACCTTATCAATAGTTAGTTGTTTGATTTGATCATCCATGGTAAATATTTCATATATACCAAGCCTTCCATGATAGCCAATAAAATTACACTCTTTACAGCCTTCTCCGACTTTATAAAATTCCGGTAAAGAAGAAGGTATTTCGATACCAGCCTTTGGAGAAATAACTGCTAAAATTTTATCAATTTGTTCGGTTTCTTCTGTACTTAAAATATGTTTTTGTCGACAACTAGTACAAAGTTTTCTTATCAAACGCTGGCCAATAACTACATTAATGGCGGGAACCAAGAAATAAGGTTTAACGCCCATATCAACTAAACGGGGAATAGTCCCGGCGGCATCATTGGTATGAAGAGTCGATAAAACTAAATGTCCAGTTAAAGAAGCTTGAACAGATATTTCTGCAGTTACTAAGTCGCGAATTTCACCAACCATTACTATGTTGGGGTCTTGTCTTAAAATAGAACGCAAACCATCAGAAAAAGTGTAACCATGTTTTTCGTTCACTTGGCTTTGGTTAATTCCTTTTAGTTGATATTCAATCGGATCTTCAAGGGTAATTATTTTTGTGCCTGGCTGATTTAATTTATTAAGTATGGCGTAGAGAGTGGTAGTTTTTCCGCTTCCGGTTGGCCCAACAGTCAAAATTAAACCGTTAGGTTTAGAAATTTCTCGAGTTAGTAAAGGTAATATTTCCGGTCTGACGCCTAATTCTTCAAACTCAAGAGCAGTCGCCGATGAATCTAATAAACGCATAACAACGCTTTCTCCGTAGGCGGTTGGTAAAAAAGAACAGCGAACATCAATTTTTTTGTCTTTTAAGTATATAGTATAGCGTCCGTCTTGCGGTTGATTGTTTATATTGATTTTAACACGAGCTAAAATTTTTAAACGAGAAATAATTTTTTGCCACTTATCTCGGTCAATAACTGCTGCTTCTTGAAGAACGCCGTCGATACGTATACGAATCACTACTCCATTTTCTTCGGCTTCAATATGAATATCGCTACCTCCAACTTTTAAGGCAGTAGCCAACATTAGAGTTACAATATCAGTAATATTAACTTCGTTTATTTTTTCATTAAGACTTTTATAACTGCTAATTGCTTCTTCAAATTTTTTTAAATTTTCTTCATTTATTTCAACGCCGCTTTCATATTTTTTAACTTTAGGTAAAGCCTTATAAGCTTCAAACGCTATCGATAAACTCATTCCAGACAGAAGATAAAGTTTAGAACTCGCAAAATATTGTTCACTTAAACGAGTCGTTTCTTCAGTAATTTCTGAACTGGGGGCTAAACAGCCAAATCGAATATTTTTTCCGTCATAATAAAAACATATTAAATTTAATTCTCTAGCTCTTCCTTCCTGAACTAAAGATAAAGCCTCTGGGCTAATAGGAAAACCGGCTAGATCAACATAATCTAGACCGGCTTGTTGGGCGGTCTGTTTGGTTTGTTTTTCGATGTCTTTAATTTTTATTTCTGATTCTTTTTTAGCAAAACGACCGGTAACGCTTTCTTCGTCATCGGTCGGATTAATTAAATTTTCAATTGAAGAAAAATCACTCATAACAATATTAGATGTTTCCTGATTTATCGATGAAACCTGTTAAAAAGTCTTTCTAATTTAGCAATTGCTCCCTTACTTTTTAGATTTAAGAAAAGAATTGTCCAGGTAGTTATTTGAAAAGTTGTCATTACAGCGCCTAATGTTATTACTAAAAACATGGCGATGAACACCACTAATGATAATAACCAGTTAAGATTTAATATTACACCTAGTAATAATAATGGTAATAAGAAAATAGACATTACTAATAACAATAAAGCACTAGCTAAAAAAGTAATAATAAATAGAATAATCCCCAATTCAATACTAACTAGCCAATTTTTTTTAAATAAACTTGTCCCTTTATCCAAAGAAGTTATAAAAGAATAATTATCTAAAACACGATAAGAAATAACATAATTAATCATTAAAGATATGCCAACAGAAACGGGTACAAAAATTACAAATAGTATTGTATAAATAACTGATAATAATATTGTATCTTCAACAACTAAAAATAAAAGAGGTAGGCTGACAATAAAAAATATTGCAGCTGTTAAAATTTTAATGATTAGATTTAAACCTAAAACCGTCCAAAAATGATGATGACCGGCAGTTAAACTTTTGCTAACGGTTAATTGTAAATCCTTTTTTTTGCTTTCAGAAATTTCTTTAACATCATTAATTAATCCAGCTTGAGAGGTAACTGCTAACCAAATAAAAAAGACTAAAATAATAATTACTATTAGTAAAACCGAGAGAACACTAAGAGCCGTCCAAAATCCTTGATGAAAAAGATCAATTATTCCTAGTCCAAAATTTTTAATTAAATCGCTAATTGCCGTGATATTATTTAACTGATAATATGACCCTCCGACTATGCCGCTATTTAAATTTTGGCTTAGAGCTTGGTATTCCCAAGCACCGCCACTAGCTACTAAGGTGGCAAACAATCCTAAAAACCATAAATATTTATGGTGCCAAGTAATATCCCAAGCTTGTTTTAATAAAAATCTGTAAGAAAACATACATTTAAATGCTATTTTTTAATTTAGCTTATTTAATTTTTATTATTTAAAATTGATTGAAAAATCTTATGAAGTCTGATAGTATTATAACATAATTTTCTAATTAATACCAAATATTATACATATGTCTAAAGTAATTACTGACAAGAAATTAATAACAGAACTTTTAACAAGAGGGGTGGAAAAAATTTATCCTAGTTATGCTGAATTAGAAAAAAAATTATTAAGCGGTGAACGTTTACGTTTATATTGTGGTTATGATCCAACCGGCCCCTCTTTACATGTTGGTAACGCTATTTCTATTAATAAATTAGGACAATTCCAGTCCCTAGGACATGAAGTAATTTTTTTAATAGGTGATTTTACTAGTACAATCGGTGACCCAACCGATAAAAAAGCGGCTAGAATAAAAATGACTAGAGAAGAGGTTTTACAAAATGCTAAAAATTATCAAAAACAAGCCTCCGCTTATTTAAAGTTTGACGGTGACAATGCCGCTCAAATTAAATATAACAGCGAATGGAATAGTAAATTAAATTTTTCTGATTTGATTGAGTTAGCTAGTAATTTTACAGTGCAAAGAATGATTCAGCGTGATATGTTCCAAAAAAGATTAACTGAAGAAAAACCTATTTATTTACATGAATTTTTATATCCTCTTACTCAGGCTTATGATAGTTTAGTAATGGATGTTGACTTAGAATTGGGCGGTAATGACCAAATGTTTAATATGATGTGCGGACGTGATTTGTTAAAAACTATTAAAAATAAAGAGAAATTTGTTTTGACTATGAAATTGTTAGCGGATAGTGAAGGTAAAAAAATGGGAAAAACTGAAGGGAATGTAGTCTTTTTGGATGAAGCTCCGGATAACATTTATGGTCAAGTGATGTCTTGGCCAGACGGAACGATTCCTTCGGCGTTAGAATTATGTACAAATTTGCCTCTTAATGAGGTAAATAAAATGCTTAAAGATTTGCAAGATGATAAAGTAAATCCGCGTGATATAAAAATGAAATTAGCTCGAGAAATTACTAGAATTAATAGTGGAGAAAAATTGGCTGATGCCGCTCAAGAAAATTTTATTAATACAATTCAAAAAAAGGAAATACCCGTTGAAATAGAATCTTGGTCGACTGATAAAAATAAATATAGATTGATTGATTTGTTAGTCGCGTCTAAATTAGCTGATTCAAAAACTGAGGCGCGGCGCTTAACTGAACAAGGGGCTATAAAATTACAAGAAAATGGAGAATTTATAGTAATCAAAGATGTAAAAAAAGAAATTATTATAAAGTCGGAATTAATTATTTCGCGCGGAAAATTGCGTTTTATTAAAGTTGTTTATAAAAAATAATTGGTGCCAAAAATAGTATATTAGTATTGAGTTGTATTAAATAGGAGCTAATCCGATTTTTTGGTTATTATATTATTAGACAGTTTCTTATGTTTTTAGAAAATTTAAAATTAAAAATTAGTTCTGCTTTAAAAATAGATCAAGCTATTTTTTCTTATCCTCCTAATTCAGAATTAGGAGATTTAAGTTTAGCTTGTTTTAATTTAGCTAAAGACAGCGGATCTAACCCTGCTTTATTAGCCAAAGAGCTAGCCGATAATTTAAAAAATAACTCTGAATTAAAATTAATTTTTTCTGACATTAAAGCCGTTGGGCCATATGTAAATTTTTTTATTTCCTTTGAATATCTAGCAAAAAACATTATCTCGACTGTTAAAAAAGAAAAAAATAGTTATGGGGAAAATAAGAGAGGGGAAAATAAAAGAATAATGATTGAATATTCTAATGGTAATACCCATAAAGAATATCATGTTGGACATTTACGAAATATTTCATATGGTGACGCTATCAATCATTTGTTAAGCGCTAATGGTTATTATTCACTTCCGGTTTCCTATATTAATGATTTTGGTATTCATATTGCTAAAACTATTTGGAATTGGCGCAAAGATCCTGTTTATGCGGAACGTCCCGAGCCGAAAGGATTTTTATTGGGTAAATGTTACGCTAAAGCCAGTAAACTTTTGGAAAATGATCCTGAAGCTAAAAATGAAGTAACGGCAATTATGAAAGAAATCGAGAGTCGACAGGGAGAAAATTATAAATTTTGGCAAATTTCTCGTCAGTGGAGTCTTGATTATTTTAATTCTATTTATCAAGAGTTGAATATTAAATTTTTTCATATATTTTATGAAAGCGAGGTTGTGGACGATGGTTTAAAAATAGTTAAAGATTTAATATCTCGCGGAATATTAATAAAGAGCGAGGGGGCAATTATTGCTGACTTGGAAAAATATAACTTAGGGGTTTTGCCAATTATTCGTTCGGACGGAACAGCCTTATATCTAGTCGCCGACTTAGCGCTCGCATCAGAAAAATTTAATAAATATAATTTAGACCAATCTATTTATGTGGTTGATATTCGTCAAAGTCTTTATTTTCAGCAATTATTCAAAATTTTAGAATTGATGGGTTATAAAAAACCTCTCCTTCATTTAACTTATGATTTTGTCACTTTACCGGACGGGATGATGTCTTCTCGAACTGGCAATATTATTACCTATCAAGAATTGAAAGATAAGGTCTCTGGAAAATTATTAGAAGAAACTAAAAAACGTCATGGCGATTGGAGTTTGCGCCGCATAAAAGAGGTAGTTGATAATTTAACTTTAGCAACTATTAAATTTGAGATGCTTAAAGTTAGCGCTGATAAAATAATTACTTTTAATATTGCCGAGGCGGCGAAATTTGACGGTTATACAGCTTGCTATATACAATATAGTTATGCTCGTCTAAAAAGTATTATTCGTAAGGGTGGTTTGAACATATTTTCAGGTTCAGCGGATTTGACTAAATTACAAGAAAATAAAGAAAAAATTTTGTTATTGAAAATTGCTAAATACCCGGAAATTATTAAATTAGCTGCTACAAAATATAATCCCAGCGAGTTAACTAAATATTTATTTGAATTAGCACAGTTGGTTAATGATTATTATCATGAAGTAAATATTTTAAAATCGGAAAATAATATAAAAAAAGCTCGTTTAGCTTTAATTAATAGCGTTAGCCAGGTATTAAGTAATGGTTTTAGCTTGCTTGGCATAAAAGTTTTAGAAAAAATGTAATATGAAAAAATCAATTACGGATAATTCTTTAGAAAAAATAGTATCACTTTGTAAACGTCGTGGTTTTGTGTTCCCGTCTTCGGAAATTTATGATGGCTTTACGGCGGTTTATGATTTTGGTCCATACGGCGTAGAGTTAGCTAATAATATTAAAGCTGCCTGGTGGAAAGCGATGACGCAATTTCGCGATGATGTTGTTGGTCTTGATTCCGCAATTTTTATGAATCCTAAAATCTGGGAGGCCTCTGGGCATGTTAGTGGGTTTTCCGATCCACTAACAGAATGTAGAAAATGTCATGCACGTTTACGTTTAGATTTTTTATTGGAGGAAGCGGGGATTATGGCTGATGAAAAAATGACCGAAGAAGAAATTAATGAAATTTTTGAAAAAAATAAAACTAAAATAAAATGCCCGACTTGCGGGGCGCAAGATTTTACGCCTGGAAAGAATTTTAATTTACTAGTGCAATCTAACTTAGGAAATTTTACTGGCGACTGGACAAAAGCTCCGACTTATTTGCGGGGTGAAACCTGCCAGGGTATTTATGTAAATTTTAAAAATGTTTTAGATTCAGTTCGTGTTAAAATTCCTTTTGGAATTGCGCAAATCGGCAAAGCTTTTCGGAATGAAATTACAGCCCGGCAGTTTATTTTTCGAACACGTGAGTTTGAACAAATGGAAATGCAATATTTTATAAAACCGGGAGATGATAAAAAATATTATGAGATGTGGAAAGAGATAAGATGGCAATTTTATTTAGATTTGGGAATAAGTGCTGATAATTTAAAATGGCATCAGCATGAGCATTTAGTTTTTTATGCCAAGGAAGCTTATGATATTGAATATAAATATCCCTTCGGTTTTAAAGAAATAGAAGGTCTTCATATGCGCGGTAATTATGATTTAAGCCAGCATAGTAAATTTTCCGGAACGGATTTAAATTATTTAGATCCTATAACTAATGAAAAATATATACCACATGTTGTTGAATCTTCGGCGGGCGTCGGGCGCATTTTTTTGGCAGTTTTAAATGAGGCTTATCAAGAAGAAGAATTAGAAGGCGGTACTCGGGTTGTTTTAAAGCTAGCCCCGCATTTAGCGCCGATTAAAATAGCGGTTTTTCCTTTGTTAAAAAATAAACCGGAATTAGTTAAAAAAGCGCGAGAGGTTTATGATTTATTAAAATTAAAGTGGCGCTGTGAATTTGATGATAACGGAAATATTGGAAAAAGATATCGTCGTCAAGACGAAATTGGTACGCCGTATTGTTTAACAATTGATTTTGATTCTATGGAAAATGATTGCGTTACCGTACGGAATCGTGATACAATGAAGCAAGAGGTAATTAATATAGCTGACTTGTTAAAATTTTTTCAAGAAAAAATTTAAAACACTTTGAATATATCTCTGGAAACAAAAAAATAAAAATCCTTCGTTTGCGGAATCGGACGAAGGATTTTTTTTGTAAAAAATTAAAAAAACTATTGCTACTTATTTTAATTGGTTGTATAATATAGATAGAAAATATTTTTTTTAAAATTAATAAAATTTAATAATAAAAAATTTTTAAATTTTTAAAGAGAGGGGGTGACAATATGAAAAAAAAAGCTACAAAAAAACCTGTAAAAAAAGTTGTAAAAAAGAAGGTGGCCAAAAAACCTGTAAAAAAAGTTGTAAAAAAGAAGGTGGCCAAAAAAGTGGTAAAAAAAGTTGCAAAAAAGAAAGTTGCAAAAAAGAAAGTTGCAAAAAGAAAATAATGCTTTTTGAAATTATACAAAAAACGCCGTGCTTATTAGTGTGGCGTTTTTTGTATATTTTTAAAGGACAAATCTTGATAATTTCTAATATTTCGGTGTATTGAGTTCTAATGAGATTCAATGCCCTTGTTGGACTTTATTTTTTCTTCATCACTTGTTTTGTATAATACTTAAATTAATAAAAAGTTTATTTATTTAGGTTATGTTCAAAATATTTCTAAAAAAGAAAAAAGTTAAAACATATTTATTGGTGATGATTTTTTTTAGTTTTTTTATTTTTATTGTTTGGTATTTTTATTCTCAACCGCAAAAAACAGTCGTTAACTTTTTTGATGTTGGACAAGGTGATTCATCTTTAATTATTACTCCTAATAAAAAAACTATTTTAATTGATGGCGGACCGGACAATACAGTTTTGCGTCGCCTAGGAGATAGCCTGCCTTTTTATCGTCGCCAAATTGATTTAATTATTTTTAGTCATTTTCATGATGATCATATCACTGGGTTGATAGAAGTTTTAAAAAGATATCGAGTCAAAAGAATTATTTATGTTATTAATGAATTTACTCCCCCTATTTTAAAAATTTTATTAGATTTAGCTCAACAACAAAAAATTATTATGACGCCAATAACTACTAATGCGGAATTAAATTTGGCTCCTAATTGTTTGATAGATTTTTTGAACCCTGGAACCCTAGGAGTAAAAGATGACCAAAATAATTCTTTGCTTGTTAAATTTTTTTGTGAAAATAAAAAATATTTATTTACTGGAGATAATAGTGCAGCAGTTGAAAAGGCATTGTTAAGCTCTACTTGGGATTTAAGTGCTGATGTTTTAAAAATTTCTCACCACGGTTCTAATACTGCCAGTATTGCCGCATTTTTACAAAAAGTTAATCCTCAGCTAGCTGTTATTTCAGTTGGTCGAGATAATAACTTCGGTCATCCCAGTCCGATTGTTTTAGAAAGACTTAATAAATTAAATATTAAATTTAAACGAACCGATGAGCTGGGAAGTTTCAAAATTACTACACCTTAAGAAATCAATAAGAAAAAATAATAATAAATAGAGCAAAATAAAATTAAAATAATAATTTTTTAGATTTTAAAATTAATTCTAAAGTTGACCACTGACTTTAATTTTGTTATAGTAATTATAGGGTTTTTGACCCATTTTTATTGTTTTAAGATATATGATTATTACTTGGCAGGGGCATTCTTGTTTTAAAATTCAAGATAAAATTGGACCAGAGGGGGTAACTTTAGCTACGGATCCTTTTAACAAAGAAACCGGTTTAAAGGTTCCTAATTTTGAGGCAGATATTATTACCATCTCTCATCAGCACAAAGATCATAATAATATTGAAGCCCTACGAGGCGCTCCTTTTGTTATTGATTGCGCTGGGGAATATGACTTTAAGGGAGTCTTGATTGAGGGTATAGATTCTTATCATGATGATAAAAACGGAGAAGAACGAGGCGGAAATATTATTTTTCGAATTGAAATGGATGATATTTCCTTGGTTCATCTTGGAGATTTAGGTCAAACTTTAGATAATAGTCAATTAGAGAAATTAGTTGGCACTGATATTCTATTAATTCCAGTTGGTGGTAAATACACCTTAGACGCTAAGAGGGCGGTTGAACTTATTTCTCAAATTGAACCGCGAATTGTTATTCCAATGCATTATAAAACTCCGGATTTAAAAATAGAGTTAGATGGTTTGGAAAAATTTATTAAAGAACTTGGTCTAACCCCTACTTATGAAGAAAAACTAAAAATTTCTAAAAAAGATCTTCCTCAGGAAGATAGAGAATTGGTTATTTTAACTATTTAATATATTAATTTTAATAAGATTATGTCACACCCTAGAAATGATTTTTCTTTGTCTTTATATAAGACTAAAGTTAAGGACTTAAACAGAAACTTTAACCTCATGAGCCCGGAGGATCGTCATGAATATTTTGAAGCCAAGGTTGGTCAAGAAATAAAAGCCTTAAAAGAATTTTTTAATGGTAATACTTTTATTGCTTATTGGTTAGGTAAAAAAAATTCAGGTAAAGGGACTTATTCTAAATTAATGATGGAAATTTTTGGTGCCGATAAAATTAGCCATATTTCTGTTGGTGATTTAGTTCGTCGTCTATCTAATGACCTCGACGATCCTCAGAAAAAAGATGATTTATTAAAATATTTTAGTGAGCACTATCGTGGCTATATATCGGTTGAAGATTCAGTTAAAGCTTTTTTAAATCGTGATACCGCCTCTCTTTTGCCTAATGAATTTGTTTTAACTCTAGTTAAAAGGGAAATAGATTCGTCTCCTAAAAAAATTATTTTTCTTGATGGTTTTCCACGAACTCTAGATCAAATTTCTTATGCTCTTTATTTTCGTAATTTAATTGATTATCGTCAAGATCCAGATATTTTTATCGCTATTGATATACCAGAGAATGTTTTAGATGAACGGATGAAATATCGCGTTGTTTGTCCGATTTGCCAGACGCCACGTAATTTAAAATTACTAGCGACACCGGAAATCGGTTATGATGAAGAGAAAAAAGAATTTTATTTAAAGTGTGATAATCCTAATTGTAATCAGGCACGCATGATTTCAAAAGAAGGAGATAATTTAGGAATTGAAGCTATTCGTGATCGTCTGGAATTGGATGAAATCTTAATAAAAAAAGTGTTTTCTTTGCACGGTATTCCAAAAATACTTTTACGTAACTCTATTCCTGTCAGCGAGGGTCAAAAACTAATTGATGATTATGAAATTACTCCGGCCTACAGTTATCGTCGTTTAGATGATGGAAAAATTGAAACTATTGAGGGTTCTTATGTAGTTAAGGATGATGAAGGGGTGGACTCCTTCAGTTTAATGGCGCCAGCGGTAGTAGTTTCTTTAATTAAACAACTTTACTCAGTATTGATTAAAAAATAATTTTTTTAACAAGTTATAATTATGGAAGAAAATAGACCCAAAAAAATATTATTAATGCAAATAGCAGTAACTATTCTAGCAATTTTAATTTTATTAATTTGGATTTTTAATTTGAAAAATGTTTGGATAAACGATCAAAAGGATACTTCAATTAGTAAAAATGAAGATTCTTGGTTAAAATTTAAAAGTGATTTTAATAAAACTTTAAATGATATTCAAAGTAAAGTCGACGAAATAAATAAAAATGAAGCTAGTCAACGGTCAGCCAGCACTACTGATTTTCTGTTAAAGTTAGAAGAAAATTTTCAGGCGCCTCTTACTAACTCTATTACTGCTTCAACTTCGACTTCAAGTTCAACCTCAACTCCTACTTCAACTCCTACTTCAACTCCAACTTTAATTACAAGTTCAACTCCGATAATTATAGAAAATGGAAATGCTGAATCATTATTTAATAATAAAGAGGGTAATTGTCCTAAATATATAAATTGTATGCCGACCGTTGGTGGCCCGGCTCGTTCTTGCCAAATTCCTGCGGGTTGCGAGAACGTAACTACACTTGTTTACTAATTTTTATGTCTAAACCAGATAAAGATAAATTGGAGAATTCATTACCAGAAAAAAAAGAACCACCAATAAATGAGGTGGTTAATTTACGTAAAAAAACTGCTTATGGTTTAGTGGAGGAACAGCCGATTGTTGATGAAATGAGTAAATCTTATTTGGAATATGCTATGAGTGTTATTGTTTCTCGGGCCTTGCCTGATGTTCGTGATGGCTTGAAACCGGTTCATCGTCGTATTTTATATGCCATGTGGAGCATTGGATTGAAAGCTAATGCTAAATTTCGTAAATCAGCCACGGTTGTTGGTGAAGTTTTAGGTAAATATCATCCCCATGGAGATTCAGCAGTTTATGAATCTATGGTACGTATGGCTCAAGAATTTTCTTTGCGTTATCCTTTAGTTCGCGGTCAAGGAAATTTCGGGTCTATGGATGGTGATAATGCCGCGGCGATGCGTTATACTGAAGCTAAATTATCGACCGTTGCCGAAGAAATGCTTTTTGATATTGATAAAGATACGGTAGATTTTATCCCTAACTATGATGGTAGTCACAAAGAACCGCGTTTGTTACCGGCTAAACTCCCTAATTTATTATTAAACGGTACAATGGGGATAGCTGTTGGTATGTCAACTAATATTCCGCCGCATAATTTACGAGAGCTGGGAGCGGCCATTGATCATTTAATAGAAAATCCTGAAGCGACCGTAGAAGATTTAATGGAATTTGTTAAGGGACCGGATTTTCCTACCGGTGGAATTATTTATGATAAAAAAGAAATTTTAGAAGCTTATGCAACGGGCAAAGGCGGTGTTGTTATTCGCGGTCGAGCGACGGTTGAAGAAGAAAAATCCGGAAGTTTTAAAATTATAATTTCAGAAATTCCTTATCAGGTTAATAAGGCTGATTTAGTTGAAAAAATTGCCGATTTAGTTAAAGATAAAAAAATTGAAGGAGTTAAGGCTTTACGCGATGAATCCGATAAGGATGGTGTTAGAGTGGTTATTGAACTTAAAAAAGATTCTTATCCTAAGAAAATTTTAAATAGTTTATATAAGCATACTTCTTTACAAACGACTTTCCATTTAAACATGTTAGCTCTTGTTGATGGTATCCAACCAAAAGTTTTAACTTTAAAAATGATTTTAGAGGAGTATATAAAACATCGTGAAACAGTTGTTCGTCGTCGAACGCAATATGATTTAACTAAGGCTCAAGATCGTGCTCATATTTTAGAGGGATTAATGATTGCCTTAGAGCATATTGATGAGATTATTAAAACAATTAAAGCTTCTCATGATAAAGATGTTGCTCGTGTAAATTTAATTAAAAAATTTAAATTAACAGAACGTCAGGCAATAGCTATTTTGGAAATGCGTTTGCAAAATTTAGCTAATCTGGAACAGTTAAGAGTCGAGGAAGAATTAAAAGAAAAACAAAAATTAATTAAAGAATTAGAAGCAATTTTAAAATCAGTTACTAAAATCCGTAACATTGTTAAAGATGAATTAAAAGTTTTGGTGGATAAATATGGTGATGAACGTCGAACTGAGGTTGTCGCTCATGGTATCAAAGAATTTAAAATGGAAGATCTGGTTCCTAACGAAGAAACAGTTGTCATGATGACTCGCGACGGCTATATAAAAAGAATAGAACCGGATACTTTTAAAGTTCAAGCTCGCGGTGGTAAGGGTGTTATGGGACTGACAACTAAAGAAGAGGATATGGTGGAATTTATGTTTAGTTCCCAAACACATAATGATGTATTATTTTTTACTACCAAAGGTAGAGTTTTTCAATTAAAAGTTTATGAAATTCCGACTGCTTCGCGGATTGCTAAGGGTACACCGGTTGTTAACTTCTTGCAACTAATTGGAGGCGAGCAGGTTTCTTCTATTTTACCTTTAGACAAGGCAGTGTTTAGTAAATACTTATTTTTTGCTACTGAGAAAGGCTTAGTAAAAAAAGTGGAATTAAGTGCTTTTGCCAATGTCCGCCATAGCGGATTAATTTCTATTAAAATTAAAGATGATGATAAATTAATTTGGGTTAAACCAACTTCCGGCAGTGATCATATCCAATTAATAACCGCTAAGGGCCAGGCGATTAGATTTAAAGAGACCGATGTCCGCGATATGGGACGTGGTGCCGCCGGGGTACATGGAATAAGATTACATAAAGATGATTTGGTTATTGGCATGGGTATCGCTAAAACCGATAAAGAACGAAAAAGAAATTATCAGATTTTAACAATCATGGCGCACGGTTTTGGCAAACGGACTGCGCTTAATGCTTATAAAATTCAAGGGCGGGGCGGTAGTGGTATTAAAACAGCTAAAGTGACTACTAAAACTGGAGATATTACCAATGCTTTCTTAGTTAATGCCGATAATATGGAGGGACGTGATATTATTATTATTTCTGAAAATGGGCAGGTTATCAGAACACCATTTAAATCCGTTAGTCTTTTAGGGAGAGATACGCAGGGAGTGCGTATTATGCGCTTCAAAGAAGATACTGATAAAATTGCTGGAGTTACCTGGGTGTAGTAGTCAAACTGAAATATATTAAATTAAAAAAAAGCCCCAACTACAAAAGTGGTTGGGGATTGTGTTTGTCCGGCCTTTTATAGGTGGACAAACAAGTAAGCTTTAACAGCGTGGATTTCATAGCTATAGCCAATAGCCAATAAACCACTAATGATTTTCCCGTTGAATCCTTTAATTAACCCAGATTCTAATCTTGGAAAATTTTGGGTTTGGAAGTTATAACCACTGTCCAGGTAAAAATAAATTTTTTTGGACGTGGATAGATCAATATTCACAAAGTAGGCGCCTATATTATTTTCGCCTGAATTTTGTCAAGTTAATACTTGGTAAATTCCTTTGCCAGCCAGAGAGAAACCAATAGTGGTTTTTTTGTTGAACAACTGATAATCGGCCGTTGCCTTAAAGTTTTTATGAGTAAGCAAGACACTGTACTCTGGTTTTCCTTGACGCGAGGCGGTTCCAAAACTCAAAGAGTTTTTTGAGTTAAACTGATAACCAATTTTCACTCCGGGAACACCACCTGGTAAAGTAGCTTCAGTCCAGGTTTCAAACTGTCCATTTCCTGTTGGGGGTAAGGGCCGAATTTCTGTAGATGGCGTGGCCATTTTGCCAAACTCTAGCCATGCTTTTTTCTTCTTCAACCGCAGTGAAAATGAATTTATAGTCATTTCGTCGCCATCGTTGCGGTCATACGTTATAAATGACTTTGCCTCTAACCAGGGTGCGATTTGCCAATTGGCAAACCCTCCAACGCGAAGGTTTGACCAATTTTCAGTTGAGAGCTGGGTGTCAGTAAAATTTATGCTAGCTAACATACCAGCGTAAATTTTGTCAACTAAATTTGTGTCGCTTACTGGCACGTTAACTTGTGCATTAATTGACTGGCTGGTAAATAAAATACCAGTAAAAATAATAACTGCTACTAATCTTCTCATGATTTTCTTTTTTGGGTTTTATTTATATTTATTGAATTATCTTAAATTCCCCTTGCTTAAGAAGTTAAGATAATTCAATAAATATTATTCTAAAATCATTTTTTAAAGAGCTAATTAACAATAAATACTATAGCATATAATTATATTTTTGTCAAGACTATTCTGAAGATAAAAATTAGGATATAGTTACATATATAAATACTATTTTTGTGTTTTTAAAAAAACTATAATTTCATGACTAAATTTTTAAAAGAATTTAAAGATTTTGCTGTTAAAGGTAATGCTTTTGATTTAGCTATTGGTGTAATTATTGGTGGTGCTTTTGGTAAAATAATTTCCTCTTTAGTAACAGATGTTATTATGCCTCCTTTAGGAGTTTTAATGGGAGGGGTTAATTTTTCTGATATAAAAATTAATTTAAAATCAACTGTTTCTGGAGCAGATGGAATAATTATCAGCCCGGCGATAAATTTAAACATTGGTATTTTTTTGCAAAACATTTTAGATTTTTTAATAATTGCCGTAGTTATTTTTTTAATGATTAAATTAATTATTAAATTGAAATCGCAACTAGCAACAAATGAAATAAAGGAGATAGACCCTTCTTTAGAAAAACAACCCGAGACTCCAACTAAAGATCAAGTTTTATTATCAGAAATTAGAGATTTATTAAAAGATCGATCTCAGAATAAGTAAAAAAAATTATTTAAGTTTATGAATAATTTAGGAATTACAATTTTATTAATCATTTTAACAATCGGTCTGATAGCGATAATTTTTTTGTTATTACGTAAAAAAGAGGAAAAAGTTGATGATAAAAAAATTGATGCGGTAACGGAACGCTTAATTCAACAATCAGAAAAATTAACTCAGCTTTCCCAACAAAACAGTGAGTTGCGACAGGAATTAGATCGTAAATTAGCTGAGACGCATCGGACAAATCAAGAACAGTTTGGACAAAATGCTAAAATTGTTCAAAACATTACCTCTCAGTCAGCAAAATTAATTGCCGACGTTACAGAAAAGTTAACGAAATTAGATGAAACTAACAAACAGGTGGTTAATTTCTCAGCACAATTGCAAAGCTTGCAAGATATTTTAAAAAATCCTAAACAACGTGGTGTTCTGGGAGAATATTTTTTAGAAGAAACTTTAAAGAATGTGTTACCGCCAAAATCATATCAGATGCAATATCTTTTTAAGGACGGAACAATTGTCGATGCGGTAGTTTTTGTAAAAGATAAAATTATTCCGATTGATGCTAAATTTTCTTTAGAAAATTATGAAAAATTAATTAATGTTACTGATCCGGAAACACGGAAAAAATTAGAAGCGCAATTTAAACAAGATTTAAAAAATCGTATTGATGAAACCTCTAAGTATGTTAAGCCGGGAGAAAATACTTTAGAATTCGCTTTTATGTTTATTCCTTCGGAAGCGATTTATTATGATTTATTGGTTAATTCCGTCGGGACAGTAAAAATTAATACGCGAGATTTAATTGAATATGCTTTTCGTGATAAAAAAGTAATCATTGTTTCGCCAACCTCGTTTTTAGCTTACTTACAAACTGTTTTACAGGGTTTAAAAGCGATGCAAATTGAAGAAAAAGCTAAAGAAATAAGAGCCAATATTGAAAAATTGCAACGTCACATGGGTAGCTATGATGAATTTATGAAAAAATTAGGCGTTTCTATGTCAACAACAGTTAATCATTATAATAATGCTTATACGGAATTTAAAAAAATTGATAAAGATGTTACAAAAATTACAGATACCGAAAGTAAGATAGAGGTTTTGAAAATTGAACGTCCTAAAAGTAATTAACATCTAAAATGTTTGGACTGGAATCACAAATTATTAACTCTCCTCGAAAAGCAGTCATTTCCATGATTGCTTTCTTTGATTTGTTTGATTCGCCCTTAACGATTTATGAAATTTATAAAAATTTTTCCGGAAAATTAGAATTAAAAAAAATTTATGAAATTTTAGATCTGGAAGTCATTCAACAGACAGGAATCATTCAACAAAAAGATGGTTTTTATTTTTTAAGCGGTCGAGTCGAAATAATTAAAATTAGACAGCAACGTTATAATTATACTAATCGTAAAATTAAAATAGCGCGGCGTTTTTCTCGTCTGTTTAGTCTTTTCCCTTTTATTAAAGTAATTACCTTGGCAAACGTTATTGGTTCTTATAATTTGCGCGATGGAAGCGATATTGATTTTTTTATTATTACAGCGGCGAAACGGGTATGGCTTAGTCGTTTATATTGCACGGGTTTAGCTAAAATTCTAAATAGCCGACCCAATGCTCAAACGAAAAAAGATAAAATATGTTTAAGTTTTTATATTTCCCAAGAACATCTTGATCTAAGCGATTTACGCCTAAGCGGTGATGATCCTTATTTTGATTATTGGTACTTAGGCCTAATTTTGTTGTATAATAAAAATAAGGTTTATGAACAATTTTTACAAAGTAACGAGTTTAATAATAAACTTAATGTTTTAAAGCCAAGCAACTCTTTTGCTACGGGTTGTGTAGGAAGCTTTTTAGAAAATCAGGCAAAAAAAATACAATTAAAAATTATGCCGTCTAATTTAAAGATGGCTATAAATAATTCCGATGGCGTAGTGGTTAATGACCAAGTGTTAAAATTCTATCAACATGATCGTCGTCGAGAATATGCTGAAAAGTATGGAAACAAAATTCACGAAATTTTTAAAGAAAACAATTGAGTACTCTTTTTATTTGTTTATTTTTCTTTTCCCTTGGCAAACTAAAATAATTTTACGAGCAGCTCAAACGAATTTTACGGAGATTAGTTTATATCCTAGTCATTTATTGTTATTGGTAATTTTAATTGTTTTTTTTATTTATAAATTAAGAAAACCAAACCGAGATGAAAAAATATCTTGGTTGTGGGGAGCTTTGGCGGGTTTAGAATCGATGATTTTGATATCATTTTTTTTCGCCCCCGATCAATTATTAGCTTTTTATCATTATGTATTATTTTTGGTCGGAATAAGTCTATTTTACTTACTGCGTGAAGAACAGAATTCTCCAGAAAATGAAAACGGTTTTTTGAATCAATCAAAAATTATTTATAGTTTTTTAGCGAGTATTTTTTTACAAGCAATTTTAGGAATTTATCAATTTTTAAATCAATTTTCTTTTGCTTTCAAATATTTAGGTTTAGCGCCACACGATCCTAGTCTAGTAGGAACATCAGTAGTCGAAACAGTATCTGGGCGCTGGCTGAGAGTTTATGGTGGAATGGATCACCCTAATATTTTTGGTGGAGTTTTGGCTGTCACTTTAATTTTAGTAGCCTACTTATTAGCTAAAAAAAAGGTAATTCGCTCCAAAGAAGAAATTTTTGAATCCTTGTTTTTGTTTGTTTTATATTTTGTATCTTTATTCGCTTTATTTTTTACTTTTTCTCGAGCAGCCTGGTTAGCTTTGGCGCTTGGTTTATTTAGTCTTCTAGTGGCTTTAATTATTAAAAAAGATAATTGGATTTTAGGACGTTTTATTGTTTTAATGTTTTTTTCCTTAACAATGATGTTTTTAGTGGCCTATCCTTATCGTGACTTAGTGATGGTTCGCGCCAGTGATGACACTCGCTTAGAACAAAAATCTTTACAAGAACGACAGATATATTTAACTCAAGCTCAAACCCTAATTAAAGATCATTGGGCATTTGGTACGGGTATTGGTAATTACACCTTAGCTTTAGCCAGCCAGGCTACAGAAATTAAGGATATTTGGTCTTATCAGCCGGTTCATAACGCTTTTCTACTATTATGGGCAGAAAGCGGTACTTTAGCTTTAGTTTTTTTCTTGGCTTTTCTCTTCTTATTAAAAAAAGACCGACGAACTGTTCTGTCGACGGCTATATTTATTGCTTTGTTAGTTTTGATGTTGTTTGATCACTGGTTATTAAGTTTGCCGTTCGGTTTGTTGTTTTTATTTTTGGTTTTTGGTCTTTTTTAAAGTTTAGACTTTTAGTGTTTCAACTTGTTAATTTTCAACTTTTTAATTTCCAGTTTTTTAGGTTTCAGTTTTTCTGGTTTAAGATTTATAGAATAGTTTTTTTGGAGAAATAATAAATCTTTTTCCAGATTAGAAAATGTTTTTTCTAAAATGGTGTATTGTTTATCACCATTTTTTTTAAACTGTTGTTTGAGTAAGCTTAAAACAGTGGCAATAGTTCCGAAGTAATCATCATGAGCAACATGAAATTTAGTGCCGGCTTCATCGCGAACCATTAAACTAAAAGTTTTTATTTTATACTTTTTGGGCATTTTTAAAATTTTATTTTATATAATGCTCGCAAAACGGTTTTTTCCGATAATTAAATGATCTAAAAGTTCAATATCTAAAATATTTCCGGCGGCAATTAATTTATTGGTAATTTCTACATCAGCCTTGGTAGCTTTTAAAACACCGGAAGGATGATTGTGGGCGATGATAACGGCGGCGGCGGAATATTCTAAAGCAGGACTAAACACTTCCCGCGGCTGAACAAGAGCGGCATCTAAAGTCCCCAAAGAGATAACTTCATCATGAATTAATTGATAATGAGTATTTAAATAAAGTCCGCGGAATTGCTCTTTATTTAAATTTCCCATATCTTTTAAGTAATTATATGCTTGGGCGGCCGTTCGAATTGTTATTGATCCGCCTGGTTTTTTTTGATAAAAACGACGGCCTAATTCAAAACAAGCAACTATTTGGCAAGCTTTTACTATGGGAATTTTTAAGTCTTTTTCAATAATAACGGGATTTTTTTGATAAGCAATGCCTTTTTCTCCGTATTCGCGCAAAAGACGACTCGACATTGAAAAAACTTCCTCTTTTTTAGTTCCTACTCCCAAAATAACCGCTAAAAGTTCGGCAGAACTCAAAGAGCTAACTCCATTTTTAATTATTTTCTCACGAGGTTTTTCTTCATCGGGCAAATCTCTGACTCGTAAAATTTTATATTGTTTACCGTGGTTAAGGATAAAACTATGATCACTTATTTTGTAAGGCATAGAACTAAACAATTAAATAAAACTAAATATTTTATTTCACTTTAAATTATATCAGAGATGTGGTAAATTTAAAATACATTAATCGATGACCATTTTTGTCGGAATGGTAAATTTAATATTAATAATAAAAAAATGAATAAATATAAAATTAACGTATTGTCAAATAAGTTGCCACTTGTTAGTGTCCCGATAAAGGGAGCAGCGGCAGCCACTGCTTTAATAATTGTTAAAACTGGTTCTAAATATGAAAATCGTGCCAATAATGGCTTGTCGCATTTTTTAGAACATATGTTTTTTAAAGGAACACTTCAACACCCCAATACTTTAGCTTTAGCTAGTGAATTAGATTCCTTGGGGGGCGAATATAATGCTTTTACCTCTAAAGAGTATACGGGTTATTGGATTAAAGTTGCCTCTGCTAAGTTAAAATTTGGTTTAGATATTATTAGTGATATGCTGCTAAATTCTAAATTTTCCGCCGAAGAAATTGAGCGGGAAAAAGGAGTAATTATCGAAGAATTAAATATGTATGAAGATAACCCCTTAATGCATGTTGAGGAGGTTTTTGAAAATTGCTTATATGGTGATACTCCAGCCGGTTGGGAAACAATCGGTACTAAGAAAAATATTCAAGGATTTACACGAGAAGATTTTACGTCTTATTTAGAGTCGCAATACGGCGCTAAGAGCATGTATGTTATTTTGGCTGGTGGATTTAATAAAGCTGATGAACAAAAAGCTGCCCAGTTATTTTCTAAATTTAAAATTAATAATTGGAAAAATAAATTAAAAGTTATCGAGAAGCAAACCAAACCACAATTAAAAATTGTTAGCAAAAAAACTGATCAAGTTAATTTGTCTTTAGGAGTAAGAGCTTATCCCGTCGGTCATCCTCAAGAATTTAAAGTTAAATTATTGTCTATAATTTTAGGCGGTTCAATGAGTTCTCGTTTATTTATTAATTTGCGGGAACGTCACGGCTTAGCGTATTATGTTCGAACTTCAATGGAAACTTATTCTGATTCAGGTTATTTAACCACTCAAGCTGGCGTTCCTAGTTCTAAAACCGAAGCAGCTATTAAAATTATTTTAGAAGAATATAAGAAAATAACCAAAGATTTAGTTAGTTCCACTGAATTAAAAAGAGCTAAGGATTTACTGCAAGGTAAATCATTATTGCAGATGGAAGCGAGCGATAATGTAGCGACTTGGTATGCACGCCAAGCGATTTTACGTAAAAAAATGATGACCCCCAAAGAGTTTCTAACTCAAATTAAAAAAATTACCGCCCTAGATTTACGAGATACGGCTAAAAAAATTTTTGTTAATCAAGGTTTAAATTTAGCCATAATTGGTTCTGTGAAAATCGATAAATTTAAAAATATTTTAAAATTTTAAATTAAATTAATGTCGAGTGAACTTTTAGAACAATTAAATAAAGCGCAAAAACAAGCGGTTGTCCATAATCAAGGACCATTATTGATTGTAGCCGGCGCCGGAACCGGAAAAACTACGGTTTTAATTAATCGTTTAGCTTATTTAATAATGGAAAAAAAGATTAAAATTGAGGAAATTTTACTCTTAACATTTACCGAAAAGGCGGCCTCGGAAATGTCCGAAAGAGCGGATAAGATTTTGCCTTATGGTTATGTTGATTTATGGATTAATACTTTTCATGGTTTTGGTGAAAGAATTTTAAGAGAATTTGGAATGGATATTGGCTTAAGTCCCAGCTTTAAATTATTAAGTACTACCGAACAATGGATTTTAGTTAAAAAAAATTTAGAAGATTTTGGTTTAGATTATTATCGACCGCTCGGTAACCCGACCAAGTTCATTTCGGAATTAATTCGTCATTTTTCTCGGCTTAAAGATGAAAATATTTCTGTAGCTGAATATTTAGAATATGCCGAGAGTTTAAAGGTTGAGAGTTCGGAGACGGGAGATGAAGAATTGGAAATTGGCCGCATTAAAGAACTTGCGCGAGCTTATCATGTTTATAATCAATTATTATTACATAATAATTTTTTAGATTTCGGGGATTTATTGGTTTATACTCTAAAACTTTTTAAAGAGCGTCCGAATATTTTAAAATTTTACAGAAATCAGTTTAAATATATTATGGTTGATGAGTTCCAGGATACTAATTGGGCACAATATGAGTTAATTAAATTATTGGCGGCGCCTAAAAACAATTTAGTGGTTGTCGGCGATGATGATCAGGCAATTTATAAATTTCGCGGGGCATCCCTGTCTAATATTATGCAGTTTAAAGACGATTATCCGGAGGCCAGGGAAATTATTTTAACTGAGAATTATCGATCTCGTCAGGAAATTTTAGACTATGCTTATCAGTTAATTCAAAACAATAATCCTAATCGCTTAGAAGTAAAATTAAAAATAAATAAAAAATTACAATCACGTGTAAAAAAATCTCAGCCGTCTCCGAAATCGTCTGTTAAATTTTTAAATTTTGCTTCTCATGATGACGAAGTTTCTTTCGTGGTGCAAAAAATTAAGGAAATTTATACTAATGATAAAACAGGCGAAACGTTTTGGTCTGATTTTGCTATTTTGGTTCGCGCTAATAATACCGCGGAGGCTTATGTTAAAGAGTTGAATCGCCAAGAAGTTCCTAATCAATTTATGTCTTGGCGGGGTTTGTATTATAAACCCCTAATTTTGGATATTTTAGCTTATTTACGTTTATTGGATAATTACCATGAGTCAGCCGCTTTGTTTCGAGTATTAAGTATGGATATTTTTAAAGTGGCTCATGCCGATTTAATTAATATCAATAAAATGGCGTCCAGAAAGGTTTGGTCGCTTTTTGAGGCTTTGAAAAATATTAATGTTATTCCGGGAATAAGCGCCACTAGCCTTAAAAATATTAAAAAACTTTTAGATTTAATATCAAAGCATTCTGTTTTAGCAGCCACGCAGCCGGTAACAAAAATATTTTTGCATTTTGCTTATGACTCCGGTTTATTATCGGGTTTAGATCGTGATCGTGATTTAGAATTATTTTCGCTTCTTAATCAGTTTTATCAAAAAATAAAACAATTAACAGAAACTGAAGCTGATTTGCGGTTGAAGGATTTTTTAACAGCTATTAATTTAGAATTAGAGGCCGGAGAAACGGGAGCGTTAAAATTAGATTTTGCTGACAATGAGACAGTTAAAATCATGACTGTCCATGGCGCTAAAGGCTTGGAATTTAAATATGTTTTCTTGGTGAATTTAGTGGATAAGAAATTTCCGACAATTTCTCGTAATGAAAAAATTTCGTTACCGGATGCTTTAGTTAGGGAACAATTAACTTATAGCTCGGATATTCATTTAGAAGAGGAGCGCCGCTTATTTTATGTGGCAGCTACTCGAGCAAAAGAAGAATTATATTTAAGCGGCGCCAAGGATTACGGCGGAGCACGCGAGAAAAAACCTTCGCGTTTTATTATGGAAATGGGTTTAGAAAATTCACTTGACCCGGAAATTTCTTTAAGTTCTAAAAACGAGTTTTTGCGTGATCTCCATTATTTAAATTCTAGAGAATTAAAATTACAATCTGAAAAAACTAAAAAAGATTCTTATTCTTTGCCGACTAAATTTTCTTTTTCTCAATTAGCTGCTTACGAGACTTGCCCTTTGCAATATAAATTCGCTTTTATTTTAAAAGTACCGGTTTCTACCGATAAAGCTTCTTTAATTTTTGGTCGAGTTATTCATAATACTTTATATAATTTTTTGTTGCCGACTTTAAGCGAGAGACAGCAGGCGCAAGGAGATTTATTTTCTGAGTCTAGTGATGTTCAAAAGAAAAAAGCGCAAGAAAATTTAAAAAATTTATTAACGGAAAAGCATTTATTGGAATTATATAAAGAGTTTTGGCAAAATGATGGTTATCAAAGCAAAGATGAGCGTGATAAATATAAAATTAAGGGGCAACTAGCATTAAAAAAGTTTTTTTCCGATTATGTTTCTAGCGAAGCAAAAATAATTTTATATTTAGAGAAGAAATTTTCTTTTAGAATCGGAGAGGATATAATTAAAGGAACGATTGATCGGGTAGATCGTTTGGCTGATGGAACTCTAGAAATTATTGATTATAAAACCGGTAATCCTAAAAAGTCTTTAGTTTTTAAAGATAAACGTCAATTAATTCTTTATCAATTATTTTTAGAAGAATTCTTGGGAGAAAAAGTAAGCGCTTTAAGCTATTATTATTTAGAAAGCGGTGAAAAAGTTTCTTTTGTCGCTAGTGCTAAAGATATGACCCAGTTGAAATTGGGCATCAGTAAAGAAATAGCGGCTATTAAAAAAAGAGACTTTGAACCGACGCCGACGCCTCTTTGCGGTTTTTGCGATTTTCGGGATATTTGTGAATTTCGACAAGTTTAAATATACTTAAATATGATTGTTAAGTATCTGATTATCGAGCAAATAGTCTTAAAACTGGCTAATTATTATGTATAAAAAGTGTCAATTATGTTCATGGACTTGTACAATTCAGATAAACAATGTTGAAAAATAATTATTAATATATGTCTAATAATAAAGATCGTTTAATTAGTCCGATAGAACGCCGTGGCGATGATGCCTTGGATTTATCTTTACGCCCCAAAACATTAGAAGAATATATCGGGCAAGAAAGAATTAAAAAAAATTTATCAATTACTATTGCGGCTGCTAAAAAACGTAGTGAACCGATTGAACATGTTTTATTATACGGTGCGCCTGGTTTAGGAAAAACAACCTTGGCGCATGTTATTGCTAATGAAATAGGAGCAAATATTCGGGTTACTTCCGGGCCGGCGATTGAAAAAAGTGGTGATTTGGCCGCTATTTTAACTAATTTAGAAGAAGGCGATATTTTATTTATAGATGAAATTCATCGTTTAAATAAAACGGTTGAAGAAATTTTATATCCAGCCATGGAAGATTATGCTTTAGATATTGTAATGGGTAAAGGTTCGGGAGCGAGAATTTTACGCTTAGATTTACCTAAATTCACTATTATTGGCGCCACAACTTTGGCAAGTTTATTATCAGCACCTTTGCGTGATCGTTTTGGGATTACGCATCATTTAAATTTTTATGAAACTGATGATATTGAAAAAATTATTAAACGGAGTGCGGGAATTTTAGGAATTAAAATTGATTTAGAAGCGGAACGAGAAATTGCTAAGCGCAGTCGACGAACTCCTCGAATAGCTAATCGTCTTTTGAAACGAGTTCGAGATTATTGTGAAGTAAAAGGCGATGGTCAAATTTACTTGAAAGACAGTCTTGATGCTTTTCAATTATTAGAAGTTGATGAGTTGGGTTTGGATTTAATTGATCGGCGAATTTTAGAAGTAATTATTAATAAATTTGGCGGCGGCCCGGTCGGTCTTAATACTTTAGCGGCGGCTACCGGAGAAGAAATAGATACTATAGAAAATATTTATGAACCATATTTAATGCAATTAGGATTTTTGGATCGGTCAGCGCGTGGACGAATAGTCACCCCGCGTTGTTATCAGCACCTTGGTTTAAAAGAAAAGGGAAACGATAAATTGCTTTAGTAATCTATCTTAGTAATAATTATTTGAACAATTAGTATTTTGATATTTCTATGAATTATAAAGTTGCCGATTTTGATTATTATTTACCGTCAGAACTTATTGCACAAAAACCAGTTAAACCGCGAGATAATTCGCGGCTTTTGTTGTTAAGCAAGTTGAATGGTCAAATTAAGCATCAACATTTTTATGATATTATTGATTACTTAAACCCCGGTGACTTATTAGTTTTAAATAATTCCCAGGTTTTTCCTGCCAGACTAATTGGTGAACGGGATAAAACCGGCGGAGCAGTGGAGATTTTTTTACATCGAAAATTAAATAAACAAGAAATTAAAATTAATTTTTTAAATAATACAACTAAGCAAAATAAAATTAATGTTTGGGAGTGCTTAGTTCGGGGTCATGTTAAAGCCGGTCAGTTAATTAATTT
>Ga0210057_1001554_pt1 | contig 34509 bp, 35 predicted proteins | sample CryGeyCG2114_010_2_FD_183968 | JGI IMG/M metagenome (GOLD analysis project Ga0210057, IMG submission 183968) | Groundwater microbial communities from aquifer - Crystal Geyser CG10_big_fil_rev_8/21/14_0.10 (SPAdes) (version 2) | ecosystem: Environmental > Aquatic > Deep subsurface > Groundwater ... | reverse complement strand
CCCACACGCTTGATTTTTTGTGTAGGTCAATACCAAGGGTATACATAGTATTCTTGGTTAACGAGTAAAGGCGTTGGTGGACTAGACCAACGCCTTTATCGTAGCAGGAGGGGTTCACAACGTCAGTCCCCGTGTTTGGGTTTTCTTTTCGCTTAAGAAAGCTCAAGAAAATGCTCAAACAGGCTTCAATTCTCCCACGAAGCTCTCCCAGAGCTTCTCTTCTCCACATAATAAAAATCGCCCCGCCGAAACGGCGGAGCTGATTTTTAAACATGTGGAGAAGGGGAGAATTGAACTCCCGTGCACATAATTCTTTTTTCTGGGTCTACATTGTATAGGTACTCTTTTGTCCTTGCGGACGTTAAGCACGGAGACTATAAGAGTAGCAGAATATCTCAAGTGCCGATTCTCTTTAGTTAAAGTGTGAGCCGAGAAAGGAACACACTCGATTCCGATTGTATAACACTTATGTATCCCTATCGGACGTCGGAAAGATAAGCGTCACCTACGCCGAAGCGTAAGCGAAAGCGAGCTCACGTTCACCAAAATATGGTGAGACGATGGACTTGGCCTTTGAAATTAAGGTTTTTGCACTTAATTGTTCCAGCAGTTTAAGGAAGTACTGGAGTTCCACAATGCGCAAAAAGAAGTAGATCATATGTCTATGCCTGTCATCCCCCCTCAAGACATGAAGTATGGAACATGAAGTATGAATCATGGGCTGAAGGTGAACGGCAGACTAGTCTTTTCAACGTTCTTTCATTTCGCGCTGAATATCACGATCAGCGTCCCGTTTCTTTAGCGTCTCTCGCTTGTCGAACTTCTTCTTTCCGCGAGCGATTGCTATAGAAACTTTGATTTTTCGCCCCTTATTATACACCGAGATAGGGACTATTGTCAATCCTTTTTTTGCCTCTATTTTTACGAGTTCTTGCAGTTCTTTTTTAGTAAGTAGGAGTTTGCGTGGTCGGCGTTCGTCGAAGCCTTGGGGTGCGTTTTTCGGTTGGAAGGCAGGGATGTACGTGTTGATGAGAAAGGCCTCCATTCCGCGAATGACGACGTGACCTCCTTCCAGTGAGCCGAGCTTACTACGAAGTGATTTCACCTCAAACCCAAAAAGCTCGATTCCCACCTCGAGTTTCTCAAGAAATTCATAATTGAAGTGTGCCTTTTTGTTTTCGATAAGCATGCGACCATACTAGCAAACTTTTATCATTTTCTCCTCTTTCTTTGGTGCACTCGTTGTTTCTCACGCACTTTCCAAAGAGCGCAAATTGCGCTAAAATCCTTGTACTATGTCACCAATCAAAGACAATCTTAAAGCCGTAAAAGAGAAGGGGAAGAAGGTGTTTAAGCCATTTCCACCGAAAGGCTCTGGTGGACACACTCCTCCTATGCGACCAGGTAGGGAGATGTTTTCGAATGCTATGTCGATGCTCTTTATCTTCCTGATCATCATGACGGTGTACTCGTTCCTGACGGAGGGCAAGAAAGAGACAACGACACTCCCGATTTCCGAAGTGGCTTCTGATATTGAGCGGGGAGATATTTCAGAAATTAAGATCTCAGGTGACCGTCTTGAAGTGGTCTACGCGAAAGGAGGCATCATAAAGGAGTCGAAGAAAGAGCAGGGCTCGTCATTATCGGAGACGCTGACTAATTATGGTGTCTCGGCAGAAAAACTTCGTGCGGTTCAAATCTCAGTTGAGAAGGAGAGTGGATTTTTGTTTTGGTTTATGAGTCTGGCTCCATTTCTTATCCCCATCCTCTTCGTCGCGGTCTTCATCTGGTTTCTCACTCGCCAAGTAAAAGGGGCGGGGATGCAGGCGATGAGTTTCGGACAGTCAAAGCCCAAGATTATTTTCCCAACCGATAAAAAGCAGAAGATTACTTTTGCCGATGTTGCGGGAGTGAAGGAGGCGAAGCAGGAGCTTGCGGAGATTGTCGACTTTTTAAAAAATCCAAAAAAGTTTCTTGATATTGGAGCGCAAATCCCCAAGGGCGTTTTGCTTATGGGTGCTGCCGGTACCGGTAAGACACTTCTTGCTCGCGCGGTAGCAGGGGAGGCGGGTGTGCCGTTCTTCTCAATATCCGGTTCTGAATTCGTCGAGATGTTTGTCGGTGTCGGAGCTTCAGTAACAGGCGACACGCCGGTTCTGATAAAGACAGAGAAAGGGGCGAAGCTTATTCCTATCGCTTCAGTCGTTGATGCGTATTATCGGGATAATGAGAGCGATGTCGTCAAACCTGCTCCGGGACTGCAAACGCTCGGGTTCAAACCTCGCGAAACGACCTTCCGGGGCGCTCGAGGCAAGACAGAGACCCGCTACTTTGGGGGCAGTCAGTGGAGTGCTGTTGGAGGAGTGCTTCGCCACAAAGCCGATACGATCTATGAGATTCGCTACAGGGGTGGCACTATCAAGACCACAGGAGACCATTCGATCTTCGTCCGTAGGCGCAATATGGTCGTCGCAAAGAAAGCAGAAGAACTGAAACGGGGGGATATTTTAGTGAATCTTCCTTTCAAGGTACGTGGCGCGTTTATTCTCGGATTCGGGACAACTCATCATGTATACGCGCATGATTTTGGAGCGGACCACACTGTATATCTACCTCTCTATGATGAGCGGCATGCAAAGACGGTTAAGAACTATCAGTATGCCATGGCGAATTCGAGCATGCTCTCGCAGACTACAATAGCCACGCGCGTCGGTGTTTCTCAAGCAACGATCGGTAACTGGCAATCCGGAAAACATCGACCGCAGTTTTTTAATAGTACGGTTGTGACTCACAAGACACCTTCATCTCTGCTCGTGACGGAGGAGTTGATGCGCCTACTCGGATACTATACGGCGGAAGGGCGTACGACGGAATACTATACGCAATTCGTGTTTGGTCTTCACGAAACCGACCTGCATCAGGATTGTATTTCCCTTATCGAGTCGGTGTTCAAACTTAAATATGCGGTTCAGCCTGTTCACGAATCGCATTCTTTCAGAATCACCGTTTCTTCACCCATAGTCGCGCAGTTCTTTGAGCGAGAATGTGGCACAGGAAGCCATCATAAGCATGTACCTGAAATTCTTTGGACGCTTCCGAAACGCTATTTTCTCGCGTACCTCAAAGGCTATAGCGAAGGTGATGGTTATACGTCCAAGGAAGGCAAACTCTCGATGACTTCAGTGTCGAAGCAACTTATCTTAGAACTTGCGTGGCTCTGTGGTATGCATGGTATTCAAGCGGGAGTCCGGGAAACGAGCGCGCCGGCAGGCCGTACGATAGGCGGTGGCAAACCGATTCCCGAAAGTACTTCATGGAACTTAATCATCGGCAAAACTGCGCATCCCTTTGTTTCGTATGCGGGAACGTTCGGACAATTTAAAAAGCCCGTCGTTGAGGAGGTAATAATAAAACCGTATAACGGGTATGTCTACGACCTATGTGGTTGCGACAACGAAGCGTTCTTTGGTGGAGAGAAGCCAACACTGCTTCATAACAGTCGTGTCCGTGACCTTTTCAAAATGGCGAAACAAGCTGCTCCCTCTATTATCTTCGTTGATGAAATCGATGCGGTAGGACGTGTTCGCGGTGCTGGTATGGGGGGAGGTAATGATGAACGTGAACAGACGTTGAATCAGATACTTGTTGAGATGGATGGTTTCGAACAAACCGAGAAGGTTATTATCATGGCAGCAACAAACCGTCCTGATGTTCTCGACCCAGCTCTTGTTCGCCCAGGACGATTCGATAGACGAGTTATGGTAGACCTTCCGGATCGCAATGACCGAGAAGCGATTCTCGCCGTACACGCAAAGAAGAAGCAACTTGGAGAAGATGTGGTGCTTCGGGTTGTGGCTGAGCGTACGCCAGGATTTTCTGGTGCAGACCTCTACTCGATTGTGAATGAAGCAGCGATTCTCGCGGCTAGGGAAAATAGGACAAAACTGACGCAGTATGACCTAGTGAGGTCCATCGAAAAAGTCATGCTCGGTCCTGAACGAAAAAGTCATCTGCTCTCCATAAAGGAAAAAGAAATCACTGCCTATCATGAAGCCGGACATGCTCTGGTGTCGTCGGTGTTACCATTCGCCGATCCTGTGCATAAGGTTTCAATCATTGCTCGTGGTCGTGCAGGTGGATATACCCTCAAGCTACCCCTCGAGGACAGAAAGCTACAGTCTCGAAAGGAGTTTCTTGATGATATCGCCGTCTCTCTTGCCGGATATGTAACCGAGATGATGATTCTTGATGATGTCACGACCGGTCCGTCGAACGACCTGCAGGTATCGACGGCGCTTGCTCGTGACATGGTTACGAAGTACGGAATGTCAGATAAGATTGGGCCGATTGCGCTCGAAGGAAGCGGAGGGAAGGCAATGTTTGGCCGAGGGGTAGATGACAAAGAGTTCTCACAGAAGATGGGCGACCTTATCGATGCCGAAGTGTCTAAGATTATGAGCGAGGCACATGACCGTGCGGAAAAGATTTTGAAGGAGCACAGGCCAGCACTCGATGCGATTGCTGCGAAATTGATAGAAGTTGAGAATCTTGAGCAGGATGAGTACGAGAAGGTCATCATCGCTCATGGGATTTTGCCGAAGAAGAAACAGGATATTGAGCATCAGAAATAGAGGACACGGAAGCGACACGGACTAAGAACACGGAACGAGACGGAAGTTCTGCCTCCTCCCGTTCTTCAGGGGGGAGGATTGAGGTGGGGTGGTGTTTTATTCTCCCTTTCCTAAAGCATGCCGCGCACCAATATCTTTTGGTGCGGTGGGGAGCACTCCGACGCGATGTCGGAGGAGGGATTTTCTCAACTTAGCAAATGCTCACGGCCGTGAGCATTTGCTAAGTTGAGATTTTTGCGAAAGTGGCGTATGTGCGCTACGATATCCGCACGGCGCCAGGAATATGCACGTATTGAGGTTTGCGATTGGCAACCTCTCTTGACCCCGCGTTCGGGATACAGGGGGAACGACCCCCTTAATCAAGCAATACACTCCGGTCTATCCAGTCGTAATGAGGCCGCACCATATTTCCTGGTGGCTTTTCTTTTGCTTAACTTTCTTATTTGGGGTACGATTTCGATATGCAGGACTTCGATGAATGGAACGAGATAAAGAAAAAGATTGAAGAAGGTAACTTCGAGCCTCCGCACTTTCCGAAAGCAGGTGAAGTGTGGATGTGTTCGCTCGGCAGAAATATCGGTTTTGAGTAGAACGGGAGCGGCGGCAACTTTTCTCGCCCCGTTCTTGTAGTCAAAAAGTTCAACAATCAAATGTTTTGGTCTATTCCGCTTTCCACGAAGCAGAAGAAGTTTGATTTCTACTACAACTTCTCTGATCCTGACGGAAAAAAAGTCTCTGTCATTTTGGCCCAGTTACGACTTGTAAGCGTGAAAAGATTAAGAAGAAAGCTGTATGATATGTCGACTAACGATATGGTTACTATAAAGATGCGACTGCAAGAGTTCCTCGATTAAAAAGTCGAAACCCCGCATCTCTGCGGGGCTTCTCGGAGCCTCCGAAGAGGCACTTTGTACCCGTAGTATATGCTAAAAGGCTCTGCAAAGTCAAGCTCAATTTTGCGAAAGTGGCAAAATTAGGCTACGATTTCGATACTCGCCCGTAGCTTTCGCCTCTTCGCCGGGCAGGCAATGGTAGAGCGATTCCCGCCCCTAGCTCAATGGTTAGAGCACCGAGCTTATACCTCGGGGGTTCTTGGTTCGAGTCCAAGGGGGCGGACTCTGAAAAAATTCATATACCTTTGGGGTCCTTGGTTCCCTGCCCGCCGAAGAGGTGGGGAGTCCAAGAGGGCGGATTGGAGATTTATGTAATTTCTGTTATCTTACGTAGTATGTTTTCTCTTACGAGGAAAAGAAGATGAAGATTTAGGCGCAGTCAACGCGCCTCTTTGTCTTGCCCTCGTAAGCTAACGGATAACTGCCTCGATTCTAACGAGGACTTGCAGGTTCGACTCCTGCCGAGGGTATTGTGAGTTATAAACTAATCCACTATGGATATGGACGACCCAAAAAAGAAATTTTTGTTGTATATCTTTTTCAGCAATAGTGTTCAGGGTGCGTCTCAACACAATAAAATCTACATTAAAAAAGAAGAGGATATGAGTCCAGATGAAAAAAAGATGAAAGCCGAAATGAAAGGGTATCTCCTGACAGAATTAAAAAACTTACCAAGTTCTTTAGGCACAGACATTGCTGGTTGTGTAAGGACATTACAAAACAGTATTACTAAGGATTATAAAAAAATCTTATGGGACGGGCAGATAACATTCGGTACCGTTCAAAAATTGGTTAATCTCTACTTAAAATATTTGTGGGTTGCTGGTTTCCTCGGGGAGAAGGACCCCCCGCATTGTCCGGTTGATAGGAAAGTCTTGGAGGCTGTTGGTTGGGGAGGTAACCCCTGGACAAAAATGAAGGAAAAAGATTATAGGGAGGCAATTAGACACATTTCTCAAAAAGCGGGAGGGGATGAGTTTATCGCAAAATGGGAATTAGAAAATTGGCCGTTCTCAAGATAAGTTTACCGTTTACGCTTGACCGCATAGCAAGCGCTTGCTATACTCTGTAATACAGATTATTACACTTTGTTATCAATACTATGCGAAACGTACTCAACATATCGCTTCCTAAGGAGATGGTGATGGACATCAAGCGCGGAGTGAAGGCGGGGAAGTTCGCTTCCACGAGCGAGTTCATGCGGCATCTTATTCGGGTGTGGAATACTCAAAAGCTGGCAGAAGAGTTGAAAGCTGAACGTGAACAGTTTCGTAAAGGAAACTATAAGGTGCTTAAGTCTCTAAAGGATTTGCGCTAACATAGAGCCATGGAAATTCGTTATCGGCCGCGATTTGTACGAGAATACAAGAAGTTGCCGCGCCCACTTCAGCAACTCGCTGAAAAACGCGTAGCCTTATTTCGAGAAAATCCTTACGATTCTCGGCTTAAAACTCACAAACTGCATGGAGACCTTGAAGGTTTCCTTGCCTTTTGGATTGATTACCACAATCGAATTATGTTTGCTTTTATGGATGAGAAAACAGTGGAGTTTTATTCCATTGGAGACCACGATATTTACAACTGATTTCTACTCAAGTAGAAACAGCATTCGTTTTGTGATAACATAGACTGTATGAACAATCGCATTGAAGCAAACCCAAAAGTTATGGTGGGGAAGCCCATCATCAAAGGCACGCGGATAACCGTGGAGCTTATTTTGCGCCAGCTTGCGCAGGGGCTCACCGCGAAAGATGTTATTGCGAACTACCCGCATCTCAAACCGGAGGATGTTCAGGCGGCTATAAATTGTCGACACCTTATTTCGATAGGCGGATTAAATCCACCCAGTTTCGCGTGATCCCTTTAGAAAAGGTAGAATTAAGAAAACACCTCCACCCCCTCTCAATCTCCCACTTAGAAAAGGGGGAGAGGTTTATCGTCCGTGTCTGTCTGCGCTTGCCCCATGACCGTCTCCGGTTTTACGGGGTCTAGTCCGCATTCTTTATTCAAAATGAATTTCCTCCTGCTTGCGTGATGCGAGGTTCCGGGAGAGAAGAGGGTAGCGGGAGAGACCCGTCTTCTTCTAGAAGACGTCTCACTCCGTGTGGTTGACATGGGGGGAACCGAAAGTGTATGATACTATCATATTAAATTATCATACATTTATGTCTACATTATCAGTACCCCTACCTGCGGAGTTGGAAGCGTTCATCAGTCGACAAGTAAAAAGCGGACGGTCGCCCAATAAGGCTGCAGTCGTTCGGAGTGCCCTAAAACTCCTCTCGGAAGAAGAAGCGGTACAGGCAGTGCTCAAAGCGGAACGGGAGCCCACGCTCCGAGGTGACTTATGCGAGCTTGCGAAGAAACTGCGTACGAAATGATCACGGTAACTTACAAGGCGACATTTGTCCGCCAGTTTGATGCTCTTGAGGAAGGTCTCCAGAACGAAGTGTTGGAGAAGATAGAGCTCTTCAAGAACCAAAGAAATCACAAGCAACTTAAAGTACATAAACTGCACGGCCCACTTCATGGCCGGTATGGTTTTTCAGTCAATTACAAATTCAGGATTGTGTTCGGCTATAGTTCAAAAAACGAAGTTGTCTTGCTCGCCGTCGGTGACCACGATGTATATCGGTAGGACAGGAAGCGCTACTTTTTTGTAGAGAGCTATGGACTATTCCCCGTACAGATTGCTGTGCGTGTCTATATCAATGAGGCGGACAGTATCGCGGGCGTAGTCTTCATAAATAAGGCGGTAGTCGCCGGTGATGTTGATACTTCGATAGCTTCGGAGCGATCCGTGAAGAGCATGATTGTTCAGAAGGACGTTGAATGGATCCTTCATAAAAATCACCAACCGCTTTGCTAGCGCTTGCTTTACTTTGTGTGGAAGCTTAGAAACCGCTTTTTTAAAGTGGCTACTCGGTACGACGTTCATCGTTTATTTAGTGAGTTTTAGGTCAGCGATTAATTCCTTTACCTTCGTAAAAGAGGGAAGTGTGCCTTTCCTCTTATCCATCTCCAAACTTATCTTTTCCCAGAGCGCTAACTTCGCTTTTGTAGGCTTGGGTTCTGCTGAGAGAGTCAACTCCTTTTCCCGTACAAACTGTCGGAGTAGGGCATTGATAACCGTTGTAAGGGGCACACCAAGCTCGTCAGCCGTTCGTTTGGCATCATTGCGGAGCTTCTTTTCGGTCTTTATGGTAAGTGTTGTATTCATACCGTTATACTACTTTTGGTATGATTTATTGTCAAGGCACTGACACCCCACCCAGCCTCCCCTCTAAAGAGGGGCAGAGGGGAGGAGGAGAGAGCTACTCAAAATGAATTTCCTCTTTTTTGCGGGAGGCGAGGTGCGACTGGAGAAGAGGATAGCGGGAGAGTGATTCGTCTTCTTCAAGCAGGCGTTTCGCTTCGGCGCGAGCGGCTTCCACCATTTTGAGATTTTGGAGTGCTTCCATCGCGACGTCGGAGACGCCCCATTGTTGCGAGCCACTAAGCTCGCCCGCGCCACGGAACTTGAGGTCGTATTCGGCGAGCTCAAAGCCGTTTTTAGCTGTCCTGAGTGCCTTAAGTCTGTCGGCGGTCTTCGCTCCTGCACTCTCGGTAAAGACGTAGCAAAAGGCCTGATGGGAGCTTCGGAGGACTCGCCCGCGGAGTTGGTGGAGCTGGGCCAAACCGAATCGTTCCGCGCCTTCAATGATAATCACGGTCGCGTTCGGGACATTGACGCCGACTTCAACAACAGAGGTGGAAACGAGAATGTGTATTTTTCCGTCTTTAAATGCTTCCATCGTTTCTTCTTTCTCGTCGTCTTTTAGTTTGCTATGCATGACGCCGATAACGTACTCGGGAAACACTTTTTCTTTGAGGCGCACGGCTTCTGCTTTCGCCGACTTTGCTTGTACTGCAAATTCTTTGTCGGGGTCTGGTTCATCGATGCGGGGAGTTATAACATACATCTGCCGTCCAGCCTTGAGTTCTTTCCGTATTTTCTCGTAGGTGGCGTCACGGTCTTTCGGTACTACGGGTTCAGTGATTATCGGTTTACGTCCAGGAGGAAGTTCGTCTAGCACCGTAAGGTCGAGGTCTCCGTAAATCGTGAGTGCAAGAGTACGTGGAATGGGGGTGGCCGTCATGGACAGCAAATGCGGAACAGACGCAGAACTATGCTGACCTGACGCCGAAGAATTGCGGGCCGTATCATATACGATTCTGTTGATAGTAAGTTCTTTCGGCCCGAAATTTACTAACAAGGCGAGTCGGTACGAAGAACCCTTGAGGTATGTCCAAATTTGTTTTTGCTCCACAGAGCCAACAAAGTTTAGAGCCTTAAGTTCGAGTATAACTGCGTCTTCCACAACAAAATCAGGTTGATAAATGCCGACATGTTTACCTCGGTATAGAATAGGTATCTGCACCTCTCTTTTGAACGAAAGCTTGCAAGCGGTAAGCTCTTCGGCTAAAGCTCGTTGGTACACAATTTCTTTGTGGCCTCCCCCTAGATTTTTCTTTACGGTAAACAGTGCCTGTCGTATGCGATACGTGAGGTCTTTGTAAAGCAAGGAGGTGTCCATTTGCGGTTTTTCTGCGTTTTTCTGCGTCTGTTCCGCATTTGTTCTGCGAACCAACGCTTTGCGTTGGTTGATACCGAAGCGGTGTTGTTCGTCGATGATGGCGTAGGCGAGGTGTTTAAACTTCACCGATTTTTGAATAAGCGAGTGTGTTCCGACAAGAATAGGTATTTCGCCGTTTGCTACCCACTTTAAAAGTTGTGCCCGGGAAATATTCGTCGCACCGTTTCCTGTCTTGAAGTTCGCCGATACTTTCGAAGGGAATTTCTGACAGCCAGCAGAGGTAATGAGGCCTATGTTAATCGGTAGGTGAGAGAAGAATGAAATAAAGTTTTCAAACTGTTGCCGGGCAAGTATTTCAGTCGGGCACATGTAGGCAACCTGGAGGTTCCCAAAGTTCTGATCTTTTGGTCGTGACGTAACGACGGCATACGCGGTGGTCGCTGCGACCGCCGTCTTTCCGCTTCCGACGTCACCCTCAAGGAGACGCGCCATTGGGTCTCCACGCCTGAAATCTCCGGTGATGGCGGTAATAGCATGCTTCTGCGCACCCGTAAGTTCATAGGGGAAGCGTTTTGTGAATTCTGTAATATGTTCCTCTGTTTTATCGATAACGAATGATTGCTCTTTCTTCCAGAGGTGGCGTTCTTTTTGTTTCTCGAGTTGAATAAAAAAGACTTCTTCAAAAGCGAAGCGTTTTCGAGCCGCGACAGCATGGTCTTTTTGTTGCGGTGTGTGCATCCAGATGAGCGCGGTTTTGAGCGTAGGGAGGTGGTATTTTTCCAAAATCTCTGGCGGAATCGGGTCTACGACCGAATCAAGTATTCCCGACGCGATTATTTTCTGAATATGGTGAAATAGCCAGTTGGTCGTGACGCCACGGGACTCAGGGTACACGGGGTGTAAGTGATGTGTTTCTCCCGCTTCACCGAATAGGGACTCTCCAACGCCTTGTGGGACTATATTCACGCGCTCTATTTTCGGATTGGAGAAATACAAAGACCGTGAAGCGTGAAGCGTGGAACGTGTAGCGTCAGAAGGCTTCGCACGGCGCTGTGAGACTTTTCCCTCAACACGCACTAACGCTTCTTCGGGAATCATTTTCGCGAGATACGGCTGATTAAACCAAACAATTTGAATCTTTCCCGTATCGTCCGCAAGTTCGGCAGTTCCCATCGGAATTTTAGTTCGGAATCCTTTGCTCGCTTTGAGTTTTGAAATCCGCCCGAAGACAACAACCGAGTCTCCTTTCCGGAGACTGTCGATTGTTCGCATTTCCGCTACGTCTCCGTAGCGGGTGGGGAAGTGGTAGAGCAGATCCTCCGCCGTCTTGATACGGAGCTTTCTAAGCGCCTTTTGTTGAGGTTCCACAAGGCGGAATATATCGGTGAGGGGTGATAGGAGGTTCACGTCATCAATTCTAACGAAGTGGTGGACGTTTTACCACAGGTAGGTTACAGGTCGATACGGAACTCAAAGCCGTGCTTTTTCATACCGAGTTTTTCGTACCACGCGTGGACATTTTCACGTGATGTTCTACTCGTGCCGATGACTTTATAGCAATTGAGGCGTTTGGCTTCTTTGAATGCTTCTTGTACGAGTATTGTCCCGATACCTCGTTTTCGATGTTCTTCTTTGACCAGCACGTCCTCCAGAAGTCCGTACGGCTGTGTGTGAGAGTCGTTATGTATGAGATACAGATACATAGCACCAAGCTCAACGCCATTCTCGACAGCGCTGAGTCGTACTGCATTTCCATTTTGCTTTTCTTCTTTCTTGATTTCCATGATACGAATGCTACACATTAATGCACGAATGCTTCGAATATGCGAATGAATAAAGTCGGGATTCGTAGATTAGTAGCATTCGCATAGTAATTCGTTGCATTCGTATTACTTAATCTGCTCCCAAATAATCTCCGCTATTTTCTCCGCATCATGGCGGATAATGCTACGGGTTAGGGTATCACCCTTTATTTTCTTGTGCACGTGGTTTGAGAGAACGGCGCCGGTGATGACCTTAACTCCAAGCTTTTTAATGGTGTCGGTGTCTGGCTCCACAAACACCGCTTTTTCTTTCTTGTATAAGGCGAGTACTTCTTTTTCTGGTTTCTTCGTGTTGACGATGACGGTATCGATGACCGATGTTCCGTCCTTAGCACCAAGGTATACGTTGGCTTCACGGACAAAATCTGAGGCCATAAAACCGTCTGTTTGACCGAGCTTGGTCATGATATTGGTCACTAGCATCTTCTGTGCCTTTGACATGCGAATTGCTTCTGCGATTCCGGGCACCAACAGGTTTGGGAAAGTGGAAGTATAGAGGTCTCCCGGCCCAAGGATAATGGTGTCGGCACGGGCTATGGCATCGAGTGCGCGAGGATTTGCGGTCGCTGAACTTAATTTCAGTGTTGCAATCGGTGCTCGCTTCTTGGTCACCGGTTCGTCGAGTTCGTGCTCGCTTTTTATTGTTGTGCCATCGGTCAGTTTTGCTGAAAGGGTTGTGGGTTCTTTGGATACAAACAGGACTTCACCTCGTACGTTGAGAAGGCGTGCTGCTTCTGCAATCGCACCTTCGGCACTGCCGGTGACCTGTTGAAGTCCCGCCAGCATGATATTACCGAGATTGTGTCCTTTCAGTGACCCCGTGGCAAAGCGGTGGGAAAAGAGGTCTTGTAATGCAGGGACCGTGTATGAAAGACCGACGAGGCATTGTCTTATATCGCCCATAGGCATGACGCCAAGTTCCTTGCGAAGTACACCAGTTGAACCTCCATCGTCAGCGGTCGAGACAATGACGATGTTGTTGGTTGGAAACTGGCGCAAACCTTTAAGTAGGGTAAAAGTGGCGGTTCCACCGCCGATAATGACAGCTGTTTTCATATATTTATATTTTTTGTTGATAGGACTTACGCATTTTGCCTTTTTCTGTCATTCCAGCGACGAAGCAGTAGCGGAGTAGTCGTAGACTATGCTGGAATCCAGTATATAGCCGTTTTTTATGGCTCTGGATTCCACTTTTCAGTGGAATGACATCAATTGCGTAGGTCCTAGTTGAAATCAATTTCTTTTTACCCAGCACCTTGACGGGAACGCCCTGCGCTTGTGCGCAGGGTTCGGGTCCTTGCCACAGGGTTAACGCGATTGTGGTCAAGGTGCTGGGTTTACGGACCACTTCCAATTCCGCACTTCGTCCATATCTTCACCATACTTGGATACATACAAGCGGTGCTCGGCCAGCTTTTTCTTCATCAGCTTAATTACTTCCTTTTCTTTTTTGCCCTTTTTGGGTAAAGAATCGATGACATACTGCACAATATGGAAGCGGTCTATTCCGTTTAAGACCGTCATATCAAATGGGGTAGTTGTCGTTCCTTCCTCCATATACCCATATACGTGTATGTTTTCGTGGTTCGGACGTCGATAGGTTAGACGGTGAATGAGCGACGAATATCCATGAAAGACAAAGGTAATCGGCTTATCTCTCGTAAAGAGATTTTCAAATTCCTGGTCGGAAATACCATGAGGATGGTTGGTACGTGGCCGGAGTGTCATAAGGTCTACGACATTAACAACCCGAAGCTGAAGCTCTGGAAGATGCTCTCGGATTATAGAGGTGGCCGCCAGAACTTCCAAGGTCGGCACATCTCCCGCGCAGGCAAGAACCGCGTCAGGACCTCCTCTTTTTTCGTTGCTAGCCCATTCCAAAATCCCCGCACCTCTCTTTACGTGACGCACCGCTTCATTGATTGGAAACCATTGTGGCATTGTGTGCTTGCCGGCTACGACAACATTGATCTGGTGCACGCTCTTCAAACATTTGTCCATAACAGCGAGCAAGCAGTTCGCGTCCGGCGGTAAGTAGACCTGAATAAACTCAGCCTTCTTCTGATAGACATGGTCTATAAAACCCGGATCTTGATGGGTAAAACCGTTATGACCCTGTCTCCATACATGGGAGGAAATCAAATAATTTAAAGAGGGGATTTTTTTTCGCCAAGGGATGCGAGCAGTTACATTTAACCACTTGGCGTGTTGATTAAACATGGACCCCACAATATGAATAAAAGCCTCATAGCTGTTAAATATCCCGTGGCGACCGGTAAGGAGATACCCCTCAAGCCAACCCTGGCAGAGATGTTCGCTTAAAACTTCTATCACACGGCCTGATGGCGATATATACTCGTCAGTATTTGTCGGTTCGGTCATCATTTGTCGGTTAGTGGTTTCAAATACCGCGCCAAGACCGTTTGACATTGTTTCGTCGGGGCCAAACACTCGGAAATTTTGTCCCGTTTCGTTCGCTTTGATTATGTCGCGAAGGAATCTTGCGAACACTCTCGTTGCACCTTCGCCATCCTCTCCCCGTGTCTTAATCCTTAGCGCGTACTCCTTGAAATTCAGCATGTGGAGTTTTTTGGTTAATTGACCACCGTTGGTATGCGGATTTGCTCCCATACGCCTGTTTCCTCGGGGTGCCAGTTCTCGAAGTTCCGGTTTTAATCTGCCGGTAGCATCAAACAACTCTTCCGGTTTGTAACTTTTGAGCCATGTGGTGAACTCCTCAAAATGTTTCTTGTTTGTTTTAAGGTCGGCGAATATAACTTGATGTGAACGGAAACTGCCTTCATTTGGTTTGTCGTCAACGGTCTCTGGTCCGGTCCAACCCTTGGGGGTTATAAGAATTATCATTGGCCAGCGAGGACGCAGAGGCACTTTTTGTTTTTTGGCGTCCTTCCTGATACTTTGTATTTCAGCAACAATTTCATCCAATTTTTTCGCCATTATTTGGTGCATTGTTTCCGAATCTTTTCCTTCAATGATATGAGGTTCCCATCCGTATCCACGAAACAGCTGTATCAATTCTTCTCGTGGAATGCAGGCAAAAATTGTCGGGTTAGAAATCTTGTATCCATTCAAATGGAGAATGGGTAAGACGGTACCGTCTGTTTTGGGATTGAGGAATTTGTTTAGATGCCAAGAGGTTGCGAGCGGTCCTGTTTCCGCCTCACCGTCTCCCACGACACACGCGGTAATTAAGTCGGGGTTATCAAGCACCGCTCCGAAAGCATGAGCAAGCGAGTAGCCGAGCTCTCCACCCTCGTGAAGCGAGCCAGGGCATTCTGGAGAGACATGGCTCGGCACACCTCCGGGAAAAGAAAACTGGGTGAACAGCTTCTTCATACCTTTTTCGTCTTGGCTTATCTGTGGATATACCTCGCTGTACGTACCCTCAAGATAGGTGTTGGCGATAAGAGCCGGGCCTCCGTGTCCAGGTCCGGATATGTACAGCATGTTCAGGTCATGCTTTTTTATCACTCTGTTTAAGTGTACGTAGATAAAGTTTTGGCCCGGCGAAGTCCCCCAATGGCCCATAAGCAGAGGCTTAATATCGTTTTCTGATAGAGGGCGCTTCAGAAGGGGGTTGTCGTATAAATAAATCTGTCCGATAGAAAGGTAATTAGCCGCACGGAAGTACGCGTCTATCTTTGCTACGGTTTCTTCTCCTAGATATTTTTTCCCAGAACTCATCTCAAAATAAACTAGTATGAATAAAGATGATACAAAACTTGGCTACTGCGGCAGCTTCCGGCCGCCTGCGCCTTGCCCTTCGGATTCACTGAAGCTCGGCTTCAGCTCATCCTCCAGGGCTTCGGCTCGCTCGTCCGGAAACTGCCTCGCTACGCCATTTATTTTGGGATGAGTTCTATTCATATTTGTGAGGTGACAATACTTACAATAGCAACAATCTCGCTTGTTTGCGCTCCGCGGGATAGATCGCTCATGGGTTTCTTCATTCCCTGTAGGATTGGGCCGAGAGCCTGTGTTTTAGGAGAGAGACATGACACGAGTTTATAGGAAATATTTGCCGCATCAAGCGAGGGGAATATTAAAACATTAGCACCACCTTGTATCACATTCTCCGGCGACTTTCGCTCTGAAATGGCCTTGATAAGAGCAGTGTCTGCTTGCATTTCGCCGTCAATAATAAGATTTGGTCTGCGCTTTCGTATCAATGCAAGGGCCTCTCTTACAAGGGTGATTGACTGACTGGTACCGCCCGAGCCTTTTGTGCTGTACGAAAGAAGCGCTACTTTAGGTTCGTCTCCAACAATTCGAGAGCGCGCGTCAGCCGAAGAGATTGCAGTGTCTGCTAATTGCTCTGCTGTCGGTTGTGGCACCACGGCACAGTCGGAAAAAGTCAGAACCTCTTCAGTGTCGGTGTCCCGAAAGGGCGGGACAATCATATAAAACGAACTTGAAACAGTTTGTATTCCCTCAGCCTTTCCTACAAGCCAAAGGCCTGCACGTAGAACATCTCCGGTTGTATATGAAGCTCCTGCTACCAATCCGTCGCCTTCTCCAATACGCAGAAGGTACATGCCGTACATCAAAGGGTCGCGGGCGAGAGTGTGCGCCTCCTCTTTGGTCAGTTTGTTTTTGGTGTTGCTCTTTCCCGAGCGTAATTCAAGAAGTAATTCTTGAAGGGTGTCTATTATTTTCCCCTCCATTTCAACACAGGCAAGCCCGAGTGCTTTTATCTTAGGCGCATCTGCGGAGTCACACACAAAAACAGGTGTGGCGATCTTTTCTTTCAAAATGATACGCGCAGCTTCAAGCACCCGAGCGTCCTTGGCTTCAGGGAGGATGATTTTCTTTGCATGCTTCTTTGCATCGCGGATACGCAGGTTGTGAAGAAAACTGTTCATACAAATTGTTGAGAGGGTATTTATTCCACCGTTACACTTTTGGCTAAGTTTCGTGGTTTATCCACGTCATTTCCTCGCTCAACCGCTAAATAGTATGCGAAAAGTTGCATTGGCACAAACGCTAAAATAGGTGAAAGCATTTCCAGAGTCTTTGGTATATAGAGTACGGTATCGGCAATCTTTTCGAGCTCTTTGTTTCCTTCGGTAGTTATGGCGATAACGGGACCTTTTCGGGCTTTAATTTCCTGGATACTGGATTTGTTCTTTTCATATACGCTATCTTTGGGAGCGATAACGATAGAGGGGAAGTTCTTGTCGATCAGCGAAATAGGGCCGTGTTTTAATTCCGCGGTATTAATTCCCTCAACGTGAATATAGGAACACTCTTTTAGTTTGAGCGCACCCTCGAAAGCAGAGGCAACATTATACTTTCTTCCGAGGCAGAAGAAGTGCTCGTGCTTTTTATACTTTTTCGCAAGCGCCTTAATCTTCGGAGCACTTTCAAGAATCTTCTCGATATGTGCGGGAAGTTTCTGTATTGCTCGTATGATCGCCTGACCCTCTGTCTTAGAAAGTCCACGCAGTCTTCCAAGGTAGAGAGCGAGCATAAGATGGAGAAGGACCTGTGAAGTGGATGCTTTTGTTGATGCGACGGCGATCTCCGGTCCGACGTGATTATAGATCCCCGCGTCTACCTCGCGTGCGATGCTTGAGCCGATGACGTTCACAATACCGAAGGTGAGTGCTCCTCGACGCTTTGCTTCACGGACGGCATTCAAGGTGTCGGCTGTTTCGCCCGATTGCGACACCGCGATGAGCGCGTCTGTCTCGGCGAGCGCTGATGTTCGGTAGGCAAATTCAGAACCGAACTCTACCTTTGCCGATATGTGGGCCAGTTCTTCGAGTGCGTATTCACCGACGAGACAGGTAAAGCGCGCGGTCCCCATACCAGCAAGGATAATGTGTTTGAGGTCGCGTATTCGGTCTTCGAATTGCTCGAGCCCACCGAATTTGACGGTACCCTCGCCGGGGACAAGCCGTCCGCGCATCGTATCGCGAAGTGCCTGTGGCTGTTCCATGATTTCTTTCAACATGAAGTGCGGATACCCACTCCGCTCTGCGGTGTTGTTACTCCATTCGATGAGTGTTGTCTCGCGCTCTTGCTTTCCGTTACCATTTTTAAAATCGGAAATCTCGTATGAGCCATCGGTCAAGGTGACCATGTCGCCATCATTCAGATAGATGACCGAGTTGGTGATGGAGAGTATCGCGGTCGCATCCGAGGCGATAATATTTTCATCTTTTCCTATCCCAAGAATAAGAGGGGAGCCAAAGCGGGCTGCGACAAGTGTTCCCGGATGGTTTCGAGATAAGACAACGATGCCGAATGCTCCACGAAGTTGTTTGAGTGCGAGGTGAATCGCCTTCGAAAGATTCCTTTCTTTTTTTGAGTACTCCTCGATAAGGTGGGCGATAATCTCGGTATCGGTATCCGACACAAACCTATGCTCTTTTTTTAGGAGTTGGTCTTTGAGTTTTTGAAAGTTCTCGATAATTCCATTATGAGCGACAAAGATATCTCCTGAACAATCAGTATGGGGGTGAGAGTTTCTTTCCGAGGGTTCTCCGTGGGTCGCCCACCTGGTGTGGCCGATACCAATAGACGCAGACCGTACGCCGACTGAACGCAGACCAGACGCAGACAGAGTAGGAAATATTCTCGCAATCTTCTCCTTCAGCTCGTTGACCTTACCTTTGGCTTTTATGCATACGAGCTTGTCGCTTCCAAGTACGGCAACGCCGGCGCTATCGTAGCCTCGGTACTCCATACGAGAAAGACCCTCGAGCACGACGGGGAGGGCTTCGCGTTTACCGACATATCCAATAATTCCACACATGGCTGATTTTTACTGAGAAACTAAATGACGACTATAAAAATCGCCACCTCGCACCATTCCTAGAGCGAGTTTGGGTACCGAATAGGCACATACCTCTTGCGCGAAGCGCGAGCCCGTCTGACCCCTTGGTACGGGGATAGTAAATTTTACAGAGCAAAATGGGGACTGGTAAAATGGGGACTGGTGTACCCTATCTACGGACAAAGAGTATAACACCAAAAACTAACAAAATGTCGCATGGGTTGATATCGTGTGTCTGCGAGTTTAGCAGAATCATACGATCGTATGATTCTGCTAAACGTCAGATCAGAAGCGGTTCCTTGAACCAAACGCTAGCGCGAGCGCCACCAGTGCGAGCGAGATGTCGCGCGATTGACGTAGCCTTCCATTCACGGTAGGGTTACTCCGGTTTTGAAAACAACATAGAACCCCGAAACCGGACGGAGTCTGGAACCCCCTTACTGTTTTTGTGTATGAAGAAGTCACAGAAAGAAGACAACAAAGAATTAAACATTTATGTTTCATCCCGCATCACTCTACTCATTTTGGACAAACTCATCAAAGAGAACCCGAAAAAGATGGCCCTCGTCCCGTTGGAATACTTTCGAGCACCAGCCGGCCTCCTGCTTCTCTTGGGTGAGGAAAGTGCTGTAGCACTTCTTAAGTTAATGCCTAACGGCGACAGGATTGCGATGCTGAGCAATAATGCCAACTTGCGCTACATGTCGCTTGACGAACAGACGTCGATTCTCAAACATTTCAGCGCAATCGCTTCGCGCAATGAAAGTGAAGATACACCCGAACGGATAACCATTAAGCATCTGCAGGAACTGATCAAGCGTAACCCCCACGCTATACTCCCTGTATTTTATCAGCTCTTTCGTCCGTTGAGTGTGGTGTTTGCCTGTATTGGAGAGAGTCAAGAGGTTCTTCAGTCCGCCTTGAGTATTCCCGAGAAGGAAATGGTGGAGCGCCAAACTCGGAAAGTTTCCGAAGAGGAGAAAAACATTGCTTTACGTGAATTTTTGGACATCGCTCTCTGGATCAACTCATGTCTTACGGGCGACCCGTACTTCGCGATGGTTGTAGAACACACCGAAAATGACTTAAGTTCTAATCTGAATTGCAACAAGCAGTAAACCATTCGCGTACTTCTACTTAAGGCGACGGTGTTCACCCCGTTGCCTTTTTGTTATTTGCCGATTTTTTACAAGGCTTAGCCTTGTAAAGCTAACGGCGACTTCCGAAAGCGAGCGCGAGCGCCACCAGTGCGAGCGAAATGTCGCGAAAGAGTATATCGAGCTGATTTTGATTGAAGTAGACGATAGTTATCTGTAGACACCTATGTCTACAGATTTAGCAAAATGAAACGATCGTATGATTCTGCTAAACGTCAGATCAGAAGCGGTTCCTTGAACCAAACGCTAGCGCAAGCGCCACCAGTGCGAGCGAGATGTCGCGGAAAAGAATATCGAGTTGATTTTGATTGAAGTATACGATACTTCCAAGGAAAATAGCCGTCACAAGTGATGGTATAAATATTTTCCATCCGGAGAGAATCCACAATGCTATGACAAGATGGAGTCCTGCGATGAGCATAATGAGTACGCCTTGCGCTAGGCCGGTGTCTTTCATTATAGAGGGGATATATCCTACCCAAGAGCTTGGATTCGTCCAAAACCCGTATGCGGGGTAGAGGAAGGCGAAGGCAAGGGCGATACGAAGAAGAAGATTTGAGGTTTTGTTCATACTATTTTAATTTCGAATACTAAATATCGAATATCTAAAAATACCGAATACGTAGCAAGAAAATATCTAGACTCTTTCTTGTTATAGCTTGGGACTTTTTCGAAATTCGATATTTACCCTGTACTTGAAGAGCGTGTCTGTTCTACGACTCTTTCGTTGGGGTTAAGGTGCTGGGTTTACTCCACAATCACGGTTCCAACCATATTTGCATTGAGGTGGTCGTGGTAGTTCCATGTGCCGGCTTTGGTGAATGTAAAGGAGAACTGAGTATTACCTTTTTGGTCGGTCTTGTATTGGTCGAACTCGGGGTAGAGAAGGTGGGTTGGGTGGTCATCGGATGCGACAGACGCGTTCTTTCCAGTTTTATTTTCGAATACCACAGTATCGCCGATTTTCACGGTGATCGTCTTCGGCGAAAAACCATTTACGTCATAGACAACTTTCGATATTCCATCTTCGACAACGGTCATTTCTTCGGTATCGGTTCCGAGGACGGGTACTTCAAGGCTTTCAATGACGTCGCCATCACCCAAAATAGGATCTTCGGTACCCTTGTCCTTGAGCAAGTAAAAACTTCCCGCGATGAGGACGATAAGAATAATAACGACGACGAGAGCATTTCCTTTATTTGTTTGCATAGACACTATTTTGAAAAGTTAATAACAAGGGAATTATACCGCGATTAGCAGGTAGAAGCGAGGGGATTAGATGTAACCCCTCACACTACATTTCTGCTTTCTTCGGACTGTGTCCCGCCGAAGCCTTTGGCGAAGGAGGAATTCTCCCTTTCATAAAGGGAGCACTCCGATTCTTATTCTTATCGCTCGCCTTGCCGAAGCCGTCTCCGGCGGAGCGCAGGGAGGAGGGATTTATTCCTTACGAGCTTGCCGATATTTTCAGGTAGCGAGCAAAATAAAGTGAATTCCTTACGAGCTTGCCGATATTTTCAGGTAGCGAGCAAAATAAAGTGAATTCCTTACGAGCTTGCCGATATTTTCAGGTAGCGAGCGAAATATAGTGAAATCCTCCGTCTCGAAGATTCGCCACCTCCTTTACAAAGGAGGAATTGGGGAGTGTGAGGGGTTACGATTAGATAAAAATCTGGTTACGTATAAGATTCTGTTAGGCAGACATATACGTTTTCATCTTTTGAACAGCACCTCTCACTTCTTTGAAAACAGAGTCATTGACCATATTTTCTTTGGCGTAGTTCATGATTGGCCTGACCGACTCGATTTTCTTGCCAAATTTCTCCATCCATTTATGACGAGGTAAAATCCATTGGTGGTAGTTATGTTCGGTGTCTTCGTTTTGGAAAAAATAGACATCCTCAATTCCGAGAACATCTTTCATCCCTTTCCGAACCTTGCGTACCAGGTATATGAACTCGGTAGCTTCTTCGTCCGAGAATTCAGCTACTGATCTTACTTTGCGCAAGGGGGCGATAATGAAGAATCCAGGGATAGGAATCTCCCAGTCTTGAGATACATCAAAATATTTTGTCGTTAATATGTTTTCGTCGGGAAATAGTTTTTTACTCATGATTTCTTAGGCTTCATTATGTCGCTGGGCGGGGAGGGCTTCCATGGGCTGATTATTCTTTTATTGAAATGATTTGAATACCTTTGTTTTCGATTTCTTCTTTGGCCCAGAATTGTGTTAAGTCGTCGATTTTCCACTTTCCAACGTAACTAACCTTCCTTTCGAGTTCTCTGCCAGTATAGGCCTTTGTGTTGGGGTCCCATTCTCTTAAAAATAGTGTATCCCCCTCCTTAATTTCAAAGTCATTAAGCCTAAGGGATCGCACGGAAATAACTCCCCCATCTTCCGCCCATTGCATCTCCGACTCCAGCCGCTTCTCAATCGCAGAACCTCTCGTCGTACCTCTGGTACGCCTCAAGATTCTGCTCAATCGAAGCGACCGCATTCGAAGCGCACTGAACGAAATCCGAGGAAGTTATTTCCGTGCGAGCCCTAAGCTCAAACGTCTTTTTACCGTTCGAAATCTTTTCAAAATATTCAGGCCAAACTTTTTTCTCTATCTTGTTCATGCGGGGTTCCTGTAGTTATATCATAAAAACTGCGCACGGTAGGGACGTACCAGGGTGTGAGGAGTTTCTCTACTTCCTATAGGGCTAGTATACATCCATTTTTTCAAACTTCGAATACGATGTTTTTAAAAATGGAGTGAGATTCGGTCACAGGTTTTTACCTGCTGGTAAAACCCGCGACCCCGCCTCGCGCCGTCGCGCTCCGGCTTCGAATCCCACACGGAATGCTCCCAGCATTCCTACCCTCCCCATAAAAAAAATCGGCGCCTTTCGGCGCTCGATTTTGTACATGCGGTGTATTCTTAAAATAGCTCGAACGGAGTTTGCTCGCCGCGCAGAGCGTGGCTCGCCTTGTGGGGGTGAATAAATTCGGAGCGGCTCCGCCACACATTAACAATTTAAAGTTTTTCTTTGGCGGCAAATTATTCCTTTTCAGATTCTTTGAATCGCCCTATAACTCATCATTCTAGATGAGTTGGTGTGAAACTCAGAGACTTTTAACTCATGCGAGAATTATGAAGGAAATAGACTTCGTAAATAATAAGTTCCACCTTCAATCAAAATAGCATGTCAGATTTCTTTAAAAAGAATCATAAATTTCCAATGTATAAATCTTGCCAAATCTACTTCGTCTCTTCCGTAACATCTGGCGTTCGCAGTTCTTCTATTTTGACTTTTTTTCTTTCTTCACGTAAATGTATGACAGGATTTGTAGAAGCATATGTTTCCCCGCCATGTTCCCTAGCAATTTCTTCTGGAATAGTTACGCTTATCGTTCCATCTTCGTTATGAATAGGCGTCTTTATGCGTTTCCATTCATCTTCGGTCATTTCAAGAAATGATTCGGGAGCGTAAATGGTAGCTTCATCTCCTTCAATATTTTCGATTGTATAGACGCGTTTACCACATAGCACAGATTGTCCGGTTTCAAATTTTTTTTCTGGGATTGGGTTCCCAGTTTCTGGTGATTTCATAGCTTTGTTTTTTATAAAGATTAAGTTGCTAAATCCAGGGTAGAACTTAATCCATTATAAATTATTTATTATTACGACCTTAAAAATTGATAAAAAATTTATTTTGCCCTTCCAAAATATGGTTCGAGCCGATTTGTTTTTAGGTTCTTTGGCAGTTTGGAATGCTCTCGGCTTCGCAATTCATTTTGCCAGCCGCCCATTCCGAGCCGCGCACAGCGTGGCGAGGAACGAATTCCGTTCGAGCTAATTCAAGAATACACCGCCAGTTGGGAAAATACAAATTTGAATAGGTCAGCTCGCGCCGCGAGACATCATCTTTCCACTTGCAAAATCCTGACTTGCGGAGGGTGTGGGATTCGAACCCACGGTCCAGTTTCCCGGACAGCACATTAGCAGTGTGCTGCATTCGACCGCTCTGCCAACCCTCCAAAGTTAACCTGCAACCTACAACATACAACCAAAAACACAAAAAAACAACACGTTTTTCCTTTATCGCAAGTTGTTGGTGGTCAGTTGTTGGTTGTTGGTGAGTCTTCTAATGGGCAATGGTAAACGCAATCACTTTTCGGGCTCCAGACTTTCGGAGCGCACGGCGGGCTTCGAGAAGCGTCGCGCCTGTGGTCGCGACATCGTCAATCAAGATAACATTTCGTCCGGACACCTCTATGCTCGCCTCAAAGCATCCCGCTAAATTCTTCATTCTTTCTTTTTTATTTCGACTTTTTGTTTGACTCGGAGTGTCTTTCACTTTGCGTAGGACGGAGGGGGAGTAGGTGAAATTCTCACCACGTGCATTGTTCGAACTCCACTTTGTAAAGGGAGAAAAATCCCTCCTGCCGAAGACGGCAGTGCTCCCTTCCCGCGCTACGCCGGAGGCTTCGGCGAGGCGAGTAGGAAAGGGAGAATCAAGACGCCGTATTTCTTCGCATAGCAGTTCACATTGATTAAACCCGCGTTTACGTTCGCGTCGTTTTGAGAGGGGAATAGGAACAAGAAGTGGCTCGGTAAAGTTTGTGAGGGGTGCGTACTCTTCTAAAAAAGCGAGTAGTTCGTCGTACATAACGGTCGCAAGCAAGGTTGCTACGCGTTTATTCCCCCGGTATTTGAGTTCCCAGATGGCGCCGCGAATCATCGGATCGCGATAATCGAACAGCGACATCATACCAGGACCTGCGCGGGCGAGGGTTTTGGGCACTTTCACGGCAAAAGCCGAAGGGTCCATCGCCTCCAGTTCGCGAATGCGCTGTTTTTGCGGGAAGAGAATGTCGAGTAAGAATCGAAACATATAACCTATAACGTATCACTGAATAACGTACTAACCCTATTATGGCATACCCCTTCTCTTTCGTTGTTCAGTCATTCAGTTATCTGTCATTCGTTATTCTGTTATACTAGTCCCATGCAGAATCCATTCAAGCGTTTTTTTACCTCGCTCCAGCCAGCTGGCGACAGTGTGATTGGTATTGATATTGGAAGTGCGTATATAAAGGCGGTTCAACTTCGAAAGAAAGGGGGTCGGGCTATTCTTGAAACCTATGGCGCACTGGCGCTTGGTCCGTACGGTGGTTTAGAAATCGGCCGTGCAACACACCTTCCCGTTCCTAAACTTTCCGAAGCGCTTCGTGATCTCTTGCGAGAGGCTCATACCACAACCTTCCACGGCGCGTCTGCGATACCGTTTTCCTCAAGCCTTGTGACATCGATAGAAATGCGTGTACTCGATGAAAAAGAACTTCAGAATACTGTCCCCATCGAAGCGCGGAAGTATATACCCGTACCTATTTCTGAGGTCAATCTCGATTGGTGGGTTATTCCTCCCGAACCGGGAAATATCGACGCGTCGGGAGTACCGGAAAGTCAGAAAACAGCGCTGACCGCCTTTGGTGGTGAACAGACCGCAAAAAAGGTGCAGATTCTTATTGCGGCCATTCATAATGAAGCCATGTCTCGATTTACTGGCGTCTGTACGGGGGCGGGAGTGCAGGCGTCGTTTTATGAAATAGAGCTCTTTAGTACTATTCGCGCCCTTCTCGGAAACGACCGAGAACCACACGCTCTTTTGGATCTCGGAGCAGGGGAGACGAAACTCTATATTATCGATCGAGGAATGGTGAAAGTTTCGCACATCATCAATCATGGAGCACAAGATCTCACGCTCGCACTCTCACGCTCGCTTACGATTAGCGTCGAAGAGGCGGAGGAGAAAAAGCGTTCCGAAGGGGTTTCTGGTGATACCGCGAAGTCACTCACAGGTATTCTCAATGTTGTCTTTTCCGATGTCGCTCGCGCCATTAAGAGCTTTGAAGAGAAAAATAATCGCGTGGTCAGTGAAGTTGTGCTGTCCGGTGGTGGGGCAGGCCTTAAGGGTATCGAAGATATAGCTACCACCTCGTTTAACGTGCCAGTCCGTCCCGCAGATCCGTTCAGACAGGTAGAAGCGCCGGCATTTCTCGACGATGTGCTTAAAAGAGTAGGTCCTGAGTTTTCAGTCGCTGTCGGTGTCGCTTTCCGAAAGCTACAAGAAGGTGCGTAATCCACCGAAAACCTCTTTCCATTGAACACCAACTCCTTTCTTTGGTGTATAATAAATAAGCGACCGCACGTCGCTTGGTTGTGTGTCTCTATGATTCAACTTCAAACATCATTTGTACCTAAAAAGTCATATCTCCCGACGACTGCACCAGAGGCGAGATTTGGCCGAACCATAAATGTGTTCGCTGTTGTGTCGATTGTCGTGTTTCTGGCGGTGGCATTACTTGCGGCGGTAACGTTCTTCTATAGAGGCGCGCTCATAAGCGAAATTACCGCTATGGATACCGACTTGGTAAAAGCGGAAAAGAACTTCGAGCCAGAATTTGTTGATACTGCCGTCCGCCTTCATAAGCGCATCGAGTCGGTGAAGACACTTCTTGGTAACCATCGCTCGATTTCGCCACTTTTTGATATTTTGGAAAAGAAGACGCTTGAGCAAGTACGTTTCCAGGGTATGGCACTTAATTCGTCAGAAGCTGAAATTACATTATCGATGACTGGCGAGGCAAAAAGTTTCAACTCGGTTGCTCTTCAGTCCGACGTGTTTGGTGGAGAACAGTATTTCCAGAATCCGGTGTTCTCTAATTTTACGCTGAGTGAAAAAGGAGACGTCATCTTCAATTTTAAAACCAATGTCGATCCTTCTATTCTTAGGTATCAGGAGAATATCTTGCGCGCATCGGCATCCGCTACTTCAGGAACCGACACTACCGCGCAGAGTACGACGGAGCCGTAGTTCGAGATAGGTAGGGTAGGACCTACGCAATTGGTGTCATTCCACTGAAAAGTGGAATCCAGAGCCATAAAAAACGGCTATATACTGGATTCCAGCTTTCGCTGGAATGACAGAAAAAGGCAAAATGCGTAAGTCCTATAAGGGAAACATGATTCGCAACGTATAATTAAGTACCGTGTAGGGTGTAGCTTGTCCGCATCCTGCCCTCGAAAAGGGATGAATAACCTCACTGCAACCATTCTTATAGTCGCTTCGGTCGGATTGTTTTTCGGCTATATTAATCCGACATACGGACGTGTTACGGGGAGCACCACTCTCACCGATAAGAGTATTAAGGAGCTTCAAACCACTAAAGAAGAGTATATTAGCGCGCTTGCTAAGGCAAAAGAGGTTGAGGATGCCAGGCAAGGATTGCTGACAGTGTATAAGAGTATTCCACCTGAGGATTTAGATAACCTCCTTAAGCTTCTTCCGGATCACATCGATTCTGTACGACTGATCATTGATATTAACAATATAGGCTCACAATACGGTTTAGCACTCCAGAACGTTGCGCTTGCTGAGCAAACCACTGGTTCGAAGGTAAAGGTTGCGTCTTCCGCCATTGGACCTCGTACCACTAATTACAGTTCTGTTGTTTTACGTTTCGCTGTGTCGGGCTCGTATAGTAATTTCCGCGCCTTTCTCCTTGATCTCGAGAGGAGTTTACGCCTTATCGATATTGATACGCTTAGTTTTACCTCAAAAGGGGAAGCAGATTCATATGATTTTAGTTTAACCGTGTCAACGTATCGACTTGAGTAATGGCTCCGCTTTTAAAAACCAATCATGAGTATTTTTGATCACATCAATAAAAGTGTCGTTATCGGCGGAGGTGCTGCCTTTATTATTATTGTGGGTGGTTTTATTTACTATCTGGTCACCGAAAGTTCTGGTGGTAACGTGGCGATGACTCATGTGGAAGCGTCACCTCTTCAGACGACACTCGGACGAGACCTCCTCAAAACACTTGCACGGCTTAAATCTACAAAGATCGATACCAGTATCTTTTCCGATCCGGTGTTCACGAGTCTGAAGGATTTTGGCGTGACGATATCTTCACAACCCGTTGGTCGCCGAAACCCGTTTGCGCCCATTGGTACCAGTGGAGGGTTCAGTGCGGAGGGGTCGTCTCCCGGGATACCAACAGGAAATTCAAGTACCACCCCTTCTCAGACAGCAACTCCACCAGCGGGGGATAGTGGAGGATTTTCAGGGTTTGATATTTAATACCTATGACCTTACTCGAAACATTGGTCTCTAAAGGGATTATCTCTAAAGAGGATGTATCCACCATTGAAGAGCGCGCAGAGGCGCTTGGTGGGGATATCGACACTGCCTTAGTGAATCATGGTGTCTCTCCCGCTGATATTTTGGAAGGGAATGCCGAGTTGTCCGGTATTCCAGCACAAAATCTGACCGGGAAGGAAATACCCTTCGATATTTTGAAGTATGTGCCTGAAGAGTCGGCAACTTTTTATCGCTTTGTCCCTATTGGTCTTACTGACGGTGCTCTTGAAATCGGTATTGTTGACCCTGATAACATAGAGGCGCGAGATGCTATCGGGTTTATCGCTTCGAAACTCGGTATTCCTTATAAGGTCTTTCTTATTTCAGAGGCAGATTTCGATAAAGTCTTGCAAACATACAAAGGTCTTTCTGGGGAAGTAACAAAGGCTCTTTCTGAACTTGATACCGAACTAAGTCCTGGGGAAGAAGAGGTCTCACGGGCAGCAGCAGCTACTTCCTCGAACGATACTCGTATTATTGAGGACGCTCCGGTAACAAAAATAGTTGCAACCATTCTGCATTACGCCAGTGAGGGAGACGCGTCAGATATTCACATCGAACACATGGGTAACGAGGTTCGTGTACGGTTTCGCGTGGACGGGGTACTCAATACGTCTCTTATCTTACCGGTGAAGGTACATGCCGCGGTTATCGCGCGTATTAAAATTCTTTCGAATATGCGTCTTGATGAGCGACGTAAACCACAGGATGGACGTTTCAGTGCGAGGATTGAAGGACGTAGAATCGATTTTCGTGTCTCTACTTTTCCTTCGTACTACGGTGAAAAGATCGTCATGCGTATTTTGGATACTGCCAAAGGAGTCAAACCTCTCGACAATATGGGTATTTCCGAACGAAATCTGGCACTCATCAAGAAGGCCATTGCCAAGCCATACGGAATGATACTTATCTCTGGTCCGACCGGGTCAGGAAAATCAACCACGCTGTACACGATGATTAACGAGCTTGATCGCGAGAAATATAACGTTCTGTCCCTTGAAGATCCGATTGAATATAATATCCCCGGCATGAGTCAGTCTCAGATTCGACCAGAAATCGGCTACACCTTCGCTGCTGGTCTGCGCCACACACTTCGGCAGGACCCCGATATTATTATGGTTGGTGAGATTCGAGATAAGGAAACCGCTCAGCTTGCGGTACAAGCGGCTCTGACTGGACACCTTGTTTTTTCCACTATTCACACCAATAACGCGGCTGGCGTCATTCCTCGTCTTATTGATATGGGGGTTGACCCGTTTCTCCTCGCGCCAACCCTTATCTTGGCAATTGCTCAGCGACTCGTACAGGTCATCTGTCCAAATTCTGGAACGCCAATCCCCGTCGCGGGAAGTGTCGAGGCACAAATTACAAAACAATTCTCGGACCTTCCCGAGGAGTATAAAAAGGAGATACCTTTCCCGAAGGAGGTTCTTGCGATAAGCACAAGTCCCGAATGTCCTAAGGGTACTCGAGGGCGAACCGCCGTGTTTGAAGTACTTCAGATGGATAAAGATCTTGAGGTGGCGATACTGAAAGGCGCGTCTGAAGCAGAAGTTATGAAGGTCGCTCGTAAACAAGGCATGCTTACTATGAAAGAAGACGCGATGGTGAAGTCTTTTAAACGAGAGATTCCGTGGGAAGAAGTTAACAAACTGTAACCAACAACAAACCACTAAGAGCCTATCCACTATCTTCCCCCTGTCCTAAAAGCCTTATTTTTGGCTCCAAAACTTCGTCTCGTCCTCAACATAATTCATTATGTTTCGGACTCCGCCTCGTTTTTCGCCTAAAAATAAGGCTTTTATGGACTGGGTACCGCGAGATAGTGGATAGGCTCCAACAACCAACAACGATACGTTTCTTGTTGTGTGTAGTCGGTTGTAGGTTGTTAGTTCAAGACTTGGTATACTACTATTATGACAACCGAAAGTTCAGAAAAAAAACAAATGGTACTACTGGTCGACGACGATCAATTTCTTTTGAATATGTATACCTTGAAGTTCAAGACATCCGGTTTTGATGTCGAGGTGGGGAACAACGCAACCGCAGGGCTTCAAAAACTCCGCGATGGACTTATTCCCGATATTATCCTATGTGATTTGGTTATGCCAGGGATGGACGGACTTGAACTTATCAAGCATATAAAAGAGGAAAAGCTGACTCCGTCATCAAAAATCGTCGTGCTTACCAATCAGGGACAGACAACCGATATCGAGAAGGCGCAATCACTTGGCGTTGATGGGTATATTGTGAAGGCTTCAACGATTCCTTCCGAGGTGGTAGAAGAAGTCAGGAAGATTTTGTCTAAGAAAAAATGATTCAAATATACGAATTAGGTACGAATATCCGAATAATGCGAATCAGAACTCATTGTTAACTCTTATTCGAATATATTCGTTGATTCGTACTTATTCGCAGATTCGCATAATGTACTATGTCAAAGGAACTTCTAGAACAACTTATCGAAGAGACGATACACCAAGGCGCGTCGGATCTTCATTTGCTCACGAACCGGCATCCTATTGTCCGTGTCTCTGGTCAACTTACTCCCCTGGTAAAGCGTCCGTTGCTTACCCCGAGCGATCTTCAAGGATTTATGGATATCTTCCTATCTGCTGAAGATAAGAAGTTGTTTGAAACACATCGTGAGATTGATTTCTCGTATGCCTACCGTGAGGACGCCCGTTTTCGGGGAAACGGGTATTTTGAAAAGAGAAACATTGGTATCGCGCTCCGTTTGATACCTCGTAAGATTCCCACATTTACTGAACTACGGCTTCCAGATATCCTGGCGGGCTTTACAAAAAAACAGCAAGGATTCTTTCTTGTCGTAGGACCTATGGGGCATGGTAAATCAACCACGCTCGCTTCAATGATTGAAACCATTAACGAGTCTCGCGCGGAGCATATTATGACCATTGAGGACCCTATTGAGTATGTCTACGAGGAAAAACTATCGATTATTGACCAGCGTGAGGTACGTCTGGATACCAAGGATTTTCACACAGCGCTTATAAGTATGTTTCGTCAAGATGTGGACGTTGCTCTGATTGGAGAGATGCGTGATCAGGAGACGATTTCATCTGCGGTTACCGCTGCCGAGACGGGTCACCTTGTTTTTTCAACACTTCACACCAATAACGCATCACAAACCGTCGACCGTATTATCGATATCTTTCCTCCTGGTCAACAGGATCAGATTCGGCTTCAACTCGCCTCGAGTCTTACGGGTATCTTTTCTCAGCGTTTAATTCCGCGTATTTCCGGAGGTCTTATCCCCGCGGTTGAACTTTTGATTGCTAACAATGCCGTTGCGAACCTTATTCGTGAGAAGCGCACGCATGAACTCAATACCGTCATCGAGACAGGACTTGAGCATGGGATGATTGACATGAACCGTAGCCTCGCCGAACTTGTCCGCCAAGGAGAGATTACGTCAGAAAACGCCATCGCATTTTCACCGAATCCACAAATGATTGAACGACTTCTTTAACTCAAAACGTGTAGCGTAAAGCGTATAACGTCAGAAATATTGGTTTCTTCTGCTACACGCTACACGCTACACGCTACACGTCATGCTATTCAACTACAAAGCCGTCGACACATCAGGACGAGTACTCACGGGGAGTATCGACGCCATCAATATTGAGGTCGCCATCACGTCGCTCCAAAGGCGTGGACTGACACTCTCGACCATCGTTCCACAAGGAGCCAGGTCCATGCTCACTCGCAATATCGGGTTCTTTCAGCGCGTTAAAGGAAAGGACATCGTTATTTTATCGCGTCAGGTCGCGACACTCTTTGAGGCGCAGATTTCCGCGTTGCGTATCTTTCGGTTACTTGCAGTGGAATCCGATCACCCAGTGCTACAACAAGCGTTGCTTCTGATTGCTGATGATATTCAGGCAGGGAGCTCTATTTCTAAGGCACTCGCGAAGCATCCTCATATTTTTTCGAATTTCTATGTCAGTATGGTGAAGGCAGGAGAGGAGGCGGGGAAAATCGACAAAACCTTTAACTTCCTTGCCGACTATCTTGAGCGTACCTATGAGGTGTCATCGAAGGCGAAGAACGCGCTTATCTATCCGGTATTCGTTATCTGCACCTTTATCGCGGTTATGGTGCTCATGATGGTCACCGTTATTCCTAGCGTGAGTTCTATCTTAGCTCAAGCAGATCAACAGCTCCCCGTGTATACTCGAGTGGTTTTAGGTATTAGTGATTTCTTTGTGCGATTCGGTTGGTTTTTACTCATCCTTGTGGTTGGAGGGTCATTAGGGCTTTGGCGGTATGTGAAGACCCCCGCGGGAAGGTATGCGTATAGTGATTTTAAAATTAAGGTGCCTTACGTCGGCGATTTATATCGTAAACTCTATTTTTCGCGCATTTCTGACAATTTGAACACGATGCTCCTCTCGGCTATTCCCATTGTAAAAGCACTTGAGATTACCTCGGAGGTTGTGGATAACGCGGTGTTCGAGCGTGTACTTACCGATGCGGCTGAAGGTGTCAAGAACGGTTCATCTATCGCCGATTCATTGGGACAAAGTACGGTTATTCCCGGCATTATGATTCAGATGATTAAGGTGGGGGAGGAGTCAGGAGAACTCGGCCATATCTTGGAAACCCTCGGGCGTTTCTATCGTCGGGAGGTGGCAAATGCGGTTGATACGCTCGTCTCGCTTATTGAGCCGGCGCTTATTGTCCTTTTAGGTCTTGGGGTCGGATTCTTGCTTGCATCGGTTCTTATACCGATTTATAGCCTTGCCGGAGCGGTGTAAAGACTAACTTACAACTATCAACCAACAACCAACAACGGTTCGACGTGATTGAAGTGCGTTTTGTTGTGAGTTGTAGGTTGTAGGTCGTCGGTTTGGTTGTCCACACCCCCCTTGTATACAAAAGGAAGAAAGAGGTATACTTACAACTACAGTAATTTTCTAATATATATGAGAAACACAAAACGAGGTTTTACGCTTATTGAGCTTTTGGTCGTCATCGCCATTATCGGTCTCCTTTCTACAATCGTCTTCGCCAGCCTTGGTGGGGCCCGTTCAAGAGCTCGAGTTGCAAACGTTCAGGGGAGTATGCGTACGGTACTCACGACGCTCGTACTCTGCAGGGACGATGGTGGAAAGATTAGCATTGACGGTACTACTGAAGCTACAGATGGCGCCATTCCGGCGGCAAATAAAGGACTTTGCTTCGGCTCTGTTATTGTTCCAGTGTCCAATGTATGGCCTACACTCCCTTCTGGCGGAAATCCTGCTTGGGCATATTCGGCAATGACTGGAAACCAGACTGATGTGTTCACCTTTACGGCTACTGGAGACGGAAAGACGATTACGTGTAGCTCTGGAGGAGGCTGTATAACAACGACTCCTTAGGGTTCATAGTTTACGTTGACGTTATCCACATACAGGGGTGACCGGTTTGCTCTTTGGTGTATAATTTGTGGGTATGATAATTGTGTGAAAATTGAGCCTGACTTTCGTCGAAAGGGAACGGCATCGTTTATCAAGAAGTATTACTAATTAATTATTTTCAATGTCAAAGTTTCTTAAACACCGAAGTGAGAAGGGTTTCACCCTTATCGAACTTCTTGTCGTTATTGCGATTATCGGTATTTTATCATCGGTTGTTCTCGCGTCACTGAACAGCGCTCGAGTGAAGGCTCGTGACACTCGCCGTGTTGCCGACCTCAAGCAGATTCAGGTAGCAGAAGAGCTTTACTATGACGCCAATGGATTCTACGCTAGCTCTATAGCTCTGCTCGTCGGTGGTGGGTCGGGCCAATCGCTTGCCACACTTCCTCTTGATCCTCAGACAAGTGCAGCGTACTCCTATGCTTACAGGGGGGCACTTGAGGCACCTACTGCGTATCATGTCGGAGCAGATATGGAGCAAGCATTTGACGCTACGACTCTTGACGCAGGTGATGTGGACATGATCACGGTTGCCGGTGAAAGCAGTTGGGTCGGAGGTATTACTGGCAGTCCGGATGATGGTACTAAGAACTGTGCAGGAGCGGCAGGAACATCTTTTTGCTACGACATCAGCAACGTGAACACTCCGTAAGCTTCCTCTATTTTCACCAAGCCAAATGGCTTAAACAAAAATCTCCACCAAAAGTGGAGATTTTTGTTTACCCAGCACCTTGCCGGAAACGCCTAGTCTCCGACTATTGCACAGTCTACGACTACTTCGCTGTTGCTCCTCTGTCTGTGCGTCGCACGCAGACAGATGTGCGAGAGTAGGGTCTCCCTTGGCAGTACTAACTTTAGTTAGTGGCTGGCCAAGGTGCTGGAGACTGTAAAATAAAGTGTGTCTGGTAAAATAAAGAAACAATTAACCGACACAAATTATGGAAACAAAAACAAAAGAAAAGATAGTAAAAACACGAAGCGAGATTTTTCTTGAGAGTTCGGTAAAA
>Ga0210057_1001553_pt1 | contig 34519 bp, 25 predicted proteins | sample CryGeyCG2114_010_2_FD_183968 | JGI IMG/M metagenome (GOLD analysis project Ga0210057, IMG submission 183968) | Groundwater microbial communities from aquifer - Crystal Geyser CG10_big_fil_rev_8/21/14_0.10 (SPAdes) (version 2) | ecosystem: Environmental > Aquatic > Deep subsurface > Groundwater ... | reverse complement strand
CCTCGAGCCGCTTTTTGGTAACCGCTCCTGCGGCCGGAAATTTTTCCGTGGCGCATTCGCGCAATTATACGGAAAAACTTCCGACCTCGGGCGCTTGCCCTGGTCTGAGTTACCAAAAAGCGGCTCGAGGCACTCGCTCTTGGGCTGGGGTGCGAGCGATCACAGCGCAAAAAGAATAGCGGCGGCCAATGCGAGCCGATACACGATGAATACGTCGAGCGTGTGACGCTTGAGGTAGGTGATGAGAAAATGAATAGCAAGGATGCCGCTTAAAAACGCGGCGGCGGCTCCTGTGAGAAGCGGAATGCCGATAACGGAAAACGCCCCGATGTTCCCCAGTTCAAGCGCCTTCAGGGTGCCAGCGCCAAGAATGATTGGGAACGACAGGAGAAACGCAAAGCGCGCCGCCGCTTCGCGCGTGAGCCCCAACAGCAACCCGCCCGAGATTGTGGCGCCACTCCGCGACATGCCCGGAATAAGCGCGAGCGCCTGAAACAAGCCGATTAAGAATCCGCGTGATACCGAAAGCTTTTCAATCTGTTTTGCGAGACGCTCCGCGACGAAAAATAACACGGACCCCGCTACGAGGGCGTACGCGACGAGAGCGGGGCTCCTGAACGCGCCTTCAATCGCACTTTCAAACACAAGGCCGATCATGATCGCGGGAACGGTGCCGAGCGCAAGCGCGTATATCAGTATCCGGTCTTCGCGGGCGGTTTCTCCGCCACGGATAAGCGAGAAAAAAGAGGTAGCGAGGCGCAGGATGTCGCGCCTGAAATAGACCAAAACCGCAAGCGCGGTGGCGAGGTGCAGTACCGCGTCCACGGCCAGGCCGTATTCGGTCGAGATACTAAAGAAGTCACGGGCCAGAATCAGATGCCCGGTCGAGGAGACTGGGAGGAATTCCGTGAGGCCCTGTACAATTCCAAGGAGTGTGAATGATGCGATGTCCGGCATACTGGCGATAGAGACGTGTGGTATGATGTCCTACTAGATTACCATTAGTTCAATACCACGAAAGCGTATGCAACAAAACCTTACTGTCCCCATAGCGATTGTCGTTGCCGGAGCGCTGGTTGCCGGAGCGCTGTTCCTGACTGGAAGGGGCGCGACCGCGCCGGCCGAGAACACACAAAACGCCGGGAGCGCCGCGGTTGAGAGTGTGCCGAAGGTATCGGCGGAAGACCATATCCTCGGCAACCCAGATGCCGACATCGTGATTGTCGAGTATTCGGACCTTGAATGTCCGTTCTGCAAGCAATTCCACGTCACCATGCAACAGATCATTGACGAGTACGGCGCGGACGGCAAGGTTGCGTGGGTGTACCGCCATTTTCCGCTAACCCAACTCCACCCGAAGGCGCCCAAAGAATCGGAAGCGTCCGAATGCGCGTGGGAACAAGGAGGCAACAAGGCCTTCTGGGACTACGTGAACCGCGTGTACGAAGTAACTCCGTCAAACAACGGGCTTGACCTCGCGCGGTTGCCGGTAATCGCGGGTGAAATCGGACTTGACGTAGACGCGTTCAACACATGCCTTGAAAGCGGGAAGTTCCAGCCAAAAATCGAGGCACAGTTCAACGACGCGATTGCGACCGGCGGCCAGGGCACGCCTCACAACATCCTCATCCTCAAGAGCGGCGAGAAGATAGAACTTCCGGGGGCACAGCCATACGCAACGGTCAAGAACGTTATTGAAACCGTCCTTTCCGAGCACGGGCAATAGACCATATCAATCAGCCCTTCAAAAAACACTCCGCTTGAAGCGGGGTGTTTTTTCATTCATCGCTTCCATTGTCGATGAGCCCCATTCGGTAGATCTCGAACGAGTTCTTTCCCTCAAACATATCGGACGGGTTGGGTAAGTAGATGCGGCGGCGGGAAATTTCCTCTGTCGCATCCCTCAACAGGCGGTGGAAAAGCTCGAAATCCTCCTCGCACTCATCGTAGAGAATCACATGGCGGCGCATCTGGCTTTTGCCATCACGATTCTTCTTTTTTTTGCACTCCTGCAGAATGAACCGCTTGACGGGCACGCCATACTCCTCGCGCACCGTGTAGTAGTTGAACATTGCCTGGAGCACGAAAAGCGGCTTGTCAGTACCGAGCGCGCTGAACGAATCAACAAACTTATGGTCGACGATGTCGACGGCGCCGCCATTCCCCCGCGATTCAACCACCAGGTCGGAAACCGCCTTGACGGGAAGCGCGATTCCGGGAACCCGAGCCATCGCCGATACTTCCACACCAAGCACCTTGTGGCGCGGTGCGCGTTTGAGATAGAATCGGATTGCCTGAAGATATTCGCTCTCCATCGCGGAACGTTTCGCCCTCTGCGCCCGCTTGCTTTCTGCCTTGCCGAACTCTATCTCGAAATCCGGGACGCTCCGCAGATATGCAAGCCCGAGCGCAGTTGCTTCCTCCTTCCCTACCCCTTGATAAAAATATTCGAGCGCCTTGTGGCCGGCGCGACCGATGACGGCGGCCGGGGTCGAGGGGAAATCGTATACTCCCTCGACGTAGCGCTTATGCCACGCCAAAGGATTGCGTAAAAACGACATGAGCGAGGAGTAGCTCCAGTGTTTGATTGGATACGTTGGCACCATTGCCCCATTATAGAACGCACAGGGTGCCGGTTCCCAAAAGCGGTATTGAGGAGTACAGTGTCTCCAAAGACACAGACCGTATGCTCACCGCCGCCAGCGCTTTTACGCTTTTTTTAATGCTTGCCATCGCAAGTCTCGTCTACTATGTCGCTCGGCGGTTCGCGCTCCCCTACACGGTCCTCCTGACCCTTGTGGGAGTGTTGCTGGTTCCGGTATCATCGCTTGGTACGTTCGGATTCCTGAGGGAATTCCATCTGACGCCAGAGTTGCTCTTCTTCATATTTCTCCCGACGCTCATCTTTGAGTCGGCATATAACATCGACATCAGGCGCGTTGTCGACGAATTCAAGCCGATTATGCTCCTCGCCATCGTCGGCTATCTTGTGTCGGCTTTCTTAGTGGGAGGCGGACTCTTCTTCGCCCTCTCGGCAATCGATTTTCCTGTTCCCTTCATCGTAACCCTCTTGTTCGGTGCCTTGATTTCGGCAACCGACCCGATTGCAGTGCTTGCCCTCTTTAAAGAGTACGGCGCGCCCACGCGATTATCGCTTCTGTTTGAAGGCGAAAGCTTGATGAACGATGCAACGGCGCTTGCGCTGTTTTTGATTATCCTCGCCCTCTCCGGGACGGGGATTTCAGCAGCGACGCTCGGTATCGGCGGGATGATATTTGCCACCATGCTTATAGGCGGCATCGCGCTCGGGTTCTGGATTGGGAGCTTTTTCGTTCAGCTCATAGGGCTTTTCAGGGAACACGAAATTGTAGCAATCACGCTCATGATTGTTCTCGCACACAGCACATTCCTCATCGCGGAGCTTTCAAACACGGCTCTTCAGTCGCTTGGCTTGCCATTTTTGCAATTCTCGCCCATCATCGCCACGACCGTGGCGTCCTTGATGATGGGCAACTACGGGAAGTTCAAGATTACGCCGAACGCGGAGGAGTTTATCGAAAAGTTCTGGAGCCAGTTCGCGTTCATGGCAAACTCCATCGTCTTTATTCTCGTAGGGTTCCTGTTCGCCTCAATCCCCCAGGGTGCCGATACGCTCCTTGTACCGACTTTGATCGCGGTCGCCGTGGTTGCGCTGTCTCGCGGTATGTCCGTCTATGCGACCCTGATTCCCTACAATTGGTTTGTCCGCCAATCGCAGAAGGTCCCCGCGGCGTGGCAACACCTGCTTGCGTGGGGGTCTCTGCGGGGGGCTCTTGCCGTGATGCTGGTCCTCCTGATTCCCGAGACGTTCACGGTGAGCGGGTGGACGCTTGATCTTTCAGTTCGCGATTTCCTTTTGGTGCTAACGGTGGCATCGATTTTCACTACGCTTTTCCTGAAAGCGCCGACCATCGGCCCCATCACCCGAGGGCTTAAAATCGGCACCCTGTCCGATGTCGAAAAAATTGCCTCTGAAGAAGCGCGTGCCATCATACACGGCGTAACGGTCCTGAAACTCCGCGCATTTTCACAAAAACGCTACATCCCCGAGGATGTGGCCGAGCGGCTTATTGCGGAGCACCAAGAGCAATTCCAGATCGCGTGCGCCGCGTGCCAGCCGGAACCGGACAACAAGGATCATGCGCTTTGCGAGCGCGTCTTGCGGTTGTACCTTATCGGTCTCGAAAAAGAGGTGCTGAAAGAGCTTTTTGCGTTTGATGAAGTAACCGAGCGCGTGTTCAAACGCATCAACGGAAAACTGGTCCTCCAGGCGGAAGCCATCGAGGAAGGAAACCTTGACCCTGATACCCAGAAGGTTCGGGATGAACGTGATTTCTTTGAAAACGTTGCTGAAAACATGCGCGCGCTTTTCGTCAGGCGCGACGCGGTGCGCGAAGGGCAGGAGGATTACCTCTTTTTCCGCGCCCAGAAAATTCTTGCCCGAAAAGCGCTCAAGGAGCTTGCCAGTTTGACCGAAGATTTCGTTACTCCCGTGTTTACTGAAAGTGCGCTTGAAAGGACCCGCGCGGTCTACGTTCACTACGAGCAACGCGCGAATGAACACATGCAAACGCTCTGTTCCCTGCACCGAGACGAGCTTCGCGAATTGGATGAAGCGCTCGCCCTAAAGAGTGTCTACCGCATCGAAGATCGATACCTGAAACGGCTCTACCAGCGCGGCCTTCTCACCCAGAAGCTCTACATCGCGCTCCATGAGGAGTATGAAAAGGAAGTGGCCGAGCGAAAGTTCACGATTTGACTTGATGTCGGACATCGAGTACGTGTGTGGCTCGTCGGCTCGCTTAGGAACGCAACAGCGCAGGCAATTTTTGAGACTAAGACACGGGCAAACGCCCAGCGGCTCGCTTTTTGGCATTCGGCTCCTTAGGCGGCTTTGCCGCAATGCCAAAAAGCGAGAGCGCGAGGAGTGGTCTCAAAAATTGCCTGCGCTGTTGCGTTCCGGACATGCTCTAGTAACTGCGTAATCGCCTCGCATTCTGGTGGGTGCGTATCTTGTCGAGCGCTTTCGCTTCGATCTGCCGGATGCGCTCGCGCGTCACCCCGAACTCCTGTCCCACTTCTTCAAGCGTGTGGTAGATGCCGTCATCAAGCCCGTGGCGCATTGCCAAAATCTTACGTTCTTTCGGTGTGAGATCGTCAAGAATCGAATGAAGCTGCTCCACAAGGATCCGGTGTGCGGTCTGCTGGTCGGGCGACGGAAGATTTGTGTCTGCAACGAAATCCGCCCGCTGCGATGCGTCGTCGTCACCGCCGCCTCCAGCCGAAATGGGGGCTTCCAAGGAGAGCGTTTCCTGGTTGATCTGTTCTATTTGGTAGATCTTCTCGACGTCGACGTTCATCTCTGCCGCGACTTCCTCGGGCATCGGATCGCGGCCGAGCGCCTGTTCCAGGCGACGTAACACTTGCTTGTACTTGGCGATGGTTTCCACCATATGGACCGGGATACGAATAGTGCGCGACTGGTCGGCAAGCGCGCGGGTGATGGCCTGGCGAATCCACCAGGTTGCGTACGTCGAGAACTTGAAGCCCTTGGTGAAATCAAATTTATCAACCGCCTTGAAGAGGCCGAGGTTCCCTTCCTGGATAAGGTCGAGCAAGGTCAAATCGCTCGAGCGGCCCACGTACTTTTTCGCTATCGACACCACGAGACGCAGGTTCGCCCTCGCCAGCAGGTTTTTCGCTTCAAAATCTCCTTCCGTGATGCGCTTGGCAAGATCGCGCTCTTCCTGTGCGGTCAGCAAGGGGTACTGGCCGATCTCCCTCAAATACATCTGTATTGAATCGTGCGCGCTTCCCTCGCCGCGATACCCGCCGCGCAGGACAACTTCGTCGGGTACTTCTTCCAAGAGCCCGCCCGATTCCAAAACGTCGATGCCGGATGTTGAAAAACGGTCGTAGAGTTCTTCGAGAAAAACGACGTCCTCTTCTATGTTTGGGAATGATTTTAATATCTCGTTATAGGTGATGTACCCGCGCTCTTTGCCGCGCGCAATCATGGCTGCGGCCCGCGCCTGAAGCTGAGCGCGCTTCTTCGATGGTTTAGGCGCACGCCTCGAAGCCGGTTTCTTCCCACCTGAGCGCGTGCTACGCGCAGGCGCGGTTTTCTTGCCGGCGGCTTTCCTGGCGGTTTTTTTCTGCGCTTTCCCGCCCGTCTTTCTTGCCGTTTTCCTAGTGGTTTTGCGCACGGGCCTCTGTGCCGCTTTCTTTCCGCCTGAGCGCGTGCTACGCGCAGGCGCGGTTTTCTTGATCTTTTTCTTCGTTTTCTTAACTGTGGCAGGCATATGTGTCTGTGGGTTACTGTACCTATTTTAAAGCTTGGCCGCAAGAACGCTCACTTCCTTAAGCAACGCGTCGATGCGTTCGGTGTCTTGATTCTTCTCCGCTTCCTTAAGCCGGGCGAGCGTTTCGCGATACTTGATGCGGGTCAGTTCTTTCTCAAGAGCCTCCAGCAACTCGTCGATGACGGGTTCGAGGGTGCTGTCTTTTTCACGCGACTCGAGAAAAAGGTCGCCTTCGATGACGGAAATACGACTCTCTTCGGGCGATGCGTAAATCTCGTCAATGCGGGGCCGCCCCAACAGCGCTTCCAGTCGTTTCTCGGTCGTGCCAGCAAGCGTATCATGCCCCGCGTCTTTCAGAGACTGCAGTACGCCCACCAACAGCCGCTCAAGTGTATCCCCGCGGGAAAGGAACGGCTCGTGAGAAAGGGGCGTCGCGACCGAGGAGCGCGGCGGTGGCGTAACACCTTGGCGCGTGCGTGTCGGCGCAAGTTTTGAGAGCTCTTCCTGTACCGCGCTTTCAGGAACGTGAAGCTCCTCGGCGACGCGCGATACGAAGTGTGCTCGGTCGATAGCGTTCGTGACGGCGGCAACATAGGGCAAGACGACGCGCGACACTTCGAGCTTGTACCGCCGCTCGTCATACCCTAGGGTCTTGAGGTAGGCGATGTAGAAATCGATGACGTGGCTCGCTTCCTTGATCGTAAGCTTCCAGACATCCGCGTCCTCGGAAATGACGTCGGCCGGGTCCTTGCCGGGAGGAAACATCGCTATCTTCACGTTGAGCCCCGCTTTGAGCGCAATCATTGCCGCGCGCCCCGCGGCCGTGATTCCCGCCCGGTCGCCATCAAACGCAAGAACCAGGTTCTCGCTGTAGCGGCGGAGCAAGTTCGCATGCGCTTCGGTAAAAGCGGTACCCGAGAGTGCGACAGAATTGGCGTAGGCGGTCTGCTGTGCGAGTAAGAGGTCAAACTGCCCTTCAACCAGGATAGCGAAACCGTACTTCCGTATCGCCTCTTTTGCCATGTCGAGCCCGTACAGGATACGCGACTTGTCGAAGACAGGCGTCTCGGGGCTGTTAAGGTACTTTGCGTCGTTCTCCCGATCGGGAAATGCCCTGCCTGAAAAACCGACGGTCCTTCCGGAAACATCCCGCAGGGGGAACATAATTCTTCCACGGAACCGGTCATACGGACGCTTCGCGCCCGAGGTTGTAGATTGTAGGTTTTTGGTTGTGGCTGAATTTTCTGAACTGCCCTCTGTCCCTTGTCCCCTGCCCCCTTGTTCTGGATATTTGATGAGACCCGCGCTTTCAATGATTGATTCATCATGGCCGTTTTGAATGAGATACTCCAACGCGTCCCGCCACGCGTCCGGCGCGTAACCGACCCGCCACCGGGCTACGGTATCTTCCGTGACCCCCCGTTTCCTGAGATACTCGCGCGCACCGTCTTCCTTCAGAAGAGCCGAAACGAAAAATGTTTCGGCATCATCAAGTGCCGCCAGAATCTTTTCTTTCCGGTCGCGGCTCCCTGGCGGCTCGGCCGAGAGCGTAACACCCGCTTTGTCGGCCAGCAGTTTCAGCGCGCCGCGGAAATCCACTCCCTCAACTTCCTCGATGAACGTAAAGATATCGCCGCCTTTGTTACAACCGAAACAGTGGTAGAATCCGCGGTCGGGCGAGACCATAAAGGACGGCGTCTTCTCCTTATGGAATGGACACAGGCCTTTGTAGTACTTCCCCGCCTTGTTGAGCTTGACGTACTGACCCACCACGTCGGTAACCGCGAGGCGATCTTTTATCTCTTGAACAGCGTCGTTCATATGCTTCTATAGCGTACCCCGTCATCAGACTTTTGACATTGCGAGCTACCTGAGCAAACGTGCATTCAGAAACCGCCGAAGGATACCAGAGCGGACGTGCCGTCCAGGAATCGCCAACGGAAGCCGGAGTAGGCGCGCAATGAAGAAACCTCGCGGAAAGTATCCGTGCATGGTTTTTGCCGATTATGTGCGCGAAGCGCATCGGCAAAAACGGATACTTGGAGCGGAGGAAATCCGCTCGCTGGGCGGATTTCCGTGTTTCTGAATGCGCGCCTCCTTCGGCGGTTAATTTTCCTCTTCACGCTCCGCTTCGCGCGCCAGGCGCTCCGCACGCTCCTCCTGGAACAAGGAGACGCGCTCGTGCTTTTCGCTCCCTTCGAAACCGGTTCCGGCAGGAATCAAACGCCCAACAATGACATTTTCCTTAAGCCCGGCAAGCGGGTCCACCGTTCCCTTCAGTGCCGCCTGAATCAGGGTACGTGTCGTGTGTTGGAAGGAAGCCGCCGAGAGGAAGCTCTTTCGGTTCAGGGATACTTCGGTAATGCCAAGAACCAACGGAGCCGCGACTATGGGCTCTTTGCCCTCCTCTTTGAGCCGCTTGTTGATCTCGCGCACGTCTGCCATCTCGACGACATCGTTCGTGACGTATCCGCCGTCTCCCGCTTCAACCACTTTGCCGCGTGAGAACATCTGACGGATGATGACTTCCATGTGTTTGTGCGAGATGGGCGCGCCTTGGAGATCGTAGATCTTCGATATCTCGTCGATAATGTATTCCTGAACACGCTCCGTGCCGGCCGAGACGAACAATTCCTCAAGGTTTGCAGAACCGTCGGTTAACATGTCACCCGCCTTGACCTTTGAACCGACCTGAACCAAGGGCACGCGCCGATATGGAATCTCATATTCAACTGCGGCACGATCCTTGGGAGCTTGAGGGTCGTCGGCATCCGGCAGAACGACGATGAGTTTCTTTCCTTCCTCTTCCTTAAACTCGGTAACTTCGCCCGAAACGCGTGCCACCACACCGGCGCCCTTCGGAGGACGCTTGTCGAAGAGCTCTTCGACACGCGGCAGACCATGGGTGATGTCGCCGCCGGCCGAGGCGGTGCCGCCCGTGTGGAAGGTGCGCATAGTGAGCTGGGTACCCGGCTCGCCGATTGCCTGCGCCGCGATGGTACCGACCGCTTCGCCCACATCAATGAGGTTCCGGGTCGTAAGGTCAATTCCGTAGCACAACTGGCAAATGCCGCGAGCGGATTCGCAGGTCATAGGCGAGCGCACGAACACCTCCTCGACTCCGGCATCGCGAATGAGTGTTGCGTCTTCATGGGTGATGAGGGTTCCGCGCTTCAGCGACACATCGCCGGCCGAAAGCCCCGACGCAAGCACCCTGCCCGCGATGAGTTTCGCGAGGTCGGCCTCAATGCCCGACGGGCGGAGTTTCCGAACGGTAACACCCGCTTTCGTTCCGCAATCGTGTTCAGACACCACGACATCCTGAGCGACGTCAAACAATCGTCGCGTCAAGTATCCGGCAGTGGCCGTTTTTAAAGCCGTGTCAGAGAGACCCTTCCGGCTTCCGTGCGTCGTCGTGAAGTATTCAATCGGAGTCAACCCCTCCTTCATGGAGGATACGATGGGGAATTCGATGACCTCGCCTTTGGTGTTGTTCATGAGCCCCTTGATACCGGTCATCTGCACTAGGTTCCCTGACGAGCCACGCGCGCCGGACTGGATAATGGTGGAAACGCTCGACAGCGGATCCATCGACGGCACCACATGCTTCTCGAGGTCGGTCTTCGCCCGAAGCCACACCTCTATAGAGAGGCGCGTCTTCTCTTCGCGGGTCAAGAAACCCTGGTCGAACTGGTCGTTAATGGCCTTCACCTCCTCGAACGCGGCACTTATGATCGCGTCTTTTTCTTTCGGTATGACGAGGTCGCTTATCGACCACGAAACACCCGAACGAGTCGCGAAGTCGAACCCAAACTTCTTGATCTTGTCGAGGATGTGCGGCATCTCGGAAAGTCCGTAGCGTTTGATGAGGTCGTTGATGAGCATACCGAGCTTGCCTTTCGTTATCTCCTCGTTGATGTACGGATAGTCGTTCGGGAAGATTGAGTTGAATAGGAGGCGCCCAACCGTTGTTTCGAAACGCGCCCCCCCGAACGCCGCATAGCGCGCCGTGCCAGACGGCTGGATCCACACTTTCGCGTGAATGCCGATGTCGCCGAAGTCGTAGGCGAGGATGGCGCTGTTCGGCGTTGCAAAGTATTTGCCTTCGCCACTCTCCCCTGATATATCTCGGGTCATCCAATACACGCCAAGCGCGATGTCGTGCGAGGTGGACACCACCGGGTCGCCACTCCCCGGTTTCAGGATGTTCCTGTTCGCAGACATAATTGTCGCCGCTTCAAGCTGGGCTTCGTCGGAGAGTGGTACGTGCACGGCCATCTGGTCGCCGTCGAAGTCCGCGTTGAAAGCGGGACACACCAACGGGTGAAGTTGGATGGCGTTCCCTTCGATCAAAGTCGGCCGGAACGCCTGGATGCCCTGGCGGTGCAGGGTTGGTGCGCGGTTCAACAAGACGTACTTGCCTTCGATTACTTCTTCAAGAATTCCCCATACCTCGGGAATGCCTTCTTCAATGAGTCGCCCTGCGCCGCGGATGTTGTGCGCAAGGTCGCGCGCAATCAGTTTCGATATCACAAACGGGCGGAACAGCTCGAGCGCCATGTGCTTGGGAAGACCGCACTCATCGAGCGCGAGGTCGGGCCCCACCACGATGACTGAGCGTCCCGAGTAGTCGACACGCTTGCCAAGCAGGTTGAAGCGGAAGTACCCTTGCTTGCCTTTCAGGTAATCAGCCAAAGATTTCAAAGGCCGCTTCTGCGCGGAAGAGCCCGGAGAGAACGCACTACCGCCGCGGCGAATCGAGTTGTCGAGAAGCGCGTCTACCGCTTCCTGGAGGATGCGCTTCTCATTGCGAAGAATCACGTCAGGCGCGTTGATGTCGCGCAGTTTCGTAAGGCGGTTGTTCCGGTTGATGACGCGCCGGTACAGGTCGTTGACGTCTGAGGTCGCATGGCGGCCCGATTCAAGCGCAACCATCGGCCGCAGTGCCGGCGGGGTTACCGGAATACGGGTAAGAAACATCCATTCCGGTCGCACACCCGCCGCGTGCATCGAACGCGCCAGAGCGAGGCGTTTGTTGAGCTTTTCGCGCTCGGCAGCTCCGGCGGTTTCGAGCTGAGATTCAAGACCGGCAATGAATTTCTCGAGATCGAGGTTCTTGAAAATGGTATGAATGGCTTCAGCGCCGATACCCGCTTCGAAGAATGTGCCGTACTTGACCGACGCGCGATGATAGTCGATTTCGTCGAGAACCACGCCTTCGCGAATCGATTCGATATCGGACTTTGCCGCAAGCATCAGCGTCTTCAGCTGGTCGCGCGCCTTGTCGTTCTCAATCACCTTCAGTTTCGTCTTGTATTCGCTCTCAAGCTCCTGGATGAGGCGACCTCGCTCGGTTTCGTTCACCTTTGTCACGATGTAACCGGCGAAATAGATGACCTTTTCCGCGTCCGTTGCCGACACGCCCAGAATGAGCGCGATGCGACTCGGTACGCTCCGGAGAAACCAGATGTGCGAAACCGGGCTGATAAGTTCGATGTGCCCCATGCGTTCCCTGCGGACGATCGAACGAGTTACTTCGACACCGCACTTCTCGCAGATGATGCCGCGGAACCTGACGCCCTTGTACTTGCCGCAATAACATTCAAAATCCTTGTCCGGGCCGAAGATGCGCTCGTCAAAAAGGCCGTCCTTTTCGCTTCTCTGCGTACGGTAGTTGATGGTTTCCGGCTTCCTGACCTCGCCCCACGACCAGTCAAGGATACGCTCCGGACTCGCAAGCTTCAGAGCCATCCAGTCGAAGTCGCTGGTGTCAGGTATTGATCCTCGTTTCTGTTCCATAGTGTGTTTTCGTATCGTTGGCTATTAATCAACGGCTTCGTGCACGGCGCGGACCTGACTGCGAGCGACGCTCAAGCAGTCGGGCTTTCGGCTCGGCGCGTACCTCCTCGGCATCCGAACCCAGAATCACGTCGAGGCAAAGACCCCGGAGGTGGTTAAGGAGCACGTTGAACGACGCAGGCGTGTTAGCGTGTTCGATGGTGCGTCCTTTTACGATGGCATCGAACGCCGCCGAGCGCCCCTGGATGTCATCGGACTTAATGGTAAGCATTTCGCGAAGCGTGTATGCGGCGCCGTAACCCAAAAGCGCCCACACTTCCATTTCTCCGAACCGCTGACCGCCGTTTTGCGCCTTGCCGCCCAACGGCTGTTGGGTAATCAAAGAGTACGGGCCGATGGAGCGCATGTGGATCTTGTCTTCGACCATGTGGTGGAGCTTCAGGACATACATGTACCCGACCGCGACTTCCTTTTCAAACCGCTCTCCGGTTCGTCCGTCATAGAGCACAACGGTGCCTGACGGAGAGAACCCCGCTTCCGTGAGCTCGTTCCTGATTTCGGCTTCCGTGGCGCTTGCGAACGGCGGTACAATCGCCTGGTACCCGAGGGCGTGTGCGGCGAGCCCGAGATGAAGCTCGAGGATCTGTCCCAGGTTCATACGACTCGGCACGCCCAGAGGCGTGAGGATGACGTCGATTGGTTCGCCGTCCTTTGTGTACGGCATGTCTTCAATCGGCAAGACCTTCGAGATGACGCCCTTGTTGCCGTGGCGCCCCGCGAGCTTGTCGCCGACCGTAACGTTTCTTACCTGCGCGACCGTAACGTAAATCTTCTTGATGGTCCCCGACTCCAAGGAATCCCCGCGCTCGCGCGAGAACACCTTGACACCGATTACGCGGCCGCGTTTCCCTCCTTCCATGCGCAGCGATGTGTCTTTAACGTCTTTCGCCTTGTCACCGAAGATAGAACGCAGCAAGCGCTCTTCAGGCGTGAGTTGCGTCTCGCCCTTCGGAGTCACCTTGCCTACCAGGATGTCGCCCGAACGCACTTCGGCGCCGATCCTGACGACGCCTTCTTCGTCAAGGTTCCTCAATCTGGTTTCCGACACGTTCGGTATGTCCGGCGTAGTCATCTCGGGTCCGAGTTTGGTGTCGCGCACCGCCACTTCGAACTCTTCCATATGGACGGTCGAGAACTTACTGTTCCTGACCAGACGTTCTGAAATAATGATGGCGTCTTCGTAGTTCGCGCCTGCCCAACTCATGAACGCCACGCGTACGTTCTGGCCGAGCGCCAGCTGACCGGCGGCGGTTGATGACGTGTCAGCTAACAAATCACCGCGCTTGACCTTCTGGTCCAAGGAAACGGCGGGGCGGTGGTAGAAAGCGGAGAATTCGTTGGTCATCGAGAACGGCTGGAGACGGTATTCATGCGACTTGCCCTTTTCGTTCTTGACCACGATGCGATTCGCGTCAACCGCGGTCACCACACCCGCCTCTTTTGCATAGAGGAGGCGTCCCGTGTCGCGCGCCGCGATTTCCTCCATGCCGGTTGCAACCAGCGGCGCTTCGGCGACGATACACGGCGTTGCCTGCTTCTGCATGTTCGAACCCATCAAGGCACGGTTCGCGTCGTCGTTTTCGACGAATGGAATCAGGGATGTCGCGATTGAGAACATCTGGTTCGTCGCAATGTCAATGTACTTAACCTCATTCTTCGGAATCAGGACAGGATCGCCCTTAAGGCGCGCCTCGACCGTGTCTTCCATGAGTTGGCCTTGCTCGTTCATCGGAACCGCCGCGTGCGCAATCGGCACTTCTTCTTCTTCAAAAGCGTTCAGGTATTCGATTGTGTCGGTCACGACGCCATTCTCGACTTTGGCGTACGGCGTCTCAATGATGCCGAAATCGTTGATTTTCGCGTAGGCGGTCAGGCGCAGGATGAGACCGATGTTCTGCCCTTCCGGCGTCTGGATGGGGCACAATCGTCCGTAGTGCGACGTGTGTACGTCGCGAACCTCAAAACCAGCGCGCTCGCGGGTGAGTCCTCCGGGGCCCAAAGCGGACACGGTGCGCAATTCTTCAAGCTCTTCGAGAATGTTCTGCTGTTTAGCGAGCTGTGAGAGAGAATTTGCGGTAAAGAATTCCTTGATGGCCGCCGCAAGCGGTCGCGGATTGATAATCTGCATCGGCAAGCTGGTTTCGGCGTCGATCGTCGACATCTTGTCTTGGATGTTCCGCTTCATGCGCGAAAGTCCCACGCGCACGCGTGCTTCCAAAAGCTCGCCGACCTGGCGCACGCGCCTGAACCCGAGGTGGTCAATATCGTCCGCTTCGGCGCCGGGCGTGTTATTGAGGGTAATGATGTGGGAAATGATGGCAACCAAATCGTCCAGGGAAAGCGTACGGCGGTCGAGTGATTTTTGGTCCATGGGAAGGCCGAAGCGTTGGTTGAAGCGGTGGCGGCCCGGATATGAGAGGTCGTACCGCTCGCTCGAAAACAGCCCCATCACGTAATCCTTGGCTGTGTCGGGGGTCGCCAAATCGCCGTCACGAAGGCGCTTATAGATTTCGATGAACGCATCTTCCGTCTTTTCGGCCGAGTCTTTTTCGAGGGTCGCTTGAATTGCGCTCTTTCCGTGGCTCACGCGCTCGAACAAGGTGAGCATGTCGCGGTCGAACGTCGCGCCCAAAACGCGAAGGAGCGTGGTCGCTGGGAATTTCCTCTTGCGGTCAATTTTGATGAAGATACCGCCGTCGGGTTCAGACTCGAGTTCGATCCACGCACCGCGCGCGGGAATGATTTTCGCGCCGAAACAGCGTTTGCCCTTGACTTCGTTCACGGTAAAGAACACGCCGAAGGAACGCGCAAGCTGTGGCACGATGATGCGCTCGACGCCGTTTATGATGAACGTACCGTGGTCGGTCATCATTGGGATGTCGGCAAGGAAAACCGACTGCTCCTTCTTGGTACCAAGCTGTTTGTTGACGAGGCGCACATTCGCCTTAATCGGCGCATCGTACGTCATCTTGTTTTCCTTGGCGGTGTACTCGTCGACTTTCGGTTCGCCTACAACGTATCCGACGAACTCGAGTTCGAATTTCTTTTTTGAATAGTCCTGAACGGGGGTGAACTCTTTGAAAAGCTCAGGAAACCCTTCAGAGAGAAACGTCCGGAAACTGGCAACTTGGGGCGCGATCAAATCCGGCATTGGAACACGGGGTTCCCGGTAGCGCTGGAAGCGCTTTTGCTGTGTTTTTTTTCCCATAACGCAAGAGAAAACGCATCCGACCCCCTACCTCCCAGGTCTTTGGTGCGTCTTGTGAATACTATTAATTCTATTGAAACCCGCGTCCCCCAAAACTCAATCGGTGCAGTGACATGCCCTACTATATGTCAAGTGGATAATCGAGTCAAGTCTTTTTTCAGGTCAGTCAACCCTCCCCTGTGGATAACAACCGCCCCCTCCAAGACCCCAAGGTTCCACCTGATAGCATTTCAAAGCGATGCACGAAATCAGTACATTTTGCGTTTGGTTCTCCACTCCTCTATTTTTTTATGATTCCCCGAGAGCAGAATTTTTGGCACCTTGTATCGTTTGCCTTTCCACACGAGAGTTTCTGGGCGGGTGTATACCTCAGGACTCGCCGTGCGCTCTTCCTCAACCGACTCGTATTTCCCCAATACGCCTGGCACCTGCCGCGAAACCGCATCGAGCACCACCATCGCCGGCAATTCCCCGCCGGTTAAGGTGTAGTGTCCTATAGAAACCTTCTTGGCCTTGAGAATCTTCTGAACGCGCGCATCCACCCCCTCATACCTACCGCATATCAAGATAACATCTTGATATTTCTTGCTGATGGCACGTGCGTAAGCGTTGGTAAACTCCTTACCGGAAGTATCAAAAAATATAATCTCGACTTTTTTCTTTCGCCCTCTCGCTTTCGCCACTGCCCTTAAGACGCTTTCGGCCTCGAGCACCATGCCGGGCCCGCCGCCGTATGGCTTCTGGTCGACCCTTCGGTGCTTGTCTTTGGTGAAATCGCGCGGATTGTAGAAAGAAACCTTTATGCATCCGTCTTCAACGGCGCGTCCGATAATCGACGCATTGATGTAAGAATCGAATGATTCCGGGAAAAGCGTAACGATGTGGAAGTGCATGAAAATAGGTTTTAGCTTTTAGCTTCTAGGTTTTAGGTTTTGAAAGCTAGAACCTAACACCCAACACCTAAAACCTAGACCTCAGCTATAAGCTGAGGTCCTCAAGCGCTTCGTCAACGCTCTTCGACGGAGACGGCGCCGCAGCGTGCTGCATCAACCCGCCTTCCGGTTCATTGATTTTTAGGTTGACGCGTGCGTTGTTCTTCATGCCGACAACGCGAAGGAGGATACGGATGGCTTTCGCGGTGTTCCCGCTCCTGCCGATCACCTTCCCCATGTCGGATGGATTGACGTCAAGCGTGAGAAGGACACCCATCTCATCAACCTGGCGCGCCACCTTCACATCATCCGGGTGGTCAACCAATGCCTTGATAACATATTCGAGAAATTCCTGATCGTGCATACCTGTCTTTTCTGCCGTTTAGGATAATCAGAAGCCGGAAGCAGCCGGTCTCTAAGTATTGAGTATGCCAAAAAAAAGACCCTCAAACAAGGAGGGCCTCGGTGCTTTTCTCTGTGCTTTATTGAGCGTCTTCTTTCTTTTCTTCTTCCGCAGGTGTCTCTTCAGCAGGCACTTCCTCGGTTTCAGCGTCTGCCTGCACTTCATCAATGCTTGGCGCTGCATCCGGTGCCTCCGCCTTCGGCTCTTCCTTCGCTTCCTCCTCTTTCACGATCGGAGTCTTCTTGCCGAGGACGTTCACTTTCTTTCCCTCTATGATGCCTTTGGAAATAAGGAGATTGTGCACTGTGCCGGATGCCTTCGCGCCATGTGAAAGCCACTTTTTCACCGCTTCAGCATCGATAATCGTGTGCTTGGTTTTCGGGTGGTATGAGCCGACCTGTTCAACGTTCTTCCCCGCCTGCGGAGCCGCAGTGTGTTCGGTCACGACGATGCGGTACGAGGGGTCGTTCTTGCGACCGGTCCTTTGGAATCGAATCTTTAACATGTGCTGGGAAATATACATGTTTTCGTGAAAAATCACAAGGAGTCTGCAGTCACGGCTGTTTTTCAGAGGCCAAGACCGGGCAAGCGCCCTTGGAGCAGTCTCTGAAAAGTAGCTGTGGCGAAGGACCTGGATGCGGTATAGTACCTCCAATGGAACACAAAAGACGTGGCGGCCGGGACGCGTTGCCTCCGGGCGGAGTGCCTGCGCGGCACCACTCGCAGTCAGGCAAACGCATGCGGGGCGTCATTGACGTCGTCCGAAGCGGAAAGAAGGGGTTTTTTATACGCGAAGAGGCGGATGACATAGAGATTCCCCGCGAGTGGCTCGGTGGGGCACTCTCCGGAGACGTGGCGGAAGTCGAGCTGGGTCGCAAGTACGGCAAAGAGATGGCGCGGGTCGTACGCGTTATCGAACGCAAGAGCGACACGTTCGTGGGCGAGTTGGTGAAGAAGGCGGACGGTGTGTATCTCAAACCCGACACCAGTCGCGTGTATTTCGAATTCCGCGTGGAAGGCGCCGCCGGGGCTTCGGTTGGCGACAAGGTAATCGCCCGCATCGATTCGTGGGATGGCGACCCGCCGACGGTGCGCATTACCGAAGTCTTGGGTGTCGCCGGTGATCATGAAACCGAGATGAAAGCCATCATCGCGTCGCGCGGCTTTGCGAGCGATTTTCCGAAAACGGTTCTGGACGAAGCGCAGAAGCTCTACGAGCACACGTGGGACGAAGCGGAAATAGCCGCGCGCGAAGACTTCCGCGACACGCTCACCTTCACCATTGACCCGGAAGATGCAAAAGACTTTGACGATGCAATTTCGATCAAATTCCTTGACCCAGGCAGAGGCGCAAAGCGCCATGAAGTTGGCGTACATATCGCCGATGTGTCGCACTTTGTCCGCCCGGGTGGCGCGATTGAGAAAGAGGCGTACAAGCGCGCCACGAGCGTGTACCTGGTCGACCGCACCATTCCGATGCTCCCGCCCCAGCTCTCGGAAGATCTCTGTTCATTGAAACCGAACGTCGACCGCCTCACCTTTTCTGCCGTCTTTACCATAGACGAAAATACCGAAGTAATCGATCGCAGGTTCGTGCGTGGCATCATCCATTCCGACAGACGGTTCACGTACGAAGAAGCCGACGTTTTCCTTGGCCGCTGCTCGCAGGGGTTTGGGGAGACCAAGACCGGGCAAGCGCCCTCGGAGCGGTCTCTCCAAATCCCTGCGACAGTGGCCGATTCTGAACATAATTTTCACAAAGCTCTATGCGAACTGTGGGCGCTTGCATTCAAATTAAGGAAAACCCGCAAACAAGACGGGGCAATCATGTTTGACACCGACGAAATACGCCCGGTGTTGGACGAGAATAAACAGGTCATTGGGTTCAAGAAATCAGCGTACACGGAAAGTCACCAGCTTATCGAAGAGCTGATGCTTCTCGCGAACCGCGAAGTGGCGACGTACGTGACGAACCGTTTGGGAAAGAAGAACCGCCTCTTCGTGTACCGCGTGCACGATACGCCGGATGCCGACCGGCTCGATGAGCTGTCGGTGTTTCTGCGCGCCGTCGGATACTCGCTCGAACGGGGCAAACAAGGCGTTCTCGTGAAGGATCTCAATCGCCTTTTGGATGAGATCAAGGGCACGCCTGAAGAGGCGCTCATCAAAACCGCGACCGTCCGCACGATGGCAAAAGCAATCTATACCACCAAGAACATCGGGCACTTCGGTTTATCCTTCGACTACTACACACACTTTACTTCACCCATCCGTCGCTATCCTGATCTGATGGTCCACCGCGTCGTGGGCGGTTTGATCGCCGGAAAGAAGATAACGCTCGACCCGGCAGAGGAAGAGAAGAAAGCGCTCCATGCGTCAGAGCGTGAAGCGGTGGCGGCCGAAGCCGAGCGCGCGAGCGTAAAGCTGAAACAAGTCGAATACTTCGCGAAGCTGATTGGGCAGAAGCGCGATGGCGTGGTATCCGGCGTTACCGACTGGGGCATCTATATCGCCGACAATGAGAGTGGCGCGGATGGCATGGTGCGCCTGATGTCATTGACCGATGACACATATGTACATGACCCGAAGAAATTCGCCGCCATAGGCGCGAAAACGGGCCGCACTATTCGCCTGGGCGATCCTATTGAATACATTGTTGAGCGCGTCGACCTCGACGAGCGCACTATCGACTTCCGCCTCCCGTGATTCCCCCACATGTTACACACCGGATGTGTAGCATGTTTGGTTATTTTGCAACTTGGACGGCTTCTTCAAGCTTCACCGAAAGGACCTTCGATACGCCATCACCACCCATCGTGACGCCGTAGAGAACGCCGGCGCGGCTCATGGTCTCACGATTGTGGGTGATCAAAACAAGCTGAGATTTTTTCGAGAGTGCGTCCACCATGTCGCCGTAACGCTTGGAATTCGCCTCGTCCAAAGCCGCGTCGGTCTCGTCCAGAACCACGAAAGGCGGCGGATTGACGGACGACATCGCGAAGATGAGCGCTATAGAAGTAAGCGCCCGCTCGCCGCCCGAGAGCATGGTCAAGGACTTGATGCGCTTTCGCGGGATAGAGAGGGAAAGGTCGATGCCTTCAATTGGCTTTTCAAGTTCGTCCGGGATGCCGTCGTCGTCCTCGTCGAGAAGTGTGCGGATGCGCCGTGGAACTTCCGTAACAAAAACGAGTTTTGCGCTTCCGCCGTCAAACATCAAGGAGAAAAAACGGGTGAACTCATCGTTGATGAGTTTCATGCCTTTTTCAAACCGAGCTGAAAGTTCCGCGTCCAAATCCGCGACCAACTGTTTCAGAGATGCTCCTGATTCATTCAAATCGTGAAGTTCCTGTTCAAGGAATTTCTCCCGTTCGGTCGCATCAGTGTATTCTTTGAGGATGTCTTCGCCCGCCGTCGCTCCCATCTCTTCCAGGCGGATCTTTATCTTCTGGAGCTCTTTCTTTTCAGCTTCTTGTGCCGCGCGCGACCGTACCTCGTCCGGCGCGACCGCCACGTACGTAACCGCTTCGCGTCCGATCAAAACAGCGGCTTCCCCGCTCTCGCGTTTGAACTCATCTTCTTCAAGCTTCACTCGGGTCAAGCGTTCTTCGACGTTTTTTTGCGCGTGCAGAAGTTCGCGTTCTTCGGTCGAAAGGGCGAAAAGTTCGCGCTCTTTCTCGCGCTCTTCGCTTCGCGCTTCGTCAAGCTCTTTTCTCAGTGTTTCAAGTTCGCGCGAGAGCGCCGCCTCTTTCTCACCTACATTCCGTTCCAGGTCTTCGGCTTCGGCCTTCTTTTTCTTGATTGCGTCGATCGAACCGGAGTCGCCACCCCCTTCAGAAAGAAGTGCCCTGAGGCGCGACAGAAGGCCGCGCACGAACCCGAGCGCGGATTCGAGACTGCCGGCGCTGTCGGGAAGCATGCGCTCATGCTCGTCGATAAGTTCGGTCAGCGCCCGGCTTGAAATCGAAGCGTCGCGTGCGGTTGCGACAAGCGCGTCAAGCTGTCCTGAGAGCCGAGCGGCATCACGCGCCGCCGCGCTCCGTTTTTCGCGCACGGCATCGATTTCTTCGGAGAGTGCGACGATTTTCCCCGAATGCACGCTGTCCGCGGCGCTGGTGAGCGTCTCCCGGGCTTTCTGAATCTTCTTTCGCACTTCAGCAAGCAAACCGCCGAGAGACGCTTTTTCTTTACCGAGCGCCGCCCCGGTGCTTTTTAGATACGCTTCTTCGTGCGCAAAATACTCCTTGAAGCGTGTCTGTGCCTCAACGCGCAAATCTTCTGACTTCTGAATCTTGTCGACCTGGCGTTTGAGAAACTTCAAATGTGGAGCAACCTCGCGCCTCAGTGCCTCCACCTGACGCATGTTCTCTTCGGTTTTTTCGAGCTTGCGCGACGCCTCTTCTTTCTTGTACTGATACACCTTAAGTCCCAGCGCGTCCTCCAGCATTTCCCGACGCTCCTTCGGGTTCGCCGAAAGTATCTTATCCGCTTCGCCTTGGGAAATGATGTGATGCCCGCTCTGCCCGATGTTCGCGCCCGCAAGAAGCCCCAGAATGTCTTTGAGCCGTACCGCGCTTCCATTCAAAAGATACTCGTTCACCCCGTCGCGGTGCACCACGCGCTCCACCACCACCTCGTCGAAATCAATATCCAGAAAACGCGAACTATTGTCGAAGGTGAGCGCTACGCTTGCGCGGTTTGCCCGAGGAATTGCGGATGAGCCGCTCCAAATAAGGTCTTCGCCGCGTTTTCCCCGCATCGACTTCATCGACTGCTCGCCCAACACGAAGCGAATAGATTCCGCAACATTCGATTTGCCAGAGCCGTTGGGACCCACGATGGCCACGATGGGGGTCGAAAAATCAAAAGCCGTTTTCTTGGCAAACGACTTGAATCCCGAAAGTTCGAGACGCTTCAAATGCATGACCTCATTCTATCATTGCGTAAGAAAAAACTCCGCGCGCGGCGGACCCGTGTCGCCGGTGATATGATATATCATATCAGGGCGGAGCGGGCTACCCGCCTGAAAGCCCAATGATGATGTTGTACGACGCTTCACCCCCGCCGCGACCTTCGCCGTCGAGGATGCCGGTACAGGTGGTGTTTAGGAACGCGTCGTAGTTCGCGTTCTCGGGCAGATCCATTTGTCGCGCGAAGAGAACAGCGTACGAACGGTTCCCGCAGGTGTGTGCCCCGTCGTAATAGTAGTAAAAGGTGTTGTTTCCTACGCCTGCCGGATCAACCAATTTTCCACTGATGTACGGCGCGAGCATTTCTTGGAACGTCTCGTTCGTCGCGGTGTTGCCGTTGGCCCCCTCGGACTCTCTTGGATAGGTATTGTGGTCCACATAGTAGAGCTCAAGCGCTTTCTGAATCTGTTGCACATCGGCAACGCGGCGCTTGTCCCTGGCATCAAGGCGGGCGTCTGAAAGAATTGCCAGGACGATTGAGGAAAGCGTGCCGATAACAGCAACAACCACCAACAGTTCGATGATGGTAAATCCTCTCTCATTGCATGTTGGTCTGAAAGGCAGCGGCGCAGATACGAATGCACGTCGATTATTTTGCATAGTCAGGAATGGTTTCTCCGCTCCGGAGCACATCGTTGCCGAGCGTAGGCGGCTCCGGAATCGACTTGGCGAAGAGGTAGAGGTTGAGCGCAATAAGGATGGACGCGCTGACCGCAAGCAGGATCGCGGCGTCTCCCGGCGAGCTTACGATGCCGGCTTTTGCAAGGCGGTACGCGAACCCGCGCGGCTCTGGCCGCGCAATGGGAATCTCGTCGAACTCCCGATGTTCATGGAAGGTAACGCTGTGTTCATCGGACATGCTGTTTTCAGTGTACCCCAAGAGTTTAGGACTCTTGCTGTAGGGCGTGCGCCGCCGCCCTCTGTTCCGCTTCCTGCTTGGAACTCCCCTCTCCTTCGGCAACGGATACGTCGCCGACATACACTGCAACGACGAAGCATTTGTCATGATCAGGTCCCTCGGAGCGCACCACCTCATAGCGTGGCGTGAGACCGTATTTTGCCTGAGCAAGTTCCTGAAACGCGCTCTTTGAATCCTTCCACGCGCCGGTCTTCACCACTTCATCGATGCGGGAGATGACGTTTCTGGTAATAAATGCCTTTGCGGCGTCGTACCCCTGGTCCAGGTACAGAGCGCCCACCACGGCCTCGAATGTATTTGCAAGGATCGAAGTGCGCGCGCGTCCGGTGTCTTTTGATTCCCCTTTCGATAGGAGCAGGCACTGGTTCATACCCAGATCCTCCGCAACGGAACCGAGCATGACCGTATTCACCAGTGCGGCGCGGTAGGCGGTCAAGACCCCTTCCGGCATATCGGGATATTCCCTGAAAAGATAATCGGTAACGACGAGTTCTAAAACGGCGTCTCCCAAAAATTCAAGCCGCTCGTTGTGTTCGGCGGACTGGTTAGATTCGTTTACGTATGAACGGTGTGTAAAGGCGGTGCGCAACAGTCGAAGGTCGGAGAAAGCAATCTCGGCGCGCTTTTGAAACGCTTCGAGTGACTGCTCTTGGTCGAGGTTATTCATATACATCCATCTCGGGCCACTACGATACCTGAGGTAATAATATCGCGCAAATCGTCATAGAGCGGCAACTCGGCAAGTTCTTCTTCGGAAAACCACTCTGCTTCAAGCACGCTCTCTCCCTGCCCGACGGAGAGCGGCTGATGCGCAGCGCACGCCGCGTAGTACCCGACGCGGCGCACCTCGGCACCTTTCGAAGGATCGTGCGCCGTATATTCGTGCTCGCCCAAGGGCGCTTTCAAGACCACGTCGGTTATGCCAAGCTCTTCGCGGGCGGCGCGCAATGCCGCGCCGTCCGATAACTCTCCTTTCTCATACTTCGTTTTCGGCAATGTCCAGCGCCCGAACGGATCGCGAACCAGCGCCACGCGTACGTCGTTTTCAAAGCGCGCGCACACGACAACACCGGCGAGATACTCTCTGACGGAAAGATTGCGTTCCTGTTTCGGAGCCTCTTCCCTGCGCGGGCTTCCCATTTCCCGATACACGGCTCCCAAAACGCCGTTTACGAACCGGCTCGAAGAGTCGCCGCCGAATATTTTCGCTATCTCGATCGCTTCGTTGAGAGCCACTTTCGGCGGTACCGATGTCGTATCGCCGAACAAAAGCTCGTAGAGCCCGACGCGCAGGATATTCCGATCGACCGCGGCAATCTTTTCTATCGGCCACTGCGGGGCCGCTTTCTCTATGATAGTGTCAATCTCTTCGCGCTTGACGATAACCCCGCGAAGTATGTTGTCGGAGAACGACAAATCCTCGTCGTCGTGCGGGAGCGACGCGATGTTCTGTTCGTGCGCCTTGAGTACGGCATCCATCGACAGGTCTCCGCGCATGTCGCTCGTGAAGAGTGCCTGCAAGGTGCTAATGCGTGAAAGGTGACGGGATGCCATAAAAGAACACGGTGAGGCGCTAGGAACTAGGCGCTAGGCTCTAGCTTAGCAGAAAAAACGCCATCATCCGATGGCGTTTTTTCTGTTACTTTTTCTTTTTCAATGTTTCTTTCGTTTTCTGAGCCGCAGGCGATGCCGTTTTCTTCGAAGTGGCGGGCAACGCATTTCCTTTCTTGCTCGTGTCCATTACCGTTCGTCCCCGGTACGGGGTTCCATCGAGAAGCGCCTTGTGGCGCGGATGTACTGCTCCCGAGCCCTTTTCGGTTGAAAGCCGCTCGCCTGAAAGCGCGTGGTGGCTCCGACGGTTTCTGGTGTGGGCGCGCGTGTGGCGCATTCTGACTACCATAATAGTGAGAGTATAGAGTATTGTGTATAAAGTATCAAGGGTAAATCTTACATTCACCTTTGGAGCGCACCGGCACAGGCAGTTTTTGAGACTAAGACTTGGGGCAAACGCCCAGCCGTTCTCCTTTTGGCATCTGGTTCCCTAGGCGGCGTGCCGCAATGCCAAAAGGAGAACGCGCGGGGAGTGGTCTCAAAAACTGCCTGTGCCGGTGCGCGACACGAAAGTGCGTTGCAAACGAAAACTGCGAGAACTAACTCGTTCCCCCCATCTCTTTTACGAAGTCGTTTAACACGCTTTCGGTTGATGCGGCCAGCACTTCAAGAAGCTCGTTCTGGTCGAAATTGGCATTGAAAAACGCGGCAACTGCCGGAAGGTCGGGCTGACCTCCTTTCTCGACATTCTGCACGGTTCCCATCAATTCCTCGCGTTGCTCCTCGCTCATCTTGCTTCCAAGGCGCACCAGTAAATCCGCGCCAACCGCTTCCATCAGGTTCTGCTCGACCTCTTTCCGGTCGCGCGCCGGAACCCTCAACTCGTTCAAGGTCTCGTCAATCCTGCCGTAGAGCGCCATTACGCGCCCCGCAAGCTCGGCCTGCGTTGCCGCATTCTGCTGTGGCGCATTTTGCGGTTCATCGTTGGTGTCTGGCATAGCGTTCACTGTACTACATTGTCAAAATATTTCTACTGCTGCGACAGATATTTGAAAAATGCGACCACTACCCCGACAAACATCACGAGGGCAATCGGCCCGGCAATATATCGGCTTGCCGCATCAGGCTTTTCCATTCGTATTTCAAATCCGGTCGATGACATATTCGTTAAAGTTAAAGTACTAGTGTATCTGAAATTTTTATCTGGAACGCTTTACATCGTCCGCAATCGCGTCAACCACGTTCTCGACGTGCGTTTCCGGACCGTTGAGGAGCGCGAGCACGAGCATTGCCACTGCCGCGAAAGCCGCAACAGCAACACCGGCTTCAACCACCGGAAGCGTGCGAAACAGCTCGTTTCGTGATTGTGTATCTTTCATAGAAACCGATTATAGCAAATTAAGTCAATTTGTCAATCCCTTGAACGACGCTCGGTGGATGCGGCAAAGGCCGTGCATTTCTATCGCGCGATAGTGCAATGGTGTGCCATACCCTTTGTGGCTGTCAAAACCGTACTGGGGATATTGCTTCGCATACGCCACCATGCCTCTATCCCGTGTTGTTTTTGCCATGATTCCTGCAAGCGTTATCGGCAATTCCGTTTCGTCTCCCCTGATAATCGTTTCTTGGTGCACGAAGCGCTGAGGCGCCTTGAGCGCGCCGTCCAAAAGCACGCGTGTTTCGTGCGGGTCGAGCGCGAGCTCGTCCAATACAGTATCGAGCGAGCGCTGTATGGCATATACGATTCCCCGCTCATCAATAACCGTGCTTTTGGTGGAATGTACGGCCCACCGCAGTACCCCCTCCTTCGCCAAATCCTCAACCACTCCTCTGAAATACTCACGCTTCTTTTCCGACAGTTGTTTTGAATCCCGCACTCCCTCACACCTTTTCCAAACTATGGACTTTGTAAGTCCATAGTTTTGATTGATGAGAAGCGCGACGGCGGCGACAGTCACGGGACCGGCTATCGGCCCTCTGCCGGCTTCATCGACACCTACGATAACGGGCGAGCTGTCAGCTGTCAGCTTCCGGCTGACAGCTTTTTTGTTTCCCGGGCTTTTCATACTCATATCCGTCCTCCAAGCTGGAAGCTAGAAGCTAAAACCTGTATAGATTACTATACCGCTGTCGTTCGCTCGGGAATGTGAGTGGCGCCTCTCGCTTTCCTCTCGCTTCACTAAGCGGTAAGCTGTTTATATGTCCGTATCTCATCTCTGTGCTCATTCCCACTATAGCTTATTGAACGGGATTATCCGGGTGGACGCCCTGGTAAAGCGGGCGCACGAAAACGGCATGCCGGCCGTAGCACTTACCGACCGGAACAACCTGTATGGCGCAATCGAGTTTTACAAGGCGTGCGGGCGGCACGGCGTAAAGCCCATTATCGGAGTCGACCTTGATATCGAACTCAGTGTCAGGACACGCCTCATCCTTCTTGCAAAAGACAACGCCGGGTACCGCGCCCTCATCAAGCTGGTGTCCGCGGCGCACCTTGCGCACAAAGGCGACCCGCACGCGACCGAGGATGAACTGCGGCGCCACGCTGCGCATACGATTGTGTTGGTGCCGTCGGAGGCCCTGTCGGCGGGAGGTGCAACACTCTCCAGGAAACTCGCAGACATCTTTGGCGATGGCAACGTGTACGCACGGCTGGAATGGACCGGAGATGCCGAGGAACGCGCTCGAAAAACGCGCCTCGCGAAGGAAAGCGGCCTGCCATTGGTCGCTTCTGACGACGTGTATTACCTCGACCCGGAAGACCACGGCGTGCGCGACGTCGTGCGGAGGATCGGCGACCCAACATCTCCAAACGACCCTGGCGACCGGTCATTCCTCGCCTCCGAGGGAATTGAAGAATGTGCGCGCGAACATCCTGACGCGCTTCTGAACCTGTCACATATCGTCGAACATGCGGCGGTCGTGCTTGAGCTCGGGAGCTGGACGTTCCCCGATTTCCCCATTCCGGAAGGGTCTACCTATGAGGCCGAGCTCCTGAAGCTCGTCGAAACCGGATTCGCCGAGCGCGGTGTCGAAAAGACCGATGCCGTTACCAAGCGGGTAGATTACGAACTCTCAATTATCAACGAGAAAGGGTTTGCCCCCTACTTCCTTGCCGTTGCCGATCTTCTGAACTTCGCGAAAGAAAACGGCATTCTCACTACCACACGCGGCTCGGCGGCGGGCTCTTTGGTTTCGTACCTGACCGGCATCACGAACATTGATCCAATCGAATACAACCTTCCTTTCGAGCGGTTCCTGAACCCGGAGCGGCCGAAAGCTCCTGATATCGACATGGACTTCGCCGACGACAAGCGCGACCGGATGATTGAGTACGCCAGGGGAAAGTACGGCACCGACTGTGTGGCGCAGATAGGTACCTTTGGCACCATGATGGCGCGCGCCGCGGTGCGGGACGTGGCGCGCGCACTCGGGTACAGCTACGGCGTGGGAGACCGCATCGCGAAGCTGATTCCGTTCGGAAGCCAGGGGTTCCCCATGACCATCGACCGCGCGCTTGAGATGGAGGAAGAGCTGAAGCGTCTGTACCAGTCGGACGAGGACGCCGAAACCGTTATCGACATGGCGAAACGCATCGAAGGCAACGCACGGCACATCTCGATCCATGCCGCGGGCGTGGTGATCGCGCCGGGGTCGGTAACTAATTTCACGCCCATCCAGTACGACCCGCACAATGAGTCGGTTATCACGCAGTACAACATGCACGCCGTCGAAGACGCGGGTCTCCTGAAGTTCGACTTCCTGGGGCTCACCGTTCTTTCCATTCTCGGCATGGCGGTCGAGCGGGTGCGTGAGAGAAAAGGCGTCGACATTGATATTGAGAACATTCCTCTTGACGACAAGCGGGTGTTCGAAACCCTTTCCCGCGGCGAGACCGAGGGCGTGTTCCAGCTGGGCGGCGGCGGCATGACCCGTTATCTCAAAGAACTCGAACCGACTTCGATACACGACATCAACGCCATGGTCGCCCTGTACCGCCCGGGACCGATGGAGATGATTCCGCAGTACATCGCCCGGAAAAAAAACCCCGAAATCATCAGCTACCTCGACCCGCGTATGGAGAAGATTCTGGAGCGCTCCTACGGCATCATCACCTATCAGGACGATGTGCTCTTGATCGCGGTCGAAATCGCCGGTTACTCATGGCTCGAAGCCGACAACCTGAGGAAAGCCATGGGCAAGAAGATTCCGGCGGAAATGGAAGCGCAGAAAGAGAAGTTCATCGACGGATGCGTTGAGCATGGAAAGATATCGGTCGCGAAGGCCGAAGCCATTTGGAAATTGATAGAACCGTTCGCGGCGTACGGCTTTAACAAGGCGCACGCGGCGAGCTACGGCAAGGTAGCGTATCAGAGTGCCTATATGAAGACGCACCATGCGGCCGATTACATGGCGGCGTTGATGACGGCGGATTCTGGAAACACGGACAAGATAGCGGTGCATGTGGGAGAGTGCGTGCGCCTCGGGCTTGAAGTTCTGCCACCTGACGTGAACGAATCGTTCGCCACGTTCACCGTGGTTAACGACGCCACGATCCGCTTCGGCCTGACCTCGATCAAGAACTTCGGGGGCGTCGCGGCGCAATCTATTATGGAAGAGCGCCAGAAAAACGGGCCGTTCAAGCACGTGGGCGACATGGTAATGCGCATCCCCTCCTCGATCCTCAACCGCCGCGGCTGGGAGGCCCTGATAAAGGCCGGCGCGCTCGATTCATTCGGCGACCGGAGAGACATGCTCGACCGTGTTGATGGGTTGGTTGCGGCGCAAGGAAAGAAGAGTGCGGCACCGGAGAACCAGGCAGCGCTCTTTGCCGTACAAGAGACCGCACCGATTATCGATGTCGCGAAAGAAGACACCACACCACTTGCTGACAAACTGGAGTGGGAAAAAGAACTCCTGGGCATCTACGTATCGGGGCATCCGGTCGACCGTTTTACGCACGAACTGGCGCAGTACGAACATTCGATCAGAAACGCGCTTGTTGAAGAAAGGAAAGGGTACCCCCTGGTGATAGGCGGCGTCGTTGAGAGCGCGAAAACCATCCTCACAAAAAAGGGCGAGCGTATGGGTTTCTTTACGATTGCCGACCGCACACACTCTATTGAAGCGGTCGCTTTTCCCAAGGTGTACCAGGAAGCGCAGAGTGCGCTCCAACCCGGGACGTGCCTCCTCATAAAAGGTAAGGTTTCCAACCGTAATGACGAGCCCTCGATTCTTATCGACAAGGTGAAAAAACTGGGATAAGCTGGAAGTAAGCGTCTCAGCCCCAGTTTTGAGAGTACAAAACTGGGGCTGGGGAAGCTCGGTGGAACCGCGGGCCTTGAGACAGGCTCGTCCGGGCGGAAACAGTGATGCGATGCGCATTCCTGTTTCCGCCCGTTTTTTATTACACGATATAGTAGAACCATGAATCAGAATCTCAAACACAAACGTCACACGCTCGCCCACCTCTTGGCAGCGGCAATAATGGATCTCTACCCGGACACCAAACGAACCATCGGTCCTGCAATCGACAACGGGTTCTATTTCGATTTCGAATTCTCAAAACCAATCTCCGAGAAAGACTTCCCCGCCATCGAAAAGAAAATGCGCGCACTCCTCACTTCTTGGACCGGATTTGAACGACACGAACTCTCGGCAGATGAAGCGAAGGCTGAATATCCTGATAATCCTTACAAGCATGAGCTTATCGACGAGTTTTCAGAGGGCGGAAAAAAGGTCAGTTTCTACAAATCCGGAGACTACTGGGATCTGTGCCGCGGCGGACATCTTGAGAACCCCGCGAAGGAAATAGATCCGGATTCATTCAAACTCGACCGCATTGCCGGCGCGTACTGGCGCGGCGACGAAAAAAATCCGATGCTCACTCGTATCTATGGGCTTGCGTTCGATACAAAAAAAGAGCTTGATGAATACGTCGCGATGCGCGAGGAGGCGAAAAAACGCGACCATAGAAAGATAGGACAGGACATGCAACTTTTCTTCATCGACGACATGGTCGGCAAGGGTTTGGTGATGTGGTTGCCGAAAGGAAACATCATAAAATCCGAAATAGAAAAATTCGCGATTGAATCGGAAAATGCCGGAGGATACCAGCGGGTCAGCACACCCCACATCGCAAAGGAAGAACTTTTCCTCACCTCAGGACACCTCCCGTACTACAAAGAGGATATGTATCCGCCGATGGAGATGGATGATGGTACCTACTATTTGAAAGCCATGAACTGTCCGCACCATCACCGGATTTTCGTTCATACCCCGAAAAGCTACAAGGATTTCCCGGTTCGTCTTTCCGAGTACGGGATGGTGTATCGGAACGAACGTTCGGGAACGCTCGCAGGGCTCCTTCGTGTACGCGGTTTGGATATGAACGATGCGCATATCTACTGCCGGAAAGACCAAATCAAGGACGAATTCAAATCGATCATGGAGATGACGATGCGGTACTTCGAAACCTTTGGCCTCACCGATTACTGGTTCCGTCTTTCGAAGTGGGATCCTGAACGTAAGGATAAATACTTTAACGAACCTGAAAGCTGGGAATATACCGAATCGGTTATTCGTGATGTGCTCACCGAAATGAAGGTGAAATTCACCGAAGTGGAGGACGAAGCGGCATTTTACGGACCGAAAGTGGATGTGCAGTTCAAATCGGTGGTCGGACGTGAGGAAAGCATGTCGACCATCCAGCTCGACTTCATCGCGAAAGAACGCTTCGGACTCTCATACGTTGATGCCGACGGAAAAGAAAAGAATGACGTGTATGTCATCCATCGCGCACCACTGTCGACACATGAGCGATTCATGGCGTTTCTCATCGAGCACTACGCCGGCGAATTCCCGCTCTGGCTCTCCCCCGTCCAGGTGAAAGTGCTGCCAGTATCCGTTAAGCATGCCGCGTACGCGAAAGAAGTAGGGACTGCATTAAAAGACGCGAATATTCGCGTGGAGATAGACGCGAGCGATGAGTCCCTCGGCAAACGAATCAGGAACGCTAAGCTCGAGAAAGTCCCCTACTTCTTCGTCCTTGGCGACAAGGAAGTCGAATCAAAAACGGTAACCGTGGAAGGGCGCGAAGGAAACGAAGGAGCACAACAACTCGACACGGTAATCGCCGCACTCCTGGAAAAAATAAAAAACCGCGAGTAACTACGCGGTTTTTAGTGCTCCCTTTTTGGCGCACCGTTCGTTTCAAGGTCGGGAAAGACCTTCTGAAGAAAATTCCAGACGAACTTTCCTACTGGTGGTGCCCAGTGTTTTGCAAAAGTAATTGCCGCAATTCCCTTTCCAATGGATTTTGCTCGGGCCCCAACCCATTTCCCGCTTGCGGCAAGAGAATCATCAAGAACGTCCGTCACTCGATCCCCGAACAGCTGAAGACTCAAACCACGTAAGAAATTTTCAAACCCGAGCTGAGATTGACGCGCTGCTAATCGAACGTCGTGGATAGCTTTTTTGATACCCACTGCATTGATAAGCCCCGGTAGACTGATGAACAATATGCCTGGAAGTCCCACGGGAATTAAAGGCGTGAGATTACCGATAATAACGAAGAGAGAAATGGATGCCAGAGATAGGATCCGTTGCCATTTCCTTCGACCCGTTAAGTGTTTCCCGTTTTCTTCGAGAGCCTCTTTGAGTTCATCCTCGTCCATCTCGTCCACCTTTGATGTGCGAACAGGTTCGTTCCGACTGTCAACGTTCAAAGAAAGATTATTTTGGATTTCAAACCGCGTGCGCACCGCTTCTCGGCGCGGTTCCGAATCATGCCCCTCAGGCATCGTGGCTACGTCCGAAACTGTCTCGCGTGGGAGCTCAGATGCCGAAATCTCACCGTGTCGTTCACCAAGCTCCACCGAAGAAATGACGTCGGATACTGTCGGCGCTTTTTCTAGACCTTTCTCGCTCATATGCTGTTAGGTGGTCCAGATATCGAACGCTTGCGCCAGGGCGATCTTCAAATTGGTGTACTGCGACGAGTATGCGGTGTCGAGCGCGTGAGCGAAGGTTTCAACAAGCCGCCCCAGGTCCTCGACAGAGACGAGTGCCGCTTTCTCCGCAAGAGCCATGTCAGCAAAGGCGCTCCCCGTCTTCCGGGAACGGTACAGCCCGTCAAGAGTCGTTGCGACCTGGGTTGCAAAACGCGCAGCTGAAGCGCCTTCACGTTCAAGTTTTAAGAGAAGCGAAAACGCGCTATCGCGATTTCCCGAAAGCAAGGAAGATGCGAAGCGATTCACGGCGGAATCACCAAGCAGAGGCGCGGTGGTACTGGGCGCAGTGATTATCTCGTGTGAGCTCAGCGTTTCGACTTTCGCCACCGCCTTTATGAGATCGCGTATCCGCTCGGCAGAAAGGAGTATCCACCCGTCCTCGCGCGGAATCGTTCGAACCGCCTCGTTCAGAATGTCGCCGAACATGCGCAAGGTTTCCGCACGGTCTGCTTTCAGTGTCTTCGCGATGGTGATTGCTTCCGGAGACAAAAGAACTCCCGCCGCGTGAGCGCGCGATTCAAGCACGTCTTCTATGGCGGGGAGCGCCGAGACAGGTGCGTCATGGGGAAACGGCGATGCGGGTGCGGCGACAGACGCCGCCGCTGCGGCTGTTCCTTCGTCGCGGGAATCTTCGCGGATAGCATGCGACACATCGACGTACTGTTCGGCAAGATCTTCGTCCGCAAAACGCCGAACGAGTGTGCCGTTCGGAGCGTTCGACAGAAGCCGGCCGGCAAGAAAACGGATACTGCCGCGCCCGAGAAAGACGTAGGTAATGCCGACAGACCAGAGCGCGACCGCCGTCCAGAAAGCAAGCGTCAGCAAGAGCCCGGCTTCAAAGCCGGTGTACGGGATTTGCGAGAGCGACACGAACGATGCGCCCAACACCGTGCCACCTGGAGCCTTGGCCAATGACACGTTCGGCTGATCCAAACCCCCACCTCCGCCGCCGCACCCGCTCTGACAGCCACTCGAAGTTACGGTTACCGACGCCGTACATGAAATATCGCCGTTGGGGCCAGTGAAGGTTCCCGTATAGAGTGTGTCGTCCGACGGGAAGATGTTGTTGATGGTGCCGCTTGAAACCGGTGTCGTCGTTCCGACATTATGATTGATGGAACCGGATGTCACATTCGCGCTGGTCCAAGAAATCGAAATACTTTCGCCGGGGCTAATGTTTGACGAACTTACGGAAAGCGTACACATCGGTGTATCTGGTGGAGGGGGAGGGGGTGGTGGGGGCGGCGGGGTGCTTTCAACATCAACGAACGCGTCGCAAAACGCGCTGTCGCCGTTCGCATTCGTCACGGTGCCGGCAAAGGTGGTAGCGGCTGTTAGTGCCGGGCTTGTGGTCGCGCCGTTTCCAACCGGAAAGACTGCGCCAATACCATGGTCTATCGAGAAAGAAACGGCGTTTGTTGTACTCCACGAGAGCGTGGTTGTATCGCCGGAATCAACGGTGCTTGGCGTTGCGGAGAGCGTACACGACGGCGCACCCGGCGGAGGGGGCGGCGGCGGAACCACTTGCTTATTTTTGAACACGACTGCGGAACACGTCGACCCCGAGGAAACAACCACCTGGCCGTTTGCCGGCGTTACCGAGAGCAATTGCCACGAACTCCCCGGATTCACTTCGGTGATGGTGTGCGTACCCGGCGTCACGTTGTCGAAGCGCGCGTTGCCATTGGCGTCCGAATACGCGGTCACGCCTCCATCGAGCTTGAACGCGAACTGCGCGACAGGTGTGATTGAATTGCCACTTGGATCAAATGTTTCCTTGAGAACCTGAATACAGCCCGGTCCCGGAGGAGGAGGCGGAGGGGGCGATGGCGGCACCACCACGGTTGCCTGGCAGGTTTTATTGCCGCCGGGGCCGGTCGCCGTCAGTTTGTAGGTATGGGTTCCCACGCCGAGAGGCGGAATGAAATCTTTTATCCCCGAAAGCGGAAAGATACCGCCACCTTGTGATGGGATGACGCATGTAAAGTTGTTCCTCAGATGCGGATCGTTCCCCTTCGCAGGAAGGACACTCCACAGGAATCCATTCCAGATAGCTATCGTATTATTTTTCGGACTTGAAAAAGTATCTGAATGGAATGTCCCATTCACCGTGCCGGGAAAAACGAGCGAGCACAGGCGATCGGCGGTCGCTTTGTTCGCTTTGAAACTCGCGTTCCCCAACACCGCGCTACCGCGCGCCGTGGCATCAGATTGGAATACGGTTGCATTCTGCGCCTTGAACGCGCCAAAGTCACCGCTAAACACAACGGTGCCTGGCGCCGGGTTTGGGGTGGCGCTTGCGCCCGGCACCTGCGGCGAGTTGGTCA